>ENA-OQEB01001061-OQEB01001061.1-human-gut-metagenome-genome-assembly--contig:-NODE-1061-length-10555-cov-1.953778_pt1 | contig 10555 bp, 12 predicted proteins | sample MGYA00242787_ERZ504619 | MGnify/ENA primary metagenome ERZ504619 (study PRJEB26092, sample SAMD00036317) | human gut metagenome | host: Homo sapiens | study: EMG produced TPA metagenomics assembly of... | reverse complement strand
TGTGTATATGCTTGGCATATGGATTGGACGGATAAGTTCAGATTATTATGGCAGCAGCAAAGGCAGCGTGTGGTGATGGTAGTGGTCGGTGGATTCTGTGTCTTGCTATTGGCGGGCTATTTACTGTTTGTCTTGAAACCCGATTCTGCACGTGGCCGTCTTTTCATGTGGAAGATAACTTGTCGTGCCATTGCAGAAAAGCCGTTGACCGGATATGGGATTCATAATTTCGCAGCAGCCTATGGAAATGCGCAGGAGACTTATTTTGCAGCAGGTGATTATGAACCGTGGGAGGAACGTGTGGCGGGAAGTCCGGAATATGCATTCAATGAATATCTGCAGGCTGCGGTCGAACTGGGCATTCCTTTGGCGGTATGTCTATTGGTTGTGGTCGTGCTGTGTTTGTATAGGGGATCCGTAAAGGACGTTATGGTATCTGTGGGGCTATTCTTTCCTTGATGATATTCTCTTTTTCCTCCTATCCGCTACAACTTCCGGTATTTATCGTTACATTTGGAGGATTGCTTGTGGCATGCTTGTCCGGTGCCGACCGTTGGCAATGGTTGGGGCTGGCTGTATCAGTAGGCATCATTGGCGGTCTTCGCCTGAAGAATGACTTGCAAGTGGAGCAGGCCTGCCGGGAGTGGATGAATGCTCGGGTGCTGTATAATGCAGGTGCGTATCAATCGGCAGAGAAAGAGTATGGACGTCTTTATCCTCTGTTGAGGGACCGGGCATCTTTCTTGTTCGAATATGGGCATGGATTGCACAAGCAGCAGCAGTTCAGTAAATCCAACCGTATTTTGAAAGAAGCTTTACAGCGTAGTTGTGACCCCATGATACTGAATGTGATAGGCAAGAACTATCAGCAGATGGGTGACTGCTTGTCAGCGGAAGACTGGTTTATCCGTTCCACCCATCGGTTGCCGGGACGTATTTACCCTTATTACCTGCTTGCGAAACTTTATGCGGAACCAAGCTTCAGGCAACCGGACAAGTTTGAAAAAATGAAGTGGATGGTATTGACGAAAGAGCCGAAAGTGCATTCTACGGCAATACGACAGATGAGGGAGGAAATAAAAAAGATTCAGCTTATTTTTGTCCATATTAAAAAAGATGAATAAAACGGAAAGTGTTAATAATGAGCGAACTAATTGCTAAAGTGCTATGAAAAAAGTGTCCACATGCAAATATCGGTTCGTTTTTTTGAAACGATTAATTTTATCAATTTATAATTGAGTATGAATATGAAGACACAGAACTATCGATACCTGCTATGCATGGCCGTTGCCCTGCTTGCCGCCTGCTCCGATGCCGGAAAGGGAAAAGAGTCCGAGGAAGGGGTGGCAACCGTCCTGCCAAGTGAAAGCAATGAAGTGACCGTGAAAGTCCTGAAGCGGGCGACCTTTGAGCATGAACTGGTGAGCAACGGAAAAGTAACCGCCGGTGCCATGGCGGATTTGCGTTTTGAGACCACCGGTGTAGTGGCACACATCTACGTGAAGAACGGTGCCCCGGTGCGCAAAGGGCAGAAACTTGCCGAACTGGATAAGTTCCGTCTGAAGAACAAGACCGCGCAAGCCAAGGATGCTCTGGACAAAGCGGAACTTGAGCTGCAGGACGTATTGATAGGGCAAGGCTATCCGGTGGGTGATGCCTCCAAAGTACCTGCTGACATCATGAAGCTGGCCCGCGTGAGGAGCGGTTACGACCAGAGCCTCGCCCAGTATGAGCTTGCCGCGTATGAAGAGGAACACGCCACGCTGGTTGCGCCTTTTGACGGGGTAGTGGCGAACCTGTTCTCCAAACCGTTCAACGAGGCAAGTACCTCGGAAGCCTTCTGCTCCATTATCGGCACTCAAGGTATGGAGGTGGACTTCACGGTGCTGGAAAGCGAACTGCCGTTGATAAAGAGTGGCGACAAGGTGATTGTTACCCCTTATTCGGATGCCGGCTTTAGGCAGGAGGGGCGCATCACCCAAATCAATCCTCTGGTGGATGACAAGGGGATGGTTAAGGTGAAGGCTGCCGTCAATGGCAAGGGACGGCTGTTCAGTGGGATGAACGTGAGGGTGAACGTGCACCGCTCTCTGGGCGGACAGCTTGTAATCCCGAAGAGTGCCGTGGTGTTGCGTTCGGGCAAGCAGGTGGTGTTTACCCTGAAAGACGGAAAGGCGCAGTGGAACTATGTGCAGACCGGTCTGGAGAATGCGGAAAGCTATAGTATGGCCGACGATGCCTGAAAGAAGGCGATACGGTCATTGTGACGGGAAATGTGAATCTGGCACATGAAGCATCGGTGAAGGTGGTTGATAGATAATGAGTGATAAGTGGTAATTCAAAATTCATAGTTCAATTGATAAAGTTTTTGATACAGCGGCCTATTGCCGTACTGATGGCATTTACAGCATGCTTCATTGTCGGGCTGGTGACTTACTTCACCTTGCCGGTATCCTTGCTGCCCGATATTGCCATCCCGGAAATTACAGTGCAGGTGTCGGCGCAGAATACCTCGGCGCGTGAATTAGAGAATACGGTGGTGAAACCTCTGCGGCAGCAGCTCATCCAGGTGGCGAAACTGAAGGACATGGACAGCGAGACGCGCGATGGTGCAGGCATCATCCGCCTGGCTTCGACTTCGGTACGAATACCGACCTTGCCTTCATAGAAGTGAACGAGAAGATTGACGCCGCCATGAACTATCTGCCCAAGGATGCCGAACGCCCGAAGGTGATAAAGGCAAGTGCGACGGACATTCCTGTCTTCTACCTCAATCTGACCCTAAAAAACGACAGTGCATACGGCAAGGTGGACGAACGCGCGTTTCTTGATTTGTGCGAGTTTGCCGAAAATGTCATAAAGCGTCGCATCGAGCAGTTGGCAGAAGTGGCAATGGTGGATGTCACGGGTTTGGTCGAACGCCAGTTACAGATTGTGCCGACCCGGGTAAGCTTGCTGTGTTGGGGCTCTCCATTGAAGACATAGAAAACGTGCTGGCGCAAAACAACGTGGAGCCGGGCAGCATGACCGTGCGCGACGGCTACTACGAATACAACATTAAGTTCTCCACCCTGCTGCGGACAGAGGAGGACGTGAAGGGCATCCTGCTGCGAAAGGAAGGACGTATCATCCGCTTGGGAGACTTCTGCCGGGTAGAGATTGTTCCTGCCAAGGAGAAAGGTGTCTCCATGAGCAATGGCAAGCGTGCCGTTACCCTTGCCGTCATCAAGCAGGCGGACGAGAATATGGAAGACATGAAGCTTGCCATCAACAGCACGATGGACTACTTCAAGAAAGTATATCCCGACATTGATTTTAGCATCAGCGTAACCAGACGGAGTTGCTGGACTATACCATCTCCAATCTTCAGCAAAATTTGTCGTTGGGTTTCCTGTTCATCTGCATTGTGGCGGTACTCTTCTTGGGTGACATCAAATCACCGTTCATCATCGGGTTGAGTATGGTGGTATCTATTGTCATCTGCTTCCTGTTCTTCTACTTGTTCAAGATGTCACTCAATATCATTTCTTTGTCGGGATTAATCCTGGCGTTGGGTATGATGATTGACAGCAGCATCATTGTGACGGAGAACATTTCGCAGTATCGCGAACGGGGCTATTCGTTGCGGCGGGCTTGCGTGACGGGAACGAGTGAGGTGATTACGCCCATGCTGAGTTCGTCGCTGACCACTATTGCCGTATTTGTGCCGCTGATATTTATGAGCGGCATTGCAGGGGCGTTGTTCTATGACCAGGCATTCTCTGTTACGGTAGGGTTGCTGGTTTCCTACTTCACGGGTATCATGCTGCTGCCGGTCCTCTATATGCTGGTCTACCGGACAGGGTTGCGCGGCAGGTCGTGGTTCTCCCGCATCCGCATCAACAATCCGTTGAAGGAACATACGCTGGACCGTTTTTATGATGCGGGCATCGACTGGGTATTTTCCCACAAGACGGTAAGTAGCGTATTCTGTGTGGTTTCTATACCTCTTTGTGTCTTTCTGTTCTATTCCGTCGGCAAGGAGCGTATGCCGCAGATAGACCAGAATGAACTGATAGTCCACGTGGAATGGAACGAAAACATACATGTGGACGAGAACCGGCATCGTGTGAATGTGCTGTTCGGACAGTTGCTGGACGAGACTGTGGAACAGACGGCTGCCATAGGCCAGCAGGACTATCTGCTGAACCGTGAGCAGGCTCTCTCTTCTTCGGAGGCAGAATTGTATTTCAAGACTTCCTCGCCTGACGGGATTGCTCCTTGCAGAAGCAGGCGGGCGAGTGGCTGACACGGGAATATCCGTTGGCGACAGTCTCCTTTTCTCCACCCGAAACCGTGTTCGAGAAGCTTTTCGTGACCGGGGAGGCCGATGTGGTGGCGGAACTTTATGCCCGCAATAAGGAGAAGGCGCCGGCGGCGGAAGAATTGCGCGGACTGGAACAACAGTTTGCGGAGCTTACGGGGACAGCGCCCGTAGGTATCGCTTTCGAGAACCAGCTTGACATAAGCATCCTGCAGGAAAAGCTGTTGCTCTATGACGTTTCGTATGACGAGCTTTACCGTACGCTGCGGACGGCATTCAAGGAGAACAGCGTAGCTATGCTCCATTCCTACCAGCAATACCTGCCTATCAGCATTGTGGGCGAGGAGCGGACAGTGAACGAGGTGCTGCTGCAGACATTGATACAGACCCGTCCGGACAGTAAGGGCGAAGTGGAGTATATTCCGCTTCGGGAGCTGGTAAAGGTGCGTCCGGCCGAGGATTTGAAAACGATTACGGCAGGACGCAACGGTGAATATATACCGTTCCGTTTCTATGAAGTGGACGATGCTCCAGAGTTGATGGAAAAGGTGAAGCGGGAGCAGATGCCACGGGTGACTGGGATACGGCCTTCTCCGGCAGTTTCTTCTCCAACCGCCAGATGCTGGACGAGTTGGTGGTGATTCTTTTCATCTCTATCCTGCTGATGTATTTCATTCTTGCCGCCCAGTTCGAAAGCTTCGTGCAGCCGCTCATCGTGCTGCTGGAAATTCCGATAGATGTGGCGTTTGCCCTGCTTCTGTTGTGGATATGCGGGCATACCCTGAACCTGATGTCTGCCATCGGACTGATTGTGACGTGCGGTATCATCATCAACGACTCCATCTTGAAGCTGGATGCATTAATGAATTACGGAGCTGGTATGCCGTTGCTCGAGGCCATCCACGAGGCGGGGCGCAGAAGGCTCCGGCCCATCATCATGACATCGCTCACCACCATTTTCGCTATGGTTCCGCTGCTGTTCTCGTTCGACATGGGCTCGGAGCTGCAGAAGCCGCTTTCCATAGCAATGATTGGGGCGATGTTCGTGGGGACACTGGTCAGTCTGTTCATCATCCCGTTGATATATTGGTTTATTTATAGAAAAGAAAGAGCATGAAGAAATTAAGTCTTATACTTTTGTTCAGTCTGGGAGCCTTTCCGCTTTTGCCCAGCAGCGGATAACGCTCGATTTGCAGCAGACCATTGCCCTGGCGAATGACAGTTCGCTGGAAGCCTTCCGCACCAAGAACATGTATCTGGCCGGTTATTGGGAATACCGCACCTATAAGGCAAACCGCTTCCCAGCCTGACGCTGAACATGACTCCGGCACAGTACAACCGCGATATCACCAAGCGTTACGACTCCGAACAGGACCTTGACATCTATCGCAGCCAGCAATCCTTCTATGCATACGGCAATCTTGCCGTCAGACAGAATTTCGACTTGACGGGCGGTACGTTCTATCTGGATACGGAGCTGGGCTATATGCGGAGCTCGGTGGAAACAAGTATACCCAGTTCACCAGTGTTCCGGTTCGTTTGGGCTACTCGCAGAGTCTGGTCGGTTACAATCCTTTCCGTTGGGAACGCAGGATTGAGCCGCTGAAGTACGAAAAGGTGAAGAAGGAGTATATTTACAATGCAGAGCGAGTATCCGAGCAGGCCACTACCTATTTCTTTGCGCTTGCCATGGCACAGGCGGAATATGACTTGGCCAAGGACAATGCCGTCTCCACCGATACCCTCTACCGCATCGGTATGCAGCGCCTGAAGATAGCCGCCATCAGCCGTGCCGACCTGCTGACGCTGAAACTCGACGTGGTGAACGCCCGCAATACTTTGCAGAATGCCGCCAGTGCCTTGAAGCGCGCCATGTTTTCGTTGGCATCTTTCCTGAATATGGAGAAGAACACGGATATCAGGGTGTCGCTTCCGGGACGTCCGAGGGCGCTGACCATACCGGTTGATGAGGCTTTGCTGGCCGCTCAAGCCAACAATCCGGAATTTCTGGGGCTTCGTCAGGAAGTGCTGGAAGCCGAGCAGACAGTAGACAAGACGAAGAAGGAATCGCGCTTCAACGCCAGCATCAACGCCAGCGTCGGCTTCAACCAGGTGGCGGAGAAATTCGGTGAAGCATACAGGCATCCCATGCAGCAGGAGATGGTGTCGGTCAGTGTCTCCATTCCACTGGTGGACTGGGGCGTGAGGAAAGGCAAATACAACATGGCGAGGAACAATCTGAACGTGGTGAAGACTTCTGCCAGGCAAAGTGAAATCAGCATTGAGGAGGAGGTTATCATGACCGTCAGCGACTTCAACGTCCAGCAAGCCCTCGTCGCCAGTGCCGAAGAGGCCCTCGACCTTGCCATCCTGGCGTATAACGAAACCCGCCAGCGCTTCATTATCGGCAAGGCAGACATCAACAGCCTGACCCTCTCGCTGAACCGCCAGCAGGAAGCGCAACGCAATTACATCTCCGCCTTGCAGGACTACTGGCTGAATTATTACAAGATACGGAAACTGACGTTGCACGACTTTGCCAGCGGATTTTCGCTGTCGGAAAAATTTGATTATAATAACTGATGAAACGAGTTTCTTCCTTCACCGTCATAGTGGCGTTTGTCTGCCTTGCTTTGGTAGGGGTGGCGTTGATACCGCTGCTCCCCGTCAAGCTGAATCCGTCACGCAGCCTGCCCGGCTTCACGGTGGGTTTCAGCATGCCTGGCACTTCGTCGCGGGTGGTGGAGATGGAAGTGACCAGCAAGCTGGAATCCATGCTGGCGCGTATCCGCGGAGTGAAGCGGCTGAACTCCACTTCGGGCAACGGCTACGGCAACATTACTGTGGAGCTGGACAAGCATGCCGATGTCGAGGCAGTCCGCTTCGAAGCTTCCACCATCATCCGGCAGACGTGGCCCCAATTGCCCGAAGGTGTCAGCTATCCCACCATTCACATGAAAGTGCCCGACGAGAACGCCTCACGCCCTTTCATGTCCTTCACACTGAATGCCCCTTCCACTCCGATATTGATTCAGCAGTATGCCGAGGAGCATATCAAGCCGCGGCTGGCAAATATTCCGGGTATCTATAAGGTGGAACTCAGCGGTGCCACGCCCATGGAGTGGAGACTGGAATATGACAGTGAACAGTTGCGCTTGCTGGGTGTGACCCTATCGGACATCAGCGAGGCAGTACAGCGGCATTACCGGAAGGAATTTCTGGGTACGCACAATGTGGATACAGGTAACGGTAGCCGGGAATGGATACGCCTGGCACTGGTGCCGGAGAGCAACTCCCTTGGTTTTAATCCTGCTGCCATCACCGTGACGGCTACCGACGGGAAACTGCTCCGCTTGGACGAACTGGTGTCGGCTGTCCGTATGGAGGAGGAGCCGCAAAGCTATTACCGCATCAATGGGCTGAATTCCGTCTATCTATCCATTACTGCGGAAGAAACTGCCAACCAGTTGCAACTGAACCGTGCCGTGATGGACGAGATGGAAGCTGTTCGGCAGGTACTTCCTGTCGGATATGAAGTGCATACCAGCTATGATGCGACCGAGTACATACGGGAAGAACTGGACAAGATTTACTTCCGTACCGGTTTGACGGTACTCATCCTGCTTGTATTTGTATGGCTCATTACTCGTAAGTTGAAATATCTTTTTCTGATAGTTACCAGCCTGGCTGTAAATATAGCGGTGGCACTTATCTTCTACTACCTCTTCGGACTTGAGATGCAGCTTTATTCGCTGGCGGGTATCACTGTCTCGCTGAATCTGGTGATAGACAGCACCATTGTCATGACCGACACATTCTGCATCGGCGTAATCTCAAGGCCTTCCTGTCGGTGTTGGCGGCAACCCTCACTACGATGGGTGCGCTTGTTATCATTTTCTTCCTTGACGAGAAGATACGGCTCAACCTGCAGGACTTGCAGCGGTAGTGATCATCAATCTGGCTGTTTCCTTGATGGTGGCGTTTGTTCTTTGTTCCGTCGATGATTGAGAAGATAGGACTGGTGAGGCGGATTACGGGGAAGAAGAGGCGTCTTGTCTTGCCGGGGCTGACGCAAACATTCAAAACAAGGTTGGGACGGATTTTCAGACGTTTCCCCGTTTATTTCTCCTGCTGCTATTCTGCTCTCATCCGTTTTCTGTGCCGTTGGCGCTGGGCTGTATGCCTGCTGTTACTGTTGGGTTTCGGTCTGCCCGTTTTTCTGTTGCCCGACAAACTGGAAGGAGGGGGAAAATGGGAAGCTGCTTACAATAAGGTATTCGGTTCGGATACCTATAAGGAGTCGGTGAAACCCATTGTGGACAAGGCGCTGGGCGGCAGCTTGCGGCTTTTCATACAGAAGGTGTACGAAGGCAGTTACTTCACCCGTAATGAGGAGGTGGTGCTCTATGCCAACGCCAACCTTCCCAATGGCAGCACCCTCGAGCAGATGAACACTTTGATGAAACGTATGGAGACCTACCTCAGCCGGTTCAAGGAAATCAGGCAGTTTCATACTTCCATCTACAGCCCCCGGCGTGCCAGTATGCAGATTTATTTCAAGAAGGAAGCCGGAACAGCGGTTTTCCCTATACACTGAAAGCCAATATGATAAGCAAGGCACTGGAACTGGGAGGCGGCAGCTGGGGCATCTACGGATTGCAGGACCAGGGGTTCAGTAATGACGTCCGCGAGAGTGCCGGCTCCTACCGCATCAGGATGTACGGCTACAACTACGACGAACTCTATGAGTGGGCGGAGAAGCTGAAGGCCAAGCTGCTGACGCACCGGCGTATCAAGGAAGTGCTCATCAATTCGGAGTTCTCCTGGTGGAAGGATGACTATCAGGAATTCTACTTCAACCTGAACAAGGAGCGCATGGCGCAAGAGGGCATCGACGCGCAAGTGCTTTTCTCTGCGGTGCGCCCCATCTTTGGCAAGAATCTGGAGATTGGTTCGGTAGCGGCCGAGCAGGGGATGGAGAAAATCAAGCTCTCTTCCCGCCAGTCTGCCGAATATGACATCTGGGCGATGCAGTTCTTCCCCTATGGAGTAGGAAACGGCAAGCATTACAAGCTTTCCGAACTGACTACTGTGGAAAAGGGACAGATGCCGCAGGAGATTGCCAAAGAAAACCAGCAGTACCGCCTCTGCCTGCAATACGAATATATCGGCTCCAATGAGATGGGCAACAAGATACAGAAACGTGACCTGGAGGAGTTCAACAAACTGTTGCCGATGGGTTATACAGCCGAGTCGGACAGCAACAGTTGGTCATGGGGCGAGAAGGACAACCGCCAATACCTGCTTCTGCTGGTGGTGATAGCCATCATCTTCTTTACGACCAGCGTTCTGTTCAACTCCCTGAAGCAGCCGCTTGCCATCATCTTTGTGATTCCGGTTTCTTATATCGGGGTATTTCTTACTTTCTATTGGTTCCGGCTGAACTTCGACCAGGGCGGTTTTGCCTCGTTCGTCCTGCTGTGCGGCATCACGGTGAATGCCAGCATCTATGTCCTGAACGAGTACAACAGCATCCGACGTCGTTTCCCCCGTCTTTCCGCTCTTCGTGCCTACGTCAAGGCGTGGAATGCGAAGGTCGTTCCTATTTTCCTCACGGTAGTTTCTACCATTCTGGGATTTATCCCTTTCATGATAGGTGAGGACAAGGAGGCTTTCTGGTTTCCATTGGCGGCGGGTACCATTGGCGGACTGGTGATGTCCGTCATCGGTATCTTCTTTTTCCTGCCGGTTTTTGTGCTGAAACAGCGTGATTTTCTTAGGAAATGATTACTTTTGCTCGATTTTGTTACCTGAATGGATACTTGAATTTTAAATATGGAAAGTGCGGAGTACTCTTTGGATGAGTTATTATGTCAGTCTCTTCTGTTGTTTCGTCAGTATCGGTTTTATGATGCTCCAGAATGTGGAGAAAAGGCATTCCGGATATTGGAGGAAGCCCATGTATGGATGGGGCGTACGCAAGAGTGTGTGGATATGGCGAAATGGGGGTGCGTGATAGAGTGTCTTGCGCAGAAATACTACATAGAAGATGATACGGATGCGATTCTGGAAGAAATTGATGCTGCCTTGGTTGCGCATTGGAAGAGGATAGAGAAAATCCATGCAGAATACACATCAGTGATTCAGTACAATAACGAGAATTCCCTGAGCAGCTACTCAGCATTGCCTACTTAAGTGCAATAAAATACTATTTTAAGCCAATCCGGGAACTCCCGACAGGAAGAGGCTTCG
>ENA-OQEB01001060-OQEB01001060.1-human-gut-metagenome-genome-assembly--contig:-NODE-1060-length-10560-cov-1.783188_pt1 | contig 10560 bp, 13 predicted proteins | sample MGYA00242787_ERZ504619 | MGnify/ENA primary metagenome ERZ504619 (study PRJEB26092, sample SAMD00036317) | human gut metagenome | host: Homo sapiens | study: EMG produced TPA metagenomics assembly of... | reverse complement strand
GCCGCCAACCGTACAAGGCAAACCCCATCAAGCCGACCATCGCCTTCGAAGATCTTTGAAAAGCTGGATATCCGCGTAGTACAGTGCTTGAATGCGAGGCAGTGCCCAAGATGAAGAAGCTGCTGAAGTTCAAAGATTGCCGACGGGCTGGAAAACCGCACCATCGTCAGCGGCATTGCCCAGCACTACAAACCGGAAGAACTGGTAGGCAAGCAAGTGCTGTTCATCGCCAACCTCGCTCCACGCCAATTCAAGAACGGGCTGGTAAGTGAGGGAATGATTCTCTCTGCCGAGAATTATGACGGCTCGCTGGCGGTGACTTCACTGCTGAAAGAGGTGAAGCCGGGCAGCGAGGTGAAATAAAACAGTAACAAGGTAACGAGTTAACAAGGCTACAAGGAGGAAGGAAAAGCCTCGTGGCCTTGTTAACTCGTTGCCTTATCAACCAATAAACTATGTCCGATACATCACTCAAAGAAAAAACAGCCAAAGGCCTCTTCTGGGGAGGATTCAGCAACGGCATACAGCAGTTGTTAAATCTGGGATTCGGAATAGTCCTTGCCCGTCTGCTGGATGCTTCGGATTATGGTATGGTAGGGATGCTTACCATCTTCTCCGCCATTGCCGCCGCCTTGCAGGAGGGTGGGTTCATTTCGGCACTGACCAACCGGAAGGAGACTTTGCACAAGGATTACAACGCCGTGTTCTGGTTCAGCCTGATGTGTAGCACTACTATATATATATTACTCTTCTTTGCCGCACCGCTGATTGCCGACTTCTACGATACGCCCGAGCTGATACCGCTGTCCCGTCTCTCCTTCTTGGGATTCGTCATTTCCAGCATGAGCATTGCACCGAGGGCATATCTATTCAAGAACCTCAGAATCAAGGACACTACCGTCATTTCTATTTCAAGTCTGATAGTCTCCGGTATTGTGGGCATCACATTGGCGGCAAACGGATTCGCCTATTGGGGGATTGCATTGCAAAGCATCTCTTTCATCACCGTAATGACGATTCTTAACTTCTACTTCTCGCATTGGAGACCCCGCTTCCGGTTCGACTTCACACCCATTAAGGAGATGATAGGGTTCAGCAGTAAGATAATCATTACGAATATCTTCACCATAATCAATAACAATTTGTTTTCCGTCTTGTTGGGTAAGTTCTATTCGGAACGGGAAGTGGGTAACTTTACGCAGGCAAACAAGTGGAACGGCATGGGACATACCACGATTACGGGCATGATAAACGGCATTGCACAACCCGTCTTTACCCGGGTTGCCGACGACAAGGCACGACAACTTGCCGTATTCAGAAAGCTGCTGCGCTTCACCGCCTTTATCTCTTTCCCCGCCATGCTGGGATTGAGCTTGGTATCGAAAGAACTGATATAATCACTATCACGGAGAAGTGGCTGCCCAGTGCCGATATCTTGCAACTGTTATGTATTTGGGGAGCATTTATTCCCGTCATCAATCTGTTCTCCAACCTGCTCATCAGCCGGGGACATTCTTCTATCTATATGTGGAGCACCATCAGCTTGAGCCTGCTGCAAATAGTAGCTGTATGTGCCATATACATACGGGTTGGAATGGATGCTGCGTATTTTCGTCATTATCAATATCGGCTGGCTGTTTGTATGGTTCCGTTTTGTCAAGAGGGAGATAGGATTAAGACTGCGCGATATGCTGAAAGACATCTCTCCTTATCTCTCCCTATCCATTGTACTCGTAGTGTCAACTCACTATGCTACTCAGCCCATAGAAAACCTATACTTAAATATGGCAGCCAAAATCATTATGGTAGCTGGGCTTTATGCACTGGTTTTGTGGAAACTACAATCTACCATCTTCCGGGAAAGCATTGAATTCCTCTTAAAGAAAAAAAGAGCATGAGCCGCATAGCTACATCATATCCGCCTACAAGGATGCCCCACACTTGGCACGCCTGGTTGCCGCACTGGATGACCGGGCAGACTTCTACGTGCACATCGACCTCAATGCCGATATACACCTTTTGAAGAAGCCTTGGGAGACAAGGTCACTTTCGTGCCCCGCCACCGGATAAGCTGGGAGGATGGGAACAAGTGGAATATCAGAAAGAATTGCTTGCCGCCGTATTGCACAGCGGTATCCCCTATACCCGCGTAGTATGCCTGAGCGGGCAAGACTATCCGTTATGGAACAACAACGCCATCCACCACTATTTCGAGGAGCATCAAGACACTGAATTCATCGGCGGTTTCAACCTGACACACTGCACCGTGAAACAGCAGTTGCACAAGATAACCCATTACCACCCTTTCCGTGACCTGCCTTGGAAGAGTATATGGTGGAAGAACAAACTCATCGTAGCATCGCGCAAGCTGGCACAGATACTCCCCATCCGGAAAGCCCCTTTCGCACCCTTGGAAGGCAAGCAGGCAGATGTCTATTTCGGTTCTGACTATTGGGCCATCACGCTGCCCTGCGCACGATATGTATATGAAAAGTTGTGCACGGAGGAGAAACTGGTGAAGTATTTCAGAACCAGCTTTGTACCCAGCGAACTGTGCATACAGACCATCGTATTCAACTCCCCTTTTGCCTCAAAAGGGCTTCTTTTAGAGGGGGAATACCCCGGACTTACCCGTCTCACCCCCTTGCACTACATAGACTACGGCGCATCCATCCGCGTGATGACACTCGAGGACCTGCCGGTATTGCGGCAGTCTGGAAAGATGTTCTGCCGGAAAGTAGTAAGCGGGGAGTCCGACACACTGATAGAAAAACTCAAGTCCGATTTCGCAAAAGAAGATTGAAATGGAAAGTGCTCCTTTCAACTATTATCATTATTTTTGCAGACATCAATCAAAAATGGTATCCATGGTGAAGCAATATACCCCAGAAGAACTGACCCAACTACATCAGGTGCTATACGAAATACTGGAAGAGATTGTGCGCATCTGCGACAAACACAATATTCCCTATTTTGTAATCGGCGGAACACAATAGGGGCACTCTATGACAAAGCGATTCTTCCTTGGGATGACGACATAGATATAGGTATGAAACGGGAAGACTACAATAAGTTTCTCCAGATAGCTTCCAAGAACTGAGAGAGCCATACTTTCTTTCATGGATACATACCGACCCTCATAGTCCTTATTACTTTGCCAAAGTCAAGAAAAACAACACCTTATTTGTCGAAGAGATGTTTAAAGATGTACCTATGCATCAAGGAATCTTTGTCGATATATTCCCTTTTGACCGTATTCCAAACAATAAGCTATTAAGGAAGATTACAATATGAAGCTGTCAACTTTCTGAAATGCTGCCTGATGGGAAAAGAGGTATGGCTATGGAAACACTTCGGAAAATGTCAAATATCCAACCCTACCAATCGTGGAGCTGTTGCCTGCCTTCTGAACCGGATAGTTGATATGACACTCTCTAAAAAGACAATCTACCGTTTGATGGTGATAATGCAAAGTTGTTTCAACTCATGGAAAACTTTGTATTACAACAATGTGATTACCACTACCGACCATGTTTTGGAGACGAGTCTCAACCATTTACAACCAATCAAATTCGGTCCACTTTATCTGAAAGCACCTGATGGATTGGAAAACTTTCTACGGTACAACTATCCCACTTTACACCGGTATACAGAAGAAGAGCAGGACAAGATAAACAATCATTATCCGGCAGTTCTTTCTTTCAACATACCAAATGACCATATAGCCACCTCCTAATCCAACAAAATTGCCATGAAACCAGCCCTTGTAGATGTATCTGTACTGATTCTTTTCTTCAACCGCCCCAAACTGCTGGCGCAAGTATTCGAACAAGTGAAGAAAGCACGCCCCGCACGACTGTTTCTCTATCAGGACGGCCCGCGCGGCGAGCGTGACATGCCGGGCATAGAAGCTTGTCGCAAAGTAGTGGCAGACATCGACTGGGAATGCGAAGTACACCACAACTACCAAGAGAAGAACTACGGCTGCGACCCATCGGAATACATGGCACAGAAGTGGGTATTCTCCTTGTCGGACAAATGTATCGTGCTTGAGGATGACGACGTGCCTGCCGTCTCTTTCTTCGGCTTCTGCAAGGAACTGCTCGACAAGTATGAGCACGACACACGCATCAGCATGATTGCCGGATTCAACAACGAGGAGATTACACCGGACATCACTTCCGACTACTTCTTCGCCACCACCTTCTCCATCTGGGGATGGGCGAGCTGGCGGCGGGGTGACGGACCAATGGGATGAATTCTACACCTTCCTGGACGACAAGGAGAACATGCGGCAACTGAAGAACCTCATCCACACACGGCGCTACCGCAAAGACTTCATCTACATGTGCCAACGCCACCGCGAACACGGGAAAGCCTATTACGAAACCATCTTCCACGCTTCCATGTTGTTCAATTCGGGTCTGAGCATCGTGCCCACCCGCAACATGATAAACAATCTGGGAGCCACTGCCGACTCCACCCACTTTGCCGGCTCCGTGCACACCATGCCGCGCGGTTACCGCCGCATCTTCACCATGAAACGCCACGAAGTGGAGTTTCCACTGAAGCACCCTCGCCACGTCATCGAGAACACAGCCTACAAGGATAGCGTTTACCGCATCATGGCATGGCGGCATCCCTGGATAAAGATTGCACGGTCGTTCGAGGAACTGGCGTTGAACCTACGGTACGGCAACTTCACCATCATATGGCAAACGCTGCAAAAGCGTATCCGGAAATGGACGAAACAAGACCGGCATCTGTAACAAGAAAAAACATTCAAAAAAGAAGAAACGAACAACAGTCATGAGAGTACTACTTATCAATACCTCCGAACGCATCGGCGGCGCAGCCATCGCCGCCAGCCGTCTGATGGAATCACTCAAGAACCACGGCATCAAAGCCAAGCTGCTGGTACGCGACAAGCAGACCGACCAAATCTCCGTTGTGTCACTGGACCATAACTGGCGCATGGTGTGGAAGTTCGTCTGGGAGCGCATCGTCATCTGGAGCGCCAACCGCTTCAACAAAAAGAACATCTTTGCCGTGGACATAGCCAACACGGGGACAGACATCACCTCACTGCCCGAATTCCAGCAGGCAGACGTCATCCATCTGCACTGGATAAACCAAGGGATGCTCTCGCTGAGGAATATCGAGAAGATTCTCGCCTCGGGCAAGCCCGTCGTCTGGACCATGCACGACATGTGCCCTGCACCGGCATCTGTCACCATGCCCGCGAGTGCACCCGTTACCGGCAGGAATGCCACAACTGCCCCTTCATCCACGGAGGCGGAGGCAAGCGTGACCTTTCCTACCGCATCTTCCGGAAAAAGCAGAATCTATATCGCAACCGTCACATCAACTTCGTCACCTGCAGCCGCTGGCTGGAAGAACGTGCCCGGACAAGCGCCCTCTTCTGCGGACATGCCGTGACGTGCATCCCCAACCCCATCAACACCAACCTCTTCAAGCCCCGCAACCGACAGGAAGCCCGCAGCCGTTGCCTACTGCCGCAAGACAAAAAGCTCATGTTGTTCGGCTCGGTGAAGATTACGGACAAACGGAAAGGCATCGACTACTTGATAGAATCGTGCCGACTGCTGGCTGACAAGCATCCCGAACTCCGGGAACAGTTGGGTGTCGTCGTCTTCGGCAACCAATCGCAACAACTGGAAAACCTGCTTCCATTCAAAGTCTACCCGCTGAACTTCGTCAGCAACGAACACCAACTGGTGAACATCTACAATGCCGTGGACATCTTTGTGACCCCCTCGCTGGAAGAGAACCTGCCGAACACCATCATGGAAGCCATGGCATGCGGCATTCCCTGCGTCGGATTCAACGTGGGCGGCATCCCTGAGATGATAGACCATCTGCACAACGGCTACGTGGCACAATACAAATCCTCGGAAGACTTTGCCAACGGCATCTACTGGACGCTGACCGAACCCGACTACCCCAGCCTCTCGGAACAAGCCTGCCGGAAAGCCATCTCCCACTATTCGGAGAACGTCGTCGCCAAGAAATACATTGACCTTTACAACAAAGTGACCGGAAGAAATGCATAACCACCCCACCCCGAAATTCAGCATCATCACCGTGACCTACAATGCCGAAGCGGTACTGGAGGACACGATTCAAAGCGTTATCTCGCAAACCTACCACCACGTAGAATACATCCTTGTGGACGGTGCGTCCAAAGACGGCACGCTCTCCATTATCGACCGTTACCGCGACCGCATCACCCGCATCGTGAGCGAACCGGACAAGGGACTGTACGACGCCATGAACAAAGGTATCCGCCTTGCCACCGGCGATTACCTCTGCTTCCTCAATGCCGGCGACAGCTTCCACGAGGACGACACCTTGCAGCAGATGGTGCGTTCCATCTCCGGCAACGAACTACCCGACGTGCTGTATGGCGAAACGGAACTGGTGGACAAGGAAGGTCACTTCATCCGCATGCGCCGCCTCGCCGCCCCGGAAGTGCTTACCTGGCGAAGCTTCAAGCAGGGCATGCTGGTCTGCCATCAGGCCTTCTTTGCCAAAGCTTCCCTTGTAGAACCCTACGACCTGCAATACCGCTTCTCCGCCGACTTCGACTGGTGCATCCGGGTGATGAAGAAGGCACGGACCTTGCACAATACCCATCTCACCCTCATCGACTATCTGGAAGAGGGAATGACCACCCAGAACCGGCAAGCATCCCTGCGCGAACGCTTCCGCATCATGGCGCGGCATTACGGACTGATGAGTACCGTAGCCCATCATGCCTGGTTCGTATTACGGGCCGTGATAAAGAAATAGCACAAATTTCGAGGACAAATATACTTTGTTCCCGCAAGACCTATACCTTGCGGGAATCTCCCTATACCCAGCTCTCTACAGTATAGGAGTGAGTACCCAAAACATCCCCATGTTTTCACCTAAAACATCCGGATGTAATGGAGCAAAACATCCCCATGTTTTGGGGTAAAACATCCGGGTGTTTTGGAGAAAGACATCCGGATGTTCTGCATATTAAGTCCTATACCGTGAGGGGCTAAGTCCTAAGACGTAGGAGATTAAGTCCTAAGGCAAAGGAGCTGGGTAACTGTAAGCAGCGCCTTCAACTCTTTTACCCCTTCCGAAGCTCCCTTTTGAATGACATGTATCGGACGCATGACGTGCGTGTCCACCGGCTTGGGGTCTATCAGATACACTTCGGCGGCACGGGGCACGTAGTTCAGCAGTCCCGCAGCGGGATAAACGTTCAGGCTGGTGCCGATGATGACGAAGATGTCCGCCTGCTCCACATACCGGATGGCAGTCTCAATCTCCGGCACGACTCGCCAAACCACACGATGAACGGGCGGAGCTGCGTACCGTCGCCCGCCTTGTCGCCCAACTTTACTTCATATTCCTCCGGCGCCAGTTCCTTGACGAAATGCGGATTATAAGGGTCGCGGCTGGAACAAACCTTCGTCAGTTCCCCATGCAAGTGTATCACGTGCGTACTGCCGGCACGCTCGTGCAGATTATCTACGTTCTGGGTGACGACCGTTACATTGAAATCCCTCTCCAGGTCGGCAACGCCAGATGCCCGGCATTCGGCACCACATCGAGCAACTGCTTGCGACGTTCGTTATAGAAATTAATGACCAGTTCCGGATTACGTGCATACCCCTCGGGAGTCGCCACCTGCTCCACCGGATATTTGTCCCATAATCCGCCCGCATCACGGAATGTGCTGATGCCGCTCTCGGCGCTCATACCAGCACCCGACAATATGACCAAGTTCTTCATTTTCCGCTCCTTTCCTTTATTAAAGTAAGACAAATATAAGAAGAATGTTCAAGTTGTGATATAAATAAGAAAAATTAAATACTTAAAAGCCTTATCATTCAAATAAAAGACGTACTTTTGCCACTCATAAATTTGCAATAGACTGGAAAAGAAACCAATCCGGTCGTCAACAAAAGAATCTTATGGACAAATTCAGTTATGCTATCGGCCTTGGAATAGGTCAGAATCTTTTAAGCATGGGTGCCAAAGGCATTGCAGTAGATGACTTTGCACAAGCAATCAAAGACGTTTTGGAGGGCAACCAGACGGCAATCAGCCACACAGAAGCCCGTGACATCGTCAACAAGTACTTCGCCGAACTGGAGGAGAAGATGAACGCAGCAAACATAGAAGCCGGCAAAAAGTTCCTGGAAGAGAACAAAAAACGCGAGGGAGTTGTTACGCTTCCCAGCGGACTTCAAATACGAAGTTATCACAGAAGGAAACGTCGGTCACTATGCCAAAGCAACCGACCAGGTACAATGCCACTACGAAGCACACTGATTGACGGAACGCTGTTCGACAGCTCCATCAAGCGCGGCCAGCCTGCCACATTCGGTGTAAACCAAGTGATACCCGGTTGGGTGGAAGCCCTTCAGCTTATGCCGAAGGTGCCAAGTGGAAACTCTACATCCCAGCGACCTGGCATACGGAGCGCAGGGTGCCGGCGAGATGATTCCTCCCCACAGCACGCTCGTATTCGAAGTCGAATTACAGAAAATTTTATCTAAATAAACAAACAAGTAAAAGCAAAATGAAAAAAGTAACATTTCTCATGGCTCTTGCAGTAGCTGCCGGCATGGCATCTTGTACTGCTCAAAGTCCGAAAGCTGATTTGAAGACGGACATCGACTCATTATCTTACGCCATCGGTATGGCACGTACAGAAGGTTTGGACCAGTATCTTGCACAACAAGGCATTGACTCAACCCAGATGTCAGAATTCCTGAAAGGTTTCAACGAAGCGCAGCCAAAATCGATAAGAAAGACGTGGCTTACATGGCCGGTCTGCAAGTAGGCCAGATGGTCAGCAAGCAATGGGTGGAAGGCTTCAACCAACAAATCTTCGGCAACGACTCCACACAGAGCATCAGCCGCGAAAATCTGCTGGCAGGTTTCGTAGCAGGTGTCATCGGCAAGGGTGGTGCTATGGATATGATGAAAGCTCAAGAGTACATGCGTACTCAGATGGATGCCATCAAAGAAAAAGCAACTGCAGAAAAGTATGCTGACAACAAAGCTGCCGGTGAAAAGTTCCTGGCTGAGAACAAGGCTAAAGAAGGTGTAGTAACTACCCCGAGCGGTCTGCAATACAAAATCATCACCAAGGGTAACGGTGCCGTTCCTGCCGACAGCAGCAAGGTGAAAGTAAACTACAAAGGTACGCTGATTGACGGAACAGAATTCGATAGCTCTTACAAGCGCAACGAACCTGCTACTTTCCGTGCCAACCAGGTAATCAAAGGCTGGACAGAGGCCCTCACCATGATGCCCGTCGGCTCTAAGTGGGAACTCTATATCCCTACGACCTGGCATACGGTTCAAGAGAAACCGGTAGCCAAATCAAGCCGTTCTCTACTTTGATATTCGAAGTGGAACTGCTGGGTATCGAGAAGTAATGTAACAATCCGAAGGGAGGGGCAAAACCCTCTTGATACTTCTTTTAGGCGCGGATTACGCGGAATACGCGGATTTGGTAAACTAAATCCGTGAAATCCGCGTAATCCGCGCCTTATCGTTACCCCTCACTTTTATTCATTTTTCCGTCCCTTTTTATAGATAAATTAAAATAAAGTCCTATATTTGCTTACTATTTGATAACAACAAGAACTTTACTTATTTACTATTATGGAAAAAAATAGACAATCTTGACCGGCAGATTCTGGAAATCATCTCCCAAAATGCCCGTATCCCTTTCAAGGACGTAGCTGCTGAATGTGGCGTGTCACGTGCTGCCATCCATCAACGTGTACAGCGCCTGATTGACCTTGGCGTTATTGTTGGCTCAGGCTATCATGTAAATCCCAAGTCCCTTGGATACAGAACCTGCACTTACGTAGGAATCAAGCTGGAAAAGGGCTCCATGTATAAGACGGTAGTTGCTGAGCTGGGCAAGATTCCCGAAATCGTAGAATGCCACTTCACCACTGGTCCGTACACCATGCTGACCAAGGTATATGCCCGCGACAACGAGCATCTGATGGATTTGCTGAACAACAAGATGCAGGAGATTCCTGGCGTAACCGCTACCGAGACCTTGATTTCCCTGGAACAGAGCATCAAGAAGGAGATTCCTATTTGCCCCGAGAAATAACGAACAACAATGGATTTCTTGAACGAATATCATCTGTCGGGCCTTGTCATAGGTATCTGCACATTCCTCATCATCGGCTTGTTTCACCCCATAGTTGTGAAAGCCGAATATTACTGGGGCACCAAGTGCTGGTGGATTTTCCTTTTACTCGGCATCAGCGGCATCATTGCCTCCCTTTATACGGAGAACATTATGATAGCCTCCCTTTTGGGCGTCTTTGCATTTTCCTCGTTCTGGACCATCAAGGAGATATTCGAGCAGGAAGAACGAGTGAAAAAGGCTGGTTTCCCAAGAATCCAAAACGAACTTATAAGTTCTAAGGACAAAGGTTATAAGGAATTTTATCCAAAAGTCTTGCATATTTCAATAGAAAATGCTACTTTTGTCCCCGCTATCCAAGCAAGGATGCATCGGAC
>ENA-OQEB01001059-OQEB01001059.1-human-gut-metagenome-genome-assembly--contig:-NODE-1059-length-10569-cov-2.069240_pt1 | contig 10569 bp, 9 predicted proteins | sample MGYA00242787_ERZ504619 | MGnify/ENA primary metagenome ERZ504619 (study PRJEB26092, sample SAMD00036317) | human gut metagenome | host: Homo sapiens | study: EMG produced TPA metagenomics assembly of... | reverse complement strand
TCTCCTTATACGGTTCCCACGGCAATATGCATATGGTAGGTTACGACTGGGCACCAAACGGGGTGGACTTATCGACGATGGATCATCCGGTACCCCAACGTTTCGTTCCGGACACCAATGGCTATGTTTGGCAAGAAGGAGCTTCCGATATCAGCAAACACATGGCATTAAACACGGAACCACGTATAAATGTCGAGCATGCGTTACACGTATTAGAGATTATCGAGGCCGCCCGAAAATCACAAGCTACAGGTCAACGCATCCAGCTTGTATCGAAGTTTCCTTGGCCGATGGTAAAATAAATTAAGAAGTCTTAGTAGTGAAAAGAACGGGACATTTAATATATTTGTTCCTGTAAATACCAGAGAAACATGAGGAAGATAAGTGAAATTTTATGCTGCGTAGCCATACTTTGTTGTGCATTGAGCGCATGTAGCGACAAGCCGGCAACGGTAAAAGTCAGCAGTTTCAATATTTGGTTGAATACCCTAGGGGGAAAGCTTCCCCCTAGCCAGACAGCGAAAGTGATCGAGGCTAGCCAGACGGATATCGTAGGAATCCAAGAAGGCATATCTATGAAGAAGACGGCATCAAGCACGATCATGTACCGGAAATCGCGGAATCCCTAGGTTTCCACCTTTTCAACCAAGGGGAGGGACATTATATCTTATCTCGTTATCCGGTCGTCGACAGTACGGCTTCCCGCTACGGGGTGAAGATACAAGTAGGCAAAGACAAATTCTGCTGGATGTTTAATTGCCATCTATATTATATTCCGTATCAACCTTATCAATTGAATGGGATTCCTTATGGCGATTATCCGTTTATCGATACCGAGGAAGAAGCTGTCCGGTTCGCCAACGAGGCCCGGCGTGAAGAAGTAACTCGTTATCAAAAGGATATACAGCAAGTCATGAAAGAAGGTTATCCTGTCTTTTTAACAGGAGATTTTAACGAGCCTTCTTTCTTGGACTGGACACAACGGGCCGCCGATGCCGATATCCACAAGATCAAGGTGGAGTGGCCGGCAACCAAGGCTTTCTCTGAGATCGGGATGAACGACTCCTACCGGACAATCCATCCGGACGAGGTCTCCACACCCGGCTATACATGGACTCCCGTTCCTAGCGAACAAGAAATACTAGACCGTCTGGATTTCGTACTATATTCCGGATGTAAGGTAACAGACTCATTTATCACAGGCGAAAGCGAGGCCACCTCGGACGTGGTAGTCTCCCCTTACCCTTCAGATCATAGAATGGTAACCTCCTGTTCAATTTCTAACAGTAACTACTAAAAAAAACAAATTATACAACATGGAATCAAGAAGAGATTTTCTGAAAAAAGCAGCCGTAGCGGCAGCTGGTCTAACAATCGTCCCCTCTAAAACGATCGCTGGATTAGGCCATAAGGCACCAAGTGATACAATGAATATTGTCGGTATCGGTATCGGTGGTAAAGGCCACCCGAACTTGGTCGGCATGAAAACCGAGAACATCATCGGGCTTTGCGATATCGACTGGAAATACGCGAAGAACTGCTTCGAGGAATTCCCGGACGCTAAACGTTATTGGGACTGGCGGAAGATGTTCGATGAGTTGGGCGACCAGATCGACGGTGTCATGGTAGCTACTCCGGACCATACTCATGCCACGATCGCGGCCACGGCCTTGACAATGGGTAAACACGTATATTGCCAAAAGCCGCTTACCCACTCTGTTTACGAGAGCCGTTTATTGACAAAACTCGCCGCTAAATATAAGGTAGCGACCCAGATGGGTAACCAAGGGAACTCCGGCGATGGTGTACGTCAATTATGCGAATGGATCTGGAACGGAGAGATCGGTGAAGTAAAAGAAGTACACGCATGGACCAACCGTCCGATCTGGCCGCAAGGATTACAGCGCCCAACCGAAAAACAACGTTGTCCGAAGACGATGAATTGGGACTTATTTATCGGCCCGGCCGCCATGCGTCCGTTCCATGAGATCTACACCCCTTGGAACTGGCGTGGATGGTGGGATTTCGGAACCGGAGCTTTCGGAGATATGGCTTGCCACGTGCTCGATCCGGTTTACCAATCCTTGAAGTTAGGTTATCCGGATCGTGTACAAGGCCGTTCTACCCAGATCAATACGGAATCCGCTCCTCAATCGGAGGTGGTAGAATTCCGCTTCCCGGCTCGTGACAATCTTCCAAAGGTAGCCTTGCCGGAAGTGAAAGTATATTGGTACGATGGCGGTATGCTTCCTCAGCGTCCGGACTTATTACCGGATGGCGTAGATATGATGCGTGACGGTTTGGGTGGATGTATCTTCGTAGGTACTAAAGACACGTTGATCTGCGATTGCGGAGGTTTCAACTCCCGGTTATTATACGGCCGTGTACCTCAAGTAGCCCCATATTTGCGCCGTATCCCGAACGCTACCGGATACTTCGACGGTTTCCATGAGCAAGACTGGATCCGTGCTTGTAAGGAATCGCCGGAGAACCGTGTGGAAGGAACTTCCAACTTCGCTTATTCCGGACCATTCAACGAGATGGTGTTATTAGGCGTATTGGCGATCCGTCTGCAAGGCTTGAACAAGAAATTGATGTGGGACGCCCAAAACATGCGTTTCACCAACATATCCTCTTCCGACGTATTGAAGATCGTAACCAGCGATGATTTCAAGGTGATAGACGGTCACCCCTATTTCGATACGAAATACGCGGAGTTCAATGCGCTAGAGGCTGCCAACGAATATATCAGACATACCTATCGTGAAGGCTGGAGCCTTCCGGAAATGCCGGTATAAGTATGAAACGATATATTATATTAGCACTATGTACGGTCATGCTCCTTGGGCAGGCCGTACAGCTGGCGGCGCAAAAAGCGGACTGGAAGGTGGGTATACAGACTTGGACTTTCCACAATCTTACGTTGATGGAGACCTTGGATAAGACTCAACAACTGGGCATGGGGTATGCGGAAGCTTTCTTTTTCCAAGAATTGGGTGCTCCGTTCCCAAAAGAGACCTATCTGAATTACGACTTGAGCGATGATGACTGCGCTTTATTACGCCATGAGTTCAAGAAAAGGGGAATCAAGCCGATCGCCTTTGGTGTAGCCTCTTATGGGACTAACGAGGAATGGGATAAGTTCTTCGCATTCGCTCATAAAATAGGCGCACATATCGTGACTGTCGAACCGGAGTTAAACCAGTTGGACTACATCGAATCCCTCGCCAAGAAGTACGATATGGAGGTAGCGATCCATAACCATCCGAGTCCATGCATTTACGCAAGTGCCGAGGTGGTAGAGAAAGCGCTGAAAGGCCGTTCTCCCTTGATGGGAGTATGCGCCGATATCGGCCATTGGAAACGGTGGGTGAAGATCCGCTCAAGAATCTCCAGAAATTATCCGGACGCATCAAGGTGGCGCATTTGAAAGACTCACCGACAAGATGGAAGACGCCACATGGGGAACCGGGATCTTACCGGTAAAAGCGTTCGTCAACGAGCTGAAGCGTCAGCATTTCAACGGGCTTATCTCCATTGAATACGATGATTTCAAATCCGATATCCAAGAGATACGCAACAGCTTGGAATTCCTACGGAAATACTCTAAATAGAAGTATACGCTTCCCTTAAAAACACCTATATCGCGTAGGCCCACGCGTATATACGTATAGCTTACGCCGATACTAATATGGGCCTACACGTATATACGTATAAGCCACACCTATATATGCCTAAAAAGTCGTTATCAGAACAAGGGATTATCCACCTTTTCTCTCAGCAACGCCAGATCCACCACCTGTTGAATGTCACTCACATAATGGAACACCAAGCCTTTCAAATACTCCGGTTTAATCTCATTGATATCCTTCTCATTCTCCTTGCAAAGAATCAACTCCTTGATCCCGGCACGTTTAGCCGCCAAGATCTTCTCCTTGATACCACCTACGGGAAGCACTTTGCCACGCAACGTGATCTCGCCGGTCATAGCCAAGTTCTTTTTCACCTTACGCTGAGTAAAGGCGGAGACAAGAGAAGTCACCATCGTTATTCCGGCACTCGGTCCGTCTTTCGGGATCGCCCCCTCCGGTACGTGGACATGCACATTCCAGTTCTCGAACAACTCCTCGTTGATATTAAACTGAGCCGCATGCGCATGGATATACTCAAGTGCCAACATGGCAGACTCTTTCATCACATCTCCCAGATTCCCGGTCAAAGTAAGCTTTGATCCCTTACCTTTACTTAAGCTCGACTCCACGAAAAGAATCTCACCACCAACAGCCGTCCAAGCTAATCCCGTAACCACGCCGCATAGTCATTCCCTTGATATTTATCGCGGGAATATTCGACCGCCCCTAGATATTCATACAAATCCTCCGGCTTAATACTAGTCGGGATAGGCTCATCGCTAGCGACCTTACGGGCTAGCTTACGCATGATTTTGGCGATTTTCTTATCCAATTCCCGGACACCGCTCTCGCGTGTATAGGCTTCAACGATCACTTGTAAGGTTTTCTTGGGGAATTTCACGGAACCTTTCTTCAAGCCATGTACATCCATCTGCTTAGGCACGAGATGCTTCGCTGCGATCTCTACCTTCTCCTCCATGATATAACCGCTCACCTCGATCAGTTCCATACGATCCAGCAATGGCTGGGAAATCGTATTCAAATTATTAGCGGTAGCGATAAACATCACCTTGCTTAAATCGTAATCGATATCCAGATAATTATCGTGAAACGCATTATTCTGCTCCGGGTCCAAGACCTCCAATAAAGCGGATGCCGGATCCCCCTTGAAATCATTCGTGATCTTATCGATCTCATCTAAGATAAAGACAGGGTTCGATGTTCCCGCCTTCTGTATATTCTGGATGATACGTCCGCACATAGCGCCGATATAGGTACGACGATGTCCGCGGATCTCGGCTCATCGTGCAATCCACCTAAAGAAACACGTACATATTTACGGCGCAAAGCCTCTGCGATGGAACGCCCCAATGAAGTCTTGCCGACTCCCGGAGGACCGTACAAACAGATAATCGGAGATTTCATATCCCTTTCAGCTTCAATACCGCCAGATGCTCGATAATACGCTCTTTCACCTTCTCCAAACCATAATGATCACGATCTAAGACCTTCTGGGCATGAGATAAGTTGAAATTGTCCTTACTATACTCGTTCCACGGCAAGTTAACGATATTCTGGACATATTGCGTCTGTACGGAATAATCCGGAGATTGCGGATGCAATCGTTCCAATTTTCGCAATTCCTTCTCAAAGACCTGCGCTACCTCGCAGCCATTTCTTACGACTGGCTTTCTCCCGTAATTCTTTTATCTCCAACTCATTGATATTCCCGCCCAATTCCTCTTGAATCGTCTTGATTTGCTGTTGAAGGAAATATTCTTTTTGTTGTTGATTGATATCCTCATGTGTCTTCATCTGGATGGAGCTTTCAACTCCACCAGCTGATACTCTCGGTTCAAGATAAAAAGTAACCGATACGCACGCTCTTTTAAGTCCCCGATCAATAACAATTGCTGTTTCTCGGCCGATCCACTCGGTATATTGCTACAAGAGAAATTGACCACATACAAGACATTCTTATTATTCTTGATCGAGAAGATCAATCCCGGGGAGGTTCAGCCACGGCCCCAAGCATCTTGATGGTCAAATCCTTGATCGTTGAGATCAAAGCCTCGAACTCGCGATCTGTCTTGTCCGGCTTCGTGTCCTCCAACACGGTGATCTTACCGGAAAGATACGGATCTGTCTCGGTCAACTCATTCAATTCAAAGCGTTTCTTACCTTGAAGAATAACAGTAGTACTACCATCCGGCATCTCTAAGACACGAACGATGTCAGCGATTACCCCGGTTGTATATAAATCCTCTAAGATAGGATCTTCCGTACCCATCTCTTTCTGGCAAACAACTCCGATCAAACTCTTTTTATGTACAGCCTCTTTAATCAGCGCATCGATTTAGGACGCCCGATAATCACCGGCAAGGCAACACCCGGAAAGAGTACCATATTCCTTAACGGAAGAATGGGTATAGTGTCTCCAACTTTCTCTATTCCTTCTGTGAAATCCTCATCTACATCGCATTCTGTAAGAATTGGCATTACGATACCAATATTGTCATCCAAGTCATCAAACGAATTCTGGCAAAATACTCTCGTCTTTTCTTTCATATATACATTCATCATTGTATATGTTAATACAATAAACGTGCCAAAGTTACAGCTTTTCATTCAATTCTTACTAATTTCGCGGCATACAATCGATAGAGATATGGCAAATCCTTATTTTCAATTCAAGAAATTTACGGTATGGCACGATAAATGTGCCATGAAAGTCGGAACGGATGGCGTTTTGCTTGGGGCATGGGCTAGTACAGAGAGATGTCAGAGGATTTTGGATGTGGGAACCGGAACCGGACTGATCGCCCTCATGCTGGCGCAGCGTAGCACCGCGATCCTAGACGCTATCGATATAGATTTAGACGCATGTTTACAAGCTCGGGAAAACATCGCAAAATCGCCTTTCGCCAACCGGATACAAGTCTATCAAACCTCGCTCTCCGAATATATGCCGGATGAGAATATCAAATATGACTTGATCGTATCCAACCCACCCTATTTTATTGATTCATTGAAATGCCCGGATACTAAACGTAATCTAGCCCGGCATACGGATACTCTATCTCTCCCGGATTTATTGCGTGATAGCCGCAAACTGTTGGCACCCGAAGGAAATATCGCCTTGGTGCTTCCCTTCGAGCAACGGGAGTCTTTAATAGACATCGCTCGAGAAGAGTCTTTGTCTCCATCGAGAGAAGCCCACGTTTCCCCCATACCGGACGCCCCTCCTAAGCGTTTATTAATAGAACTCTCAGCGACGCCGGTAGCAAAGCCCAAGTCGTCTCATCTGACCCTAGAAATCGAGCGGCATCGATATAGCGAAGAATTCACCGCTATAGCTAAAGACTTTTACTTGAAAATGTAAGGAAGCTTTTTATCGAAGAAGCGAGTTACCTCGTCAAATAAATTATGTACCTCCTTGGTGAAAGACACAACCTCCGGAGTCAGCACATGTAAGGCTTTTGGTTCTACCGTAATATCGATACGGTCGATCTGCCATGATCGGTTCTCCATCCAAGTGCATCACGCCCGGATGTTGGCGAATAATCGTGACTTGCTGGGCTTTCATCGTCTTAATCTTACTATTCCGATCAATCTGTTTGGTAAACAATTGAATGGCCAAAGGAGCGATATCCAATGGCATAAAAGGGGATAAGATCGTAACGTCCATCCGTCCGTCCTGTATATTCGCGTGCGGAGCGATAAACGCGTTATTACCATATTGCGAAGCATTCGCGCAAGCGACTAGAAACGCCTTCTCCTTGATCGTCTGATTATCCACCACCAATTCATAAGGCTCAGGCTTATAGCTCAGATACTCCTCTATCGTATTCTTTATATAAGTAAGAGAGCCGCGCCGTTTCTCATTCGCGAATTTCTGGCTGACGGCGGCATCAAAACCGACTCCACAGGTACAGAAAAAGACCTGTCCGTTCGCCCGGCAGCAATCTATCGTCGTAACATGCCCTTTCGCGATCAGATCGATAGCTCTTTTCACGTCCATCGGTATGTGCAATTCTCTAGCTAAGCCATTGCCCGAACCTTTCGGATGATACCTAAGATCGCATTCGAATGATCATAGCTCTCGCTATCTCATTCACCGTCCCGTCACCGCCTACCGCCAAAATATATTCAGCTCCCTCCTCTATGGCTTGCCGAGTCAACTCGCTGGCATGGCTGCATACTCTGTAAAAGAAACGTTTAACGAACAGTTCTTTTTCGAGCAGATCCCTTCGATCATCTTAGGTATCTTGCGCTTCGACCCTACACCTGATATAGGTTTATGATAGCTTGTACTTTTATATCCCGTTCGCTCATCCTCACTTCTTCTTTTTTATTTGAGAGGACAAAAATAATGCTTTTATAAAACTTTTAAAGCATTTCGACTACTATAAGTTATTTTTTTACTACTTTTGCGGCTGGATTTGCCGAAACATGGGATTATGTACGCGGCGAACCTGTGTTCTTTATTAGAATAAATAAATAGCGAGATAAATCATTCTCTTTTATAATAATATGAAACTTTTACAAGAGAAACTAGCAAAGTACGACGCTCCTCAAAGAGCCATGGCAATGGGAATCTATCCTTACTTCAGGGAAATCCAGAGCGATCAGGACACGGAAGTTCTAATCAGCGGGAAGAAAGTCTTGATGTTTGGTTCTAATGCGTACTTAGGATTAACCAATCATCCTAAAGTAAAAGAAGCAGCGATCGAGGCCATTAAAAAGTATGGTACAGGTTGTGCCGGCTCACGTTTCTTAAACGGAACGTTGGACTTACACCTCCAGTTGGAAAAACGTTTAGCAGAATTTGTTGGTAAAGAAGACGCCATCGTATACTCTACAGGTTTCCAAGTTAATCTAGGTGTTGTATCCTGTATCACCGGACGTGAGGACTATATCCTTTGGGATGAGTTGGATCATGCATCCATTATCGAAGGACATCGTCTTTCTTTCTCCACGAAATTGAAATTCAAGCATAACGATATGGACTCCTTGGAGAAACAACTCCAGAAATGCGAGCCAGACAAGGTGAAACTTATCGTTATCGACGGTGTCTTCAGCATGGAAGGTGATGTCGCTAAATTACCGGAAATCGTAGCTCTCGCAAAGAAATATAACGCAAGTGTAATGGTTGACGAGGCTCATGGTATCGGTGTATTCGGTGATCATGGCCGCGGTACTTGTAATCACTTCGGCGTTACGAACGATGTTGATTTGATCATGGGAACTTTCAGTAAGTCTTTCGCTTCTATCGGTGGTTTTATCGCATCGGACGAACCGGTTATCAATTACTTACGTCACCACTCCCGTTCCTATATCTTTAGCGCAAGCAATACGCCTGCCGCTACTGCCGCAGCGAACGCGGCATTAGATATCATGTTAAGCGAACCGGAACGTATCCAACATTTATGGGATTTGACTCATTACGCATTGGATGGTTTCCGTAACATGGGTTGTGAGATCGGACATACTTCTACCCCGATCATCCCGTTGTTTATCCGTGACAACGACTTGACATTCCTTATCGTAAAAGAATTATTTGAGGCCGGAATCTTCGTAAACCCGGTAGTAGCTCCCGCAGTTGCTTCCGAGGATACACTGATCCGCTTCTCCCTTATGGCTACCCACACGAAAGAGCAACTAGATTACGCTTTGGAGACAATCCACAAGGTATTCAAGAGCCATGTTGGTAGACTAATCGTGTAAATATATAAGAAAAGGCCCGAAGGTTAGGTATAACACCTATCTTCGGGTCTTTTTTTATAACTGAAAAAATCATAACTATGATTTTGAATGGGAATAAATCACTATTTTTGCATATTTAGATAAATTGGGTGGTTATGTCGATGGCCCTCTTACAAATTAAAAATAAATGGATTTCATATTAGATAAAGGAAGTAGCCATATGGGCTGCAAAGGTTGCAGCAAAAGGCAAAACAATAAACTGAATACCTATGATTGGTTGTGCGATGTACCCGACGCGGAAGGCTCGACTGATTTCGTAGAGGTTCAATTTAAAAACACCCGCAAAGGGTATTACTTGAATAGTGCTAAAATACCTTTGGAAAAAGGTGATATAGTAGCCGTAGAGGCAAGTCCCGGTCATGATATCGGTACGGTTTCTTTAACGGGTAAATTGGTTCTGCTGCAAATGAAGAAGAACAACGTGCGCACGGAAGCTGAGCCAAAACGGATTTACCGAAAGGCAAAACCGACCGATATCGAGAAATATGAGGAAGCGAAAGCAAAGGAACATGCCACTATGATTCGCTCGCGGCAAATCGCAGCCGATTTAGGATTGAATATGAAAATCGGTGATGTAGAGTATCAAGGTGACGGTAATAAGGCGATCTTTTATTATATAGCGGATGAACGTGTAGATTTCCGTCAACTAATTAAAGTGCTAGCGGAGGCTTTTCGTGTTCGTATCGAGATGAAGCAGATCGGTGCTCGTCAAGAAGCCGGACGTATCGGTGGTATCGGCCCTTGCGGTAGAGAACTTTGCTGTTCCAGTTGGATGACAAGTTTTGTATCGGTCGCTACCGGAGCTGCCCGTTATCAAGATATTTCCATGAATCCCCAGAAATTGGCCGGACAATGCGCTAAATTGAAATGTTGTATCAATTATGAGGTAGATACATATGTGGAAGCCCAGAAACGCCTTCCTTCCCGGGAGATTGTCTTGGAGACCAAAGATAATAATTACTATCATTTCAAGACGGATATTTTCAAACGGGAAATTACCTATTCTACGGATAAATCATTTGCGGCTAATCTTATCACGATTCCGGCAAGCCGTGCTTTCGATGTCATTAACATGAATAAGAAAGGCATGAAGCCGATATCTCTAGAGGCGGATACGAAGCCACAACCACCGAAACGAGACGCTCAAGATATTCTTGGGCAAGAAAGCGTC
>ENA-OQEB01001058-OQEB01001058.1-human-gut-metagenome-genome-assembly--contig:-NODE-1058-length-10585-cov-1.521993_pt1 | contig 10585 bp, 10 predicted proteins | sample MGYA00242787_ERZ504619 | MGnify/ENA primary metagenome ERZ504619 (study PRJEB26092, sample SAMD00036317) | human gut metagenome | host: Homo sapiens | study: EMG produced TPA metagenomics assembly of... | reverse complement strand
AGGTGCTTCATGTCTCATTGACTTCCTCTGTACTTCGTAGCGAGTTGACGCTTTGCCGGGAACGGTTGGTGAAAAGCTTGAATGATTACTCGGGTGCCTCGGTCATTACCAATATCGTTTTTCATTGAGTGTGGCTTTACCATTCGCAATATTACTTACTGGGTCAAGTAACATATACTGCCCAGCCCCGGTAAGTATATATGGCTTGACCCAGTAAGTATATATTCTGCGGAGAGATCAATAGATGGTGTCTTCTGTTATTACGTAATCCATTTTCTTGTCGAGTGGCTCTACCGGAACCTGTGGTATCATCTGGAACCCGAAGCATATGCCAACCTTGGGAGCGTTGAGCGTGGAAAGAAGGCGGTCGTAGAATCCCCTCCCTCGTCCCATGCGGTTCTTGTCTTTGTCAAAGGCGACTCCGGGCACGATAATCAAGTCTATCTCATTCTTTGGAACTTCTATGCCGTCCGCCTTAGGCTCTAATATTCCGAAAGGTCCGGGTTTTAGGGATTCCGGTCCTTCGTAAAGAAGCAATCTCAAATCATCACCGACGATCAAGGGCAACAGAAGCTTTTTCTTCTGGTACCATTTCTCGATAAAGCCGGCGGTCTGTACTTCTCCCGGTATGGCGTGATAAAGGGCGATGCAAGAAGCCGCTTGGAACAGTTCCGTCTGTTCCAAGCGGTCCATAATCTTATCCGATAGCTCGCACAAGGTAATCCTCGAATATTCTTTTTTTCGAGAGGCCATATCTTTTCGTAGGGCCTGCTTGGCTGTGTAAGTCTCCATTCGCTGATTGTTTTAATAGTTCCGCATTCGGCACAGATTTTCCCTCTTGCAAGATCTTGATCGCACGTAATAAGGTAACGTCATCTTTTAGGAAAATGGGGTAGAAGCCTGCCTCGTCGAAGAAATTCCTTACGATATACGCTTGCAATTGGTTCTCGATTAACTTGCCGGATATATTAATTAATGTAGGACGTCTCTTGATGCCCTTGGTAGCGGCGAAGTTCACGAAGTCGGAAAGGAGCGGTTGTTGCTGCAAGTAATTATATAATTCCTCCCAAGTCTTGAATGAGCCTAGTTTCTCCCGATGGCGGTCTGAGTACTCGAGCGCATACAGGTAAAGCACGCCGCTATTTACCACATTTGAGTAGTAAGAGGTAACGCCGCTCGTGTCACGAGGGATAAAGATATCTGGCATGATACCGCCCCCGCCGTATACGGTACGTCCGCCTACGGTCTGGTATTTCAAGGAATCATCCATCTTGATGCTATCGGCCGAGTCGAACTCGCCGTGCATATATCGGTTATAGATATCTTGGTCGTAAGCGTCCGTATTACCCATCTCATATTTCTTCTGGATGCAGCGACCGGACGGCGTGTAATAACGGGCGATGGTCAATCGCATCTCTGAACCGTCGCTCAATGACATTTGAGTTTGTACCAGACCCTTGCCATACGTTCTTCGTCCGATAATCGTACCACGGTCGTTATCTTGGATCGCTCCGGAGAATATCTCACTGGCGGAAGCCGAGATCTCATCGGTCAATACTACGATCGGGGCGTCTTTACAAGTTCCGGTTCCGTTCGCATATACGTCGGAACGAGGGAACGACTTACCTTCCGTGTAGACGATCAAGCGTCCTTCCGGCATAAACTCGTTAATCATATTAATAGCGGCATCCATATATCCGCCGGTATTACCCCGTAAGTCGATCACGAAAGAGGTACAGCCCGCTTGTTTCAGCTTGGCGATCGCCGTGATGAACTCATTATAAGTATTCCGGGCGAATTTGCTAACCTTGATGTAACCTATACCTTTAGCCGCCTCATAAGAAACATCGACCGAATTAACAGGGACATCTCCACGGGTTACGTCAAAATAGAGCAACTCGGGGGAGTTCCCTCGCTGTACGCCTAGTTTCACCGTACTGTTCTTTGCGCCCCGAAGTGTCTTCATAATCTCTCCTTGGTTCTTTTTCTTACCGGAGAAATAGAATCATTGATCGAGATGATCCGGTCGAAGGGTAGTAAACCAGCTTTCTCTGCGGGACCACCGCTAATTACACTGATCACTAGGATCGTATCGGTTTGCATATTAAATGATACGCCAATACCACTGAAAGAACCTTCCAGCTCCTCATTCACCACGGAAGCGTCTTCGGCGGGGATATATACGGAGTGAGGGTCTAATTCACTGAATATTTTCGGGATCGTACTCTCTACCAACTTAGACATGCTAACCGTGTCAACATATTGCTCGTCGATAATGTCCAAGATGGCATTTATCTTGTTGCCGCTGGAGTAGGATCGTTTCTTTCCTTGACTGATAGATAAATAATGGTTCCCAATAAAGATACCTAAAGCGATACTAGCCGCGATGATAACCGGGAGCCATACGGTCAGTCTTTTGTTTTTATCCATAAAAAACGTTTTATTTATTCGTTCAAATCTATATAATCTACTATGATACCGGCACGCTTCAATAATTCACAGCCGTCTGCTATTCGATAATTCTCGGAATAGACCACTCGCTTGATCCCGGATTGTATGATTAATTTCGCGCATTCAAATGCAAGGGGAGGAGGTAAACATAAATGGTCGCTCCTTTACTGCTGTTCGATGAGGCTGCCACTTTTGTGATGGCGTTAGTCCGCATGTAGAACATAAGGCTTGGTGACATTATTCTCGTCTTCGCAAACATTTTCAAAACCGGCGGGTGTTCCATTGTATCCGTCGGATATGATCATTTTATCTTTTACTAATAATGCGCCCACTTGGCGTCGTTTACAGTACGAATTCTCGGCCAGATAGCGGCCATTCGCAGGTAACGTTTATCTAATTCGTGCTGTTTTTCTGTTTTCTCGCACATTTGTTTACTCTTTTGTCTTTTAATCCAGACACAAAGGTAGTGATTATTTAGATTTACCGGGCGATAAGCCCGGTAAATTATTACTTCTTAATACCATTACGGATTAATAAGGCGTCTATCGTAGGCTCTTGTCCACGGAAACGCTTGTATAACACGGCGGGATCTTCTGTACCACCTTTGGATAAGATATTGTCACGGAAAGATTTAGCGACCTCTTTGTTGAAGATTCCTTTCGATTTGAAAACGGAGAAAGCATCGGCATCTAATACCTCGGCCCATTTATATCCGTAATAGCCTGCCGCGTATCCTCCGGAGAAGATATGTCCGAAGCTTGTGCCCATCAAGGCTTCCGGTACTTCCGGCATGATTACGGTCGGAGCCCAAGCTTTTTTCTCGAATGCCGCTACGTCACCGTCGAAAGGTTGCTCCAACGTATGCCATGCCATATCCAGCAAGCCAAAGCTTAATTGGCGGCAGCAAAGGTAGCCGGCGTTGAAGTTAGAGGCGTTTACCAAGCTTTGTATCATCTCTTGCGGGATTTTCTCTCCGGTCTGATAATGAACGGCGATCTGATCTAAGAACTCTTTTTCAGTCAACCAGTTCTCCATGATCTGGGAAGGTAATTCTACGAAATCACGATAAACGCTGGTTCCCGAAAGGCTGGAATATGTTCCTTGCGCTAGCATGCCGTGCAAGGAGTGCCCGAACTCATGCAAGAGCGTGTTCACCTCGTCGAAACTTAACAAAGAGGGCTTCGTGTCTGTCGGACGGGTAAAGTTCATCACGATAACGATCTGAGGACGGCTATCTTTTCCGTCTTTATCTTTGTATTGAGCCTTGATATTGTTCATCCAAGCGCCGGATTGTTTTCCGTCACGAGGGAAGAAGTCCGTGTAAAGGATCGCTAGAAACTTGCCATCAGCATCGTATACCTCGTAAGCGTCTACTTCCGGATGATAAACCGGGATTTTCTTGTTTTCCTTAAAGGTGATACCGTAGAGCTGGGTAGCTAATCCGAATACGCCTTTCTTTACGTTGCTTAACTCGAAATAAGGCGAGTCATCTCGTCGTTTACCTTGAAGCGGATATCCCGTAACTTCTCGGAATAATAACTCCAGTCCCAAGCATAACGGTGATATTCTCTTTCTCTGTACCTAATGCGAATCCTTCTACTGCATTGTATTCATTGATCGCTATCGGTTTATAAGCTTCGAGTAACTGATTCAATAATTTGTATACGTTCGCTGAGTTTTTAGCCATCGTGTGTTCCAGCGCATATTCGGCGTAATTCTTGAATCCCATCAACTGGGCGATCTCTAGGCGGATATTAACGATCTTTTTGATAATGTCCTTATTGTCGAACTCATCCCCTTTATTTCCTACGCTCATGTATTCACGATACATTTTTTCTCGCAAATCACGCTTGTCGGAATAACGCATAAATGGAATGTAACTCGGAGCCGAGAGATTGAATAACCATCCGTTTTTATCTTTACTTTTGGCTAACATGGCCGCTGCGTCACGAGCACTTTCGGGTAAGCGGATAGTTCGTTCTCGTCCGTTATTAGTAATTCGAACCGGTTTTTATCTTTCAAGGCGTTTTGATCGAACTGCAAGGTTAACATGCTTAGGTCCATACTTAGCTTGCGGTATTTTTCCTTGTCATCTTTATTTAACGTAGCCCCATTCGCTTTAAACGACTCGTAAAGGTCTTCCAGCAATTTAGCATCCTCGGTAGAAAGGTTCAATTGTTCTTTTTTATCATAGATTGATTTGACCCGAGCAAGTAGCTTCTCATTTAAGAAGATGTTATTGGATGTCTGGGATAACTTCGGGGAGACACGTTGCGAGATTTCCATCATTTCGTCGTTAGCCTCTGCCCCTAATACATTAAAAAAAACAGAAGAGACTGTTTCTAATAATTTGCCGCTACGTTCCAGAGCTACTACCGTATTCTCGAAAGTAGCCGGTTGCGGGTTATTGGCGATCTCTTGCACCTCTTTTTCCATTTGCTTGATTCCTTCGTCGAAAGCGGGCTCATAATGCTCGATCTTGATCTTATCGAAAGGAGGGGTCTCGAACGGTGTTTTAAACTTCCCGAAGAAAGGGTTATTTGCTGCGTGTGTCATTTGAATTGCGCTTAATAAAATTACTACATTATATAATAACTTCCTCATATTAAAAATTGTTTGAAAATTTCCGCAAAGGTAGGCATTTTAATCACAGGAACATTATAGGCATCTGTTTTTATATTCAGATTGATTTAAAATGAAAAATAGAACATTTCCTATGACTAAACCGAGGCTTGTTTTCGGGGGGCTGTACCTTGATTTTGAGCTTTGATGAATATGATAATAGGATTGATTTAACAAAAATTTATATGTTTGAAAACACTCCTTTAGAGCACCTTTCTTTTTAAAGCCTTGATCTATAAGTTTATCGTAGAAGAAGGATGCCTTTTTTTCTAAATAATATAAAAGACAGTTTGTTTTTTAGTTATTAAATAATACTTTTGATTCTCAGAAACGAAAATAATTTCATTTTGATATTAAAGAAAGTAACTTAAAACCCAAATACACATATGAGTTATCTTAAATTTGACAAAACAGTAATGATAAACCTGGAAGAGTCGCTGACTCGTGAGGTGCTTCGAACCAACCGTTTGGGAGCCTATCACTGCACTACTGTTGTTGATTGTAATACCAGGAAATACCACGGACTACTCGTTATGCCTGTGCCTGCGATTGATGATGACAACCATGTGTTACTGTCTTCTTTTGATGAGACGGTAATTCAACATGGTGCCGAATTTAATCTTGGGTTGCATAAATATGCAGGTGATAATTTCAGTCCCAAGGGACATAAGTACATCCGCGAGTATAGCTCAGAGACAGTACCTCGTACGCTTTACCGTGTAGGAGGTGTGATCTTCTCGAAAGAGAAAGTGTTTTCCATGTACGAGAATCGTATCATGATTAAGTATACGTTGGAAGATGCTCATTCCGCTACGACCTTACGTTTCCGTCCTTTCCTCGCTTTCCGTAGCGTGAAGAACTTAACGCAAGCCAATGGTAACGTGAACCAATCTTACGAGGAAGTCACAAACGGAATCAAGACATGTATGTATCCCGGTTATCCGGAACTGTATATGCAATTTAACAAGAAAGTTAAATTTGTGTATGAGCCGTATTGGTACAATGGCATCGAGTATCCGAAAGAACAAGAGAGGGGATATCCTTATCAGGAGGATTTGTATGTTCCCGGATATTTCGAGGTCCCTATCAAAAAAGGGGAGACTATTATTTTCAGCGCTGGCGATAGTGCAGTGGCAACTACCCGCTTGAAGGCACTGTATGAGAATGAGGTCGTAGCTCGTACACCTCGTACTAGCTTCTTCAATTGCTTGAAGAATTCCGCTCAGCAATTTTATTTTCGTCCCAAGGAAGACGACGCTTATCTATTAGCGGGCTATCCATGGTTTAAAGTACGTGCGAGAGATTTGTTCGTAGCTCTTCCGGGTAGTACGTTGTCTATCGATGATCCGGTTCGTTTTGAGAAGATCATGCATACGGCGATGCCGGCGATGCGGGCGTATATGGAGAATGGGCGTTTCGATGCGGTGATTCGTGAGATCGAGCATCCGGATGTCTTTTTATGGGCGATCTGGGCGATCCAACAGTATGCTAAGCATGAAGGCGTTGAAAAGGCACGTGAGCTATATGGCGATTTCGTGAAAGAAGTTATCGATTATATACGGGACCAGAAACATCCCGATATGAAATTGATGGAGAATGGTTTACTTTTCGCTAATGGAAAAGATAAGGCGATTACTTGGATGAATTCTACCGTAAACGGAAAACCTGTTGTAACTCGTTCCGGTATATAGTGGAATTTAACGCTCTTTGGTATAATGCTCTTTGTTTCTATACAGATTGATGGGGGGAGTACCTGTCGAGGGTATTGATCCGATTATCAAGTCGATGGATAAATCGTTCCCGGAACCTTTGTGAACGGGTATAATTATTTGTTCGATTCCGTGAATGGTTCTACGGTAGATTGGAGCGTACGGCCTAATATGATTTTCGCTGTGGCATTGCCTTATTCCCCATTGACGAGGATGCAGAAACGTGCCGTAGTGGATATCGTGACGAAAGAGTTGCTTACCCCGAAGGGCTTGCGTTCCTTGAGTCCGAAGAGCGAAGGATATCGCCCGTATTATGTGGGGCCGCAATATGAACGAGATTTGGCTTATCACCAAGGTACTGCTTGGCCGTGGTTGTTAGGCGCCTATTTGGAAGCTTATTTGCGTGTATTCGGAAAGAGTGGCGTTGCTTTTGCTGAACGTATGTTGATAAGCTTGGAGGAGGAGATGTCATTACACTGTATCGGGACGATCCCGGAATTGTTTGATGGTAACCCACCGTTTACCGGACGTGGAGCTGTCTCTTTTGCGATGAATGTTGCGGCTATCCTCCGTGTTGTGGATTTGTTGAAGAAGTATAACGCCGAATAAAACTAAGTACCATTATGAAAGCATTAATGTTTGGATGGGAATTTCCTCCTCATATCTTGGGCGGTTTAGGAACGGCCAGTTTCGGTTTGACACGAGGCATGGCAATGCAGCCCGATATGGATATTACTTTTTGTATACCGAAGCCCTGGGGCGATGAAGACCAGAGCTTTCTAAAGATAGTGGGTGTCAACCAAGTTCCGATTGTTTGGAAGGATGTTGACCGTGAATATGTGCAGCAACGGGTTTCCAAAGCGGGAATGAACGCTGACCAGTATTATAAGTACAGGGATCATATTTATGCGGATTTCAGTTATCGTCATGTGACTGATTTAGGGTGCCTTGAGTTTTCCGGACGTTATCCGGATAATCTTCTGGAAGAGATCAATAACTATTCGATCGTTGCGGGAGTAATCGCTCGTACGGAAGAGTATGATATCATCCATGCGCACGACTGGTTGACTTATCCGGCGGGTATTCACGCTAAAAATGTGAGTGGTAAGCCTTTGGTAATCCATGTTCATGCTACGGATTATGATCGTAGCCGTGGTAATGTGAATCCGGATGTCTATGCGATTGAGAAGAATGGTATGGACAATGCAGATCATATCATAACGGTGAGTAATTTGACTCGTCAGACGGTGATCGAGAAATATCATCAAGATCCCGCTAAGGTAACGACCGTACATAACGCCGTAGAGCCTTTAAGTCCTGAGATTTTAGCGATCCCAGATAAAAAGGGTGTAAAGGATAAGGTATTACATTCTTAGGTCGTATCACGATGCAGAAAGGGCCGGAATATTTCGTTGAGGCTGCCGCAAAGGTTTTGGCTAAGGCTCCTTATGCACGTTTCGTGATGGCTGGTAGTGGTGATATGATGGATCAAATGATTCGTTTGGCCGCAGCACGTAATATTTCAGATCGTTTCCACTTTACCGGATTTATGAAGGGCAAGCAGGTCTATGAGGTGTTGAAAGCCAGTGACGTATATGTGATGCCTTCGGTTTCTGAGCCTTTTGGTATCTCTCCGTTGGAAGCCATGCAATGTGGTGTACCCTCTATCATTTCTAAACAATCCGGTTGCGCCGAGATCTTGGATTATGCGATTAAGGTGGATTATTGGGATATTGAGGCGTTAGCGGATGCCATGTATTCTATTATTACTTATCCTGCCATGCATGAGTTCTTGAAAGTGGAAGGTAAGAAAGAGGTGGATAATATCAAATGGGAATATGCCGGACAAAAGGTTCGTCGTATTTACGACAATGTGATAGGTAACAAATAAATTAACGACAAGACAAAAATAAAACAAACAATATTATGAAAACGATCTGCTTTTATTTTCAAATACATCAGCCGTTCCGTTTAAAAAGATATCGCTTCTTCGATATAGGTAACGACCATTACTATTACGATGATTTCCAGAATGAGGAGATTATCCATCGTATAGCTGAACAATGTTACTTGCCGGCTAACCGGACTATTTTGGAGATGATTAAGACCAGTGGTGGTAAGTTTAAGGTAGCGTTCTCTATTTCCGGCGTAGCGTTGGAGCAGATGGAGATTTATACTCCGGAAGTGATCGATAGCTTTAAGGAATTGGCGGCTACGGGGAATGTGGAATTCTTGTCTGAGACTTATGCTCATTCTCTTTCTTCCTTGGGAGATCCGGAGGAGTTCAAGCATCAAGTAAAGAAACAAGAAGATAAGATCAAGACTTTATTCGGGGTTAAACCGAAAGTGTTCCGTAATACGGAGTTGATTTACTCGGATGATATTTCCGCTATGGTTTCTGAGATGGGCTATAAGGGGATGTTGACGGAGGGTGCTAAGCATATCTTAGGTTGGAAGAGTCCGAACTATATGTATTCTTCTTGCGTAGCTCCGAAGTTGAGTTTATTATTGAAGAATGACCGTTTCAGCGAGGATTTATCGAACCGTTTCAGTGATTATAGTTGGAATGAGTATCCTTTGACAGCCGATAAGTATATGTCATGGATCGCTGCTACTCCGGATTCAGAGCAAATCATTAATTTGTTTATGAATTATGAGGTGCTGGGATCTTTGCATCCAGCTTCAACCGGTATTTTTGAGTTCTTCAAGGCTTTGCCTCGTTTTGCTGCGGATAAGGGGATTAGCTTCTCTACTCCATCGGAAGTATTTACATTGATCAAGCCGGTAGACTCTATCTCCGTTCCTTATCCGATCTCTTGGGTAGATGAGGAGAGAGATTGTAGTTCTTGGTTAGGAAATGTATTGCAGCAGGAAGCGTTCCGTAAGATTAATGAGATCGGTGAACGTGTTCGTTTGTCTCAGACTCGTCGTATCCGTCAGACTGGTACTATCTGCAGAGCAGTGACCATTTCTATTATATGAGTACAAAGCATATGGGACAAGGTGGCTTTAGCCCTTACGATAATCCGTATGATGCATTTAATAACTATATGAATGTTCTTTCCGATTTCATTGTTCGTGTAAATGCGGAATTCCCGGAGAATATAGAGAATGAGGAATTGAATTCATTGCTTTCTACGATTAAGAATCAAGGAGAGGAAATCGAGAGTCTACAGAAAGAATTAGATAAATTAAAAAAGAAGGCGGCGAAGAAATAAGTCGTTAATTGATTTGACTAGACTATTTTTGGAGAGTGACGGGTCCTTTTAGGGACCCGTTATTTTTTGCCTTAGAGATACGGATATAAAAAAGCGAGATGTTTTTCATCTCGCTTTTTTTATTATATAGATTCTTTGCTATCTGACATATTTACATGATGTAATACCAATTTTCATCACCTCTTCATCCTTTCGTATCTTTACACCTGAGGGAGCTAGATAATTCGTGATGGCTGTTGTAACAACTGTACTTTGACCGTAACTGTTACCTGTGGTCGTTGTCCGTTGAACAGGGATAAGAAGTAAACTCAAATCTTTGTCCGGATTATTCTCCATCTGATATTTTAATAAATTGGCAAGATTCGGGAATGAGTACGTACGAGTAGTCGCATCGTAAGCCTTGGATAGAAACGAGGTTACATTATTGTCAATTTGACTACCCTCAAAGAAACTCTTTACAGAATCCTCCGGCAAGATCAATAAATAAGGAGGAGGAGCCAGCGCATATTGCCAATCTTCTTGCGGCATCGCTTTTAACTCTAGTGGTAAATTATTCACGATACGTTTTTCCATGATCGGAGTAAT
>ENA-OQEB01001057-OQEB01001057.1-human-gut-metagenome-genome-assembly--contig:-NODE-1057-length-10595-cov-2.360909_pt1 | contig 10595 bp, 12 predicted proteins | sample MGYA00242787_ERZ504619 | MGnify/ENA primary metagenome ERZ504619 (study PRJEB26092, sample SAMD00036317) | human gut metagenome | host: Homo sapiens | study: EMG produced TPA metagenomics assembly of... | reverse complement strand
TTCCATTTACCGATACCACTCCCGGATAAGTAGAGCGTCTCTTTCGAAGTTCGAGGAAAATTCTCCATTCTGGCAGTATGCTTGATATCTCCTTTGTTCACGATCGTACCGGAGGGATTAGTATATACGTAGTCCGCTTCCACCTCTTGGCCGGAAGGCAATGTTTCCACCTCATCCACTTGATAACTCATAACAGATTGTAAGTTTCCCTTTGCGTCATATCCTTTACGGACCCATACCGTTCCCTCTGTTTGCGGAAAGAAGAACGTACAATCTTGCGCCATCGCTCCTCCCGCGATCAATGAGATTAAAGCCGTGTATAATATTTTCACCTTCATAATTTTGACGTTTAATTAATTCACTACTAAATACATGCCGGATATCCAATGCTTTGTTAGAACAGAGTGAACCACTAAATGTTCAGAAGGTAAAAATTAAAAATAGCCAAAATATCGTAAGGCAGCGGTATATCATCCACTATCAATGGATACCGAATATAGCATCTTTTACGACGATAGAATCATTTACATCGTACCTATTATATAAAGTCCCTTCCATCTTTCCCTCAATATATGGCATCATGGACGATTCATGGTAACGAACACTATCCACATAGACCTTAAACGGTTTTTTTAAAGGACAATATTCCACCTTATTTAGTGAATCCGTTATCCGGATATAAGACGTTATCTCCTCTTGTGTCCGAATCCCCTTCTCTATATTATATTCTCCTTCTTGTAATGGGAGCAATACCACCTTCATCGCATAACGGCTTGAATGTTCGCGATCCAGTGGAATCGTCCAATGCGAACATCTCAAGACTCCCATTCTCCCCTCCTTACTTCCGAATAAAATCCAGCATCTATATATCTCCATGAAGCCGACTTATTCCTAATAGAAATATCCTGTCCGTTTACCGCCCCCTCAAAATATCCCAGATAATAGGGTGTTTCTTTAGGTGTATCCTCTATTATCTCTTCTTTCTCGCAAGAGATAAACGCCAACTGCAAAAGAAATAGTGAAAAATAAATTAGGTATCTCATAACGCATATATTTTAGAAGTAAGACACTTATATTCAGAGCTATTTCCAAAGATACAAACTTTATCCGGATTTCAAACTAAAAAGGCGTAGAATTGAAGTTCTATAAACCAAATACACACAAATCACTTCCTACATATGTACGAACCTCTTTACTATACAAGTTTCCATATATTATATTATCAGTTACATTTTTCTTAGATAAATTCAATCCCCAATGATATCTAAACATTAACCTATTCTTCGCCTTACCTTAAACAATGGGGATGATACAATTACGGGGTAGTTAATCTCATAGACTAAACCGGACGGTATATTTTGTAACTGATCCGATTTTCCCTTCGACAATATGAAACTAGGAGGCATTATACTAGAACTCATTCGCATAGATTTTTCGTATATCATAATCACTCCTCCCGGATAAAACAGCTTATCCTTATCCGATATATTCTTAAATCGCAAGCTTACCCTTACAGTATCACCCATCAAAACAGTGTCTCGATCAGTTGCAATCACAAGGCTCATATTTTCTACGATATTCCCATCCGGCAATAATTTATCTTGTTCTTTCTCAAACATCAATGACTCCGAATAATGCCATTGTCCACTGTCCTTGCTTCTTTTAAGAACAAAATTATAGAAACTTTTAGCGGCCAAATCTCCATTTTTGCTGAGATGAACCTAAATGATTTTGACAATTCCTGTATAGTATTCCTATCCTCTCCATCCATACCTTTCTCCCAAGAAGACGAGCTACAATAAGGTATCCCATTCTCATCTATCAAAAATGTTATAAAAAAATGGGTATCCTCATAATTAATCTCCGATAACTTCTCACAAATCAAATCCGCATATTTACCGGACGATCTCATCAAAACTGGTGGGACACCCCACCATGTCACTAGATGATTTTCCATCCATCTTCCATACCTATCGTAATATTCTTTATCACAATCAGAAGAAGTGTCTTGAGCAAATGCAGTTACACTGATAGACAACATCATCCATAAACATCCTATTTTCAACATCTTGATAACATTTTTTCGTCAATACTAGAAATGGAATCGTACCCCCGCATCAAAAGTCAAACGAAATAAGCCAGAGTAATCTCCTTTATCGTAAGAGACATTCTCTTGCTTGGGTAAGGAACCTCCTACATAACCGATATTCAAGCCCACTCCCACATGCTTTGACAAAAGATATTCTGCGCCTAATGAGAAATTATATCCTACACCGGATAAGGACTCGCTTATCCCCCTCGCCGATTCCCGGTAACTAAAATATCCTATACCTATTTTCTCTTCCACGATCCATCGGTTTATGATTTGTTTCATCACAAATTGAGGAGCGACATAAGTAAGCCCCACGTTAATATCTATTCCCGAATAAGTATAAGACGATTTATATCCCGAATACAATAAGCCAGCACCGAAACCGCTCCTTGATATCCAATCATACCCAACTTGCCAATCCAATCCGTTTTTAGGATGGCCAGACCCACCCGGTGGCAAATAAAATTTACTGGTCACAAAAGCGTAACCTATATTCGCATAAATCGTGTTATGCTCAAATGAAGACTTCTCCACGACAGCCTCTTCCTCCAAATCCAAAGCTTTCGATAGAGGAGCGGCCCGAAACGCCGCCGTGTCCGACACTAAAAGCATACTACCGGCTATCTGATGGCAACTACTACCCAATAATGAAGGTTTCCGATGGTCTGTCAACGCCAATGCGTTACCTCCCGCTTTTGCCGTTTCTTGTTTCGCCAACCAAACAACCTGATCATAATTACATTTAGTAGACACTCCGTTATCCACTACAGAAACATTGCCGATCCTCTCTGCCGAGGCAGGAACAGCCTCCCCCAGCTCATACAAACGAACCTTATCCGCAGTTACGCTTGCCGGGTAACTTTTAGAGATATTTGTAATGACTTTGGGCGCACATCCTGTCATTAGAAACAGAAAAGAGACAAATAAGACAGACAAACATTTAATCATTTTCATTTTTCATTTATAAGTTCAACATCACTTTCTAAACTCCTCATTCTTTCTAAGTACCTAGATTTAATAATAAAACGTGCTTAGCCACAAAAAATTATTTATCACAAACCATTCTATCCAAACCATTGAACAAGCCCTTACCTTTTGCTGTATGAAACCAACATATCAATATACAAAAGTTCAAACAAAAAATAGGCTGTCTCATTTTCACTATGAGACAACCTATTCCTTTTAATTATCTTTCAAAACCGCTACCATATCATTCCCGATACCACCCGAAGAGCAACACCGAAAATACCTTGAACACAATCCTCCAAGCTCATCAACTGATCTCCTAAATACAGGGATATCTAACCTTCTATTTTAACAGAGGTTTTATTATTCAAGCAATTTGCTCAATACGACTTTCTTGGCACAAGGGATATGTTGCGACAAAAGGCTCTATTTTCTGTTTCATTTCGGAATAAGAATTTCCATAAAAATACAAGGCCGTGTATGCATCGCTCTCCCAATAGCTATATAAACCGCCGATTCCCTTCATTGCCAACTCCATTTGTTCAACCACATGATTAATGTCACAGGTTTCGTAGACTACATCGGGTAAATCTGTATTATTAAGATAATAAGCCAATCCCTCCAAAGTCCCAACTTCCACTCTAAATTTACGATCTATCCCTAGCAAGGCAGAACCATTGGGGATACCCAAGCGATTTAGTAAATTTACCAAAAAACTTACATGATCCCACTTATCACCAGCTAGATGGATATCTATATCACAACTTACAATCTCGCCGTCTGGATTTTGAACCGTACCACCCCCTGTTACTTCTCCCATTTGCTCCTTCTCAAGTACACCTTGAATCGCATCCTCTAATTCATGTCTATGCATCGGTTGCAAACGTGCGTTTAGTTTTAATACAACTTCCATATTCTTTCACTTTTATGAGATAGATGTGAGTTTTAGATACGTCTACAAATGTATACAAAATCTATGATTCCTATACTTAAAACGATAAAGTAGATTATCTCTCCCTCTATTTAGCCTGTTTTCATACTAGAAGTATGCTTTATACCTTTAAGGATATGATCATCCATAATCAAAAGCCACACCTAAAGTACCAACCCTAGACAGGACTACCCAGAATACCCAAGCCATAATTCTTCATACTCATGAGATGAACTCGATATCAGTACATATACAAAAACTCAAACAAAAAATAGGCTGTCTCATTTTCCATCACGAAACAGCCTATTTTTAAATAAACCCCTTCTTATTACCGCTTAAAATCAAGAGAATAACTCTGCATACATTTTGAGGTAGCGCTCCCGAAATTGCAACGCTATGCCTTTTCCCATCGCTCCGGCGCAATTACAACCATGAGCGTAACTGCGAACTCCATTCAGATTGAATATATCACCTTGCTTTATAAAATTAACCATAAATCACATCTATCTAATTTTCTCCAACACTCCATCATCAAATCCTACAGTTATATACTTAGTATGTAATAACCAAGCACTAACCTTCTCCAATGAAATAATGTCCAATAAGATCGTAATTACCTCATTTAAGAACTTATCCGGATCCACATCAACACCTTCAATATTTAGATACTTATCGACCGGCTCATAATCAACATCACAAGCCCAATCATCATCGTCCACATCATAACTTTCAGAGCCTATCAAATAAACACAATATCCATTTTCAGACTCAAAAATACCAAAATTCAGTGCTACTATATTTTCTGGTATCACTTCATTATGGCTTAATTCCAAAAGCCAGTCTTCTATCTGTTTCTTCATAGCATTTATTCTTTTAAAAATACTTCAAACATATAAAGCACATTCGATAAATTAAGTTAACACAAAATTTATTTCATTAAATCAACGACATCCATTATTCGTTTTTTATCTTTCTCTGAAAAAATAAAACATACAGAATGATCATTAAAACCAGCCCAAAATGAAAGAGTTATTTTAATTATTTTCAAATACATTCTTAAGTCATACTCATCTAACAATGATAAATCTTCATGTATTATTACAATATCATTATTAGATATCCAGTCAAAATCCCTATAAACTTCACAAAGAGCATCCCAATTTTCTCCAAAATAATTAGGAAACACTAGAGCTTTTGATAAGTTAAGGAATAAATCCATTTTGTCTCGTACTTTATATACATATCCAATAAATGTATCCTCCACTAGATACATTCTAGGATACTTTACAAAAAATATATTCTCCATCTAATAGTAGTTTTAGAATACAAATGAAAGAATAATATTATATATTCACATACTTATAACGAACTTTTTTCAAAATTTGATTTGAATCATTGTTCCATAATGATCTGAGTAAACCACATCTTACTTCCTCCTGTGATAACTCTCATAGGCCCTGCTCCTCTTGATCAAACCGGCGTAGGATGAACATACTCTTTATAAACACCATTTGATAAATTTGGCAACTTTCCTTCATTATTATAATAGATCGCCCCATCATGACGAAACGTAAACAACTTCCAGACCGTATTCTATCAATAGTCGGTTGTAAATCATGAGTTACCCCATCTGGAGTTGTCACAAAACGAGTCGTACCCGAAGATTGACTAGAAGAAGCGACCTGAGATGATGTCTCTACCGGATTTAATTTAGGGGTATTACTAATATCCGGTTGCGTCACATTTAGCCCACTTCCTGGAGCCTCCATCAACCTCATCTCCGGTGCCGGTCTTGTTGCCGTGTTCTTGAACGAGAAGATTGTCCGTCCGAATTTAACGTCCTTACCTGTCCAGAAGTTATTACCTTTCAAGGCAGCAACCGTACCGTTTCCGATTCCACCTGTCAAGCTCCACCCAGAATACCCAAACCATAATCCTTCAAGCTCATAAACTGATCCCCGAAATACAACGAGTTACCCGCACTTTGGACCGGCATCATCACCGCTGTACTCGCCGAACCTGCGGCGGCTCCAGCCAGAAAGCCTCCGATTCCCCCGGCGGCACCTCCGGCGGCGGCAAAGGCCAATCCCCCCGTAGCAGCACCTAAACCTCCGGCGGCGGCTCCAATACCAAATGCGGCAAATCCATCTTTGAAACTATGAAGTTGACCCGATACAGCCTTATAGATCAAATTTGCTGTTCCTCCGATAACCGCACCTATTATAATATGGATAAACTCTCCATCCTCGTCCACATACCTCAACGGGTTGTTCATGGCATAGCTGTAACGATTGAAGTTCTGGGACAAGTCCGGCATCTGGACAAACGGATCAGGAGCGAGGAAACGACCCAGAGCCGGGTCATACAGGCGAGCGTTCATATTTACCAAGCCAAACTCCTTAAGATGCTCATGGCCACTGTAGCCACGACCAAGGAACAATTCTACCTCCTGCCCCGAAGGGATGTAAACGTGACTGGATGAGTTACGTTGGCGACCCCATGCGTCAAAATTATAACTCGCGTATTTCGTCCCTGCCTCCGTGATGATATCCGTGATACTTCCCAGATAATCACGACCTATATAATAAAGTTTCCAGCTATTCGTATGATCCTTCACCAATACCGCCGAAGCGTCGTAGTAATTCTCTCCCGCCAAATACAACTTCTCCTTATTACCCGAGGGAGTCTCATCGATCTCATAGCAATCCCCCAAATAATAGCGGGTCAACAAACGGCTACCCCCTTTAGCCACCTGCATCTTCACACGCTGCTGATTGCCGTTATAGGTAAACGAGGCCACGTTACCATCTTGCGTAATAGCGTTCGGACGCTTGAAAGAGGTATAGCTAATAACCTGTGTGGCGGAAGACATAATACCATTTGCCACGCTAGAGGAAGATATGGCGTAAGGCTTGCCACTTGTATTATATGCGAATGTACCACTGACATCCCCTTTGGTTAAGATATTTCCTTTCGCATCATAAGTTGCCATAAGCCCTTTGTAGGAAGTCAGACGATTAAGATTATCATAAGAGAATTTCTCTTCTTGGGATACATTAATGTCTTTCCGGTAAGTCAAGTTCCGTTTAACAGGATCAAAAACATACTCCATATTCTGGAGGAATGTGGTCACCCCTGTTTTCTGTATCTTCCTGGAAGTAGGGAATCCATAACTGTCATATCCATAGGTACGAGATAAGGCACCGGAGCGTACCTCGGTAGGTAACCCCATGTCATTCTCTTTCGTGAGCTTAAATATGGATGTTTGGTTATTCAGCTTGGTCTCAACTAAATGACCATTCGCATAATTATAATTCTCGGTTGTCAAAACTCCGGATTGAGACGTATACTTAATAGAGCTTACATTTCCTCCGTTATAGGTATAATCCTTTCGTAAATATTTATTGTCTACCGCCGTCTCTGTCTGGCTCGACAGACGACCCAACGCATCATATACATAATCAATGGAAGTTCCGACAGAAGAAGAGACCTTCGTCAACTCATCGTAGCCATTATAAGTATATGTAGTCGTAAACTCTGGTAAAGTCGCCGTTTTAAGGCGATTATACGTATCATACGTGTAATTGATAACCTTATTATTTGCGTTCGTCTCTTTCAATAGGTTGCCGGATGCGTCATAAGCATAAGTTGTCGTACCAGAGCTAGGATCGCCCAAGCTAGTCCGACGGCCGAAACCATCATAACCAAATGAAGTAGTCACGTTACCCGGTGCGACGATAGAAGAAGGTTGTCCATCCGGACGCAGATTATAGGTAATCGTTCCTGCTGGGTCTACCACAGATATAAGATTGCCCAACGCATCATACGTCCGCTTGACAGAGATTCCATCCTCCACCGTTGTTATACTATTGCCGCTATAACCATGAGTCGTTTTTCTTCCGGAAGGTTCCGATATAGCGGTTAAGCGATCATACGTATCATAACTATAGATATTCCAAGCCGTAGCCGAACTACCGGCAAACGGACGAGAGACTTTTTGCACCCTTCCATAACTATCATAAATTTTATCCGTTTTTAGAAAACTGCCATTAAAACGAGTCTCGGCCGTTCTTACCTCTCTATTCAACGCATCATATACACTTTTAGTAGTAGGTTTACCCGTCACAGAACGGGTTATGGCATACAAAGCGTTTGTCCCTTCCTCCGACCATCCGTAAGATACAGTAGCGGTAGTATTATCAGGGAACGTGACACTTGTCTCCCGACCAAATGGATCATACGTATGCGCCGTAGACTTTCCCCGGTGGTCCTTCTCAGAAGACATACGCCCCTCCGTATTATAAGAAAACTCATTTGCAAGTCCTAATGGGTTTGTCACCTTTTTCAATCGACCGTTCGTATCATAAGCATATTCGGTCTTCAGCCCTTTATCCGAACCATACAAGAATAGCGTCTCTTTTGTGATATTACCCGGAGTATCATAAACATACTCGTAAGTTTTCGCTTTATTTCCATTCTTATAGAACACCTTGCTATTCGCATAGCCGTTCGTATGCGAAGGAATATTCATTCGCTCGGTATAAGTACTGCTATTACGAGTAGTAGTCACGCTCTGATCGGTCAAGAAACCAATAAGATATCCACTCTCTGCCGTATTGTTATAAAATGTGTTCGCCTTTTTTACCGTAATACCCCCAGTGTAAGTGATAGTCTCTTGCGTCGCATTTCCATAAGTATCATATACAAAAGCGGTAGTAGCCGTAATACCCTTAAGCAAGTCCTGCTCTGTCTTATTGCTTAAACGTATCTTGACCGTTTTATTGGCTTGAACATTAACGGCAAAATTATAGGTCAATTTCGCCTCAGGTGAAACCTCACTCTTCAATACGCCATATTTATAAGGATCAAAATATTGCTCCGTAAGCTGCCCTTTCAAATTCGTACGGAATATACTCTCAAATCCCCTAAACCCCAATCCTTGGCGGTGAATAACACCACCTCGGTACGTGAAAGTGAAATTATCAACCGGCTACCTTTCATATAAGTACTGGAAAAGGCTATGACAGGAATAGACTCTTGAATGTCCACATACGGGAAAACAGCGTTCGCACCCTTAGCATAAGTACCGGAAGATATGGCCTCCTCATTCATCAACAGGTATGTGTTCTTTTCGACCACTCCCAAACTATTCGCCATACCCGTGGCCAAAACGCCTTTATTGTCATTCCTCTTGAATGAATATTTTGTAACCACTCCATTCTTCAAGCTGACCAATTGACTAAAATAATTATGACTGTTTATATTAGTCGGGATCAAGATTGATTTCGATGTATAATTTTGGGCACATTCAACCGAACCCACGTTATTTTTCTTAGCGAGGTAAGTGAAGAAACCGGAGCTATGATACCGGATCAAGTCTGTCATACCATCCCGTTTACATCTTGTAGCAAAAAGCCATCCGTAGAAATCCCCGAGTTTTGAGTACCGGCAAACGTGGATTTATAAAATTGTCCATCTCCCATCGAGTTATAAGCGGCCCACGTATAGACTGGATCCTTTTTTTTCGGAGATACCAGCAAATCCATAAGCCCATCTCCGTTGATCTCCCCCAGCAACAGCGAGCGATCTTTTAGATCCACCTTTTTTAATCCGGTATAAGTAGAGACTTTTCGGCCCGTCCAAGTACTACCGGAAACATCAAAAGTATATATATTTATCCCGGAGTCATTAATAAGAGCGATGTCACTTTTCCCGTCTCCATCATAATCTAATACCAGAAGTCTATCTGTTTTCTGAAATGCGTCCTCAGGATCAGGCTGCTCCGTGCCTACAAAATTAACGTTATAGGGAAACAAGTAACTCTGATATAAGACCTTACCACTTTCCAAATCAAATATATAGCATTTAGAGGTCTTACTGGTCTCTCCAAAAGGATGATGGCAAGAGACCGCTAGTACTTCCTGTTTTCCATCCCCATTGAAATCCCCTGTATAATAAAACTTAGGATGTATGCTCTTTCGCCCCATCCGCATCGGTCAATACGGTCGGGAAATTAAAAGTCCGTGTATATTTAGATACCAATCCCACAGTCAAAACTGGCCCTATATACACGGAAAGTCACTTGATCATTATCACCGGAAACGCCATTGTTTACTTTTATGATATGCTCTTCTTGCTTTCCTCCAAATCCGCACAAAAGATATCGATAAAATTAGCTCCGGTCGTAAGATTGGGCATGGGGGAAGCGTACTCGCTATTCAATCCGGCATAAAGATAGATTTTCTCTTCTCCGGTGAATTTATTGTCATATCTATTCTGGGAATGCTGAAAAGCCGTCGAATGTCTGTAATGCTCCCAATAGGGATTCTCATTAGGCAAAGAGATCAAACCATCTGCCCCGACGCATAATCATACCTTCCTTTCACTACCTTGATACGAGCAGGATCCGTTGATTCATACCAATTATATAGCTGTGTGACAGAACCATTATCATAAGACCATCTGTTATGCCTTCTCCATAGTAAAGCTTTATAGGGTTCAGAGATTGCCCGGAGGCGGAATAATCTATCTGGCTTAAAACTGAGCTATTGTTCTGGTTTTTATAGCTCAAGCTATACGTACAAAGCGCAGTAGAGCCTAATTACT
>ENA-OQEB01001056-OQEB01001056.1-human-gut-metagenome-genome-assembly--contig:-NODE-1056-length-10605-cov-1.797958_pt1 | contig 10605 bp, 9 predicted proteins | sample MGYA00242787_ERZ504619 | MGnify/ENA primary metagenome ERZ504619 (study PRJEB26092, sample SAMD00036317) | human gut metagenome | host: Homo sapiens | study: EMG produced TPA metagenomics assembly of... | reverse complement strand
CATAGAGCGAGGGGCGACCTTCGCTTTAGGCATTGACCTTTCCGGGAAGATGTTAGACAAGGCACGGGAGATAAATTCCTCCCCGTTGATCGAATATAAAAGAATAGCAATCGAGGATTTTGATTTTGCTCCAAATTCTTTTGACATCGTGATCAGCTCCTTGACATTCCATTATCTCGAGTCGTTCGATACGGTTTGTACAGAGGTATATAAATGTTTAACGCAAGAGGGTGTCTTTGTCTTCTCTGTGGAACATCCCGTTTTTACTGCTTATGGCAATCAAGATTGGATTTACGATTCGGAAGGGAAACCTGCGCATTGGCCGGTGGATCATTATTTTCAAGAGGGAATCCGGCATGCTCATTTTTGGGAGAGGATGTAACCAAATATCATAAGACACTTACGACTTACGTGAACGGATTGATCAAGGCGGGTTTCTGTATCACCCATCTGGTGGAGCCTCAACCGGACGAATCGATGCTGGATACGGTTCCCGGGATGCGAGACGAACTTCGCCGTCCGATGATGTTGCTTATCGCCGCTCGAAAGAATTAAAAAAAAGCGTATCTTTGTGGCTGAAAAGATGTCTTTTCCGTGTGCTTGCTAAACCACGTATTAAAAACAAGAAAGATATGAAACAACAAGATGCCGCTTTGGTATGCTTCTCGGGTGGACAAGATTCCACGACTTGCCTTTTCTGGGCGAAGAAGCATTTTTCACGTGTAGAGGCCGTATGCTTCACATACGGACAGAAACATTCCTTGGAAATAGAGGTCGCTCGAAAGATCGCCGCGGATGCGGACGTGCCTTTTCAGTTATTGGACGTATCGCTTATCAGCCAGTTAGATCCCAATTGCTCGCTTACGAATGCGAGCATAGAGATGGATCAAGAGAAGCCGGAGGATAGCTATCCGAATACGTTTGTGCCCGGCCGTAATATGGTATTCCTTACTTTCGCCGCTATCTTAGCCCGTGGTAAGGGGATTTATCATTTGGTAACGGGTGTCTCCGAGGCTGATTATAGTGGTTATCCGGATTGCGGGATACGTTCGTGCGTTCTCTTAACGTAACATTAAATCTGGCGATGGATGAGCAATTCGTAATTCATACCCCGCTTATGGACCGGGATAAGAGCGAAGTCTGGGAATTGTCGGACGAGCTGGGCGTCTTTGATCTAGTACGTACGCAGACGCTGACTTGCTATAACGGTGTTATGGCTGAGGGATGTGGCATTGCCCCGCTTGCAAACTTCGCAAGGACGGATTGGAGAAATACCTGAAAAGGAAAGAAGAGAATCAAAAGTAAATTAAAGAAATGGACGAGAGAAAACAAGAAGGAGAGTTGCACTTATTAGGTGGCTCTACCGTATATAAACAGGATTACGCTCCGGAGGTATTGGAGGCATTTACGAACAAGCATCAAGGAAATGATTATTGGGTACGGTTTAATTGCCCGGAATTCACCAGTCTCTGCCCGATTACCGGACAACCGGATTTCGCTACGATTCATATCGATTATATCCCCGACGTGAAAATGGTAGAGAGCAAGAGCTTGAAGCTTTACTTATTCAGCTTCCGCAACCATGGGGCGTTTCATGAGGATTGCGTGAATATTATCATGAAGGACTTGATAAAATTAATGGATCCGAAATATATCGAAATTACTGGTATATTCACACCGAGAGGCGGTATAAGTATTTATCCGTATTGCAATTACGGTCGTCCGAACACCAAGTTTGAGCAGTTGGCCGAGAAAAGATTATTTGATCATAATCAATAAGATTTCTGACAAATCGTTATCAGTCTCGGCAAAAAACGGTATATTTGCAGCAAGAAATGTTAACTAACTAATAAATCATTTTAGACCATGAACAAAAGATTGCTTACAGTTGCGGCTTTCGCTTTAGCGGGTTGCGTTACCGTTGTCGCTCAAGACAAGAAAAAAGAGTTCAAGATGCCTACAGGTTATGCGGGTATCACGCATGAGATGTCCGAGTTTTACGAACCTGTTCCGCCGGTAGTCACTCCGGGTACAGACTTAAAAGGTGGAGGTTTCACGGCTCCTTCCGACGCTATCGTTTTGTTTGACGGCAAGGATCTTTCCGCTTGGGAGAGCGTAAAGGGCGGTGCTGCCGAATGGGATGTAAAAGATGGCGTATTTACCGTAAACAAGAAGAAGGGTGATATCCAGACCAAACAGAAATTCAACGATTTCCAGATGCACATCGAGTGGCAGGTCCCGACGAATATTACCGGTGAGAGCCAGTCGAGAGGTAACAGCGGTATTTTCCTGCAAGGGATGTATGAGGTTCAAGTGTTAGACTGCTACAATAACCCGACTTACGTGAACGGCCAGACTGGTAGTATCTACAAACAATCCATTCCTTTGGCCAACGCCATGCGTAAACCGGGCGAATGGAACGTATACGATATCATTTATACCGCCCCCACTTTCAAGGAAGATGGTTCTTATCGCACGCATCCAACCGTAACGGTTATCCAGAATGGCGTGGTTTTGCAGAACCATACGACGATATTGGGTACGACAGAGTGGATCGGTTTCCCACAAGTGAAGAAACATGGCGCAGGCCCTATCATCTACAGAGCCATGGCGATCCTAGCGAGCCGATCAGCTTCCGTAATATCTGGATTCGTGAGCTATAAGAGAAACGTGTTGATTGTAATAAGAAGGGATGGACTTGATATTAAGCTCATCCCTTTTTCGTTAAATAACAGGCTGGTTTTATATGAGAGAAACATTTTTTTCTATAGCACGAAATTTTAGTTTTCCTTAGATGAAACAAAAGTTTTCCAATGGAGAAACTCTAGTTTCCTGCTGAAAAAACTTTAGTTTTTCGATAATGAAATTAACAAAAACTGTAATTGGCTGATTAATAGCAATTATACTATTATCTCTTCTCCGGCATATATTTCCAAAAACGAGCCGGCATATGTTGCGATGAAGCCGTGGGTTTAAACGCTCCTTGATAGCGATAGACTTAAAATACTCCTTCCACATACTTTGAAAAAGTTTCTCATCCTTATCCATGATATCCTCACTAAGCAATCCGGTCAATAAGTGTGAATCTTTCTCTTCGAAACGGACTTCTATCGTATCGTTAAGATCATAATAATATCCATACTCTCTTTTTAAGTCGTAAATGAGCCATTGCTGATCAGCGAAACGGTCTTGCGCATAAGGTAATACCAAAGGTAATACGTTATATATAGGTGCGATGGCAGCAAAGTAAGTTCCATCCGCCGCTTTTTGGAAACGAAAGAATTGCATCACTCGCAAGCGTTCGTTGTTTACTTTCTTCCAGATCTTGGCCGTTTCCAATATGTCCGGGTCACCAAGATTGAACTCAATCGTGGCTGGAGCGTCGATCGCTTTGCGGATATATCTGAATAACAACAGGTCTACTTCCGGTAATTCCGACAACCAAGTTACCGTCAACCCGGAAAGAGAAGACTTGGAGATTTTCTTCTCAAGCCCTTTCCATACCCGTTCTGCTTTCCGGTCGTCCGTATAAATCCGGATCGCCTCGTCATAGAACAATGGAAATGGCTCGCCCTCGGTTACTAACAAATCCGGAAAAGTTCGACGGGAATAGGCATCGAATACAGCGGTAAGCAATCCCTCAAAAGTCTTGTCGTAAACAAATATAATCATTATCAATCCTTCTTATAAAACAGGCGTTAATCTATAAAAGGCAGTATAAGCTGCCGATCGTCTACTTTCTTTCCGCTCTTTCTCGTCAATAGTTGCCGGACGGTTTCAGGGCTGACCTCATTCACGGTCTGCGTCGGGAGTTCCCGGCAAGTAATAAAATAGCTAGCCTTTTTCATGACCACTCCTATTTTCTTCAACTGCTCTGAACCGAGATTAGCGTAACGCCGGGAAACGATTATGATCTTTGCCGATTTCACGCCAATTCCCGGAACCCGAAGAAGCATCTCGTAATCCGCTTTATTGATATCTACCGGGAAGACTTCCGGATGCCGCAGGGCCCAAGCCAACTTCGGGTCCACGTCTAGATCCAGATCCGGATATGCGTCATTGACAATCTCATCTACCTTGAATTGATAAAAACGCAATAACCAATCCGCTTGATATAAACGATTCTCACGGACCAGCGGAGGCGTGGTAAGTGCCGGAAGACGGTTATCATACGCATTTACCGGAATGAATCCCGAATAGTAAACACGCTTCATCGTAGGTCTCTGATATAAGGCCGATGATAGACGAAGTATATCCTTGTCGGTATCCGCCGTAGCGCCAACGATCATCTGCGTGCTTTGCCCGGCGGGAGCGAATCGTGGGGCATACCGGAAACGCTTGCGTTCCTCGGTGCTTTGTAATACGCCTTGTTGGATATAACGCATAGGGGCAAATACGCTTTTAAAATCCTTTTCCGGAGCTAGAGTCCGCAAGCTCGCCTCATTCGGGATCTCTATATTCACGCTTAAACGATCGGCGTAAAGCCAGCCTCATTTACCAATTCTTGGCTGGCTCCGGGGATACTCTTCATATGTATGTATCCATTGAAGTGATGTACGAGGCGCAAATCCTTGATGGCTCTCACCAACCGTTCCATCGTGTAATCCGGGTTTCGGACCACGCCGGAGCTTAAAAACAATCCTTCAATGTAATTACGTCGGTAAAACTCGATCGTAAGATTCACCAACTCGGTAACGGAAAGCGTAGCTCTCGGTAAATCATTACTTCGCCGGTTGATGCAGTAGGCGCAATCATACATACAATAATTCGTCAGCATGATCTTTAAAAGCGAGATACACCGTCCGTCCTCAGCGAAACTATGGCAAATACCCCATCCCGCGGCACTTCCTATAGCCCCGCTCTTATGCGAACGGGAGGTTCCGCTGGAAGCGCAGGATACGTCATATTTTGCCGACTCGGCCAAGATTTTCAATTTCTCGAGCACTTTCTCGTCCATAATTTCACCGATATGTTTCGTACAAAGATAATGATCTCATGGGAAAAAGCCTCCATTTATAACTTCCTCATTATTTTTTTTGCAAAAAATAGCCAATCCCTTTAAACGAATTTAGCATACCCTTACTCCTCATCATAAGAAAGACAAAATATGGAAACAAGAAAAGAGGTCATAAAGCACATGGGTGATGAGATGAAAGAGGATATTTTCCTTGAGGTGAACCGTCGTATCCATCGTAATCTACGTAAAAGATTTTGGTTGAAAGCATCCGCTATCGCCGCCTCTATTGCTCTTTTACTGGGAGTCTCTAATTATATCTCATATCATGAAGGCTATAAGAACCAAAACAGCCAAATGGTCGAGATGGCAAACCCGATGGGCATGAGGTCATCGATTGTTTTATCGGATGGAACACGAGTGATTCTGAACGCAGGTACTACCCTTAGCTATCCGGCCGCTTTTGTCTCAAGCCAAAGAGAAGTGAAAGTGAACGGGGAAGCTTTCTTCGAAGTATCACATGATAAGGACCACCCATTTATCGTAAGTGCGGAAAACGTGAAGGTGAAGGTACTTGGAACTAAGTTTAACGTGAAAGCCTATAAAGAAGATGACCATATAGAGGTCACTCTTACTGAAGGAAAAGTAGGTGTCGGACTAGGAGGACATCACGACATGATGTACATTTCTCCGGGCCAACAAGCTCTTTTCAATAAGATGAAACAGTCTTTTTCGAAATATGAAGTAAATTTAGACTACTATACATCATGGAAAGAAGGTAAGTTCTACTTTAAAAGTGTAACCTTCCTAGAGATAGCCAAGCAACTAGAACGTCGGTTCAATGTACATATATCGGTTGAACCGGCAAAACTTCAAAGAACCGTTTTTTCAGGTGATTTCGTGCGGGGTGAAAACTTAGAGCAAATACTTCGGATTATTACCGCAGATAAACGAACGGACTACACCATGCGAGGTGACAGTATATGCATCTATGAGAAATAAAACAATTGAGTATTAATCTTATAAAAATGATACGAGTATGAAAGACACGACATGAAAATAACAAAAAAACGGAAAATGCTACCAACATCTTCCGTTTTGAGAGAATGATCTTAGTTCGAATTATAGCGACACAATTACAAACCTAAAATCAATACGAAGATATGCATTTTAAATTAAATATTAGGCGTTATTCGCCGATTTCTCACTTCCATAAAATCGTTAATATTATGAGATTATCCCTAGTACTATGTATGTTGACTATTTTCTGCGCATCGGCTACCGTAAGTTATTCGCAGGTCAACGAGATTTCTCTTCATTTGGAAGATGCCACGTTGGAACAAGCTCTTGAGGCGATCAAGCAACAGAGTGAGTATTCGTTTTGGTATAGAAACGATGAGATTAATCTAGGCCGTAAGGTTTCTGTAAATATCAATAATCAGAATATCGCAAATGTATTAGATAGGCTACTAGCCACTCAAGGACTGGCTTATACCATTAACGAAAAGCATATTGTTATTTACAAAACAAACGAGAAAGCTTCTCATCCTATAATTACGAATAATAAAAAAATAACCGGAAAAGTGACAGATGAGAAGAATGAACCTATCATTGGAGCGAACGTAGTAGTAAAAGGCTCTACAACTGGTACAATTACTGACATGGATGGCAATTTCACATTAGAGGTACCCGATCAAGCTACTTTACTTGTATCCTATATCGGCTATACTCCTAAAGAAGTGGCGGTTAAAAATCAAAACAATCTTTCTATCATGATGATAGAAGACTCGAAGACAATTGATGAAGTTGTAGTTATCGGCTACGGTTCTGTGAAAAAAAGTAATCTGACAGGAGCTGTTTCCTCTGTAAAAACAACAGAGATACAACAAACTCCTATGACTTCTATCGACCAAGGATTAGTAGGCCGGGCTTCCGGTGTACAAGTTACGCAAACTTCGGGTATGCCCGGAGCGGTAGCGTCTATCCGTGTACGTGGTAGTAGCTCTCTACAAGGAGGAAATGAGCCGCTTTATGTAATCGATGGTTTTCCCGTATATAGTGGGACAGGTTTCGGCTCGACGGGTGGTAATACACAAATCAGTGGATTATCTACGGTAAACCCTTCTGATATTGAATCTATCGAGATTCTAAAAGATGCTTCCGCAACAGCCATTTATGGAGCACGTGCCGCTAATGGTGTTGTACTTATTACGACGAAGAGTGGTAAGAAGGGACGTGATATAATAACTTTTGAATCTAGTTTTGGTGTACAAAACGTAGCAAAAACCATCGATGTCATGAATGCGCAAGAATATGCGGCATTGGTTAATGAGGCCTATACGAACGATGGATTGGATGCGCCCTATAACACTACACAATTAAGGCGAAATCGCTAAATTGGGTAATGGAACAAATTGGCAAGATGAAATTTTCCGTCCAGCTATGATTCAAAGTTATCAATTGACGTTTTCCGGAGGTGATAACAAAACAACATATGCGATCTCAGGGGGGTATTTTGATCAAAAGGGTGTAATTATTAACTCGGATTTCAAACGTTACTCATTACGATTGAATCTTGATAGACAAATATTCAATACACTGAAAGTCGGCACTCATATGTCTGGTACCCACACGATCAGTAGAACATCGGCAACAGATGTCGGTGGACGTGACGGAGTCGTGAACGGCGCTTTGAAAATGAATCCCATCCAGTCTGTCTATGCGAATGAAGAGACGGGTGAGTATACGCCAACTAACGACCCCGGTTATTAATCCCGAATCCGGTAGCTACCGCAAAAGAAGAAATATACAATAATGCGACTACACGTGTGTTAGGTGATGTTTATGCGGAATGGGAATTCTTAAAAGACTTAAAGCTTAAAGTATCTTTGGGGATGGATATTATGTATTTGAAGCAAAATAAATATACTCCGTCAAATATCTACCAATCGTTAGGTATCGCATCTGCGAAAGTCGGTGTAAACCGTTCTATTAACTGGCTGAACGAGAATATACTTACTTGGAATAAGACATTCAAGGATATTCATTCTTTGAATATTTTAGGAGGCTTTACCATTCAAAGAAATAATGTGGAATCCGTAACGGGAGCATCTTCTAATTTCGTGAATGATGTCATGAAGTATAATAACCTAGGAGCCGGATCTATTTATGATAAACCGGAATCTTCTGCTACTCAATGGACCTTATGTCTTATTTGGCACGTATTAATTATTCGTTATATGACCGGTATTTATTCTCTGTTAACGGACGTGTGGATGGTTCTTCTCGTTTTGGTGGCAACAATAAGTATGGATTTTTCTTCGGGTTCTGTGGCATGGCGTATCTCTGAGGAAGGTTTTATGGAACCGGTTAAAGCTGTCATTAATAATTTAAAGTTACGTACCAGTTATGGCTTCACTGGAAATACAGAAATCGGAGTTTACGAATCCTTGGCTACATTGGGAAGTAATAGTTGGACAATCGGAAATCAATTGGTTTCTGGATTTTATCCGAACAGGATACCTAATCCTGACTTGAAATGGGAAAAAACAGGGCAATTTGATATTGGTTTTGATCTTGGGCTATTTAATAATCGCTTACGTTTTAACGGCAGACTATTATTATAAAAAAACAACGGACTTATTATATAATGTACGATTCTAGCGCTCCGGTTATGATTCTATGTTGAAAAATATTGGTAGTGTCCAAAATAAAGGTTACGAGCTTTCTATTGAGAGTGACAACTTAAGCGGGGCATTCTCATGGACAACAGCCTTTAATATTTCATTCAACCGGAATAAAGTATTAGAGTTGGGTGGGGAAACGTATAAAGATGTAGGTACATACGACGATCATTTAAAGACGAGTGATATCCGTCGCTTGATCGTTGGTCAACCAATTGGAGTATTTTATGGCTATCGTTTTGACGGTATTTTCCAAAATGAAGCAGAATGTGCTCAACAAACTTCTTCACCCTCGCCTATCGGTGTCGGACTCCGTCGTTATAAGGACTTGAATGGAGACGGTAAGATTGATGCCACAAACGATCGGGAGATATTAGGAGACGCAAATCCGAAATTCTTTGGAGGTATGACCAACACGTTTGCTTATAAAGGATTTGAGTTAAACGTATTCTTACAATATTCATATGGGAATAAGATTTTCAATTATAACGCAATGGAGCTTGAGTCGCCGACTGGTGGACAAAATGTATATCAGGATCTCGTGAACCGTTGGACACCTACGAATCCAAGTAATGAATACCAAAAAGCGACAACGAATCGGAATAATATCGTAAGTGATCGGTTCATTGAAGACGGTTCTTTCTTGAAATTAAAAACAGTCTCATTGTCTTATAGTTTCCCGAAATTAAATTGGAAACATATCGGAGGTCTGCGATTGTACGTAACCGGACAAAACTTATTGACTTGGACTAAATACAGAGGCTATGATCCGGAAGTGAGCTATCGAGGCGCTTCAACTTTAGAGGCAGGAGAGGACTTTGGCGGTTATCCGCAAGCCCGTACCTTTATGTTTGGCATTAAATTGGATATTAAATAACTTTTAAATCGACTCAAAATGAAAAAATCGTTCATATATATATTTTCAGCTTTCTGTTTCTCTTGTGGAATCAACAGTTGTTCTTTCCTTGACGAGAATCCCGCGGACCGTTTGGTCGTGGATAATTTTTATACAAGCGAGAAAGACGCACAGGCAGCGGTAGATGCTACTTATCAGCAATTAAACAGCTTATATAACCGTTTGATGTATATGATGGCAGAGCTACCTACCGATATGATGAAAAATGGTTTAGGTATGCCGAACGCAAACTTACAAGACTTGGAGTTTCTGCGATTTAACTCTCAGAATACATTTGTAAAAGATATGTGGAAAAATTGTTATTCCGGTATTTCTAGGGCAAATACGGCGATTGTTAAGATTCCAGAGATCAAAATGAATGAAAGTAAAAAGAACCGATTGATCGCTGAGGCTCGTACACTTCGTGCTCTATACTATTTCAACCTCGTTCGTTTCTTCGGAGATGTTCCTCTAATCTTAGACTTGAAAACCGTAGAAGATTCAAAAGGACCACGTGATTCTAAAGAACTGATTTATGATCAGATTATAGAAGATCTTACATTTGCGGAAGAACATCTTCCTTTAAGATCTGAATATTCAGCTTCCGATGAGGGCCGTATCAACAAAGGAGCCGCTAAAATTTTATTCGGTAAAGTCTATTTAACTAAAGGGGATTTCCAAAAGGCGAAAGATAAATTGGCAGAGGTAGTCGAGCATGAATCTGAATATGGTTTCGGTTTACACAAAGATTACCATGCGAACTGGCTTCGAGATACAGAGGCTGGTATTGAGGCTGTACTTTATATTGAGTATAAAGAACCTCCATTTCAACATAATGGTGAAATGGCGCTTGCTGGTCCGAAATATTCCATTCCGGGGAGCTTAGGAATCTCTGCCCTTAATGAGGCTGATATCCCGACACAAGAATTGTATGACCAGTTTGATAATCGAGATTTGAGAAAAAAGACTAATTTTAAGACAGAGTTCGCTCATCTTAAAACCGGTTGAAATATTGAAATCAAGTATACCTCTTAGCGGTAAGTTCTGGGTTGAAGGCTTGAAACGGGTGACCG
>ENA-OQEB01001055-OQEB01001055.1-human-gut-metagenome-genome-assembly--contig:-NODE-1055-length-10607-cov-1.859256_pt1 | contig 10607 bp, 11 predicted proteins | sample MGYA00242787_ERZ504619 | MGnify/ENA primary metagenome ERZ504619 (study PRJEB26092, sample SAMD00036317) | human gut metagenome | host: Homo sapiens | study: EMG produced TPA metagenomics assembly of... | reverse complement strand
GGTTTGCATGCTCTCATCGGAAACGATTGCATATGAACTCTTTATAGCATAGACTACATGCTTCTCAACTGTATCGTCAGCTGTGCCTGTATCTGGCGTATTATCTGTACTGCTGTCTGTATTTCCATCAGCTTTCTGTGAATTATCAGACGGTACCAGATACCGGGTATTTGTCATGCCATCCGGCAATTTGACTGCAGTAAAAGCAACACTGTAGTAGCCTCTTTTTCCGGGTGCCTTAATTTGATTGCCATTTTCAGTCTCTGTATTTGAGCCATCTTCTGTCTCATCCTCGCCCTGCATGAAAACATAATGGTCAACATTTTGTCTGTAATGACCTGTAGGCAGTCCCTCTTCATTTACAGCAAGCTGGTAATCGGTATTGAACTTATAATCTCCCTCCGCCTGCTCTGTCATCTTATAACCGGTGGTACCCTTGTTTATTCTGTCCATATCTACAAGGGCAAGCTCTGTCCAGTCATCGCCCTGACTGACATAGCTCTCCTCATACGGCTCATAGTAAAGAGGCTTTGTGTTATCCTTTTTCTCGGTAGTAATAGGTGCAAGCTTTGTTTTCAGACCTTCCATATAGGCAGACCTGTTTTTTACACCGGCACCATCTTTGTCAGACATCTTTGACAGTGTACCAAACCAATCGTCAGGCTCCTGACCGTCGATCAGATAGCCAATGGATGCCATTTTCTTGTCAGGCACCACCTCCACTATATTGAAGGGCTTGTCCTTGCCATGTGAGCTGACTATATCAGATATTCCATTGAATGCTACATTTGCATCGACCTTTGTTAGGCTGTCATTCAGCACAAAAGCTGCCACAACGAGACATCCTGTAAGTGTGAGTGATATTGGAACCACTATTTTTTTTCTTAATTTGCTCATTGCGATTGCTCCTTTTAGTTATGTGGCCTACATCTTAATGTAATAATATTTGATCCTATAGATGGATCTGATTTCAAAGTAACCCAAATCAATACATCATACTCTTTATTATATAAATTCAATCCAGACGTAAAAGCAATTGTCTGGTTAAAATCTCCCTTCCAGTGCGTAGTCTTATCAATATGATAACTAAGATAATTACCACCACCATAATTTCCTTTTTCTTCACTATTGTTATCTAAAATATCATCATTATTTATTTTAGTTTTCACTCCATCAATGTACTGATAGGTTTCTATATGCCATTCAAAATCGTCAGGATCGTATCCTATTCCGCTATTTTTAACATTTTCCGGTTCGAGCCATGTTTTCAATGTTGCCCCTGGCACCAGCACATTTTGCATTTCTTGATTAGTCAGCCAATTTACGTGTATCAACCACATTTATCGTTACAGATGTATATTTGGAAGTATCTTCTTTTGAAGTCACCTTAACTATAAACTGCTTTGATGTTTCATTTTCTCCGATAGATAATTTTGCTGCATTTCCAGAAGAATTAAACGTTGTTCCATTCCAATCAGCGGCCCTGCCGGTGTATGACCATGTAACATCCTGGCTTGGATTATTTCCACCCAATATTTTAGATGTAAATTCAAGGACATTACTATTATCCTTTCTGACATATGAAATGCTCTGACCAGAGACATCTCTGCCACCATAATATATATGTACAGAAATCGCTCTGCCGGTGCCACATACTCCACATCTGCCCCAGTCGGTACCTTATTGCGCATAGTGAAGTTCTGCTTTGAAGTATACTTCTTGTCTCCTGCCTTAAAGTCCACGACAATTCCGACAGAATTCTTGCTTTCTGCCTCGCTTAAATCAGGTGTAAAGCCTGTGACATTTTCTGCAATAAGAGATTCCTTGCCCTGACCATCCGCCTTCACCGCACCTGTTGCAGGATCCAGTGTATCCTTTCGCAGATAGATTTTGTGCTCTGACGGTCTGTATATGATATTGTATGTACAATCCTTGTTGTAGATAATCAGCTTGCTGTCGGATGATGTTTCCTCAGATGATGCTTCTTCGGATGACGCTTCTTCCGCTGATGCAGTTGCAATATAACCGGCCTCAGGGGCTGCTGATGCCACCTCCACCGGCGCTGCCACTGTAGCAGGCTCATACTTGACACCCTTTTGCGCATCAATTATCAGGTCTCCTATCTGATTCATCGTAAGCTGTGCCTCATACTGTAAATCTACATCCTTTGAAGCGTATTTATACTGCTTCGTGCTCGTACCGATAAAGCCCACAACAGCCAGACCCAGTATTCCCATTATCGCCATGACAATGACAAGCTCAACAAGTGTAAAGCCACTGTTTTTCCTATTATTTGATTTGTTCATGCGCTTTAAAAGTTTCATGGTTCATCTTCCTCTCCGATTTCATCATACAACCTTATAACAGCCTTGCGTCAAAATAAAATATTCATCATTAAACTATGTAAATTACTCACATACCACCTTACCGGTCTCCTTGTATATCGTGATAACCTTTTCTGTGCTGTTTTTTTGAATCCAGATACGGCTGCAGCACTTACCATTGGCATCAGGCTTTTGTGCACCTGAGCTTCTGTCAAACTGAAGCTCTATACTGTCAGAGACGTTCAATTGTGTCTTACCGCTATAATCATCATTCATGGAATAGTAAACATCAATCCTGCTCTTTCCGATTTTACTTGGAGCAGATACTGTACCATTTATAGTCGTCTTATAATAGTAGGCACCATCTGATGCATCCTTGTATATCTCAAGAACTGCGCTGTCCTTTCCCATCGTAGTGACTCTTGTTTTATTAATTATCGATTCAATATTTCTGGCACACTGCTTCACCTCAACACCCATGACCGAGCGAATGGATATTGTTGCCGCACCTATGAGTACGACAGATATCGCTATCACTACTATAAGCTCTACCAGAGAGAAACCACCATTATTCTTTTTTTCTTTTACAGACATATTGGATTCCTCCCTTGTATATATCGTCAAAATTTGTCAAATATAAATATTTCGCAGCTGTTTTGCGCCTTAAAAGCCGCTTGTTTTCTACTCCTTGGTCCAGTTCTGGTATGTAATGAGCGTAGCATAATCTATTTTTGTATCTGCCTCTTTCTTATTTGAAAAAGTAGAAACATTACCCAGATAGTTGGCACCGTCCATGAACACATCATACAGGTGCAGTGCATCGTCTGCATCACTTACCTTTTCAAGAAGCAATGCTTTAAATAGCTCCTGAGTACCATTATCAATCTCGCACTTGGTCTTTGTTTTACAATTATCCTGCCCTTTGCAACTATGGTACCTGTAAAGTCAGCATTCAGTGTCACATTTCCTGTAGCAACAATTATATCCACATTGTGTGATTTGTCATTTGCATCATAGGTGTAGTTACCGTTTTTGACAATTGCCTGGTATTTTTTTCCCTGATACTCAGTCTCAAATATATGTTTATTACCGGAATTTGGCACTATTTTCAACAAATTGGTATTGTTAACTATATTTGTAAAAAGCGAAACACTTGCTGCATTTGTCGGTAAATCCGCATAATTTGTCAAAAGCTTTGAGTTTAGTGCAGTATATGTGCGCTGTAAGGCATCCGACTGTGCATCCATGTCCACACCATCAGCTATGCCCTTCAAAAGGCTTAAATTGCTGCCATCGTAGATGCTGTAATTGCCGGCAGTATAGATGCTTGCAGCCTCATTTACCTGTATGCTGTCAGTATAAAACTTAGTGTATCTCTTGAGCTTGTCACTGTCTGCACCAAAATAGTCACTGTAATACTCAGCAGCCTTGTTCGTTGGCAGATTGACATAATAGTATACAAGTCCATCATCATTATTATCAGTAGAAGGAACAAAGACCTTCTTTATACAGTTGTCGATTGTCTTTGACTCCGGCAGATATGCCGAGAGAGAAACTGGACCTGTCTTTGTGCTGACCACATTGGCATTTTATTTCAGTATACTTTGTTTGATCCTGTCCGGTTGCAGTAATATCCTTGTACTCCTTATAGGAAAGTGGATTCTTGTTGTAAAGCGATTTGGCATCCGCACCATTTCCACTTGTGCCTATGCACTCAGGCGGCACAAGGTATGCTATCTGGTCACCCTTTACAGAGATTGACTCACCCATGCCCACATTGCTGTTTTCTGTACCCACTCTACTTGAGTTTACAATAGCCTGGGTATTGATATATGCGGTTCCTGCCAACATAAGCTCCCTGATATTTGACATATCAAGAGATGCCTCCCTACCGTTTATGATAATAGCAGAGCTATCGCCTGCGACAGGATTTTCCCTGTCAGCGCCTCCATTGCCAAAGCCGACGTACTTCGCATTGTTATTCTTATTATTCTTTCCAAGTGTGACCTTTGAGCCTGTACCATTTAAGGTCATGTCATCTGCACATATGTCATGCCATCCAGCTTAACTGCTGCACCATTTACATTTATGTTGCTTGTCCACAGCTGACACTGTGAATCAACAGAAAGTGTACTGTTATTGTGTACACCCGCCATGTTCTTTTTTATCGTAGCAGTATCTTTTCCGGCAAAGTCTCCCACCTCTATATCGCCCTCTGCAATCATATAGCTGGTATCCTTTACATCAAGTGTGGCATTGTTTGGAATAGTAACACTCGTAGTGGAAGTTCCTGTGCCTGCCGCATTTTTACAGCCGGCATAGAGATTACCGGATAGATTTACTTTATTAAGTCCTGATATAATATCCAGTCCTTCATTTCCAACAAGAGAATATGTAAAAAGCTCCGGAACTCCTCCCGATGCTGTAAAGCTCATGGATGGAACTCCCAGAGAAATGTCTGTCTCTATTATTGATTTAAATCCCTTTTCATCGGTATACTCTACCCTTAGTCCGTTCAGCACGACACGATTTTGGTACACCTTGAGCTGTCCATTGCCGTTTACATCGGCATTGGTCGATTTGATAATAGCACGTGGCTGATTATCTTTTTTCTCGAGAAGCTTCGGGTCTACATATTGTATGAGTTTTCCCATATTAAACGTCATACCTGTGCTATCATACTCAAGGCTGGTCTTTAAGCTCTTCAGATACTCCTGCGCAAAATTGCTCTGTCTGCCGGCCTCATTTATGCTGCTGTCAGAGTAATTCTCCATAACCTTGGTATATCCTGCTGAGTAAGCCTTGGAAATATCTCCCTGCAGACCTGTACATATCTGATCCAGCACACCCTCTGCCGAGTAAAAGTTATCTGTATTTTTTTCATCCGTCACCTTCATCTGGAGGTTCATAAGCGCTATCCACAGCACAGTCACAGCTAAAACAGCCACTATAGCCATTGCAACTACAACCATCACAAATGAAGCACCACGGTTATCATTACGCTTCATAATTAATACCCCATGCTTCCGGTCATCGTGACAACCGGGTCTTTATCCTTAAATATATCATCCAGTGAAGCCTTGCTCTCGTATACAGCCACCTTCACATCATACAGCCTTTCAGATGCATTGCTTTTTGTCAGATTCTTTATATCGACAATTGCCTTTACATCATTCTGAATTACATTGTTATTAAAGCCATATATAGCTTGATCGGGCTGTAGTGGATTATCCGGTGCTCCCATATTTACATTCAGATTGGTGGCTATATGAGTATAAGCATGACCTGTACGATTTCCCGGCTCACTTACCTTCACATATGCCTTATATGTACTCTCCTTCGTGCTCAACTCTGACTGATCCGATATAGTCTTTTGCTTTACAATATTTACCGTACAGTCCAGCTTGCCCTTATTATTGATTATAATGACATCGTTGCAGGTATTGTAAAGTGCTCCTGTAGATGTGTACCATGGATTGTAAAACAGATAGACATTTCTCAGATTATGATTCACAGTATCTGAAGAATTGTCGTAAATCACCATGGTATAATCATCCTTCAGTGCACTATTCGGATCAGGAAAAGTCTTTCTTACCCCATTCTTATTGATAGAATACGAATACGACACCGTCACCTTGGTAGCCTTATCCCCCGTAGCTCCATACTTTTCTATATCTATGGTGATAGTTCTTTTGATATCCTGCTGAGTGATTCCACTGACACCCGGCATATTATTAAATGCAGATATAATATTTGTAGCAGAATACTTATCTGCACTCATGCAGTCGAAGTTTGCGTCCATGGCCGACATGTCTGCCACCTCGTCCATGTTGTACTCTGTAACCTTATTATCCGGCTCTTTCTTGCCAGTTGTAGGATTTACCTTTGTTGCGTCAGATTTTGCATCCACCGTCACAAGAGCATTGTATTTCTTTGTGCCAGACTGCACGCCTGACATATAGAAATAATACTTGTGTGCATCCGACTCCCTGAAATTCCAAAGCGATGTATCGCCTATTTGGGCTGATGCATCAGTCTTGTGGATACAGCTAGTGATGACATCATCCTTGTTTACGATCTCAGCACTGATATCCTCAAGCCTCTTTACATTATCAAACTTATCCGACTTCTTAAGAAGCTCACATGCACTGCTTCCATCTGATATATTAAAGCCGTCCGCCACATCAAAGCCCTCAGACGGATAGTTGAACTGATATGCCAGTGTCTTCATGGAGTTCTTCTCAATACCCTCCATAATGTTTGTCGCCAGATGTGTAGCATTCAGCTCGTTTTTTGCCTTTACATTGGTCTTTGTAGCTGTGACAAATGCATTCAAAAAAAGGAAGCACGATTATTGCGAGAATAGCAATCGACACAATAATCTCCACAAGTGTTACTCCTCGATCATCGTTTTTTAGCTTTCTCAAATCTGCTTCCTCCCCTCTTGTATTTTGTTATCTCATAACTCAATAATCTAACATTTGATATTTATCACTTACGGTCTCAATAACCCGATAATCTAATAATCTAATATTATAATAATCAGTTAGTTTGTTGTACCAAACAGATTATTTGTACCATGTGGTACTGCTGGTATGTATGGTGCCTCATATGGCTTATCAAGTCCATACAGGAAATATGAATCCACAAGCATCTCACCTGTCAGCTTACCTGTCGAATCATCAAAGCTCACATTGAGCGTGCTGATAGTTTTCTTCTGTGATGAACCAATCACCTCGCCGAGCATAGCTTTAAGCCCATGATACTCTGTCTTGAATGCCATAACTGTGCTGACATCATAAAGCTGATAGCCTGTAACCGTAGACTTTGCAGAGCCTGTTGATGTACTGCCATCAGCTGCACTGTCGTCGCCTGTCTGTGACTGAGAGCTGTTGCCATCAGCGGTCTGAGAGCTCTGCGAACTGTCTGCATTACTGCTCTCCGTGGTACTGCTGTCCGAACTGCTTCCTGACGAAGAATCTGTACCGGCTTCACCGGTCGGATTATTCACATCAATAGCTGTCGGTGAGCCGACTGTAAGCTCTGTAATATTTGTATTGGTAGATTTCTCGATAGCAACCGCATCCATGATGCCGTTTTCTATCTGTAAATATGAAGGGAAATTGTCATATACCTGCTGCATGGCATCAGACATATCCTTTGTCTTCTTTGTGTAGTCATCCGCCTTTGCCGCAAGTGCTGAAAGCTGATTGTACTGTGATTTCAGATTCATATTTTCGCTCTTGAGTGAATCCCTCTTATTGGACTGCGGCATAAAAATCAAAAAATATGTCAGTGCTAAAATGGCAACACCCGCTAATATAATAAGTAACTTTTTATCTCTCGTTGACATCCTAACACCCCCTACTGATTTGTACTGTCTGTATCTGATGATGAATTACTATCCGTCTGTGACTGTGATGACGCATCTTTTGATGTATCATCTGGCTCACTGCCTGTGCCATCCCCCGATTCAGAAGCAGCACTGTCATCAGCCTTTACATATGTGCAATCTACTGTGAACTGAACCTTTGAAGCACCGGTCTCATCAACCTCCTCTGTGATGGTTGACACATTGGATACCATGATACTCTCAAATGTACGAAGCTGTGCAATCACATCAGCGCTATATCCTTGCTGCCCGTCTTTATGGTCATCGAAACACCATCAGTCGTAACAGACATATTCACAAGCTTTGCCTCTGACGGAAGCTTCTGCTCCAGCTCATCCACGAAGCCCGTTATCTCATCATTCTTGTTGGATGAGGCGCTCTCAAGAAGCTTAGTCCAGTCATAGTCCTTCTTGGTCTGGTTGTACACATCATATATCTTCTGTGCATATGACAAATCAGAAACACGCGCTTTAAGCGTCATATTGTCTGAAGTTAAAACAAGATTTGAAAAAATGCTGTATGCCGTGATACCAACTGCAACTACCACACACAAGCCAAAAATGAGAAGCTGCACTGCAAAAGAAACAGGCTTTTCGGCTTCCTCCCCTGCCGGTACCGGAAGAGGCTTTCCATCAGGACCGACAGGTGGATTTCTCTGCATCCCTGCCTGTGCGCCGCCGGATGGCATAGCACCTACAGCTGTTCCTGCCATAATCGGAGCACCGATTCCCTTGTTTTTCTTACTGTCAAGTATATCAAGCGGGCTCAGTGAACATCCGACACAGTTGAAATACTCTGCAAGCTTTGCCTCTGCGAGGTTTATGCTCTTTGCCACATGTATGCCGTCAAACTGCTGGAGCGGAACCACCTTGACATTGAGCTCATTGGTCAAAAGCTTTGAGAGTCCGCTGAAATCAGCACCTAAGCCAATGAGGAAAATTCTATCGATAGGAGTATCTGAGTTTCTCGACTGATAATAGTCTATCACTCGTCCGAGACTGCTTATCAGATTGGAAAGCGAGTATGATACATTCAGGCGAAGCTTTTTAAAGCGCTCCGAATCAATCTCATGCCCCATAGGATCTATGCCGCCGCCCGCCGGCTCATCAGGTACTGTGCCATCAGCCTTATTGCAAGGCAGGTCTTTCTGCGTGCCACATCAACTGCATCGGTAAATGACAGATACTCTCCAAAAAGCTCACTATCCTGAATCGCCTCAATAGCATCAGCAAGTCCATGGTTGACATTGCGCTGCAGCTTTACCATGCTTCCATCCATTACAGTCAGTGTGGTAGAAACCTCATCCACTTGACAGTCACCTTCACATCTCCGGGAATCTCTCTTCTCATGAGCTGCTTGATGGCATTTCCACTATATCAAGTGCTACAAGCTGCAGCCTGCAATCAGCTGCAAGAGCACCATACGACAAAATAAGATCATTAGGCACAGCAATAACCGAAAGACGTAATTTCTTTTCTTCCGGTCTGTCAATCTTCTCTATAATCTGATGTACCAGCTTGTACTGGCTCAAATCCACCGGAAAATAATCCGATGCATTCATTGCAATCATTTCCTTAAGCTGTTTTTCCTTAACAAGCGGAAGCTCAATATCTCTGCTTGCTATACGCGCTGAATTTAAAACAAAAACAGCTTTTTTGGTGGAAATCTTCTTTTCCTTCAGCTTACTGTATAAGATAGAACGAAACATCCCATCCGGCTGTACCACTCCATCATCAATCATCCCCGGTGGTGTCGGAAAGCCGAACATATTGTAAATCTTGGGATTTTTTGCTTTGTAATCAATCTCAACTACTCTGGTAAGGTTCTCCCCTATTTCAATACCGAGTACCCTATTTGCCATAACCTAGTCCTCCGTGTTTATCTTTGTTTTACACTGTATACATCTGTAAAACATTCGTAACTGTTCAGTTACAAACATTCTATATATATTTCGGCATATCTGTGTTTTCTCTGCTTTTGTCTCACTGCTTGTCGTACTACCTGTTTTATATTAAGTACGCTATATTATAACACGTTTTTCAAAAGCCTGCGAGTGTCAAATATGCCGATATCATTTTCTCACCCCATAGCATCGAAATAAATATTCCGGCTGCCAAGTACGGTCCCATCGCAAGCCTGTTGCCTGCGTTTGTTACTTTCATACGAATCAGATGTATCACGGAACCGATGATACATCCTAAGAAAAATGCTAATGTAATATTCTGCCAGCCTATCGCAAGGCCTGCACATGCCATGAGCTTGACGTCTCCGCCACCTATGGCTCTTCCTCCACTTACAAGAAGAAGGATTTCAAGAAATAAACTGACACAAAAGAATCCTATCACATATTCAGACCAGTTATCATGGTCTAAAAACACATGCAGGATTCCAAGTACCAGTATAAATATATTGATTCCGAATGGAATTTCATATGTTCTCCAGTCTATCACACTCAGAACTATGAGTGCAGATGTAAGAAAGCAGTAGATGATACTCGTAAGCTCAAGTCCATTTACTGCAAAAACTACTATGTATAATATACCGTTTAGCGCCTCAATAATAGGGTATTGAGGTGATATCGGTTCTTTGCACTTGCGGCATCTGCATGAAGAAACAGCCAGCTGAAAACCGGCACCATATCGTACCACGCGAGCTGATACCCGCATCTCATGCAGTGGGATCTTTCGGTCACCACTGTCTCATGCTGCGGTATGCGGTAGATACAGACATTTAGGAAGCTGCCTATAACTATACCGAATGCAAATATTAAGATGTAGATGGGTATCAGTTCTGTGGTCATGGTTGGTGGTCCTTTTAGTAATTATTCAGCTATATCTTTTTATTTACTTATTGAAAATACTTCATTCATATCCTTCTTAGGATTTTTTGTA
>ENA-OQEB01001054-OQEB01001054.1-human-gut-metagenome-genome-assembly--contig:-NODE-1054-length-10608-cov-2.068600_pt1 | contig 10608 bp, 15 predicted proteins | sample MGYA00242787_ERZ504619 | MGnify/ENA primary metagenome ERZ504619 (study PRJEB26092, sample SAMD00036317) | human gut metagenome | host: Homo sapiens | study: EMG produced TPA metagenomics assembly of... | reverse complement strand
CAAAAGCTTTGGCAGTTTGCTACTTTTTTCTTAAATTTGCAGACAGATAGTAATCATTTGTGTCTAAGAACTACATTGTTTGGGCACACAGTAAGTAACCATTTAACCTATATTTGAAAACAAAATGAACAGAAGAGTATTTACAGTGAGGCTCATATCGATGCTCCTAGCATCGGGAAGCCTAGTCGTAGCCGGATGTACCGACAATGACTATGATTTTGATCAGATAGATGCCACCATCGGCATCGGAGGTGACGGACTGGAACTGCCAGCTAACTCCACTGCTGACATCAAGCTCAAGGATGTGCTTGACTTGGAAGAGGACGGAGTAGTGGTGGAGGATGAAGAGACCCACGACTATGTGCTCCGCCAAACGGGTAATGACGTGGCTGCGCTCATCCTTATATCGCGCCTATCGTCATCAATGTGAATCATGTCACTAGCACGAATCATTTGGTGCTTTCTTTGTCTTCGGCAGTTCGTCGAAATGCAGCTAGCCGAGCATTGACAGCTGGCAGTGGCGTGCTTCGTGGCGAAGGCGACGTGTATGATTTTCAGATGTCGGGAAATAAGCCTCAAGAGGTGTTGGCGCTTTCTTCAGTAGGCGTGGATGGCAAGATAGCTGTACGCATCAACTTGCGCGATATTCATAATGTGATCGATAAGATTGATAAGATAGAGCTCACTTTCCCTGCCTATATGAAGATTTCTGTGGCTGCCCAGGAGGGTGTTAGCGTCAAGGACAATGTGCTCACCGTCGTTGACAAGTCCACTGCATCTAATTTGAATTTGGAAGTGAGTGTGGATGCGCTTGATTTCACCAAGAGCACTGCCACCGACAAACTGGCTATATCTGGCGATAAGGTAGAGGTGACCGGCCATATCCACCTGGCTTTGGAAACTAGCAGTTATTCATCTTCCGCCCTCTCGGGTACTGTGAGCATTGGCAATGTGATGGATATGGATTATATGACAGTCAATAGTGCCAGAGGAAAGTTTGATCCAGCTATCAACCTCAGTGACCTGGGCGATGTGAGAATCACCGGAGTGCCTGACTTCCTGAAGGATGGCAATGTGGTGGTAGATCTCTACAATCCAGTGATAGAACTCCGTGTGCAGAGCAATATGGCATCGGAGGATTGGTGAGCGGCACCTTGATTGCCGAGAAAGATGGGAAGACAATTGCCACCGTGGATGTGCCTGAGTTCAAGATCAATTCCACCGAGAATAGCGATGGTACATCTATTATATACATCTGTCGCAGAGGCGAGGGCTTAGTGCTGCCTACATAGCCCAGTGTGTGGATGTGCCTAATCTCTCAGACCTCGTGAAGACGATTCCAGACGTATCCGCTTTGTGTGCAATGCCCGTGCCAACTCTGCTGAGGAAGGCTCATTCGAGCTGGGCAAGCGCGACTATAGCATCCAGCCATCTTACTCCATCGATGCGCCTATCGCCTTTGCCGAGGATGCAGTGATAGAATACAATGATACCTTCGACGGCTGGAACGATGACATCAAGGATTATCAGCTAGCCAAGGGAGGCAGCCTTGAGCTTACCGCCCAGGTGAGCAATGGTGTGCCAGCCTTCCTCAATCTGGAGCTACGCCTATCGATGCACAGGGCAATGAGATAGCTGCCAGCGAACTGGAGGTGGCAGTTACGGGCAATATCGCTGCATCTCAGGATGGCGTAAATCCAGCCACATCGCCGCTCAGCATCAAGATTACCCAGCTGAATGACGATGCACTGAAGAAGCTCGATGGCATCCGCATCAAGGTGCTGGGTAAGGCTAGCTCTGAGGGGCAGATGGTGACGGGCATCACGCTGAATGCCGAGCGCCACACGCTGAAACTCAATGACATCAAGGTGAAACTGGTGGGCAAGGTGATAGCCGACCTCAACTAAGGAGGGGGCATGGATTAGTCTATCAAAAGTAAAAACGCAAAAAAAAGATTGAAAACAAAATGAAGACAACAACATATAGACATCTCTTGATGGCGGCGATGCTCATGATGGGCGGTGCTGCATGGCGCAGAATCTCAATTCGGCTTATTTCACGGAGGATATGTATTATCGCCATACGCTCAATCCTGCCTTTGGCGATAGCTTGAACTATGTCGCCATACCAGGACTCGGCAATCTGCAGGTGAACCTCAGAGGCAACTTCGGCTACCAAGACGTGGTGATGAAGAACCCTATCCCGGGCGGCAAGCGAATGACCACATTCCTCAATCCATATATCTCTGCCAGCGATGCGCTCGATGGATTCAATTCCACCAACCGCATATCGGGCGATGTGGATGTAACGATTCTCTCGGCAGGTTTCAAGGCTTGGGGCGGCTACAACACCATCTCGCTCTCGGCTCGCACGCAGATGGGCGTCAAGTTGCCATACGAACTCTTCGAGTTTGCCAAGAACACGGGCAATCAGACTTATCACATCGGCGACATCAGCGCGCAGGCTCGCTCATACGTGGAACTCGCCCTGGGTCATTCTCGCCAGATCAATGAACGCTTGCGCCTCGGTGCCAAGCTCAAGTTCCTCTTCGGTGCAGCCAATGCCGACCTGGAGATGACCGATGTGGTGGCTGATCTCTCCAATACTCAGGTGGATGCCACGGGCCATCCGATGTGGCTCGTTTCGGGCAAGGGCAAGGCGCAGATGTCCATGAAGGGATTTTATTATAAGTCGAAGGAGTCGAAGTATAACGACCCTAACTATGTGGGACCAGACGGCAAGCCTGGCAGATACACGCATGTGGATGATGTGGATGTAGACGGCGCAGGTCTCGGTGGATTTGGTATGGCCATCGACCTAGGTGGCGAATACAAGATCAATGACGACTGGAAGGTGAGCGCAGCCTTGCTCGACCTTGGTTTCATCTCTTGGAATAATAATGTGGTGGCTGCCAATAGCGGCAAGGCTTTCGTCTTCGGCGGATTCACGGACATGACCGTGGGCAGCGAGAGCGACAATACCATCGACAACGAGCTGGACTACTACGGCGACCAGTTTACCGACTTCATCAATCTGCAAGACCAGGGCGACCAGGGAGGCAGAACCACGATGCTAGCCGCCACACTCAATCTGGGTGCGGAATATACCCTGCCTATGTATCGCAAACTCTCCTTTGGTGCCTTGAGCAGTACGCGCATCAATGGCAAGTATAGCTGGACAGAGGCAGAGTGAGCGCCAACTGGAAACCTCTGCGCTGGTTGGATGGCGGTGTGAACTTTGCGGTCAACACCTTCACCACGAGTGCCGGTTGGATACTCAATATCCATCCTAAGGGCTACAACTTCTTCGTAGGCATGGACCATATTTTGGGCAAGACCAGCAAGGAGTTTATTCCGCTGAGCAGCAATGCCAGCGTGGCTCTGGGCATGAACATCACCTTCGGTAGCAACAAGACGGCTGCTGAGCGCCAAGCAGAGAAGGAGGCGAAGGCTGCCAAGAAGCTGCCAAGGCTGCGGAGAAAAAGCAGAAGGAAAATGCCAAGGCTGCCAAGAAAGCTGCAGACAAGGCTCCAGAAGAGGCTCCTCAGGCATAAGCCTGGAGCATAATATTGATAGGTTATATAAAAAAAGGTCATCCCCCGTCATAGTCTCACGACTACGGCGGGGATTTATTTACAAAATTAACATCTAACTCAATCTATATTCCATAGATCATTAAAAAATGCAGTGCAAATTTAGTAAAAATATTTTAAACCGCCAAATACTTTTTAGTAAAATTGGGGATAAGCGGTTGAAAAATAAGTATAAGCGGTCGAAAAGGGGAGATATGCGGTTAAAAATAGTTTTATAGCAATGGAGCGTGGGCATTACCATGAAAATGTAAAATTAGAATAAAAATGAACCAAAAAGTTGTATTCTTCAATTATTTTAGCTAATTTTGCCACACTAAATATTGGCTCTTACATATAGGACTTGAAGAATATGACATTTTATCAAATAAAAGAGATCATTACTTGTTTGGCTCTCTCGCTGATTCTCGCTTCGTGCGGACAGAATGAGCAGAAGACCAAACTATGGTATGGACCGCTTGCCGACATCATGGCTCAGCATGAGCAATTGTTGCAGAGCAATCCAGACAGCATGATGCTGCTCATCAACCAGTATCAGGGCAAGGGCGACGCCCAGCTGACGGAGCAATGGAAAAACTTGCTCCTGGCTAAGTGTGACTTCATGAAGGGCAACGACCCTGAATGCAAGCGCCGCATCCTTGCCTCCCTGGACTATTGCGAGCACCAAGCCCAGGGCGCTGACCGGCTCAAGTTGCGCTCCTATGCCAACAATCTCTATGGCGTGCTCTTGCTCACCCATACCGACCGCAAGGCAGCCGCCCAGCGATTTCAGCTGGCTTATCAGGACATCATGCAGTTGCCTCAGCCAATGACGTGGTGGACATCTGCATCAATGCCGCCGATGTGGCGCGCCAGATGGGACATCTACCGATGCCTCCTCTTGGTATCGCCGCGCCAACTTCCTCGCCGATTCGCTCCATGTTACCAGTTCGCAGAATAGCATCTTGGCTGGTCTGGGACAGGTCTATAATGACCTGAAGAACTATCGCTTGGCTCACTATTACTTTGGCAAGGCGGAGCGTGAATATCCGCCAAGAATGCCAAGGACATTCACTTCTTCTATAATAGTTGGGGCAATGTATATAGCAGCGAGGGCAAGCCCGACAAGGCGCTTCTGTGCTTCCTCAAGGCGCAGAAAGCTGCCCGCAAGTTGGAGCAACCCATTCTGATGGCGGTGGTGGATGCCAACCTGGGACAGACTTATATGGAACTGAACCAACTGGACTCTGCGGCGAAATATCTTGACAAAGCGTGCGCTTTCTTTATGGTGAAGCCTGATATGAACAATGACTTGCAGTTCTATCTGGACGGACTCAATGCCCAGCTCGCCATCAAGAGGGGAGAGCTGAGAGAGGCTCACCAGGTGCTCTTCAAGCCCTATGTGCTCTCCAGAATGTCGCCCAACTATATGTATTTGCATCATCGCAGCTTGGCTGAACTTTATGAGAAGGAGGGCGACTATCATCAGGCGCTCTACTATCAGAAACTCACCAGCCAATATGATGATTCGCTACGCAATGCCACTATTCTCTCCAGTGTGAGTGAGAACGAATTGAGATTTAAGCAGGATACGGCAATCATCCGTAGGGATGTGAAATTGCAGACTGCTAAGACCGAGGCTAAGAGTATGCGCATCATCTATGTCCTGGTCATCGGCTTGCTGGTCATCGGCTTGCTGGCTCTCATCGCTTGGGCTCGCTACAAGTCGCTGCGCAGTGCCCATGAGCATCAGGAAGAAATGAAGAGAATGCTGGCTCTGAAGATGGAAAATGTGAGAAATAGATTCTCGCCTCACTTTGTGTTTAATGTGCTCAATATATTTGTGTCGGGCATACCTAATGGCGTTAATGTCAAACCGTTGCGCCTCTTGATTCAAGTATTGCGTAGCATCTGCTTACCTGTGACAAGATAGCCGTTCCACTGAATGAGGAACTACAGATGGTGACCAATTATTCCTATCTGCGCCATGAGACCAATCCGCTTCTCCCGCTGCCCGAATTTGAGATAGCCGAGGAGGTGGACCAGAAGCAGATGTTGCCATCCATGATCATTCAGATACCCGTGGAGAATGCGCTGAAGCATGCCTTTAGCGATGGCGATATGGGCGGCAGGACACCGCAGCTCAAGGTGAAGATCACGATGGAGGAGGAGAGACTGCACATCCAGGTCCGGGACAATGGCTGCGGATTCTCCAGGGCTCAGACTCGCAAGAGCAAGTCATCGGCAGTGAGCACCGGCACGGGCTTGCGCATCCTGCATAGCACCATCGATATGCTCAATGGCTCCAATGCCGAGCCTATCACTTTCCAGGTGAAGTCGGCTCTGGCAGCCACGGGCGATGAGGCGGCAGTGGGCACGGTGGTAGACATCGTGGTGCCTTGCCACTATGACTTTAGTATGAATCATTAATCTAAAAAATATAACTTTTCAAGATATGGAAAATGAAGTAAAAAATATGGAACCTATTAAGGTGATTGTTGTGGACGATGAACTCGCTGTGTGCTGGGCTTGGTGGAGCAGCTAGGTAAGCTGCCCGACTTTGAGGTGGTGGCTACTTCCAACTCTCCGAAGACTGCCATCGAGCTTATCATCAAGCTGAATCCCGACGTGGTGTTTCTCGATGTAGAGATGCCCAAGATGACGGGCTTTGATGTGTTGCAAGAGTTGAGAGGCAAGGTGTCGGAGGATATGATGGTGGTGTTTTACACTGCTTTCGATAAGTATATGATAGATGCCTTGCGTGCCAGTGCCTTCGATTTCCTGCTCAAGCCTTATGAGGAGGGAGAGTTTAAGAAGTATTGGCTCGCATCAGGGAGCGTATGGAGCAGTTGAGGAGCAATCCGCTGGCTATGATAGACACTGGACTGAGCGACAGAATGCTGGCTCTGGACAATCTGATGAGTAGAAAGGTGGCTATTCAGACCATCTCAGGACTGGTGATGTTGAACCCTCAGGAGGTATTTTCCTTCACCTTCCTGGACGATGCACGCATCTGGGTGCTCAAGCTAGCCGATGGCACAGAATACCCCCTGAAGAAGCAGACCACCTCCAGGCAGATCATGACCATTGCAGAATCTTTAGTGCAAGTGCGCCAGGATGTTATCATCAATCTGGATTACCTGATGGGTATAGAAAATCATACCCTGCGCTGCCTCTTCGCGCCACCTCTGGACAAGGAAGAAATCCTGGTCTCTCGACGCTATTTCAAGAGTGTCAAGGACAAGTTGGATATTCTTTGATTAGCGAAAAGAGGTGTGGCATGAAAATACATTTTCATGCCACACCTCTTTTTGTACCTTTGCACCGTCGTTGGTTGAAATCAACTATAATGCTTCGTCATCTGGCCTCTGAGGCTTAGGACGGGATGAGAGCTTAGGCAGGTGCTTCTTGCGGCGAAGCAGGCTGCCTTGCGCTGCTCATAGTCCTCACGATGACGCTCTAGATAATTGTCTGCCATACGTGAATGGTTTTATGCTATGTGCTTTCAAGCTGGGTTGCTCAAAAGCTTATTGCTCTTTGAATTTGCTGTAGATCACCTTGATCTTCACAGGTCCGTTAGCCACCTTCTTGCCATCCTTTTCGATGTAGTCTTCGGCGGTGTCGGTGCCACGTACCAGTCGGGTAGAGGTGAGCGCCATGTCGTGATTGATCTTAGTGATGACCGTCTGGTTGTTCTGGGTAGTGGTGGTGAGGGTTACCGGTACCAATACCACCTTGTTCCAGTCTTCGCTCTTGCCCTTGTTCTTGTACATCGTAGTAACGAGGTTACTGATGTTGTTGAAGGTGTAAGAGTTCTTCACTCCAGAGCTTTCTTGTTGTAAGAGGCGGTGTAGGAGATGCGGTTATCTGTGATCTTGCCCTTGGCGAAGAAGGCGTCCAAGCTATCCTTCTGTACCATGAGGATGGTGGATGGCACGTCAAACTGATACTGGTTGTTGTTGTCTACGTTGTTCATTCTTGGGAATGTCACGGTGGCTGTGTTCAGCGTATCGGTCTCGTGGCCCTTCATGATGTCCTCCACAGGCAGGGTAACCTCGGTGAAGATGCCTGCTGGTGACTTGATGTAAGTGCAGTTCTGCTCGGCTGCAAGGGATGCCAACTTGTTCTGGTCGTTGGTTATCTTGTTGAGCTGGAGCACTTCCTCGGTACCGTCGAATCGGTTGTAACGCATAGCCTACGGCAGTGCTGTCGGTTACGCCATCGCTTGCCTTGATGGTCTTGTGGCGAGTCCAATAGAACTGTATCTCGGTGTTCCAGATGTTCGCCACGTTGCCGATGCCGCCCTCCGTCTTCAGATAGAAGCCTGGGCACACGTTGTGGATGAATCGGTAGTTGGTCTTGAAATACTCTGGATGCTCCACGAATGTCTGCATGATGTAAGTGCCATAGTTCTTGTAGGTTACACCATTCTTGGTGTAGGGATTGTTCAGATAGATCTTGAACGCACCGTTTGCCTTGCTCAGTCGATAAGTGGCACTTCCCGGATAGTTGTCCTTGCTTACGTATCCATCGCCGAAGGCATCAAAGTCAGTGAGATACTCCTTGTCCTCGGTCATAGGCTTGGTCATCTCATAGGCGGTCACCTTCATAGGGGCGAGGCTATCACCATAGATGCTGGTGTAAGAGACGAGGATGAAGCATGAGTCGGCAAGAATCTCACCCTTGTTGGCATTCTTGATGTACTGGAGTGTGTCCAGATCGAATGAGGAGAGCACGCCAAACTGGCTCATGTAGTCGCCTGTGACATAGGCTCCGGTCTCAGGGTCTTTCACCTTGCCTATCATCCTGAGTTGCTGCGGCTGAGCACCGGACCTGGAACCATTGATTGAGAGGTAACATTGTAGACAGCCTCAGAGATAGAGAGATTGTCCACTTTGTTAGTGATGCTGCCACCGATATTCTCGGTGGTGTCATCGCAGGCAGCGAAAGTGATCGCTGCTATCATCATAACAGTTAATAATCTAAGAATCTTCATTATTCTTGATAAGTAGATATATGTGTGTATTTTTACTAATACCTATTGTTAATGTATTAAGCCTCCTCGTCAGGGCACACCTTGTGGAGGAACTCAGCGTATGGTTCTGCGAAGTCCTCGCCAGGGTACTGGAGGATAGGCTTCTTCTTCTCTTCTGCATACTTCAGGAGCTCGGCGTTCACGTTCTGGTCTGCCTCTATGACTCCGTCGCTGAAGTCGATGGCCATCTTGCCCAGTTCCACGAAGTCGAAATCATCCTTGTAGTCGCTCAGCAACTCAGCCTTGGCGTCGCGATACTCCACGCACTGCTTGAAGTTCTTGCCCAGACTGTTGTGGATGTCCTGTGTATAGATGGAAGTCACCACCTTGCTCTCGGCAAATGAAGGCTCGTCGGCATAGGCAGTCTTGATGAAGAAAGGCACCACAGCGCTCACCCATCCTTGGCATACGATGATGTCTGGCTGCCAGCGAAGCTTCTTCACTGTCTCCAGCACGCCACGTGCAAAGAAGATGGCACGCTCGCCATTGTCGGTATATTCCTTTCCATTCTCATCAACCCCCATCTTGCGGCGATTGAAGTAGTCCTCATTGTCGATGAAGTAAATCTGCTGACGTGTTGTAGGTATAGATGCTACCTTGATGATCAGAGGGTGGTCTGTATCGTCAATGATCAGGTTCATACCAGAGAGGCGGATGACTCATGCAGCTGCCCACGGCGCTCATTGATGACGCCCCATTTAGGCATAAAAGTGCGAATCTCAAAACCTGCTTCCTGCATTTTCTGAGTCAACTCGCGGCCCAAGACAGCCATCTGGCTATTCTCTATGTATGGGTCGACTCCTGATTGATAAAAAGTATTTTCTTTGCCATAAAATTTAAATTTATTCTTACGAATTAGGTGCAAAGGTACAAAAAAATCTTCAAATTGCGGCATTTTTCGGGCAAAATTCAAGAAAAATACGCTTTTATTCTCAAATTTTTAGGATTTTTCTTTCTTATTTCAGAAAAAAGTTGTTATTTTGCACCCCGAAAACAGATTAAAGAAGATGAAAGTATTCAATAAGATTGTTGACCTCCAGAACGAGCTCTTCGATGTTCGCAAGGAGGGGAAGGAAATTGGCCTTGTGCCTACTATGGGTGCGTTGCATGAGGGTCACGCCTCTCTTGTTAAGCGCAGTGTAAAGGAAAATGGCGTGACTGTGGTTTCGGTTTTCCTCAATCCTACTCAGTTTAATGACAAGGGCGACTTGGATCGCTATCCTCGTACCCTTGATGCCGACTGCAAGCTCTTGGAGGCTTGTGGCGCGACTATGTATTTGCTCCATCGGTCAAGGATATGTATCCTCATCGTGATAAGCGCCACTTCGAGTTTCCACCTGTTTCTACCGTGATGGAGGGTGCCAAACGCCTGGTCACTTCAATGGTGTGTGCCAGGTGGTGAGCCGATTGTTCTATATCGTTCGCCCTACACGTGCTTACTTCGGCGAGAAGGACTGGCAGCAGATTGCCGTCATCAAGCAGCTCGTGAAATACATCAATAGCGATGTCAAGATCGTGGAGTGTCCTATCATCCGTGATGAGGACGGACTTGCCAAGAGCAGCCGCAACACTCTGCTTGCTCCTGATGAGCGCGCCATCGCCCCTAACATCTACAAGGCGCTGAAGGCGAGCGTGGAGTATGCCAAGACTCACAGCGTGAAGGAGACTCACGACAAGGTGGTGAGCGACATCAATGCCGTGGACGGACTGGAAGTGGAGTATTTCGAGATTGTGGATGGCGACACCTTGCAGGACGTCAGCTCATGGGATGACTCGGCTTACGTGGTAGGCTGCATCACCGTATATTGCGGCAAGACTCCTATCCGTCTCATCGACCATATCAAGTACAAGGATAAGCCATCAAGATGAATAGGTAGAAGGATAATCCTTTCATATATACATAATTATATATATCGCATTCGATAGAAAATAGAATTCATATTTTAGAGTTATTATGCAGATAGAAGTTTTGAAGAGTAAGCTCCATTGCGTGACGGTTACTGAG
>ENA-OQEB01001053-OQEB01001053.1-human-gut-metagenome-genome-assembly--contig:-NODE-1053-length-10612-cov-4.168813_pt1 | contig 10612 bp, 14 predicted proteins | sample MGYA00242787_ERZ504619 | MGnify/ENA primary metagenome ERZ504619 (study PRJEB26092, sample SAMD00036317) | human gut metagenome | host: Homo sapiens | study: EMG produced TPA metagenomics assembly of... | reverse complement strand
TGGTAAAACGCATGGCAAGTTCGTAGCCCACCTTGTTAGCTTCCTCTGCAGTGATTTCCCCCGGACGAAAGGACTGCCGTATCTGATAAGCGATCACATCGCTTTTCTGCCTGCGTCCGTTTACGAGGTCGTACTGCCGCTTGGTAAGCATAAATTCTTCATCTGCCGTCAGGGTGCTGCAGGCATAGCTGCTGACAAACTGCCCCTGCTCAGTCTTGTCCGGGTTTTCGATATAGTCCGTGCGATTTTTCAGGCAGGCCGCAACCGACTTGCCTTTGTTTTTGTGCAGTGCAATCAGCCGTGTTGCTGCCAATGCCATCCCCCCTTACAAAAAAGAAAATGCCGCCCGGAGGCGGCATCAAGATCATTTGGATAATTTTTCGTAATCGGCAGCACCTGCCAGATACATCGCCTTGTAACGGGCACATTCCAGCTCGTTGCTGATCTCATCTAAGGCAAGATATTGCTTCCATGCTTCGTTGCCGATGACGCTCCGAAGGGCTTTCTCAGCCGCTATTTTGGCTTTTTTCAGCCGCCGATAGTTTTCATCCTCACCCAGCATTTCAGAAAAAATCGTGTTGCTGTGCTCAGAATAATATTCCTCCAACTTCTGATTTTCCATAGCACCCCTCACAATCCGGCTACCCAGCCACTAAAACGCTCTGCCGCATCTGCAATCAAAGCGCCCATAAAAATCAACACAAAGCATCCAAACTCTGCCACCAGCAAAATCAAAAACTGCAGCCACTCCCGGCAGTACAGCGTATAAAGGCCACAGCCAAAAATATACAGCATGGGCAGAGCCAGCACAAACGCCGACAGGTTCAGCGTCCATTTCAGCATCAGCGCAAGGAAAGTCGTAAGCAGCCAAAACGGGAAAACGATCATCTTAAAAACAAACCTCATATCCAGCACCTGCCTTTCGTCCCTATTATATGGGCATCTCCACACCTCTTGCAAGGATGTCAACCCTTATGTACCCGCAGCTCTCCATCTGCGGGGAAATTTTTAGAGTTCTGCCAGCCGGGAAAGAATCTGCCGACCAATCTCAATCAGCTCATCCAACCGCTGCCGCAGGTCCTCCATGTCAGCGGCATAGACCGACCGTTTTCATTGGCAGCTTTGGCATACTGGTTCAGATTGTTGCTGCACATTTGTAGGTGGTACGCCATGCGGCGCAATTCTTTCAAGTCGAGGTGCAGGCAATAGCCGTCCAGCGCCATCTTGCGGATATAGGCACTCAGGCTGCGGATGCCCATGCCCAGCATCTTTTCATAGATGCGGTGCTTCTCCGTTTTTGTCAGGCGCAGGATAATGACCTCATCCCGTTTTTCTCTCACCGGGCATCACCGTCCTTGTCGAGATAGGATTTGAAAGGCTTGACGGGTTCCGCTTTCTCTGCCTTTTCTTCCAGCACAGCCAGCACAGAGCGGCGGGGAGCATCCTCCTTTTCTTCCTCGTCCTGCTCCGGCTCATGGTGCTTTTCGTCTACATCAAGCTGTGCATTCAGTTCAGCAAGCCGCGCGGACTTCTGCGCCAATTCTTCCTCCTGCGGGAACGGCTTTGCCACCTCGACCTGTGCCGCTGCCTGCTGCTGTCTCAGGGTGTCCAGTTCGTTTTCTGCTGCGGTGCTGCGGTCGGCAAAATTGCTCAGGGCGTTGTCCAGACGGACAATGTTGCCGTGCGGGTCTGAACCGAGAGGAACCGGGTATTTCAGAGTTCCTTTCAGCAACGCCTGATGCTCATTGTGGAAGGTGTCGAACCGCAAGGAAAGTTCAAAGCCGCGATAGCTGCCCACCACCTGTTCCTCGGTGTTCGGAAGTTCCATGCAGGCGAGAATCAGCCGTTCGCCAGCGGTCTTTTTCTCGTCGTAAGTCATGCCTTTAATGACCATGCCGCAGAAGTTTTCCTTGTCCTGCGGATGCACCGCAGCGATTTCGGCATCCGATTTCAGGGCTGCGATTTTTGCAGTCTGCTCCTGAATCTCTGCCGGGAATTTTGTCAGCAGCTTATCCTCTAAGCGGAACTTCTGGCTCTGGTGGTCGGCTTTCAGGACCTTGAGTTTTGCAACCTGCACATCCAAGTCCATCTTCTCTTTGATAAGAGGGTTTCCGGCGCACAGTGCCTTGATCTCCGCATAGGACAACGCCTGTTCATCCACATCGTCGCAGGAGCGCACTGGGGATTTGCTGGTCATAATCTGACTGATAAACCGCTGCTTGTTCTCAAGGGTCTGGAACAAATACGAATCGAACGTGCCCTCTGTGACGTAGTTGAACACTTTGACTTCCTTGTTCATGTTGCCCTGACGAATAATGCGACCGTTGCGCTGGGTCATATCACTGGGTTTCCAGCCGACATCCAGATGATGCACTGCCACAAGACGCTGCTGCACATTGGTTCCTGCGCCCATTTTTGCGGTGCTGCCCAGCAGGACACGCACATCACCGGAGCGCACTTTCGAGAACAGTGTAGCCTTTTTCGCTTCGGTGTCGGCGTTGTGGATGAACTCGATTTCGCTTTCCGGCACACCGGCAGCAATCAGCTTCTTGCGAATATCATCGTAGACATTGAAATTGCCATCGTTTTTGGGTGTCGAGAGGTCGCAGAACAAAAGCTGCGTCAGCTTCTGGTCTTTACCTTCCTCCCAGATCTTCAGGACGTTCCGCACACAGACGTTCAACTTGCTGTTCGGGTCATCCGGGAGCATAGGGTTCATCAGGCGGACATCCAGACCGATTTTTCTGCCATCGTTGGTGACGCACAGCATATTGTCCACGGACGCATCCACATTGCCGGAGTGAATCTCGGCGGCACGTCTGCTCAGTTCCTGCACCATTGCTTTCTGGGTCTCGGACGGTTTCACGACCACGGTTTCAAACTTTGCATCTGGCACAGGCAGATGCAGCTGGTCAGATGTCTTGATGTCGGCAACCTCCTTGAACATCGACATCAGTTCCGGCAGATTGAAAAATTTTGCAAATCTCGTTCTGGCGCGATACCCAGTACCTTCGGGCGCAAGCTCGATGGCGGTGGTGGTTTCGCCAAAGGTCGATGCCCAGCAGTCGAAGTGCGTCAGCATCTTCTGCTGGAGGGTGCTGTACTGCAAATACCGCATGACCGTGTACAGTTCCGTCATGCTATTGGACACAGGCGTTCCGGTCGCAAAAACTACGCCGCGCCCACCGGTGATCTCATCCAGATAGCGGCACTTTCCGAACATATCCGAAGATTTCTGTGCTTCACTGGTGGATAATCCTGCGACATTGCGCATTTTTGTCGTGAGGAAAAGGTTCTTGTAAAAATGCGACTCGTCCACAAAAAGGCGGTCAACGCCCAACTGCTCAAAGGTGATAACATCATCCTTGCGGCTGTCGGCGCGCAGCTTGTCCAGCTTGGCTTCCAGCGTTTTGCGGGTGCGCTCCATCTGCTTAATCGTAAAATTCTCTCCGGCATTGGCTTTCAGTTCGTTGATAGCCAAGAGCGTTTCCGCAATCTGATCCTGAATAATACGCTCTTGCCGTTCAAAAGAAAGCGGGATGCGCTCAAACTGCGAATGACCGATGATAATGGCATCGTAATCGCCGGTGGCGATGCGGGCGCAGAACTTTTTGCGGTTCGCCGTTTCAAAATCCTTGCGCCGTGCCACAAGCAGTTTTGCGTTAGGGTACAGATGCAGAAACTCCGATGCCCACTGCTCCGTCAGATGATTGGGAACCACGAACAGGCTTTTCTGGCACAAACCCAGGCGTTTTGCTTCCATTGCGGATGCAGCCATTTCAAAAGTTTTGCCCGCGCCTACTTCGTGCGCCAACAAAGTGTTTCCACCGTACAAAACGTGTGCTATTGCATTACGCTGGTGTTCTCTCAAGCTGATTTCCGGGTTCATGCCCACAAAATGAATATGGTTCCCATCGTATTCACGAGGGCGGGTACTATTGAATAGCTCATTGTACTTTCTCACCAGCGAGATACGACGCTGGGGATCTTGCCAGATCCAATTTGCAAAAGCGTCTTTGATAGCCTGCTGTTTCTGCTGGGCGAGGGTAGTCTCGTTTTTATTCAGCACACGTTTTGGTTTGCCCTCGGCATCTTCGATGGTATCATAGATGCGGACATCTTTAAGGTTAAGGGTATCCTCCAGAATCTTGTAGGCGTTGGCACGGTGCGTTCCGTAGGTTTCCGTAGACATAATATCGCCATGTCCCAATGCGGATTTTCCCTGCACACGCCATTCTGCCGTATACGGAGAGAACCGCACATTCACATCATGGCGCAGATAGTACGGAACCTGAAAGGTTTCCTGCATGAATTTCTGGATAATTTCAGGGGCAATCCACGTTGCACCCAGACGCACATCAATTTCGGATGCTTCCAGTTCCTTGGCTGCGCCTTTTCCAGAGCGGTCACATTGACCTTGAACTCCGGGTTTGTTTCTGCGGCAAGCTGTGCGATGCGGAGTTTCGTGCGGACATCGCCGGAAAGATATTCGTCTGCCATCTGCCAGCCTGCTTCCGGGTCAGTCGGGTCTGCACTGGGGTCTTTGAAGATCACGCCGGAAAGTTCGGTGGTGATGCGCTCATACTCACCGGGAGTGCCGAGCAGTTCAGCCATATAGGGCAAGTCCACTCTGCCATGTTCACCCATCGACACCGCCAATGCTTCGCTGGGAGTGTCCACGCTGGTAATTGTACGTTCCGGGCGAATCGTCCTCTTTGTGAACATATCTGCTTTGGACTTTAGCTGTTTGTTTTCGTCAAGATTCTCCAAGGAGCAGAGCAGATAATAAGAAGAATCCTGCTCAAACAGCCGTGCATTTCGGCGGTCGTTAATCAGACCATGCTTTGCGGTAAAGGCATCGTAGGCGGCGTTCAGACGCGCCTGCGTTTCCTGCACAGCAGAATCCGGGTAATCGTCCAACTGCTGCTCGATAAGCTCGTTGACGATTTGCCGCAGCTCCACCATGCCAGTGACACGGGCTTTGGCTGTATCGGACAACTCGATTTGGGTCATAATAGAATTTTCGCGGTAGTACACCTCGCCGTCCACCACAGCATAGCTGAAATTCTTCACATCCGGGTCCGCCGGGAGGGTCTTACGTTCCGCTTCTGCATCCGCAATATCTGGTGTTTCTACCTCGACTTCCGCATAATGCCCCTCAATATGCTGTACCGCTTCGGCAAGCTGTTCGGATAGCACTGCGCCCTCAATGGGCGCAACAGTCAGATCGTGGCCGTACTGGGTGCTTTCGGTGGTCAGTTCGCCCAGCACCATTTCCGGGTGCTCCACAAAATAGCTGTTGATGGCAAAACCGTCCTCGGTCTTGCCCAGTTGCGCCCATGCAGGTTCAATGTCCGCAGGGCGGTCACGCTTCTGCAGGAAGATAATGTCGCTGACAACATCTGTGCCTGCGTTAGCACGGAACGCATTATTCGGCAGACGGATAGCACCCAGCAGATCAGCACGTTCCGCAATATGCTTGCGGGCGGTGCTGTCCTTGCTGTCCATCGTGTACCGGGAAGTGACAAACGCCACGATGCCACCCGGACGCACTTGGTCGATGGCCTTGGCAAAAAAGTAGTTGTGAATGCTGAAACCGAATTTGTTGTATGCCTTGTCGGCAACTTTATAATTGCCAAACGGGACATTGCCTACCGCAAGGTCATAGAAATCCCGGCGGTCGGTGGTTTCAAATCCGGCTACCGTAATGTCAGCCTGCGGGTACAGTTTTTGCGCAATGCGCCCGGTGATGCTGTCCAGCTCCACGCCATACAGGCGGCTGCCTGCATGGTGTCCGGCAGCATCCCGAAAAAGTTGCCGACACCCATGCTGGGTTCCAGAATATTACCGCTGCGGAATCCAATTTTCTCTACGGCATCATAGATGGCATGGATAACGGTGGGGCTGGTGTAGTGGGCGTTCAGGGTGCTGGAACGGGCAGCAGCATACTCATCCTCGGAGAGCAGCCCTTTCAGTTCGGTGTACTCTTTTGCCCAGCCGTCCTTGTTGGGGTCAAAAGCATCTGCAAGACCGCCCCAGCCCACATACTGGGAAAGCACCTGCTGTTCCTCGGCGGTGGCACCCCGATGCTCCTCTTCCAGCTTGAACAGGGTGCGGATGGCTTCGATATTCCGGGCGTACTTCTGCTTTGCGCCGCCCTCGCCCAGATGGTCGTCCGTGATGCGGAAATTTCCGGCAGGCTCCAGCGCAGGTTCAGCGTTCCGAGCTTCATCCAAGGCGGCGGCATCCGGGAAGGTCTGCACCTCGCCGTCAATCACCGCAGAGATGGGCAGTTCGTCCAGTTCCTCGTCGGAAAGTTCCGGTTCAACCTGCCGCAGACCGCCCTCGAATTGTCGTTTGTTGATAACTTCGTTATCCCACGACTGCCCGTGTGCACCGGTGTCGATGCGAACATCCGTTTCGCCTACATAGCCGATTTTTCCTTCGATGGTTCGGGTAGGAAGGTCAACAATAACATTGTCACCGACCTTGTAATCGGGCAGGGGGTGTCCCATCATATCCTGCTCCTCGTACAACTCCCGGACAAGAGCCAGCGGTTCCTCCCGGAAAACTGGCATCCGCATTTCTGCCAGTGCCACATCCTGCAGGGTAACGCTGCCCTTATCGAAGTTGACGTTATCCACCCGGAAGGCTCGCCCTTCCATGTGGACGGTAGTGCCCAGCGGCAGATAATCCTCCCGGCGCAGATACTTGGTCTGGTGGTGGGTGCCGTCCTCGTTCAGCCCGGCAAGATAGACGTTCTCGCCGCACTGCCACAGCTGCTTGGCACGGTATGCCCACTGGTCGGTGGGGAAACCAGTGACCGGAACGGTGCCCAATTCCGTTTCCTTTTCCAGTAGCTTACCACCACAAGTTCGCAGACCTTCCGGGCATCCTCGCCGTAAAACTCAAACTGTCCGTTCTGCTCAAAGCCTACCAGCGCATCCGGGTGCTGCTCTTTCAGGGCGTTGTACTCGGCGGCGGCATCCAGCGGCAGCAATGCCGGGCGTTCCTCCGCCTTGCTGTGGTAGTGCTCCAGTTCTTCATCCGTGACACTGACCAATTCCGAGAAATCCAGAGCTTCCAGTTCAGTTTCGGTCAGATCTTCCAGACTTTCGTACTGCCGCTCGTCGATCAGCACTTCGCCCAGATACCGCTCCACACGGTATCCCACCAAATCCACATTAACTTGAATGGGGATATCCTCATCGGTGGCGTTGGTGTAGGCAATGCCGATCTTGGACAAATCAGAAAAGTCCGGCTCGGAGTCGTACTCCTCCTGACAAAACTCCCGAATCAGGTTTTTGGCACGATCTAGGGCACCATCCGGCTTTGCATTGACAGGCGCAGGGGGCGTGTAATGCTCCTTTTCCTTGTCGGTCAGGTAGCGGTCGGACTGGATCATCAGGTCGATATACTTTTCCACCTGCGTCCAGCTTAACGTGAATTTCTTGTGTTCGGGGTAATGGTCAAATTCCAGTCCTCTCCCGTCGTGGTTGACGAAGCCTCGACTGCCGTCCAAAAAATCGTGGGAGTGCCCACCGATGCCGTACTCCTTTGCCAGTGCTTTGGCACGGAGTTTGCGGTCAGGCTGGGTCTGGTACAGCGCCATAATGCGCTGTTTGCCGCCTGCAAACCCTGATCCATGCCGCCGCAGCTCGTTCTCAATTTCAGCCTGCGACAAAACAAAAGCGGAGGGCGTTTTTTCGCTCTCCGCTTGGTCGATCTTCTCGATTTGCTGGGCTTCCGTAGGGATGTTCGCATCCAGAAAACTTAGCTGTAGATCAGCTCCGTCAGCACCAGTTCCTCGGCCTGCGCTTTCAGGCTGTTCATGTGCTGCACCCATTCCATTTGCCGGTTCTCCTTGTCCGGGGCCGGGGTCTGTTTCAGAAGCTGCTCCATGGTCTGCTGCATCCGGCTCTCTGCTGTCTGCTCCACTTCCATCAGGTGCGGGTACAGGCTCCCGTTCAGGAGCATCGTGTTGTACAGCACCGGGCGATGGTTCATCAGGTACGTCCGGCGCATCCTGCCGTACTTGCCAACGGGATCTTCGGCTGGCTGAGGGTCAGGTTCGGGAGCTGGTAATCCCCGATGGTCGAGTAGGTCACGTTCCTGTTCTTCATATTCATGCTGGCTCCTTTCTACATTGCGGCGACGGATGGTGGTTTTGACGGTACGCTCGATATTCCGTAGCACATCACGGCTGCAATCGCTGACCGCCGTACCAGTGCATAGACTGCATCCGGGGTCGAAAAATCGTAAATTGCCTGAAAATCGTCCCGGTCAAAATAACCCTCTGGTTCAAAACCGCACCGTTCCAAAATGGTGTACATGATGCTGATTGCGGCGGCACTCTTGAACTGGAGTTCCTGTCCGGCATCATCATAATCCATCAGGAACGAACCGTCAACGATGGCGAGGATGTCTGTGCTGTTGTTGTCCCAGTAGGATTCTGCCAGCTTTCCGGCAATGTCCGCAATCTGCTGGCTGAGCCGTTCATGGTGAATGCCGTATTCCTGCGCCAGCATTTCCGATACCGGCTGGAACAGGTCATCGTTGAGCTGCCACACCTCCGGGTCACGGGAATTGCGCCGAACCCCGGTATCGCTCACATCAAAGACATAGTGTAGCCGGGGGACATTGCTGGACTGGTCGAGCAGGGCGATACCCTTAGACCTCTGCGCACATAGCGGTTCATTCGATTGTTCCAGATGTCGTAATCGGCGCAGGCTGTGGCATCGGGCCGCTGGGCGTAGATCATCAACTGGTCCGGGAAACTGTACTTGTACAGCCGGGATGCTGTGGTCAGGTAGTCCGTCCAGCTTTCCCAGTACCGTGTCAGACCGTTTGCCGTGCGCTGGGCAAGGGCAAGATATTCTTCGGTTTTGCTTGGCATAGCGTTCCTCCCTTCAAGTTCATGGTAAACAAAAAAGCGAGCGGCCTTTTCAGGTCACTCGCTTATGGAATCTATGGTATTTTATTCGTGTTTTGCGGCAAACTTTTCTGCCATCTCCAGCAGACGGTCAAAGGTCTGCTTTTCTTCCGGCTCCTCGATCAGCGCTGCAAGGAGCGCACGGAACACATCGGTGCTGTCGTGCCCCAACGCAACTGCAACTTTGTCGATGCAGTCATGCAGTTTCTTGACAGCATCATCGGAGGGCTTGGATTTCGCAAGCAGGTCGGACAGGTAGCTGATGAAGGGATAGGTGGAATCATCGTTGATGATCTCGTTGGTTTCCTCGATGATCCTCTGGTTATCTTCGGGGGTCATATCGCCCTTTTCTTCCCATACATCACGGGAAGAAGTGCGGCCTTTCAGAAAAGTGGCAAAGAGCAGGCGGTCAAGGGGAGAGCGTTTTGTGGTGTCCATTGGCAAGCCTCACTTTCTATTTTTGTCCATACAATAAAACTGGTTTTAGTATAGCATGAATCGAAGTATTCTATCAAGACCACTTTCTTGCGGGTTTTGATTTTTTAGAGCGATAGCTTATGACACTATCCTAGTTGACAATCATCTACAAACTGGAAGTTATCGCTTTACTTTTGTTGTATCTTAGCCAAAATACTTTCTATTACAAGTGTTGCTGTTATAAAGGCTCCTACAAGGTATAGTAGTTTAAGCCATACATCAATGGCAAAAGAGAAATAACTACCGTAATAATGGAAAGGACAAACAATGCTTTGAGAACACCTTTCTTCTTCAATGAAAACAATGAAAGTAAGAAGATGGCAACAGTAAGTGTGGCTGTAATAAGTGGAGCAAAATTTGCATAGCCAAACGGTGTAAGGCTAAAGTATGAGAATGTTTCCTTTACTCTTTCTGTTGGAGATGTTGCAAAAATACAAACTGCTCCCAAGGGTAATAATTCTAACACTATTGTTAAAGCTGGCAAAACCGCTAAGCAGACTTCTTCATGTTGTATATCTCCTTTACAATTTCCGAGTTGTCGAGTTCAGTATACCACACCAAATGGCATTGTAAAAGAGAGTATGTACGCCGCCCGCAGGCGGCAAAGGTCAGTCCGGGGAAAATTCCAGTTCGGCAAACTCTGCATCGGTCAGCAGTTTCAGCTTTTCGATAACGCCCTCCGACAGCTCACGCAGAGCAGTTTCATCCGGCATCAGGTAGCACTGCATGAGCCGCAGTTCGTGGATAAGCCCCATCCGGGTGCCGGAGTTGTAGAGCATCATCAGCATCAGTTCTTCATGGTTAAAGTTCATGGGCATTCCTCGCTTTCCGGCATCCAGTTGGATTGCACTCCGGGGCATCGCACTTTTCCTTGAGATTCATCAGTACCGAATGGCGTTCCGGCTGCTTGTCCAGAAACCCTTGTAAATCTTTGAAGCCGATGCTGTCCACATAATGCACGGATACCTCGCCATTGCGTTTGAGTGCGATCACATCGCTGACCGACAGGCTGTGTCCCTCAAAATCCTGCGGACGGGAGAGGTTGAACATCTGAAATAGTTCTTCCAAAATCTCGTTGTTCGGCACATCCTCACATGGCAGGCAAATCAGCATAGTAGGTGACCTCATAATGCTCCGGGTCTGGCGTTTTGCCTTCGACGATTCAATCTCCCGCACTCGGAAGCAAATCATTCATCCGAAGTT
>ENA-OQEB01001052-OQEB01001052.1-human-gut-metagenome-genome-assembly--contig:-NODE-1052-length-10618-cov-2.977314_pt1 | contig 10618 bp, 8 predicted proteins | sample MGYA00242787_ERZ504619 | MGnify/ENA primary metagenome ERZ504619 (study PRJEB26092, sample SAMD00036317) | human gut metagenome | host: Homo sapiens | study: EMG produced TPA metagenomics assembly of... | reverse complement strand
TTGCTCGATTTGCAGTCCCTCCATGAGCCAGCGGTACTGCTGCGGCGTTAGCGTCTTTACCTCGGATTCAGAGCGCGGCCATTGGTACGCGCCTGTTCCAGTCGCTTGTACAGCAGGATAAAGCCATCTTTTTCCCAGTACAAGCCCTTGATACGGTCCCGCCGCCGTCCGCAGAACAGGAACAGCGTGTTGGTAAACGGATCCAGTTCAAACTGCTGCTGGACGAGCCGCGCCAGACCATCTATGCCCTTGCGCAGATCCGTGTAGCCGCAGGCGATATAGACTTGATCTGCACCGGTGAAATCGTTCAGCATAGGCGCAGAAGCTCCACCAGCAGTCTCAGCTGTTCCGCGTCACAACCGGGGTAAATGTCCAGACTGGCCGTTTCCAATATGCAACGTTGCGGAACGTTCCGCAACGTTGCGTGATACCTGTTTCGGTGCCGAAAGCTCTGCAAACCTAACGGCCGACACGCTCGAGCACGGCTCTGTTTCAGCCAAAGCCAGAAATTCCCGTTCCCAACGGTAATAGGTTGTTGCGTTGATTCTTTCTTGTCTGCACCACGCCCGCACTGGTAGCCCGCTGCTGCGGCAATCTGTATCCGCGCCGACCACTCCTGCAGCTTCGCTCGGTGTTTCAACTCTGCGCTTGTCATCCTAACACCCCAACAATACAATAGTAGCGGAACGTTTCGCAACGTTCCGCTACTATTGTCTCATGCATGTCTATGCGCGGTAGGTTTGACGCTTACGCTGCAAGCAGAGTTCCGTGCGGATCTCATCGCCTGTCCGCACTTCTCCCGCAAGGCATCGAGGTGTAGACAGTTAGTGGTCGAAAAAGCCTGTGATTGCAAGCCTCAGAGCGACGAGGAATGACCGCCCAGTGTGATTATATTCCCCGCACAGTTCCAGCAATAGAGCGAGAATAAGTGTCGATTTCGGCACTTGTTTGAATGCCCGGAAAACGAACCAAGAGCCTCTGTCGATGCCCGTTTTGGGTGTCGGCAGAGGCTCTTTTTATGACATATTCAAAATAGCGGACAGCAGCTCTTGAACCTGTTGCCGGTATTCCGGCTTTATATCCGAAATACGTCTGGCAAGCGCAAGGCTTCCGCTTCTGGCTCATCGGTCCCAAAGATAATTCGGTCCGCACTGACGCCCAGCAAACGGCAAAGACGCTGCAAGGCTTCAAGAGAAATACCGGAAGCACCACGCTCAATAGCACTCAGGTGATTCGGCGTCATGCCAAGCATTTCTGAGAGCGTGTCCTGCGTATAGCCCGCCTGTTCTCTTGCCACTTGAATATTGCCGCCGATTTCAATATTGATGTCCTTCTTCTCTCGCATAGCCTCACCACCTTTGCATTTAGTGTACCTAACGGCGGTGTCATTATCCACGGTACGCCGTCGTTGATTTTACTAACGACAATGCGTTGACTGTCCGTGATGAGGGTGATAGAATGGAGTTACCTACCAAAAGAGTGAAAGAAGGGGTGTCATGTCGCGCATTATTGAGTTTAGAAAGTCTGCTCAAAAAGCTGAAAAGCAATCCGTTCAAGGCAAGACTTGTGCGTTTACCGGTCATAGACCGCAGAGTCTTCCGTTCGGCTTTGATGAATCCGATAAGCGTTGTACTTCTTTGAAATCTGTTATGCGGGATCAGATTGTAGCACTCATCGAGAACGAGGGCGTCACGCATTTTATTACCGGCATGGCTCTTGGCGTCGATATGTACGCTGCGGAAATTGTACTCGATTTGAAATCGAAATACCCTCACATTACTCTGGAAAGTGCAATCCCTTGTGAGACACAAGCGATCAAATGGTCTGTGGCTTCACGGGAACGGTATTATAATATCGCGGCAAAGTGTGACAAGGAGACCATGCTGCAACGGGAGTACACGTCGGACTGCATGGACAAGAGAAATCGGTACATGGTCGATCACGCCGATTATATTCTCGCAGTATGGAATGGATGCCCCAGCGGGACCGGGAACACCGTGAGATATGCCCACAAAAAGGGCAAATCTATCATCGTTATCAATCCGGTTTCCCTTGATGTCACGCGGGAATAAGGCAAAAATCCCACTCCTGAATCAAGCGTTGCGAAAACCGTGAAGTATTTCCCGATAGCGAATACACATTGCATTACTCAGTGATTATTGGAAACGTGTACGGCGTATGCTGCCCAGTGAACATCTCCACGGAACACATCGAATTTTCGCGGCTTCGCAAAACGGAAAGTGTCACCTTATGGACAGTCCATTGCCGAGGGAAAAATAAATCGCTGGAAACGGGAACGCCCCCGGCACTGTGCGTCTGGCACAGTGTCGGGGGCGTTTTTCCGTGTCTTAGTTATGAGCCAGTTCATTTAGGAGCAGCTTTCGATAGTCCACATCCAAGACGCAGCGATGGAAGTCCATCAGACGGTGTTCGTCGAACAGCTTTTCACAGAGCTTGGTCAGCGGATGATTCATCAGCTTTGCAGAAATGCCAGTCTCGTTGAAAAACCTTGCCCATGTGAAGACCTCTTCTAAATCTTCCTGCCCAAGCGTGGCAGGAATGATGGCGTTGCAGAGACGGACAATGGGGCTGTCCGTAAATCGCTCTGCGACTTCCTCCGGTGTGCATTCATAGCGGTCACAGTCAAAGGAAAGCGCATCCTCAATTTTAAGATAATTTTCGATTTCATCCCGCGTCAAGGTTATGGTGTAGTCTCCCATACCGGACGGCACATCAATATTCTCCATGACATCAAGCTCGTAACGGGAGCCGCCGATGATCGCTTCAAAGGAGAAGGACTGACAGATTACTGCTGGGTTCTTGTCTATCTTGTCCTCATTCAGAAAGGACAGCGGATTGTACTCTGTTAGTTCCCAGTCGATTTTTCCTCTCTCTGTTTGTTCGGCGATCTGCTGGATCAGATGTTGTTCTTCTTCGTGCAGATTTTCATTGTACACCATGATACACCTCCATTTTCTGATTCTCGTTTTTGGGGGGCTGCTCTATGTTTCCGAAGAGACTGCCGTTTGTATCATCATTCCTTGGCTGATGGCAGCCCTTCGTAAAACTTCCTCAGTTCCTCCAAACTGCTTGTCCGATTTTTGATAGGCAGGGAGTCCCATGTAATGTCATGATAGCGTTCAGTCGGCTCATCCCGCAGTCTTCGGTCGATGATGCAGACAATGCCGGTGTCTGTGAAATTACGGATCAATCGCCCGATGCCCTGCTTGAGCTTGATAATCATTTCGGGAACACGAACATCCATCAGGGCATCCTTAGCAACGGAACACTTATACTCGATAATTGGATCGGGGACAGGAAACGGAAGCCGGAAAATGATGACATTGGAAAGGCTTTTTCCTTCAATGCTGATACCTTCCCAATATGCACCCGTCCCCAGAAGCACGGAGTTCGTATCTTCCTTAAACTCATTCAGCACCTTGTCCTGCGACGATCCCGGCTGCTGCATCAAGATTTTGTACGGAAGATTTTTCTCACTGAGAATGGAGTAGACCTCTTCCATGTCGGTCTTTGCCGTAAACAGCACGAGTGCCTTTCCGTTGGAAATGCTCAGGATCTCAAGCAGTCGCTCCACACCCTTTTCAATGAAGGCTTCATGTTCTCTGGTCGGGTGCGGGAGATCGTCGCAATAGTAGATCATGGCGTGTTCATCGTATGGATATGGGGAAGGCTTTGGCTCGGATAAGCAGCCGCGGTCACCAGCGGGAAAGCCGGTATTGCTGATAAAGTAAGAATACTGTTCTTCCAGAGACCCGCTCGTGGCGTTCGTCAGCGTGGCAGAGGTCAAGATGGTTCTTTCATCACCATTGAAGTATAGGCGGCTCACAATTTCTTTTGTGTTTTTAGGGCAATAGACGAGTTCCGTGTTGCTGCCGTGCTGCTCAATCCAGATCAGCATATCGTCTATCTGGTCAAGAAGCTCTGAAAGGGACTCGCTGACGGCATCCAGATCATCAGAGGCAGCAAAGGAACGGTTGTTTCTGAAATCCATGCTGGAATAAATCTGAATGCTGGACGAAAGGTTGTGTATGGCGGCGTTCATCTCGGTAAGCAGTTCAATCGCACTGCCATTGTTGTCGAAGAAAAAGCGGTCAGCGTAGCGCATATCCTGTTCTGCCTCGTTGATCTGCTTTTGGACTTGTGCTTTCAGGCAGTTATAGAAGGCGATGATTGCGCTCTCTGCCTCTCGCTTTTCACCTGACACACTGCTCTGGTCAAAGGATCGCAGCTCATAGAATGCGTTCTTAATCATTCCAAAGAGCATACCTTGCCCGAAACGCTCCGTTGTGGCACTCCGCACCTTATCATCCAAGTTGTGTGCTTCATCCACGACAAGCAGATCAGCGGCGGCGTTAATCAGCCTTCCTGACCGCGCCGGAGTTTCATGAGATGCTGGGTTAGAAAATCCTGATTGCACAGTACCACTCCATCCGTAAACTTTAATGCTGCGCGGACTTTGTAATACTTGCACTTCTTTTCACAGGAGCCACAATTCTTCATGCTGAACCGCTGCACGTTTACCTTGTCCCAGACTCCTTGCGGCAAAACCTCCGGGAAATCCTTGCGTTCCTCATACCCTTGCTTGATTCCTTCTTTGATCGCGTCCGGTGGGTCTGCTTTCGGGTCACACATATACTCATCTGCGCGTTTGTTGCAGAGATAATGGGTCTGTCCTTTTGCGAGGATAACATCTCTGTTCAGCCCAAGAAGGGGCATTACCGCGTGGACATCGCGCCAGAGCTGTTCTTGAAGCGCAATGGTCGAGGTTGCGATGATAACCGGCTTGTTCATGCGTTTGCTGTACAGCAGCACCGGCACAAGATAACCGAAGGACTTGCCAATGCCCACGCCAGCTTCAATCGCAAAGTGCTGATCGTTTATGAGGCGTCCACAATCTCAAAGGACATATCCTGCTGCCCCTCACGCATTTCCAATCCATGCTGCGGGCTTCATCCCAAAAGAAGGTGCTGACTTGCTCACTCATGGAGTACAGCTCTGCTTTTCTGCGCTTTTTCCGTTCCTCCGATGTATTGAATCCAAAATAGAATCTGTTGTCCATCCACATTCCTCCCGGAATAGAAACCTATGCTATCCGCGTTTCAGTTCAATGCTGACGTTTCCGTTCTCGTCGATGGTCAGCGTCATGTGTCTGATGTGCTTCTCATAGAACTGCCGCCGCTCTGCGGGAGACATTTCGATCCTCGTGTTTCGCAGAGCAGCGTCAAACATATCGTTGACGTTCAGGTGAACGGAGTTGTCAATCCAGCGGTACATCTCCTTGAATAGTGCGTTTTTCTTGATGTCCTCGCTGTTGCCAGAGTAGAAGTCATCCAGATAGCAGTAGAATATCCCGGATTCTGCGAGTGCCGCCTTCATATCCGGTCCGCATTTTTCCCGCTCAATCATGACAAGGAATCTGGCGTCCGGCAAGGAAGAGATAAGCCCCAGTAGTCGGAATCGCTTGAGACGATGACGAAGGAATCCACTTGCTTCTGGTAGTGTTCCTGACAGGCTCTTGCGGTGAGCTTGATGTCTACCAGTGATTTGTTCTGCTTGATCCGCTCAATCATGATATGTTCAACGGGGATGCGGGTGTAGTTTTCAAGAATCCGCCATGCCGTAGCGGTATGTACGTCATCAAAGAGAATGATCGCCGTAATCTTCTGTATGACCTCATAATCAAGGTTTTTGAGCGTGGCGCACAGCTTGTACGGGTCAGAGTTTTCGCAGTCCACTACCAATACGGTCTTCTCACTGTCATCTATGAAGTCGTAGATATTGTTTTTTACAAAAGCCCCTGCATCAGAGACTTTACTGTATTCCGTGAAGGCGTCGCAATGCCATTGATAAAGCAGGGTAGCAAACTTCTTATCATTATAGAGGACATTACCCTCGTCCATCGGTACCCAGTTGATATACATTTGATAGGGGTAGTAGGAGAGACTTGCGTAATAAATATCGGCAGCATCTTTCGTTCCGTCCTCTGTCAAGCCGTTTGGCATAATGAACAGCTCTTTTATGTACGTCCAGTTAATCCAGATTGGAAAGAGGCTTTTGCAGTTGTTAATGCGGTCTGAAATCAGCCGGTTAATCTCGATAATGTGGTGGCAGAGCTTTGTACTCGACTTTTTGATAAAGCTGATTCCGTCGTTTGAAAGCTGCTGCATACTGGAAGCCGGGATGATCTCTGGCATTGAAAGCAGCCCTCGATACTCCATCCGCATGATGTCATTTATTCTCCGGTAGTTGCGCTCAATGGCGGTGCGGATGATACAGAGATTGCGAATGATACGGGCATTTTTATCCTGTTCAAGCCGGTCGTATATCTCTATCTTCGGCGGCTCGTGTTCATTTTGAAAAATACGGAGCGGGACGCCGATCAGATATGCTACCTTTGACACAAGTTCATAGGTGCTGTCTTTGTATGCAATCTGTTCTCCGGCATATTCGACGCCATTCAACATGACTGAATTGCCCATGATCTACTCCTTTCGATGGAACGCGGGTTATTGAGCGTACTTTTTGAAGTTTTCAGCTTGTTCCAGAACCTCCTTGTAGACATCATCAATGGTTACAGGGGGATAGTCAAATTCATCCAGTAGCAGTATGAGGTCAACTTGCAGATTTGCCTTAATGTCATCACGGGTAGACCAGTCGGTGTATTTAGCTTTGTCATCGACAATAATCTTAATCCGCTTTGACAATTCAATCATCTTATCGTCCGGGTACTCGAACTCATACTTCTTGGCAACCGCCTTGAGAATGTCATAAAAGGCTTTTTCCTCGTAGTCAATTCCCATGCCCTTGAAGGAGTCTTTTTCCTTTTTGAGTTCTTCAAGGAGCTTCGCAAGCTGCTCCGCCACATCGTCAAGAACTTCATTAGCAAAAGCCTCATCACGACGGCGATTGTTGTACTCATCAACAACCCGCTTGAGGCGGTCTGAGAACTCCATGCCCATAATGCGGTTGACCTTTTTATACTCATCAATCGCTTGAGAAAGAAGCCTCTGCAACACCTTTATCTTTGTGTTTGGAAGTTGGATTGCATTGATCTTATCCAGATACTCGTCACTGAAAATATCAACAGAGATGTGCTTTCCCGTCTCAAACAGTTCCTCTATACCATCAGATTGAATTGCACCTTCAAGAAGTTCACGGACACGGGTATTCATTTGTGAAATGTCAGGGGCATCACCCTTTGTGAGTTTGAAAAGAATAGAGCGCACAGCACAGTAGAAGTGCAGATAGTCCTTTTCTTTATCAGAGATAGCCTCACTTGAACTGCATAGGTTGAACGCTTGTTTCATGCGTTTGACTGCCGCCATAAAGCGAGTTTCCAAATCTTCCGTGAGCTGTACATACTCAACAGCCCGATTGAGGCAAGCAAGCTGCTCTTTCGGTGAGCCGTTGAAGTAATCCGTGCTATTGAAGTTGTGGAACATCTGAGCCAAGACATCGAGCTGGTCTTTAACAATCGTGATAGACTGCTCGACGCCTTCAAACTCATCGCTCTCAAAGTTGGTGTATTTCTTGAGGGCGAGATTCATGTTTTTCTTAATGCCGATGTAGTCCACGATCAAGCCCTTGTCCTTGCCGGTATAGACGCGGTTGACGCGGGAAATCGTCTGGATAAGGCTGTGCTGCTGGATGGGCTTGTCGATGTAGATTGTGTCGAGTGCCGGTACGTCGAAGCCGGTAAGCCACATATCAACAACGATGGCAATTTTGAAGTTTGATTTAACGTTCTTAAACTGACGGTCAAACTCCTTGCGATCATCTTTCGTTCCCAGCATTTCATAAAGCTCAGGCTCATCATCTTTATTTCGCGTCATGATGAGCTTGATCTTCTCGATGGGTTTGAGTTCCTTTTTCTCTTTTTCCGTCAGTTGAACCCCGTCAGGGCAAACCTTTTTCTCTGCCCATTCCGGTCTCATTCCAACTATAATCTGATAAAAAGCGTATGCAATCTTGCGATTAGAGCAGACAAACATTGCTTTTCCTGCAACGGTAGCTCCTTCGGCAACGCGGGTCTCATAGTGGTTAATGAAGTCCTCCGCAACTGCGTGAAGTCGGTCAGGATCACCGATGATCGCATCAATATGAGCAACCGCCTTCTGGCTTTCCTCAATCTGATGCTCATTTGCGCCTTCAACAGCACAGCGATCATAATAATCTTCAATTTCCCGAACCTTTGCCTGATCAAGCGTGACCCGTGCAGCGCGTCCGTCGTAGACAAGGTTGACTGTGATACCGTCTTTGACCGCCTCTGTCATTGTGTAGGCATCGACAACCGGACCGAAGACTTCAATCGTGCCATCTACGGGCGTGCCGGTGAAACCGACATAGGTAGCATTGGGGAGAGAATCGTGTAGGTACTTTGCGAATCCATAGCTTCGCTCTACACCTTCGGCAGTGACCTTGACTTTCTGATCGAGGTTTATCTGACTACGGTGTGCTTCATCGGATATGCAGATCACATTCGCTCTATCCGTCAGAAGCTCCAAGTCCTCGGTGAACTTTTGGATGGTGGTCATGTACACCCCGCCGCTTGTCCTGCCTTGAAGTTCCTGACGCAGCTTTTCGCGGGAATCAATGCTCACAACGGTTTCGTCACCAATGTACTTCTTAGATGCTACAAACTGCTTTGAGAGCTGGTCATCCAAATCCGTTCGGTCGGTAATAATCAGGATTGTAGGGCTATGGAAGAAGGTACTCTTCATAAGCATTCTTGTGAGGAAGAGCATAGTATAGCTTTTTCCGCAGCCTGTCGCGCCAAAGTATGTGCCGCCCTTGCCGTCTCCCTCCGGTCTGAGGTGTGCCTTGATATTCTCAAACAGCTTGACCGCAGCAAAATACTGAGGATAGCGGCAGACGATTTTGAGGTCTTTGTCCGAGCTATCAGGGAAATAGACAAAATCCTTGATGACTGCCAAAAGCCGTTCTTTCCGGAACAGTCCGCTCACCATAGTTACAAGGGAATTGATGCCGTCTAATTCCTTATCGTCAGCTTCAATCTTTCTCCACGCATAGAAGAAGTCATACGGGGAGAAGAAGGAACCGTATTTGTTATTTGCGCCATCGCTTATTACGATGAAGGCGTTATACTTGAAGAGTTCGGGAATATCACGGCGATAACGCACGGTGAGCTGAGTATAGGCGTCCATGATCGTTGTATTCTCTTTGACCGCGCTCTTGAACTCAAGCACAACAACAGGAATGCCATTGATGAATACAATCCCGTCCGGTATGCGTAACTGGTTGTTGATGCCTTCAATTTCAAATTGATTGATAATCTTGAACACATTTTTCTCTGGCTCATCAAAGTCAATCAGCTCAATATAAAGGTCTTTCTTTGTGTGATCTTCACGGTTGAAGATGAAGCCGTCACAAATCATTTTACAGACAGCTTTGTTTGCTTCGTAGATCGTGCCGGAAATAGACCTCAGGCGAAGGATGATGCTATCAACTTCGCTGGGGGTAAGTCCATCTGCGGCGTATCTGTTCAGGAGGTACTTCCGCAAATCATCAATAAGCAGGACCTCAGAACGTTCACGGTGGATCTGTTCTCCATTCAGATAAATATAACCTTCATCCTGAAAAAGCTCCATGATGGACATTTCAAGAGAATGCTCATTGAAGTTCGCCATTATCATTTCCCCCTAACTGCCTCCGCATTTCTGCTTCAAAAGCTTTTTCACTTTGCTGGAAGTCGTACTCCTGATACTTCAAACCCAGACGTGCCAGCATGAGTGTACCTTCCCAGTCATCTATATTTGAGTATTGCTTTGCGCGGTTTACATCTGTGAGAATACCAAGAATCAAGCCCGTACAATCAAGCGCAAAGTCTATCATTTCCTGAACGTCCGGATAGGAAATAGGGTAACAATACGGAAGGTTCTCACTGTTCACGATGCGCTGCTCATCGTTGTGGGCATAGAGTTTGTTTCTCTGCATTCGGATGTTATCTCTCTTTTTGCTCAGTCCGTTGAAACGTTTCTGATATAGATCCAAAAACTCCGGGAAAGTTAAATCCACCCGAACAGGAACATTGTCCGCATCAGGAATATCAAACGCTGCAAAGAGTTTTCTATCTGCCTCAACCCGGTTCTTAAAGAAGCATTCCTCTTGTGGCTTGAGTTGGTGCTGATATGGGACCGGGTAGGAAAAGGTTGTTCCGTCATGATCCACCGTCAAAGTTTCTCTGTACTTTGGGAAAAGGTCTTGGTTTTCCTCGCATTTAGCAAGGAGGGTTCCAATGGACACGACACCATTCGAGCTATCATACAGTTTGGCAATCTCCATGAAACAGGCTTTCATCAGGGCATCATAGACTGTATGGTAGAATGCTGGCGAAACCTTCATCTCTTCGGCATAATTATGTTGGTTCTTCCGATACTGCTGCATGATCAGGTAGTAGGCTTTTGCGTCGAAAGCTCCCTGGTGAAGTTCTTCGGCAATTCTGATCAATGTTTCCTTGTCCATTTTCATCCCTCCCTTCGTAGGAAAATGATAATTTAGCGGCTTAGGGACAGTTGAATATATTCGCGGGCATCGTTGAGTTTACGGATTTCCTCAAGATTGGTTGCAATAATCTCAA
>ENA-OQEB01001051-OQEB01001051.1-human-gut-metagenome-genome-assembly--contig:-NODE-1051-length-10625-cov-1.770528_pt1 | contig 10625 bp, 9 predicted proteins | sample MGYA00242787_ERZ504619 | MGnify/ENA primary metagenome ERZ504619 (study PRJEB26092, sample SAMD00036317) | human gut metagenome | host: Homo sapiens | study: EMG produced TPA metagenomics assembly of... | reverse complement strand
CCTCCATCTGATTTGGTTTGAGCCTGGATTACTTCCTGAAGTCTCTTATAGTTGATGCATCAACATTGAAATCCTTCTCAAGAAGAGCTGCGAGATCCTGTCTCTCATCGAGTGAAAGTGTACGTGTCTTTAATGTGACATCATGGCTGCCCTGAACTGTAGTAACCTGCACTGCACTATTGCCAAGAAGCTTTGATACTGAAGGCACGATGTCCTTCTCAACCTCTGCGGCTGTATAATCCTTGCCAAAGTCTGCAGTGGTTGATGTACCACCTACGAACTCAAGGCTGTAGTTTAATGCATTGCCACTTGTAGCACCGAAATAAATCATGCCGCCGATACCTGCAAGTATGACTACACCTGAAATAACAAAGTATTTAACTCTGTTCTGTACAAATCTGATAACCTTTCTCTTCTTTGCCTTGCCGTAGAACTTCTCAGCTCTGACACCGACACCGTAAAATGCTCTTGTAAGGTATTTTGCAATAAAAAGAGCTGTAAACAGTGACAGAATAATTGAAATCATAAGTGTGTATGCAAAGCCCTTTACTGTACCTGAACCGAGCACCATAAGCACAAGTGCTGCGATAAAGGTTGTAACCTGTCCATCGAGGATGGCTGAAAGAGCCTTCTTGTAGCCCTCATTTACTGCAGCAAGCACTGATTTGCCACCTGCGATTTCCTCACGGATACGGGCAAATACGATAACATTTGCATCTACTGCCATACCGATACCAAGGATGATACCCGCGATCCCAGGCAGTGTAAGTGTAATCTCAAACCAGTAAATAAACAGTACTGTAAGCATTGAGTAGAGTGCAAGTCCGATAGATGCAACCACACCGAGTATACCATAGAGCACAATCATGAATATCATGATTAAGATAATTCCGATAATTGCAGCCTTTACTGCATTTGTGAGGGCTGTTCCACCGAGCTGTGCGCCAACAACATTTGACTCTAACTCCTCGAGCTGGAGATTGATAGCTCCGACACGGATAAATGTTGCAAGGCTTGTTGCCTCGTCGTAATCCTTCATTCCGTTGATTACGCAGTTACCATCTGAGATAACAGCGCTTACTGTAGGAACGCTGATGAAATGATCATCATAGTATATACCGATTGACTGTCCGGCATCCTTTGCCTTCTTTGTGGCATCTGCATGTGTCAATAGCCTCATCCTTGAGCTTTAATGAAACAACAGGCTCCTTGGTTGATGTAGATGATGACTGGTCATACTGGGCGCTTGCATCCTTTACATCGTTACCATCGAGGATGACTGAACCATTTGCCTTTAAGGTGTCAATATCATAGTTGAGCTTGTAGCCGCCCTCAACCGATGTGTCCTGTGTGTAGTTGGCATTTCCATCACTGTCATACTGGGCGATGAAGTACAGTGATCCCGGACTTCCGAGATCCTCAAGTACCTTGTTAGGATCGTCAACACCAGGAATCTCAACAGTGATACGGTCATCACCGCTCTTGTATACAGAGTACTCTGTTGTGTAGCTCTCTGCACGCTCCTCGAGCTTTGCGATAGTATCATTTACGTCCTTGTCTGAAGGATTCTTGTCCTTGATATGGTAGGTGATTGAAACACCACCTGAGAGGTCGAGACCAAGCTTGATATTCTGATAATCCTTATCCTTGGTGCTCTCACCATTAGCAGTTGCCTCCTGCTTTTGCTTTGTGTCGGTGATTACTGCAGTGGAATACCAGCCCAGCAAGCCGATACAAATGACTGCCACAAGGATAATCACCCAACTCTTTCCTTTTTTCATTTTCTTATACCTTCCTGTCATTTTGCTACCATCCATATAAGTATACAGATGGCAAATATATTCGCACACGGGTCACAAATACCGCTATCCGTTTCCCGTGACAAATTCAAATTATTGTGCATCATCTGCCATATCAGCCTCTGCTGCCTTAATCATGATAGCGCACTCTATACGCTTCTTCTGCAGCTCGCAGCCTAAATCATAGGCATCAGTGATTGTGCCGTGGAAGTTGTATGAGTTGGCGGCACAGCCACCGCTGCAATAGAATCTGGCAAAACAGTTGCGACATTTTTCCTTGGCATAAACATTACAGCACTTAAACTCATCCTGGATGTCAGTGGCCTTGATGCATCCCAGACATTACCCATAAGGAAGTCCTCATTGCCCACAAACTGGTGGCATGGGATATAAATCTCCCCCATGGAGTCACTGCCAGGTACTCTGTTCCTGAGCCACAACCGGAAAGACGCTTATATACACAAGGTCCTCCCTCTAAATCTATCATAAAATGGAAGAAATTGAAGCCGTTTCCTGCCTTGTTTCTCTTTACCATCTCTGCTGCAAGTCTGTCGTACTCATCAAAGAGCACAGGTAAATCAGAATCCTTAAGTGCATACTCATCTGTAGCTGTGCCACTACAGGCTCAACCGAAATCTGCTTGAAACCTAAATCAGCCAGATGAAGCACATCCTTTGAAAAATCAGTATTGAAATGTGTGTATGTACCTCTCACATAGTACTTGTCCTGATGTCTGCTCTCCGCAAACTTCTGGAATTTCGGAACAATAAGGTCATAACTGCCGGCACCCTTTCTGAAAGGTCTCATGCGGTCATGAACCTCCTTGCGTCCGTCGATACTAAGAACTACATTGTCCATCTCTTTGTTGGCGAACTCCATAATCTCGTCATTTAAGAGCACACCGTTTGTAGTGAGTGTGAACCTGAAATGCTTGTCATGAAGCTTCTCCTGCTCTCTTCCATATGCCACAAGCTGCTTCACCACATCCCAGTTCATAAGAGGCTCTCCTCCAAAGAAGTCTACCTCTAAGTTTCTTCTGCTGCCTGAATTGGCAATCAGGAAATCAAGTGCCTGTTTTCCTGTCTCGTAGCTCATGAGAGCTCGTCTGCCGTGATACTCGCCCTCCTCTGCAAAACAATATCTGCAGGCAAGGTTGCAGTCGTGCGCGATGTGAAGGCAAAGTGCCTTTACAACTGTCTGGCGCTTCTTGAAATCTATGATACGCTCTTTGTATGTATCTTCTGTGAAGAGCTCTTCATTATCCTTAAGCTCATTTACTTCCTGTATTGCTTCTTCTATCTCCGTCTGTGGATACCTGTCCACAAGCTTTTCAATAATCTCCTTAGCTGAGTTGTCCTCAAACAGCTCAATAACGTCATATGTGACATCATCCACCACATGGATTGCGCCACTGTTGACATCTAAGACAATATTATAGCCGTTGTTCCTGTACTGATGAACCACTACAATATTCCTCTCTTTCTATACACATTTTAAAATTACACTGCGAAAAGAGTGTGCACCTATCAGCGCACACTCTTTAAATCCGCTTCACCTATGACTATTTGTACTGCTCACAAGTCTGGTTTCCAACTGTACAAGATGTCTTGCAAGCTGACTGGCAAGATGTCTGGCACTCGCCACATCCGCCCTTTTTAACTGTGTTCTGTAATTTTCTTGTATTTAATGTCTTTACGTGTTTCATTTTTATCTCCTTTTCATTTAACGATGTCTCATTGACACATCATATTTGCTTTCAACATTATATCACAGCATTATCAATATGAAAAGTCCTTTTTTAGCGAAAAACAAGCGCTGAAAACATTACCAGAAGGAGTATTATCAAAAGCTCGAATATATTTTTTGATTCACCTATATCTATGACCACTGTTGCTATCACATACGTTATCCAGTATGCTACGACCGTCACCCTGATAAAACGTCTGCGGTGAAAGCAGCATTTGAGCAAAAATCCGCACACAAGCCCCACCACTATATTGACCGCCATGGCAAGTGCAAACTTTATCCACTCCGCCATGTCGACAAAGCACTGTACTATAGAAAGTATGATAAGGCACAAAAGCGCCGTAAGATGCATAATACATATTGTTATCACAGGACCTTTGATTTTTCTCCACATAAAAAACGCCCTCCACACATCATATATATGTGCAAAGGGCGGTAATTATTCATATATGAATTCATTCGTGATTACAGCTCACAGTTATTAACTGTTCTAGGGAATGGGATAACGTCACGGATATTGCCCATGCCGGTAAGATACATTACGCATCTCTCAAAGCCCAGTCCAAAGCCTGCGTGTCTTGCAGAGCCGTATTTTCTTAAGTCAAGGTAGAACTTGTAGTCATCCTCTGAAAGTCCAAGCTCATTTATTCTGGCAAGAAGCTTATCGTAGTCATCCTCTCTCTGGCTTCCACCGATGATTTCTCCGATTCCCGGTACAAGACAGTCAACTGCTGCAACGGTCTTTCCGTCGTCATTCAGCTTCATGTAGAAGGCCTTTATCTCCTTCGGATAATCTGTGACAAATACAGGGCGCTTGTAAATCTGCTCTGTAAGGTATCTCTCATGCTCTGTCTGTAAATCACAGCCCCATGATACCTTGTAATCAAACTTGTCATTGTGCTTTGAAAGGATGTCGATAGCCTCTGTGTATGTCACACGGGCAAAATCATTTTCAACAACATTTCTTAATCTGTCAAGGAGTCCCTTGTCCACGAAATTGTTGAAAAATGCCATCTCCTCAGGTGCATTTTCAAGCACATAGCTGATAACATACTTGAGCATGCTCTCTGCAAGCATCATATCATCCTCAAGGTCTGCAAAAGCAATCTCAGGCTCAATCATCCAGAACTCTGCCGCATGACGTGTGGTGTTTGAATTCTCCGCACGGAAGGTAGGTCCGAAGGTGTAGATATTCTTGAATGCCATAGCATATGTCTCGCCGTTTAACTGTCCTGAAACAGTAAGGTTGGTAGGCTTATTAAAGAAATCCTTTGAGAAATCCACCTTTCCATCCTCTGTCATAGGGAGATTATTCAAATCAAGTGTGGTCACCTGGAACATCTCTCCTGCACCCTCACAGTCACTTCCTGTGATAAGCGGTGTGTGCACGTACACAAAATCCCTCTCCTGGAAGAATTTGTGAATAGCATATGCGCAGAGTGAGCGCACTCTGAAAACTGCCTCAAAAGTATTGGTACGAGGTCTTAAGTGTGAGATTGTACGAAGATACTCAAATGTATGTCTCTTCTTCTGCAGAGGATAATCCGGTGTGGATGCCCCCTCAACAGTCACCTCTGCGGCTTGAATCTCAAATGGCTGCTTTGCATCCGGAGTGAGCACAAGTGTACCCCTTACGATAATTGCAGCTCCGACATTGATCTTGCCAACCTCATCATAGTTGTCTAAGCCATTTCCGTATACAACCTGGATTGGCTCAAAAAATGTACCGTCGTTTACCACGATAAATCCAAAGTTCTTTGAATTACGATTGCTTCTGACCCATCCTCCGATAGTCACCTCTTTGTCAGCGAATTTGTCCTTGTTGCGGAAAATCTCGCGTATGTTTGTAAGTTCCATTATCTAATCCTCCATTTAAGCTGCCTGCGCATCACCACAGGCAGCATATTTATCGTTATTATTCGGCATCCGCGCTGCCACTTGAAGTATCCGGCGCTGCACTGCCATCCTCAAATGTCACATTTGCTTTCTCTGTGACTGTATCAATAGCCTTGTTTACAAGGTACTGGTTCTTAAGGTATGTCTTTCCCTCATCCTTGTGTCCGCTTCCAAAATACTTGTATACCTCAGAAGCCTTGCTGAACTGACCATTGCTGGCTGATACGATGTAATCCACATAGCTGTTGAAGGCATCATCATCCATCTTGATATTTTCCTTCTCAGCGATAAGTCCAAAGATGAACTCTGTCTTTATCTGTCTGTCAGATTCTCCTCCACTTCTCTGTGCCTGATCCACTGTCATGTTGTAGTTGGACTTTAAATATTTCTTAAGTGTCTGTCCATCCTTGACATTTTCTTTGGTAAATGAAGCAATATACTCATTGAGTCTGGCCTGTAGATACTCATCAGGAATCTCGACTGTGCTGTTTTCAATCATGTAGCTCTTTATCTTGTCTACCTCAGCGCTGTAGAGCTGCTGCTTCAAATCTTTCTCAATCTGTGTGGTAAGCTGGGCATTAGTTGTCACTCCGGCCTTTCCAAACACTGTGTTGACCTGCTCGTCTGTCATATCAGCAAGTGCAACAGGATCTGCTGAGTAAATGCCCTTTACTGTATACTCAAATGTAACTGTCTGTCCGTTTAGGTCATCGTTGCCATAATCCTCAGGGAATGTCACGTCACCCTTAACCTTGTCACCCACCTTGGCTCCGATTAAAGGCTTTGTAAATCCATCGATAAATGATGAACCGCCGACCTGGCTGTTGTTTGTCACATCAAGCAGCACATCTGTAGCTGAGCCACCATCAAATGCTTTGCCATCCTTATATCCTGTGTAATCAACCTTGACATAATCGCCATCTGCAACTGTATCACGATCTGTAACCTGCTTGTACGCATCTGCACCATATGACTGAAGCACATTGGTCAGATATGTCTGCTTTGCTGTATCGTTTATCTCATAATCGTTTGAGACAGTAATTGCAACACCTGAATAGTCTGCAAGCTTTGTAACCTGCTTTGCGTAGTCTATGTCAAACTGTCCGCTTCGCATCGTCTCGCTGCCGGCCTCGGTGCCAGACTCTGTTGCGCTCTTTGAGCCACCCTTTTTGCTCTTGCCGCTTATCACAGCAACAAGCGCAATAATTACCACGATAAGTGCAATCACAATCACTGCTATGACTGCCTTCTTACCTGTATTCTTTTTCTCACTCATTGGAATCCTCCTGAAATCTGTAAGTCATGTTATTTATATGTACAATGCCCTGCCACGGCAAAAACGCATCCGCAAAACACTATACCTGTCTACAATATCACATATCAGGTTAAATTACAACGAGTGAAATTTTCTTTATCTTTGCAAACACCGGAGGAGTATGCATCCTAAGCCCTACTGTCACCCTGGCATTCTTTTGCAGCCTTACCGGCTTAAGCAGATGTGTCACAAACCTGATATCATCCGGGAAAACATCGCTTGTATATGTATGAACGCCGTTTTCATCCTCCACATCCATAAACAGCTCGACCTCGACACCTGTTGTATTGGTTCCTCTATAGTCAACCGCTGCTATATACTCACCGGTATATTCAATATCCACCGTCTGGCTTATCGAATAGTCAAAATTGGCATCTGAAGAGATAAACACTCCATCCTTACCCAGTGTATACTGTCCTTCTTCGAGGCTTGTCTCAATCTGCCAATTATTAATCCATCCTTAAATTCAGGATTTGAGATTAGATTTCCATGAATCATAAGAAGCTTCATGAAATCCTCCACCTCCGGTGTTTCTTCATACTCATAAAGTGATTCAATATACTTATCAAGCTCTTTAATCGGCGGATTTTTCGGATCAAAGTCCTGATTGCATCCCAGCCCGGCAAAGCCTGCCATGCTCGTCAAACATGCCCATATTCTCAAACCAGGTTCCCATGCCTTTACCAGGCACACCGACAGGCTCCCAGTAGTATACACCTGTCTTTCCGGTATCCTTTGACACCTCTGCTGCTATCTGCATGATTATTTCAAGAGACTTCTTCTGCTCTGCACTGCCTGCATCAAGGCCTGCAGTCTCCATGAGTTCCTTCGAGATATGATCTCCCTTGCAATGCCTCCACGGATGAGCTGTCTCCACAATATAAACCGGCAGATTATATAATTTTATGAGCCTGCTCATAGTATCCTTCAAATCCATGAAGGTACCATGCCAGAACGAATAAAAGGAAAGGCCAATCGCGTCAATCGGCAGCATGCCCGCATTAAACATAGAATCAAACAAGGCATAATACAGTTATATCTGCCTCCCTGATCCAGATGAATCATGACCTTTGTCTCCGGTAGCAGCTCCCTGACAGCTCTGATTCCCTCATTTACAAGCGCAGCAAGCTGCCTGTACTGTGGCACTGCACCATCCGGAAACAGCATACCACTCCTTATTTCATTGCCAATCTGAACCATATCCGGCGCACAATCCATGATTTTTAATCTGTATAGCACATCATATGTGTACTTGTGCACTGCCTCCTTCAGCTCATCAAGCTTAAATTCTTCCACGCATCAGCTTATTCTGCTGTCCCGGATCTGCCCAGTAATCTGAATAATGAAAATCCAGCAGAAATGCATTTTGTATTTTTTAATGACATGAGCCATCTCGAGAACATATGTAAGACTGCAATACCCCTTAGACTCCGGCACCTTATCAGGCTCATTCCATATGCGCAGACGGACTGAATTTACATTATTCAGCTTTAAAAAATCAAATACCCTGCACACATGACCTTCCCTGTCCATTATTTGTATATTATTGTCAACCATCATAGGAACGGATGAAATATCCACTCCCTTTAAGAAATTGCTATCCTTTTTCTGCTTGCGCTGCTGCTTAAGCTGATACATCTTGGTGTCAGCACTTACGAGATAATCGTCAAAGCTCTTACCACTGCCCGGCTTCGTATATATGATGCCGTGACTGATAAACAGGCTGTGCTGCTCCATGATATCATACACGCGCTTTATATACTTCTCAGCAGTGTCATGTCTGTCCCCAGGGATAAACACGATAAATTCATCTCCACCGAATCTATATACCATACTTCCCTCAGGCTTTTGCTCATCAAGCACCCTCGCCACAGTCTTTAAAAGCTCGTCACCGTACTGGTGTCCGTATGTATCATTTATGTCCTTGAAATCATCCACATCGAGAAATACTATGGTGCAGCGACATTTTGAGCTTCAAGCTCAGCAAACATAGGAATGACCATCTCATTGCATGCCACACGATTGTACAGGCCTGTGAGCGCATCATGATTGTAGAGATTCTTAAGCTCATTATTTGTATTCTCAAGTACCTTTTGCTTAAAAAGATTCTCAAGCCTCTTGAGCAGGGCAGACTGTATATCAAACTGCTCAGGATGGTCGTACAAAAACTCAGGATTCCTGAGTATTACATAGCCCACTATCTCGTCCCTGAAATGCAGCGAGCAATACATATAGCAGGTGTTTTTATCTACACTCTGCATGTACTGCATAAGGTCATTTACACTCTTAAACTCAAGCTTTCCATTGTCCTTGTCATCCGCATAGAGTACAACCTCGTCGTCAATATCATAGCCATGCTTCCTAAAGTGTGCATTGTTCCTTGCAGCTGCCAGATCAGAAACACCGACCACATACACTCCGTCACACTTCATGCTCTGTATATAGTCAGAGTATCTCTCAAACAAATCATAGTATTCATTGCACTCCTCGAGCTCTTTCTGGAGGATCATTACTGCATCCTCCTCCTGTTCTTTTGCAACGGAGCCTTTGATAATATCCTTTATGTAATTACGATAATCCACTCTGCCGGTATTAGGGCATCCGCAGCTCTCAGCCGGGATAAACTCAGAATCAAGGTATTTATCAGAAGCATCGCCCGTGCCATTCCAAAGCGCCTTAAATATCTCAAGAGCATTTCTGCCTATATTGCCCCTGTTGTTATCCACTGTTGTAATCTGTGGGTTAAAATACGCAGCCTTATCCAGATTGTCAAAGCCTGTGACCTTAAAATCCTGTGGTACCTTGTATCCAAGAACCTCTGCTGTCGCACACAGTCCTGCTGCTATATTGTCATTTGCACATAAAAAGACATCCGGTAACGGCTTTTTGCTCTCGTGCCAATCACTCATATACCTGACACCTGTCTGATAATCAAAATCACCAAACATGTACATATCAGCTGTAAGTGGTATGCCATAATCACTTAAAGCCTCCTTGAAGGCCTCAAAACGCATTCTGTTCTCATAATGATACGGCGGACCACCTGCAAACACAAAGCTTTTGCAGCCATGCGCATAGTACATATGATCCATTACCTTGCGAAACAGCCTCTTATTATCGTTGCCTACATAGTAAAACCCATCAACCTTATACCCGATACTCACTACCGGCACATTTACCGACTGAAGCTTTCTGACCATATACTGTATCTCATCCAGGTTGGTCGTATTGGTGCAGTCAAATACCACTCCGTCGAAACTGTTTAAATCAGGCAAATCGTTCAGCGCATAACTCGCCTTTGTTAAACTTTGAATCCTGACTCCAGGTTCCGTTGGTGTTGTAAAAATACAGGCACACATCCAGTCCCAGCTCTTTAGAGCCTCCCATGATACCCTCAACCCACGAATATATTACATATCTTCTCCAGCCATCAGCCAAAAGAGCAATTTTCTTCATTAATAAATACCCCTTTGCGTCTTCTAAAGACTTTTCCAAAATATAGTTCTATTATACTACGGTTTTACCTATTCTTGCAATAAAGATTGATTTTTTTTAGCATATTTGATAGAATTAATTTAAATAAGCAAATTTTTAGGAGGGATACGTTTTGAATCCAGCATTAATCGTACTTATTGTTATCGCAGTAGTGCTTGTGGTAGCATTTATAGTATTAACAATCCTCGGTAAAAAAGCACAAAAAAGAAAGGAAGAACAGGACGAACAGATAGCTGCTGCATCACAGACAGTCAATATGCTAATCAATTGACAAAAAGCGTATGAAGCTAAAGGATGCCGGTCTCCCACAGCAGATTATGAGCAGACACCAAGCTTATGCGCCGCTCAAAGCTTCCTGTAGTCAAGGCCCAAGG
>ENA-OQEB01001049-OQEB01001049.1-human-gut-metagenome-genome-assembly--contig:-NODE-1049-length-10627-cov-2.461048_pt1 | contig 10627 bp, 12 predicted proteins | sample MGYA00242787_ERZ504619 | MGnify/ENA primary metagenome ERZ504619 (study PRJEB26092, sample SAMD00036317) | human gut metagenome | host: Homo sapiens | study: EMG produced TPA metagenomics assembly of... | reverse complement strand
TGGTATGACTATCAGCACCATGGATGTTACTTATCCAACCTCTTCACAGTGGGCAGTATGGAATGTATCTCTCGATGGTAAGGTGTTCACTCAGAATGGTTCTAGCCTGAATGGTGGTGATACCAACGCTTTCACCTTCCACAACTTCGTTCCTTTCACCCTTAAGACCTTTGGTGATGCTTATCAGCTGGTAGTCTTCGAGAAAAAGGAAGATGGTCTGCGCGAGGAAACATCCGGCGCTGTGAAGTTGCAGGGTGAGAAGGGTGACGTTAAGCTCACTATTGATGCCTTGAGCAGCGGAAGCCGTGAGTTCCTGGTTTATGCATTCCCACAGAGCGTTTACGAAACTTTCGATAATGGTCTCGATGAAATACTTGAGGACAACTTTACAACTGTGAAGAGCGATTATGACCGCTACTTCCTGATGGATGTTGTACAGAAGGAAGAAAAGAAGGGCGATTCTGAAGTTACTGCTCCGATTGTTACCAGCATGGGTATGGATGTAGATTGTGCCTTGACAACCAATGAAGAATTTAAGATGTATGCTGAGGGCATCTTCAGTTATACTGGTAAAGAAGTATTTGAATCAACAGTTTATGGTGGTTATGTGGCCATCTATCCTCAGATTGACGGATGGGATCCTTCAGCTGGAGCAAACGTAGTCATTTACGACGGTACAGGAAACCCTGTTCCTGTTGAAAACTACGAGGTAGGACAGGACGATAAGGGTATCTATGTTGGCTTGAATGCCGATGAGCTCACTTATCCTATCCTTGCTGGCTTCAGCGACATGCAGAGAGTATGCCAGCGAGTAGTCGTTATCAATAATATGGGATTTAGAAGCAAGAGAAAGTAATGAACAGAATGAAAATATTTTCAAAGGCACTCTTGTTGCTCTTGGTCTCTCTCCTGACCTTTGCAGCAACAAGTTGCTCGGATGATGAAACCGAGGGTTGGGACGGCACATACGGATATGTGCAGTTCAAGCTCAGCAAGAAGGTTTCTTCAAGAGCTACCCGTGCTGCTGCCCTTGACAAACTTGAGAAACTGGATGATGCCAAGAAAATCAAGGTGGTCATGGAGCACAACGGTACAACTGTCTCTCAGACACTGGTGCTCAATTCTTATAATTCAGAGAATGCTGAGTATGGTCTGAGAAGTGAAAAACTGCAACTCGCTTCGGGTACTTACACCGTCATCGGTTTCTATCTCTATGATGCGGTAGAAGAGGAGTTGCTGGCTTCTTCTGCCGGCGAAACATTCACTGTAGTAGGTGGCGGTCTGGAAGTACAGAACCTCATGGTGGAGACAGTGGAGCGCGGTAAGGTGAAGTTCAATCTCGTGAAGGAGTGGGAGAAGACCCGTGCCGGTGGTACAGAGTATCTCTTCTCTAACATCCGTCTCGTTGACGTCAGCGTAACCAACCTCTTTACCCGTGAGACCTTTACCTTCCCTGAACTGAAGGTGAAGTATAAGGAGGTAAGCAAGGAACATCAGAATCCGGACAATGCCAACGACAAGTATATGGAGATGGGCACAGCCTACTGCGATTCTACCGTATGGCTCCCTGCCGGAACCTATCAGGTTACTTCTTACACCACTTATGGTAAGACGGGTGCGGTGAAGACCAAGTATGAAACCCAGCCAGTCAAGGGTGAGGCCTTCGTAGTAGAGGATAATCAGCTCAATGATAGTGCCCAGGTGCCTATCCTGCTTTCCAAGACCAAGGAGTACATCAAGGACTATGAGGCTTTGAAGGCTATCTGGGAATCTCTGCAGGGTAAGGAGTGGAGCTTCTATGGCGATGCTACCTTCAAGGGAGCTAACTGGAACTTCAACAAGGAACTCGATATGTGGGGCGACCAGCCGGGCGTAACGCTCAACAGCAACGGCCGTGTCATCGGTCTTATCATCGCTGGTTTCGGTGCTAAGGGAATCGTACCTGATGCCATCGGACAGCTGACAGAACTCCAGGTGCTCAACCTCGGTTCTCACGATGAGAAGATTGGTGCCAACATCTTCAACGATTACGATGCAAACAGTCTGACTGCAGCAAAGAAGAGCAGCATGCGTCACGACTATGAGAATAAGTTCCTGAAGTATGACCCACGTGCCAACATGTCGGAGATGATTGTAGAAAGCTACAACTCTGATCCTAAGGTGGCACCAAAGAACAGAATCAAGAAGGACAGCCGCATCAACCTGAAGGATGCGCAGATCGGTACACTGACCAACCGCATCACCGGTATTTCTAAGGCTATCTACCGTCTGACGAAGTTGCAGCAGTTCTATATCGGTAACTCTTCTATCACAGACGATGAGGTTTGTGCGAAGTTCTACAATGCTGACGATCCTGTTTACGGTAAGTTTGCCCAGGAGTTTAAGGAAGAGGATTGGGACAAGATGGAAAACCTGACCGATATCGAGCTCTACAACTGTCCGAAGATCAGTCGTATTCCAGACTTCTACTATAATCTCCCTAAATTGCAGGCGATGAACCTGGCACGATGCAAGGGTATTTCAGCTAAACAGTTGAGAAATGACTGGACCGCTTAGCTGAGGAGAAGACCGGTAAGACACTCCAGATTCTCTATATGAGCTACAACAACCTGGAGGAGTTCCCTGAGCATTCTGCCTTGAGCAAGATGGTAAACCTCGGTCTGCTCGACCTGGCTTACAACAACATCAAGAAGTTGCATCCGTTCGGTCCTGAGGTAGCGCTTTCTTCACTCTATCTGAACAACAACCAGATTGAGGAGGTTCCTGCTAATCTCTGTGCCTTTACAGATGATGTAGAGAGTCTGACCTTCGCTCACAACAAACTGAAGAAGATTCCGAATATCTTCGATGCAAGTTCTGTTCGCGAGATGGGTTCTGTAGACTTCTCTTACAACGAGATTACAGGTGTAGATAATAGTCATGGTACCTACAAGGGTATCAATGCAGCTTCAGTCAGTCTGTCAAACAATAAGATAGAGAAGTTCCCTTCTGAGTTGTTTACAGCCGGTTCGCCAATCACAACCATCGATTTGAGCGGCAACCAGATGCGCACCATCCCTAAGGGTTCCATCAAGGGCAAGAAGGCTTATCTGCTGCAGGTCATCGACTTCCGATTCAACAAGTTGACATCCCTCTCTGATGACTTCCGCTCAACCACATTGCCATACCTTACCAATATGGACTTGAGCTACAACTGCTTCACCGAGGTGCCAACCAGCCATTGAACAGTGCCGTGCTCCGTGCCTTTGCCATCAACCACCAGCGTGATGGGAAGGACCAGCGTTGCCTGCGTACATGGCCTACAGGAATCACAACCTGTCCGAGCCTGATCCAGTTCCAGATTGGTTCCAATGATATCCGTAAGGTAGAAGAGACACTGACCTCTCACCTTTATATCCTGAATATCGCAGACAACCCTAACATCTCTATCGATGTAACCAGCGTCTGCCCATACATCAAGGCAGGTAGGTATATGCTGTTCTACGACAAAAATCAGGACATCCGCGGTTGCGATGCTTTGGATCTCGAAAATTAAACCCTATAAGAAAGTAGTAATATGAAATATATGAATAAACTGACATTAGGTATCGTTCTCGCTGCCGGGCTTTTCACAGCCTGCAGCGTTAAGGATGATGTCGATATCCCAGGAGGACTGGCGCTCGATAAAGAGGAGATTGCCATAGGCCTCAGGGTGGAACAGAGCAGATTGCCATCGCTGCCTCACAGGACTGGGTGGCAAATACCTCTGAGCCTTGGCTGATGCTTTCGCCTGCCAACGGTGTGGGTTCTGTTGAGGGTACCATCACGGTGGATTCTACTCTTTCCAACACGCTTCGCAGCACAGAACTCAGTTTCCAGGGTGCCAACGGACAGAGTCGCAAGCTTACCATCACCCAGTTCGGTTATGGCAAGCAGATCTTCCTGAAGGATCCTGTTGTAGAAATCGAAAACTCCGGTTCTTACGATAACCGTGCTTTCGAGAGTCTGATTTCCGCCAACGTGGAATGCAAGATTGGTAAGATAGAGTATTCTTTCGAGGGGGATCTGACCGATGCTGAGAAGGCAGAGAACGAGAGCGAGCGTGAGGGCTGGCTTCTGAACAGCAAGTATGAAGATAAGCTGACAGGTACTAACCTGGGTATCAAGCTGGACAGAAAGTACCGTCCTCGCACCGTGAACTTCAAGTTCCGCTGGGCGATGAACGTGGTTCCTGCCGTTCGTGTGGCTAAGGTTCATCTCGTGCCAATCAAGGCTGAAGACCAGCTGGTAGATGCAGATGGCAATCCTACAGATGATGTTATCCTGACCGTTCGTCAGAAGGCAGCACCAAAGATTGAGGACAACCGTGCCGGTGACTCTCTCTCTGTCATCATGATCAACCAGAAACTGGGTAGCATTGCTACCTTCGATTCCAGCGATAACATGCGCAACTGGAGCGGCGTAACGCTCTGGGAAGCTACTGATGATTTAGTGAAAAAACATCCTGAGGCTTTAGGACGTGTACGTTCTGTCAAGTTCAGCATGTTCAACCTCAAGAGTGGCGAAACTCTTCCTAAGGAAGTGGGCAACCTCAAGTTCCTGGAGTCATTCTCTGTTACTTCCAACGAGAACAACCAGATTCGTGAGGTGAAGCTCGGTGATGAAATCTGCTCGCTGAAGTATCTGAAGAATCTTACCGTTCAGGCTTACGGTCTGACTCAGTTGCCTGCTAACTTTATTAATCTGGGCAAGAGTCTTGAATCGCTCAACCTGGTAAGTAACAACTTCAACAAGTTGTCGGATATCACCGATATCGTCAACGAGAAGAACTTCCCTAAGTTGCGTAACCTCATTCTCTATGCACAGCGCCGTACGGATGTTGTCATCAACATCGCTTCGCTGGGCGAAAAGAATGCATCAGGCGTCTATGTTTATAATAACTATCCTATCGGACTGTATGGTAAGGTAAATGCCGGATCTGCAGACCGTCAGGCGCTTCTCAAGCTCCTGACATGGGATAAGTTGAATACACTGAAGTTGTCTTACTGCTTCCTGGAGGGTGAACTTCCTACCGATGAAGAGATGGATGCAGCTCTGGAGGCTGCCGGCAAGGCCACCCGATACAGCAAGTCTGACTTCTCTACCAACAAGGAAGATTATCTCGACAAGCTGGTAGGCGATACCTGCAAGTGGTTGCTCTCACGCTGGAATAATCCTGTAACCTGCAAACACAAGGATGGTTCTGTAGTTTGCGAGGGTGTCTGTGCTAGCCAGGTGCCACGTGTATTGCCAAACTGCCGTCAGTTGTCACTCAACCTGAACTTCTTTACAGGTGAGGTGCCTAAGTGGATTCTCTTCCATCCACACCTGGTAGAATGGAATGCACCAACGATGGTGTTCAACCAGCAGCCTAAGGGTAAGAACAGCGATGGCGCTGCTGTAGGTTTCTCTAATATGACAGAAGACAGCTACAGCTACGACTACTATTACGGAACCAGCGACCCAGGCAGCAAGTGGGAGGTTACGGGTGTAGCTTATCCGCTCTACTACCGCAAATACGTGGCAGCAGGCGATATTAATGAAGCTGCGCTGATGGCAAAGTACAGGAGAACTAAGAAAAAGTAAGATAAACATAAAAACAATATAGAAGCAAACAATGAAGAAAAAGTTTTTCTATATAGCAATGGTCGCATTGGCATTGACGGGCTGTTCTGACAGCCTGTCAACCATCGGCTCTTCTGACGGCAATTCAGAAATCACCATCTGCAGATGCTGAGGCGGGTGAACTGCTGATTAAGTTCAGTCCGGAAATGAGCGATATCCTCGACCAGGCACAACTGAGCAAGACCCGCTCCGGAAAGGCTACCCGTTCGGGTATTCCTTCTACCGACGAGGTGCTCGACATCCTGGGAAGCTACAGCTTTGAGCGAGTATTCTCAGTAGATGCAAATACTGAGGCAAGAACGCGAGGCGGGACTCCACCTCTGGTATACGGTGAAGTTTAATAAGGGAACCGACCTGAAGGCGGCTGCCGAGCGCCTGAAGCAGTTGGGTGAAATCTCAAAGGTTCAGACCAACGGTCGCATCAAGCGTGCTTACAATACCGACAGCAAGCGCATCTATCTCAGCGATAAGGCACTTCAGCAGAAGTCTACCCGTTCAGCAGCCGAGGGCGAGCCAAACGACCCAGCTTTGCCAGCCAGTGGCATTACCGTAACCTGGGTGAGGACCACTATGACTTTGAGAAGCTCAATAATAATCAGGTGGGTGCTAAGGCAGGATGTGACGTGAATGCACTTGAGGCATGGAAGACCTGTACGGGCGATCCTTCTATCATTGTGGCTATTCTCGATGAGGGTGTGATGTATACTCACCCTGATTTGGCTGCCAACATGTGGTGCAACCCGGACGAAAGTGTTCAGGGTGCCCAGACTGATGGCGACGGAAACGGTTATGAGGGCGACCTTCATGGCTACAACTTCGTAACTGAGAGTGGCGATATTACCTGGACAGATGCGAATGACTCAGGTCACGGTACTCACGTAGCTGGTACTATTGCAGCCGTAAATAATAATGGTAGAGGTGTTTGTGGTGTAGCTGGTGGTGACGGAACTCCTAACTCTGGTGTCAAGATTATGTCTTGTCAGGTATTCTCTGGTCAGAACAGCGTAACCTTGGCAGGCGAGGCGAGAGCCATCAAGTATGCTGCCGATAATGGTGCTGTTATCCTGCAGTGCAGCTGGGGTTACAACTCTTCAGAGTCTAGCATCATCAACGGTTATACTCCGGGCCCTGCTACCGAGAAGGAATGGGCTGAGACCTATCCACTGGAGAAGGAAGCTCTGGATACTTCATCAACAATGCCGGTTCGCCTAATGGTGTCATCGACGGCGGTATTCCAGTCTTCGCAGCCGGTAACGAGTATGCTGGCAATCCTGCTTTCCCAGGTGCTTACTCTAAGTGCGTCTGCGTATCTTCATTAGCTGCCGACTTTACTCCAGCCTGCTACACCGATTTCGGTTCGCTCGTAACCCTGAGTGCTCCTGGTGGCGACTTGGATTATTACAGCAAGATTGGCGAGCAGGAAGATGAATACTGGGCAGAGACAACCGAGCAGAAAGGTGCTGTGCTCTCTACGATGATCAAGAACGGTCAGCCTGCTTACGGCTACATGGAGGGTACCTCTATGGCTTGTCCTCATGTTTCGGGTGTGGCTGCTTGGGTCTCGCTTATGCTGCCAAGACGAACCGTCATTATCGTGCTGCCGACTTCGTAGCCCTGATGAAGAAATCTGTGAAGGAATTGGATAGTCATTATCAGAATGGTGCAACCAAGACCTACTACATGAACCATTCTACCGTAGGTGCTTCGCCAGAGATTGTACAGCTCTCTAAGTACATCGGCAAGATGGGTGCTGGTCTGATTGATGCAGCTCAGCTCTTGAATAACATCAAGAACAAGGAACTCAGTTCTGATATGAAGTTGCCTAACGTGTATGTGGGCATCGAGAAGACTGTTTCTCTCAACCTCGCTGCATATTTCGCAGGTCGGACAGAGGGATTCTCTTGCTCAGTAGCGAATAACGGCGTAGCTTCTGCTTCGGTAGATGGTAAGACGCTCATCGTGAAGGGACTCGCTGCCGGAAGTACATCGCTCACCGTAACAGCTGCCGATGGTACCAGCCAGACCGTAGTTGTGACCGTTAGAAAGAGTGCCGGTAATAATGGTTGGATGTAATTGGATGTAATATGAAGATATTTGCTTTCCTATCGCTTTTCTTCCTGGCTTTGCCTGTTACGGTGAATGCGCAGAAGGAACTGCTGAAGTTTGAGCATCCGCTTATCGATGCAGGTACGATGACCGAGGACGATGCGCCTCGCACCTTCACCTTCGTAGGTAAGAATGTGAGCAAGAAGATACTGCACATCACACAGGTGAGAACCACCTGTGGATGTACCAGTTCTTATGTTAGGGGGGATGTGATGAAGCCTGGCGATACCTGTCAGGTGCAGATCACCTTCACGCCTAACCGCTATCCGGGCACCATCAATACGGGTGCTTATCTCTATCTGAAAGAGGTAGAGGGACAGCCTGCCGTTAAGCTTGCCTTAACGGGCAAGGTGCTGCCGGGTGCTGACCAGTGGGCACGCTATCCGCACAAGATGGGAGCACTCAGACTTAAACAGGCGAAGGCAAGTATCACAGAGGTAAAGCCGGGCACAGAGCCTGAGGCACGTATCCTCTGCGGAAACAGCGGCGACAAGCCGCTCCGTATATCCAGCCTCCTTCTTCCTCCTTATGCCCGTCTTACGACAGAGCCTGAGGTGATAGAACCGGGTGATGAGGCTGACCTCGTCATCACCATCATAGCCGATAAGATTCCGGCTACGATGCCCGAATCCTTCACCTTCCCTGTTATTCTGGAGGCTTGGACGCCCGCCCGTCTGACAGAACGATACAGGTCGTTGTAAAGTTAGAAAGGTAAAAAAGGAAAAAAGTAAAAAAGAAAAAATACCAAAGACAATGAAATATTTGAAAAAACTCTTCACCCTCCTGGTGATTGCTTTGTTTGCCTGCGGCTTTGCAGCCTGCAGCAGCGATGATGAAGAACCGGAGGAGCCTTCTCTGGAAGTTACACCTGCCAATCTTCATGGCACATGGGAGTTGCTGAGTGGAACGGTGAACCTCTTGCTGAGGGCACATACTGCTACATCGTTTTCAACCGCAAGGACCAGACTTTCGAGATGTATCAGAAGTTTGACAGTATGTATGGTCGCCATATCACCGGTTCGTTCGCTATCAAGAACGATCCATACCAGGGCTACATCATCAGCGGAAGCTATGATAACGGTAAGGGCGACTGGAACCAGAGTTATCTCGTAACCCGCCTCCTGGCATCGGGTTCCATGATATGGACTGCCAAGGACGATGTTACCGATATCTGCCGCTACAAGCGTTGCGATGAGTACCTGCCGAGATACTCAAGGAATGTAAAGATCTCACAGAAGAATAAAAAAAAGAGCGAATTATCTGCAAATTCTGCGGATTATTCGCTCTTTTTTGTATCTTTGCCCTCAAACTTATCATCGGGTTCAAAGTTTAAGGATATGATATTAACGATTACAGGTTCAGACAGCACCGGAGGCTCTGGTGTGCAGGCGGACATCAGGACGATTTCCGAATTGGGCGGTTATGCTGTTTCGGCGATAACCAGCATCACTGTGCAGAATACGCTCGGTATTCAGGAGTTCTTTGATATTCCTGCTGAGATTGTTTCGGGGCAGATTGAGGCTATCATGAACGATATGCAGCCTGATATAGTGAAGATTGGTATGATACGCAGGGTGGAGACGCTGAATGTGGTCATCGATGCGTTGACCAGGTACCGTCCTGCCCATATCATCTATGCCCCTGCCATCTGGTCGAGCCAGGGCGATGCGCTGATGACGGAAGATGTGGTGAGCCAGATCAAATACCGTCTGCTGCCGCTCTGTTCTGTCGTCGTGTCACGCAAGAAGGAGAGCGACATCATTCTGCAGAATTCCAAACTGCTGAGCCTTGCGAGAAGCAGGGACTCCGGATCTATCGTCTCGATAATGCCAATTCGCATGGTCTCATCAACCGTTTCTCTTCAGCTCTTGCCGTCTATCTGAATCAGGGCAAGAAGATGGAGGAGGCGTTGGCGATGGCGCAGGATTTCATCAATGTAGAACTCGTGCGCCAGAGCAATCTGCAGGGCAGAAGTTCCGAGCTTTACAACCAGTTTATCTCGCAGGTGAATAACTTCTGCCGCACTTATAGCGATGTTCATTTCTATGCCGACCAGTTGAATGTGAGTGGCCGTTATCTGGCTCAGGTTACCCGCCGCATCTCCGGCAAGACGCCGAAGGCAATCATCGATGAATACATCGTGAAGGAGATAGAGCGCGAGCTCTCTACCACCACGCATACGGTTCAGGAGATAGCCAATACCTTCGGTTTCTCCTCGCAGGCTCATCTCACCAAATTCTTCAAGAAGATGAGAGGGGTAACGCCTTCTGCTTTCAGACAACCAAAACCTGTTGATTAAAATGACTCCAGCCAATTAAGGAAATAAAATACGGCCAACTGAGGAAATGAAATACGGCCAACTGAGGAAATAAAATCCAGCCAACTGAGGAAATAAAATCCAGCCAACTGAGGAAATATCAAAAAAAGTAGTATCTTTGCACACGTAATCAAATATTTGAAAATATGGAATACAAATATAGAATCGCAGACCAAATGCTGGCAAAGAAACTGGCAAGCAAGGGGGCTATCTTGATAGAAGGTCCAAAATGGTGTGGGAAAACTACCACCGCCGAACAGCAGGCTAATAGTATCCTGTATATGGATAATCCTGCCTCATTGGAAACAAATCTACAGATGGCAGAGATTGATGCTTCTGTCTTGCTGGAGGTGATACGCCAAGACTTATTGATGAATGGCAGTTGGCACCCAAACTTTGGGATGCCATCAGATTTGAGGTTGACCATCGGCATGATGTGGGACAGTTTTGTCTTGACAGGCTCTGCTGTTCCTGCAGATGAAAAAGATATGCACCATTCTGGAACAGGACGGTTCAGTTGGCTAACGATGAGACCAATGAGTCTCTATGAATCAGGCGAAT
>ENA-OQEB01001047-OQEB01001047.1-human-gut-metagenome-genome-assembly--contig:-NODE-1047-length-10640-cov-1.590983_pt1 | contig 10640 bp, 23 predicted proteins | sample MGYA00242787_ERZ504619 | MGnify/ENA primary metagenome ERZ504619 (study PRJEB26092, sample SAMD00036317) | human gut metagenome | host: Homo sapiens | study: EMG produced TPA metagenomics assembly of... | reverse complement strand
CTGCTGCACCTGCCGCTGTCGCTGGCATTGTTCTTTCTGACATGGCCGGAGCAGGCCGTGGAGACCTTTGGCAACCTGTGCGAACGGGTGATCCCCATGCAGCGGGTGCCGCCGGACTGTGCGCTGCTGGCCTTTGCCGTGTGCTGCATGGCGGCCTGTGAGCTGAACAAAGGTCTGCTCCAGCGGGAAAAATGGAGAAATAAGCGCACTTTTCCGCGCAGAAGTGCCTTATGAAAACGATGCAAAAAGACCCGAAAAGCTAGGCCACAAGCCGCTTTTCCGGGTCTTTCATGTTGGAGCTACTGACCTGATTCGAACAGGCGACCTGCTCATTACGAGGACGCAGTTAATATACATATTTTAACGTAAACACGTTATCTCACCAACCGCTTGCGCACTTTTGCGCCATCGGCACCTAAAAATCAGGAAATCAGCACGTCTTTTTCAGGTAGGAATCCAGCCGGTTGATTTTCTTTTTCTTGAACTTTTTATCCAGCGACGTATAGATGCCGAGGGTGACGCTGATGTCCTTGTGGCCCATCTGATCGCGGGCGGTCATGACGTCCACACCGGCAAAGTACATCAGGGTGCAGAAGGTGTGGCGCAGCTGGTGCGGGGTGAAGGTGTCGATAACCATCGGCACACCGGCGGGGTCGTGCTTGTTTACGGCCCCTGATGCCCGTACTTGATGTTCAGGTCACACATATAGCTTTGCCACAGCCGCTTCCAGCCCTGCTCGGTCATGCGCTTGCCTTTGTCGTTGTGCAGCACATACAGGCAGCCGTCCTGCTGCGTCCGGAGATAGTCCACCAGCACCTTCGGGATGTTGACCACACGGACACCGGCGGCGGTCTTGGGGGCCTTGCTGCGCTTAGCACGGAAGTCATAGCCGTTGTTTACCGTGATCGTTGCGTCCTGCAGGTCTACGTCTGCCCAGGTCAGGGCTGTGGCCTCACTGCGGCGCAGGCCAGAGTAAAGCATCAGCATGGCGGCGCGCTGGGCCTTGTGGGGTGTCTCACGGATCCAGCGCTGCTGTTCCTCGGTGATGGGCTCGCGGACTTCCGGCGGTGTGCCTGCCGGGCAGGTGGTCTTAGGGATGGGGTTGTACTGTACCACCTCCGGGATCGCAAGGTCGTAGACGGCCTTTGCACTGCTGCGCAGGTTGGACAGCGTATAGTGGGACAGCGGGGGCTGGCCATCGTGCCAGTCAGCCAGGGCATTGAGCACCTGTTGGAAGTCGGCACTGCGCAGGGATGCAGCAGGCCGGTTCAGCAATGGGCCCCAGTGATTTTTGTTGTCCTCGTAGCGGTCAAGGCTCTTCTGGCCGATGCCCTTTGCCCGCTTGGCCGCAATAAGGTTGTCATACAGGGTGGCAAGGGTGGCGTCCATCTGGACGGATCTGCGCCCTTGCCGAGGGAGATACGGTAGGCTTCCGCAGCGGCACGGGCCTCGCGGGCCGTCGTGCCGTAGAAGTTCTTATATTTTGGCTTCCCGTCGGCATCCTTGCCGATGTTGACCCGGTAGCGGTAGCGGCCGTCTGTTCCTTTTTTGTTGGCTGCCATTCTGTGCACTTCCCTTCTGTCCTCGGTGTTGGCAGCACCGGGGCGTTTTTGTTTATTCAACCGCCGAGGATTCCTCGGCGGTTCGTCTGCTTGAGTTTTTTGATCCGGACGGCGGTGTTTGTCCGTTTTTTTATGCTTTGCACACCTCCAGGTATACAGGTTGCGCGTCTGCCTAAAGCATGCTACAATACAGAGGCAGGCGCGACGAGTGGAATTCGTATTTTACTCCTTGTTACAGCCCGGCGGTGCATCGTACCACTGCCGGGCACTCTTTTTTTGACGGGTTGCGCGAAACTCCAAAACAGCTTATACTACAAACGGAGCGGCGGGTGCAGCCCCGTGCTCTGCATGATACCTCCTACTTTTCTTTTGACGGGTTTGAGCGGTTGGCAGAGGCCCCCTCGGCTGGGAACAGCTGAGGGGGCCTTGTGCTACACATGGGCCAATTTAGAAGGAATGTGCCAGAATATGGATTACTTCTTCTTTGACAAGCCCGTCAATAAACTTTCCGTTTTTGTACACAGAGGTTGAGTCAGTATAAGTGATATCACGCAAATTCGCATCACGAGTTCCTCTGCCGTCGTCGTACAAAGCATAGAGATCGAGAATTTCATTTTTCATTTCGTCAGTGAGAGAAAAATCAAGCGTTGTATAGGTTCCGTTGATCCGGACTTTGATTTCCTCGTCACGGTGCTTTACAAAATCGTTCATAAAGCCGACAGTCTCCCGTTTCAGAACAAAATATATGTTCTCCCAATAAGCATTATCGCCAAGCGGAACAAGACTTGTTGCACAGTTTGTGAAATTATACCGGTTGTCTCCGATTTTGATTATAATGCTGGTCATGCCGATCGGAGCAGTTTCCAAGCAATTAAAGTTAAACCGGTAATAATCGAAAGAATCATTGAGGCAGATCGTTGGATCTACGGTCAAAAGGGCACCATTGTCGAAGGTAACGGAAGAATTATAAGCGTCTCCAGTGAGAGATGCTGTTACGTTGCCGGTCATTTCGTCGAAGTAGGAAATAGAAACGTTCTCCCGGCCGCTTAAGACTGATGTGTTAAATTTAGACGTAGCAAACGCCGAAAGCGGAACACTGATCAGCAGCAAAGCCGCGAGAGCAAGTGATACGAGACGCTTTTTCATTTCGGATTCCTCCATTTTATCAAAGCCGCCGTTTGGCGGCTTTATTTTTTACGCTTCTTTTGCAGCCACGCAAGGCGTGCTGTCTTTTTTATAGTAACCAGTGCGGTTCAAATCTTCGACGTAGCCGATGACCTTACTCTGGCCCTCCTCGTTGAGCTGGTCAAAAGACGTGAGCAGGGCGGACTGCGCGGGGGTGAGGGCTGTTTTACCGGAAACGGTATCGTCTGAGAGATCATCAAGGGTATAGCCCATACAGTGGACAACGGACGAAACAGTGGAAAGCTGGGGGTCTTTGGTCTGGCCTGCAAAGAGCTTGTTGAGGGTCCCTTTGGGGACGCCGGATGCGGAAGCGATTTGCTCAATCGTCATGCCGCTGTTCTTTTTTAGGCGGTTCAGATTTTCAAGCCACACGGTAAAATTCTCCTTTCTGTTGATGATTTCATTATATAAGGAGCTTCTCCAGAAGTCAATAATAAATTACCGAATAATATAAAATTCTGCAAAAAAAGAGTTGACTTTTACCGTCAACGGATGTAAAATCAAAATGCAAATTACCGAATAAGGTAAAAACAAGAAAGGAGAAAAAACGTATGGATAACCTGAAAGCGGAGATGCAGCGAAATGGCCTGACCATCCGGGACATCATGACCACGATCGGATGCTCGGAAAAGACCGCACGAAACAAAATCAACGGGGAGACGGATTTCACTTACCCGGAAGCGGAAAAAGTACGAAACAGGCTTTTTCCGGGGATGCGGATGGAGTACCTGTTCCACCACACCCCGGAGAAGAGCGCATGAACCGCAGGATGTTGTGGGCACTGCTGATCGAAGCCATCGGGACAGTGGTGTTTAACGTAGGATGGTGGATGGACTGGCCGCCAATGGTGCTTTTTGGCGTACTGCTGGCAGTTACCGGCTGGACCTGTGGGATGAAAAATAAGGAGGAAAACAAGATGAAGTACAACACGCTGCGGATCATCCGCCAGCTGATGGAGCACGAGCTGGTAGTGGCAGAACAGCAGATTGACCTGCTGAACGAGGAACTGAAGCGGCTGGACCCGGACGGGCTGCTGCCGGAGACCGACGCCGGGTGAGGGTGCGGAAAGCTGCAAGGGACCGGAGATACGAGATGGAATGTGCGCTGAAGGACTTTGACGCACAGGACTGGAAGTAGGAGGACAAGGACATGAATGCAGAGGCAAGAGAGGACTTGCGGCAGATGCTGCTGGAGCAGCTAGACGTAGAGCGGAGCGAGTACGATGGGGCCCAGGATGCCCTGAGGGCTATGGACCCGGACAAGGTGATGGACGAAGGCTATGTGCAGGTGGCGAACCGCAACCGGGCCGCAGAGCGGATCAAGAAGCTGAAGAATGCCATGGCGGAGCTGGAGTACCTGCACCAGGCCAAGGAGACGTCCCCGGAAGAGACGACCCCGGAGGAGCTGACCCAGGAGCTGGCCTTGAAGGACAGCAACTTGTACCTGCTGGAGGCCGGGGCCAACATGGCCAACGAGGGCAAGAGGTTGTGCCGGAAGGTCCGGGCGGAGCTGGACCGGGAGGACAGCGACGCCGAGTGTGTGGCCCTGGAAGTAGAGAAGATGATGGACCGCTTGAACTGCATCATGAACATGGTGCTGGAACAGGAGGGGGTGTTGGAAATATGACCGCTCGGTACATGATCTACCTGCCAGCGGATGCCCGGGGCGGCTGATCCGGTGCGACGACGGAGACACCTGCAAGCTGGAGACGCTCCAGCAGCTGGTGGGCGGCTGATCGAGACGGCAGACTGCTGCCTGGAACCGGGATGGGCCCGGGAGCCGGTGGACAGCATCAAGCTGATCGTGAACGAGGAAGGCCTGCTGCAGGAGCTGCCGATAAACTGGAAGGCGATGGAGCTGTACCAGTACGGCTATATGAGCGGCATCGTGGGAACGGCAGTGCTGGCGGCTGCACGCGGGGATGAGCTGATCGGCTTTGCAAAGCGGTGTGCGAGACCATCTGCGAGGAGTTTGGGATTGATATGGAGGATGGCATATGGAACGACTGACATCCCCCCGGTGCAGCGGCATCAAGGAGGGGTATTGGAGCACTGCCAAAAAGGACGAGCTGGTGCAGCGTCTGGGCCAGTACGAGGACACGGGCCTTACCCCGGAGGAGGTGCGGCAACTGAGCCGCAAGGACAACCGGTTCCAGACCTTTAACCCGGACTAAGGAGCGAAGAGGATGACCGACCGAAACAATGCCCCGGCGGGGCGGCTGGTGCCGGAGGTGAGAGTGCCGACGGAAAAGGAGCTGCGGGAGCAGAACCACCCGGAAAGGGACGGCAAGCCGATGCTGCTGAGCAGCAAATGGATGGTAAAAGCCGGGCTGGCGATGTGCGACGAGCTGCTTGCGGTGTGCAAGCAGCTGGTGCACGACCTGGACGAGACGGACCACGAGGATGTGTATCTGGCAATGGATGTGAAAAGCAAGACCGAGTGGCTGCAGCGGGTGCTGCAGATCGCGGAAGAACAGGAGGAGTGACAAAAGCCATGAAAAGGACAGTCACAAGGCAAAGGTCTGGGACGCGCGGCAGCTGCCCGCGTACCTGACCCCGGCCGAGTACGCCGCACTGATCGGCGTGTGCCCCAAGACGGTGCAGCGCATGTGCCGGATGGGAATGCTGCCCGCCACTAAGGTGGGCCCCAAGCTCTGGCGCATTGACAAGAACGCCGCGCTGGAGAAAATGAAAAAGCCCGCCGTGCTGAGAACACCGGCGGGCTCCGAGTGAAAGCGATCTGACAAGGGCCGCTATCACCAGAAGTATAACGCAAACGGAGGTATTTTGCAATGAAAATCAAATCGACAGTATGGCACTGGCTGGCGGCTGGGAGCCTTTGCGCCGGACTGCTGTGCGGCATGGGGCTGGAAGGCAACGCCAGGTGGGCGCACCCATCACGGACGGGCAGTTTGTGACGGCCATGGTGCTGGTGCTGGCGGCCGGGCTTTTTATGCGGCTGGGCTTTGCGGCCCAGGAGCAGGAGGAAAAGGCCGGACACCGGGCGCACCGGCAGCCGGAGAACACCGTGAAAGCCGGAAAGCGGAAGGTGGGGTGAGCAGGATGCGTTACCGTGTGCACATTGAGATGAGCCGGGACGGCTACCCGCTGCGGCTGCAGACGGCCTTGCTGGTGGGCGGCAGCAGCCAGGGCGTGGCCAAAGCCAGAGCGCAGGAGCTGGCACGGGAGCAGCACCCGGAGTGCGACGACTTCCGGGTGTACCATGTGGAGGAGTTTGGCAAATGCAAAAAGACACTGTAAAGGACTGGGAGCGGGCCACGCTGCTTTGTGATCAGATCCGCATTGACGCAGATGCAGCCCTTGCAGTGGTGAACGACCTGCCCAGCGGGATGGCCGAAGACGCCGCGAACCTGCTGTGCGAAGCGCTGACGGAAGCGAGAGCGCAGTGCTTGCCTGGGCGAACGACAACGGGAACCGTGAAGAGAAAAGGAGCAGAACTATGAAGGGTACGATTGAGATCACGGTGAGGACGGTGCCGGGCGGAAAAGTCCTGACCAACGTAAAAGGAAAAGAATGCAGCGAGGAAGATGTCCTGAAGGTAATGACGATGGGATTTTGCGGGATGGCGGCAAGCAGCCTGCGAGATGTGCCGCAGCGGCTGCGCGGACAGTGCTGCAAAGAATTTGGGAAGATGATGGAGGGCACGCTGCTGGATCTGTTGAACGGAGAGGCAAAGGCGATGCAGCGGTTTGAGGCAAAGAGGCGGCCTTTATGACGGAGCTGCTGACGCGGCAGGGAGAGGTACAGGACGAATGACACAGCAGGAGTACGAGCAGAAGCTGGACGCGGCGCTGGAAGAGCTGGACTGGCACGACCCGCGCAGCAAGGAGAGCAGTGCATACAAGGTGCTGGCTGCTGCCTCGGCGGACAAGAGCCTGAGCCTGGACGAGTGGATGCAGCTGCATGACCGGTATTGGAAGGCGGTGAAGAAGCTGTGAGCAAAAGCAAGTTGAGCTGGAGGACAGCATCACGCTGGCGCAGAACAACGCCATTGATTTTACCCACGCATGCGTGACCATTGCCCTGAACGAAAAATTTGGCATTGGCAAAGAACGGCAGAAAAAAGTGAACGCGGTGCGGGACGAAGTGAACGGCAAGGTGCTGGAGATCATGACCCGACCGGCAAGCCGGAAGCACGAGCCGCTGCGGAAGGCGGAAGCCTGGATGCACAGCCAGATGCCGGAGGGCACGGTGTGGGAGCTGCACATCCCGATGGCCAAAGGCCGGGCAAGGTCGCACAAAGAGTGGAAAATGCAGGGAGCCGTGGACAGCGCGGCCACACTGGAGTGGCGGGTGTGCGCCATTGCCTGCGCCGAGGTGCTGGGCTTTGGTGCGGAGCGGCTGAACCGCCTGCACGAAGAAGTGCTGGCAAATTACCGGCAGCTGAACCAGTGGGTGCTGGAGGAAGGTGTGGACGTGGCCATGGAGTGGTTCCGGCGGTCGTGCACCAGCGCGTACAAGACCGACGTGGAGGTGCTGGACCGGCCGGACCAGAAAGAGATCTGGGGCTACCGGATGCACGAGGAGCAGGCCATGCGGGAGATGCGCACCCGGCAGGTGCGGAACGAGGTGCGACGGATGTGCGCGCCGAAAGCGCTGCCGCTGGCACCGGCCGAGGTGGAAAAGCGCATCCAGACCGCGCTGCAGTACGGCACACCGGACAGCTGGCAAAGGAGACGGACGAGATGACACTGACGGAAGCAATGCAGTACCGGGCCTGACGGCGTGGAAGCTGGCGGAGCGGACGGGCGTGAAAACGCAGACGGCGAAGAAGTGGACGGAGCCCGGCGGGACACGGAAAATCACGGTGGAGCGGCTGCGGCAGATCACGGAGATCCTGGACGGCGGGGCGCTGATCACCGAGGACGGCGTGGAGTTTGAACTGTACGGAGGAAAAGTATGAGCAAGGACAAGAGAAAGATCACGCGCAAGCGGTTTTGCAGGCTGCTGGCAGCAAAAATCGGCTCGCAGGTACCGGAGGTGCGGGACTTTGCTGCATGCTGCGTCGGGTTTGAGCAGTACAAGAACCAGCAGATGCGAGAGATGGACGGCCCGGAAGCCCGGCGGAAAGCGGAGCAGGTATTCGGGCGGCTGTGCTGGAAGGATGCGTGGGAAGAGCTGCGAGAGGTGCGGGACAGATGAAGTACATCTACAGCCTGTACGACGCAAAGACCGGGGAGCTGGCCTACAAAGGCAAGGCGGGACAGCTGGTAGCGGATGGCGTTTTTTCACGGAGCGATGACCTGAGCCGACTGTGGGCCAAGCAGCACCTGAAGGCATCCGGCCCCGAAAATGGAAGGTGGAGCGGGAAGAGATCCGGCCGGTGGCAAAAAAGATAGCGCCGCCCGGCGGGACGACCCGGAAGGTGTGGGTGTACCGGATGACGGACGCCGACGGCCGGGTGGTGTGCGAAGGCACCGCGGTGGAGCTGGTGGAAAAAGGCTTTTTTATCCGGGCAGAGGACGCACCGAATGCCCACCGAGCCGGGCACAATAAGCGCCTGGGCGTGACATGTGTGGAGCGCCGGAAAGAGGAGCGGCCCATCCGGATCCGAAAGGGGAGGACCGGAAGAAGCGGGAAGCTTTTCGGAGCGGAAGAACGTGAGTGCGAAAGAGCCGGAAAAGACGGAGATGGACGCGCTGCAGGAAGATGTACATGCGCTGTGCCGCTACAATGCGGCGGCACGGAAATGGGGCCGCAAAGAGCTGAGCTACGGCTACTGGGCGGCGGCCGGGAAACCGGAGGTGCCGGTATGACCGAGTGGTGCTGCAAGCCGGACTGCCCAGGAAGATCCCCGGCGTGCCATGACCAGTGCGAAAAGTACCGGGAGTGGAAGGGACGGCTAAAAACCGAGAAGGAGTACACCCAAAACGCAATCTACCGGGACAAGGTGAACCGGGGCGATTACGAAAAAGAAGGCTGGATGGCCCACAAGGGACAGCGGAGCAGAAGAAGAAAATGAACAGGAAAAGCCCTCCGGCAATTACGCCGGAGGGCTTTGGCGACGGGACGGGCATAAAGTTTGCCGGGTGCTGCCAGACGCTGGCGGCAGGCGGGAGCCTTTATCAAAGTATATAATATACCTTTTATTTTTATAAGCGTCCGGGCGGGCGCTTGAGGGAGCTTGTATACCCGTTATTTCTACGACGGTGAGGACCGGGAAAAGAAAAGGACAAGGGCGCTGCCCGAAAGAAGAGGTGAGCCATGAAGAGCTGGATCCGGGAGAAAAAGTACGAGTGCGGAGAGTACAGGACCGTGGGCATCTATGCGGTGACGGATCAGGAGCACAGGCAGCGGGGCAGGAAGCAAAAGGAGAGCAGCCGGGGCCAGAAGGCACGCAATAAAAACGCAGCATGCGCAGATACCAGCGCAAGGTGCTGGCGAACTTTGACAAGGACGGCTTTTATGTGACCGGGACCTACGAGGATGCATACCGGCCGGAGAGCTTTGAGGACTGCGTGCAGGACGTGCGGAACTATGTGCGGCGGGTAAAGGCGGCGGTGATCCGGCGGTTCGGGGAGCAGAGAGCCAGGCAGCTGAAGCTGAGCCTGCACGCGGTGCGGAACGGAGAGAAAGGGAAGCTGCACATGCACGGCTTTGCCGAGTGCAAGGGCCTGACGGCGGCCGAGCGGAGGGAATTCCGCCAGATGCTGGAAGAACTGTGGCGGCGGCGGGTGCCGGGTACGGGAGAGTATGAGCCGCTGGGGACCTGCAACGCGGACCGGATCGACGTGAAAAAGATCCTGGGCATAGACGGGGATGGCAAAAACGGCACGGTAGGGTACATCTACGGCCACAGTGAGCGCCGGTGCGTGGAGACGCGGAACCTGACGCTGCCGGAAGTGCTGCGGGCAGCCGACACCAAGTGGAGCCGGAGACAGCTGCGGCAGGGGTGCAGCGAGCACGCCGAGGATGCAGCCTGGTGGGAGCAGCGCTTCCCGGGCTGGGAGGTGGTGCAGGTGATGGTCTACGACCCGCAGCAGCTGTACGAGACCGACCGACCACGGCCAGACGGCTGGGAGAGCACCGACCCGCAGGCGTATCTGATCCTGCGGAGGCGGGAGTTTGCGAAAGTTCGCACCTGACAGATAAAAAAATTAATTATATTTACATATTGCGCGCGAAACGCGGAAAAACGCTGAATTTGCGCGCAAATCAGCGCAAAAGCGCGCGGAAAGGCGGGGCACGGGTGACAAAACAGCAGAAAAAGGACGTGCGGAAAGGACTGCGGCGATATGGCAGGGCGATGGAAGCGGCCGAAGACACCCCGGACGAGCTGACGCAGGCCTGGGGCCGGGTGATCGGGAAGGCGCTGGACTACTATGACGAGGCGGACCCGGTGTGCGCCGGGATCCTTGTGCGGCGGTACATGGCCGGAGAAAAAGAGTGGGACGTGGTGGAGGCGCTGCACATCGGGCGGACGACCTACTACCGCAAGGAGCTGGAGGCGTTGAGCACGGTGGGACTTTTTGCCGCACGGGAGGGGCTGGTGTAGCCATGCCCATACAGGAGCATGGGACAGGCTGAGTGCGATGCATCCGGCCTGTTTGTGCTGCAACGCAGCAAACCGCGTGCTGAAAAGTGCGCGGTTTTTTATTGCGGACCCGGACGGTAGACTGGGAGCCAAAGCACGGAGGGAGGACCGGGGATGGCAAAGCGGAGATACTGCAAAAACACCGTGCCCGGGAAGCAGGGCCGGGGCAAAAAGTACCCGGCGGCTGTGCGTGCCGAAGTGGTGATGGCCATGATCGGCTCCAACTCCATCTGCGCAGTGGCGCGCAGGTACGGCGTGCCGGAGAGCACAATCCGCAGCTGGATGGCCGAGGAGGCCGGAAAGCCGGACGGAGTATTTGCAGCAGCGCGGGTCGAGGCG
>ENA-OQEB01001046-OQEB01001046.1-human-gut-metagenome-genome-assembly--contig:-NODE-1046-length-10641-cov-1.536808_pt1 | contig 10641 bp, 12 predicted proteins | sample MGYA00242787_ERZ504619 | MGnify/ENA primary metagenome ERZ504619 (study PRJEB26092, sample SAMD00036317) | human gut metagenome | host: Homo sapiens | study: EMG produced TPA metagenomics assembly of... | reverse complement strand
GTATTTACCACGATTTTAACCACGCTTGATAGCGAAAATATAAGAAGATAGACCTAGATATGTGAGGTTTACCACAAAAGCAAAATGCCCGTAGAGCCTATAAAATAAGGCTTTGCGGACATTTAAGAAGATATAAAAAGATAGTCAAAAAGACATATATAATTTATATGAAATTTTGAAATTTTGAAATCAAGGTCGCAAATTTTTACTATAGAACAAAATATTCATTGTCAGGATATGGATGATATAGATTATAATTCTTTACACTGCTATATTATGGATGATAATAAAGTGGTTGCTTATTTAAGAGCGTTTAGTCAAGTATGATAATAAATATATAGTTCGGGTTGGCAGATTTGTACATTAGTGCATGGTAACGGGCTTGGAAAAGAATTGATGCAAAAAAGTATTGTTGCTATTAAAGAAAAGCTGAATGTAAAAAAAATATGTATAGATGCACAGCACGCAGTAGGTTTCTATAAAAAATTTGGGTTTAGAGTTTCATCCGATGATTTTTTAGAAGAAGGTATAGTTCATCAAAAAATGGAATTATGCACACATTTTTGAAAAAATGATTTTAAATATAGTTGAATCATACCAGGGAGAAAAAATAAATGATTGAAGATACAATAGAAATTAAATATCCCGTTGAAAAGTTATGGATAGTTTAGCTATGCTCAGTGAAACTTATTAAATATAAAGCTTAAATTATGTGATATAATCTTATAAATCTGAAGTATAAACGAGAATTTGTTTGGTGTTGGTAATACGAAAATTTTGAAGTTGTAAAGGAGAAAAAATTTATGGGGCGAAAAATTTATTTTGGGATATGGGCTACCCGTTTATAGTTAAATATTTTTTTGCCTTCTCGGCATTTTATTATCAAGGCTGGGAGGTATTGGAGGAATTGTTGTAAGAATTAAAAGAATTATTTGCAAGCTAATGGGACATAGCGACTGAGAGAAGCGGTATAAATATTAGAATTTATGGAGGCTTTCTTATTTCATTGGGATTTTTGTTTTTCTTTTGATTGTAAGATTGATTTTTTCATAAAGAAATAGAGTTGTAAATTCCGGTAACACGAAAAATTTAAATTTAGGAATGATATAAATGATATAAATGATTAAAGATTTAATGTATATTGAACTGAAAACAGGATATTCTGATGATGGTCCAGCATGGATTGGGTATGTGAAAACTTCAAAAACCAAGAAAACCATTTATTTTAACAACCATGCATTTCAGAAATATAACGGTAATTACGCAAATTATATAGACATTGAAAATGGTGATGAATACTGGATTTCTGGTTTGAAAAAGAAGGAGAGTAATCGACATTGGGCTGGTCATGGAAAAATTATGATTGACCGTAGAGCTGTTAATGAATATCTTACTCTAATTGATGAAAAAGAATTGCCACTAAATTTGTTTGAAATAATTGATATTGAAGACAGATTTCCAGTTGAAAGAGTAAATAAACTTTTGAACGATAAAGAATAAAATCCCAGTTTGTGAATTTAAAGGAGGATCTATGAAAAAAGTCAGTTTTGTTTATAGCAATGAGCCTTGACGGATATATCGCAGACAGTGAAGGCAGTGTTGAATGGTTGGTTGGACAGGGTGATGACGCTGATAACATTGATACATATTCTGAATTTGCAAAAGATATTGATACTGTGATAATGGGGTGGAATACTTATCATCAAATTGTTACTGAACTTTCGCCAAATGAATGGGTTTATAATGATTTTACAACCTATGTAGTAACACATAATCAAAAAACATCTTCTGATAAAATTAATTTTACCAATGAAAGCTCTGTTGATCTGGTAAAAAAACTACGAGAGGAAAGTGGGAAAGATATTTGGATATGTGGTGGTGCAACCCTTATCCAACAGGGAAGATATAATTGATTGTTATTATATTACTGTTATTCCAACTATTTTAGGGTCAGGCATTCGACTTTTTGAAAAGACTGACCATGAAATTAAGTTAAGGCTGCTCAAAACACAATCGTATAATGGAATGACGGATTTGATTTATACAAAGCGATAACTCTTAAACGTACATTATAGGGTGGGATCGCGGATATGTATTTACAAAAGGGAAATCCGGTATAAAAGTTTTGAAACTAACAAGAAGGTAATGCCAAAGTAAATGAGATGAGAAGAGAGTTATTTCCGTTTGACTTTTTGGAAGAAACAGAAAGCTCTCCGCCGATCTCTTCTGCAAGTGATCTGGCAATCGTAAGACCAAGTCCGGTTCCGCCCTGACTGCGCGCCGATTCCTGAATATAGAAGCGGTCGAACAGATGAGAAATATCTTCGGATGAAAGAGAACATGTGTCATTAGCGAACAAGATTTTAATGGAATTTTGTTCGTTTTTTATTGTTATATGAAAAAAGGTATGTGCGTATCTTCCGGCATTTTGAAACAAATTAAAAAAGATTCGTTCTAAAGCTGTTTTGTCAGCAAGCACATATATTGGGCGATCCGGCAAATCAAGCGAAACGTTTAAATGTGTCTCTTCGAGTATGTGGCAGTTGTCTGCAAAAGATTCTCTCAGTAATTTTACAGTATCAATTTTAATGAGATTTACTGTATAGTCATGAGCTGTAAGTCGGGAAAAATCATAAAACTGCGTAATCAGGTTTTTCAGTGATTCTGATTTTCGTTCAATGACATCTAGTGTATCTGAAAGCTCAGCGTTTTGTGAGATATAGGAAGACTGGGATTTTTATATAGTCTAACATATCCGAGAAGGGATGTTAAAGGAGTACGCAGGTCATGACTGATATTTTCAATCTGTTTTTGAAATTCTTTTTCCTGTTTTGTATAACGCGCGCGCTCATGGTGAAGCTCATCTAAAAAAGAGTTGATTGTGATGAGAAGTTCCTTTAACCGATTGTTCGGAACGGGAAGATGTATCATCTGATTTTTGGAGAGATCCTGCTGTATGACATCGAGCTCTTTTTGTATCTGTTTTAATGCACGGAGAAGGGAAATGTAGCGAAACGCAACATATCCTCCTGCGATACTGATAAGAAATAGAATGATATACAACATATGTGATCCCTCCATATTTATGTTTATAAGTCTGCTTTTCGGATGTGCCTGAATCCGATTGCCATGAAAATAATAATTCCTGAAATTCCTGCAATTATGCAGCGCAGCATACCGCCGGTTGTATCCCATGCGGTAATGCATGAACTCATATTGACGTTTGCGGTGTTGATCTGAAAAAGTTCGATGGCATCCACATGGCGATGTTGTAGATAAAATCTGTTTTAAAATGGGCTGAAACTGCTAATTCCGAATTTAAGTAAAATTGTCGGAAAAATGAAAAAGACAAAAAGCCATGTAAAAAATATGAATGCGCCGTTTTGAAAACACAGGCAAAGTACGATTGTTAAAACAATACTGGATACGGCAATCAAATAAATAGCCGGAATTTCCATTAGCAGATCGGTCATATGAACCGGACCGGTTTTATCAAGAAACAGTTCGGTCATGAAAATCCAGAGGGTGAGAACAATCGTCATAATGACAGTAGCAGTGGTGATACTGACGATACATTGGCTGAAGAACACCTTTCCTCTGGGAATTCCGTTTGCTATCGAATTTTTTATAATCCCGTTTCTTTTGCTGTCTTCATAGAGAACCGAAGCGGTCAGCATTCCCATCAACGTGAAAAACATAGGACTCGATACAAGGATGGAATAAGAAAAAGAGGTTGTATGGTACTGTGTTTCAACAATCGAAATACCTGATATCAGTAAAATGGTCAAAACAGAGAGAATTCCGAAGAAGACACGGATTCCGGTTGTATGGATCATACGGTAGTACTCACTTTTAATAAAATTCAACATTTTACAGCACCTCTTTTCTTCAGTTCCATATAATAATCTTCCAATGATGTCTGGAGTGTCTGCATTTTTGTAATGTAAACATCATTTTTTGCGGCAAGTCTGCTGAAGCTTTCGGCTGTCTCGTGCGGTTTATAAATGCGAATCGTATTTCCCGGAAGCACTTTATAGTTTTCTTCAGGAAAGATTTTTTCGAGCAGAACGGTATATTTTTCAGCATCAGAAACAGTCAGTTCGATACAGTTGGCGCATTTTGCGTGTAAAGCTTCAGAACTGATCTCTTCAAGTAAGATTCCTTTATTTAGGAAGCCGTAAACTGTGGCAAGGTGTTGTAATTCTGATAAAATATGGCTTGATAAAAGGATCGTGATGTTTTTCTGTTCATTTAATTGTTGAAGGATACTGCGAAATTCGACAATACCGCTCGGATCAAGTCCGTTGATCGGTTCGTCCAAAATGAGAATCTGCGGTTCACCCAGCAGGGCAACTGCAAGTCCGAGCCGTTGTTTTTGCCCGAGCGAAAGCGTTTTACATTTTGCATGTTGCTTTTCGGATAGACCGGTCAGTTGAATTGCTTCGCCGATTTTTTTGTTGTCTGGAACTCCCTTTTGAATGGCATAATAATGCAGAGTTTGCTCAACAGTCATGCCTGGAACAAAGCATGGATATTCGATCAGGCAGCCGATATTTTTGCGTATATTGCAAAGTGCTTTTTCTTCTGTTTCGCCAAAAAGGCATAGTTCTCCGTTTGTTGGAAAGATGTGTCCGGCAAGTAATTTGAGTAATGTGCTTTTTCCCGCGCCATTATCTCCGATCAGTCCGTAAATGCAGCCTTCGCTTACATGAAGATCCACATGATCCAGTGCGATAAAGGGAGAACGCGGATTGTATGTTTTTGTGATTTGTTTTGTCTCTATGACATATCTGTTCATATCTGTTCACTCCGTATGGATTTTATTTTATGCAGCAGGTTTTTGAATAAAAGCTGTTACGATGCCAATTATATCTGAATCTGTTTTAATAAGTCAATAAAGAACTTTTAAAGAACTTATAAAATCGTACTGATTAGGTTTATCAAAGTTTAAATCTATAATTTTTGAATCAGTTCAGTTATTAAATGCTAAATCACTGCTTCAAATTTTGTTTTATTTGAATGAAGAACAAGTTTGAATCCAATTCCGTATACAGTACGGATATATTCGTTTTCAGGATCGGCTTCTTTTATTTTTTTTCGGAGATTGCTTACATGTACATTGACAGTATTGTTTTCCCCATAATAGCCTCCGTGCCAGACGAGATCGTACAGCATTTCGCGGGAATAGACCTTCTCTGGATTTTTTATGAAAAGATAGAGTAAGTCATATTCGTGGGCGGTCAGAGAAAGTTCGATTCCGTGAACAGTAACTTTTCTAGAATCCGGATATAACTCTAAATTTAGGCAAGACAGTTTTTTTGATGTTGCAGTACGCCGTAAAGCAGCCTGGATTCTTGCTATGACTTCTTCAGGTTCAAACGGCTTTGTAATATAATCATCGGCACCCATTTTTAAAAGTGACACTTTGTCTGCCAGGGCAATTTTTGCAGACAATATGATGACTGGTACGTCAGAAGAAAGATTTTCCCGAAGTTCGGATAGAAGTTCTTCGCCGGATAATCCCGGAAGCATAAGATCCAGTAAGATTAAGTCCGGCGTGTTGTGCATAAAGAGCAGTTTTGCTTCTGTTCCGGAAAATGCCTGTATCGGCTTAAAATGCTCGGTGCGTAATATTTTTGCAAGCAGATTGTTGATATCTGCGTCATCTTCTGCAATTAAAATTTGTTCTCCCATATCGTTAATATTTCTTCCTTTCCTATTTTCTGTCTTTAGAAAGACGTAGACGGGATACATCCGCTATGCTATAATAACTCTAACGCTTTGTCATAGTAAAGTGTAAATTTATGAAATTTCAAATTTCAAATTTCAGATGAGATGGAGGATAATGACGATGTACGACTTCGATGAAATCAAAAATGCAGATCCGGAGATTGCGGAAGTGATCACAGCGGAAATGAAGAGACAGAACTCCCATATTGAATTGATCGCTTCTGAGAACTGGGTGAGCAAAGCAGTGATGGCAGCGATGGGAAGTCCGCTTACAAATAAATATGCAGAAGGATATCCGGGCAAGAGATATTACGGAGGCTGTCAGTGTGTGGATGTTGCCGAAGAACTGGCAAGAGAACGCGCAAAAAAACTGTTTGGCTGTGAGTATGTAAATGTACAGCCTCATTCAGGAGCGCAGGCTAATATGGCAGTTCAGTTTGCGATGCTGACACCGGGCGATACGATCATGGGAATGAACCTTGATCACGGCGGACATTTGACTCATGGATCACCGGTCAATCTGTCGGGAAAATATTTTCATGTCGTTCCTTACGGAGTCAATGATGACGGAGTGATCGATTATGATAAGGTTTTGGAAATTGCAAAAGAATGTAAACCGAAGATGATCATTGCGGGCGCAAGCGCTTATGCAAGAACGATCGATTTCAAACGTTTCCGTGAAATCGCAGATGAAGTCGGCTCGTATCTCATGGTAGATATGGCTCATATTGCAGGACTTGTGGCAGCAGGTCTCCATCCAAGTCCGATTCCGTATGCACATGTGACAACGACAACGACCCATAAAACATTAAGAGGTCCAAGAGGCGGAATGATCCTTCAAGTAATGAAGTGAACGAGAAGTTTAATTTTAATAAAGCAATTTTCCCGGGAACTCAGGGAGGACCGCTTATGCATGTAATCGCGGCAAAGGCAGTCTGCTTTAAAGAAGCTCTTGAGCCGGAATTTAAAGAATATCAGATGCAGGTTGTAAAAAATGCAAAAGCGCTCTGTGAAGGTTTGAAAAAACGCGGCGTGAAGATCGTTTCAGGAGATACAGACAATCATCTTATGCTCGTAGATCTTACCGGAATGACGTAAGACGGAAAGAGCTGGAAAAACGGCTTGACGATGCACATATTACATGTAATAAAAATACAATACCGAACGATCCTCGTTCTCCGTTCGTGACAAGCGGAGTAAGACTCGGAACTCCGGCAGTTACAACTCGGGGAATGAAAGAGGACGATATGGATAAGATCGCCGAGATCATTGCAATGGTGATCGAGAGTGAAGAAAATGTAGAGACTGCAAGAAAACTGGCAGCAGAACTTACAGAGAAATATCCTCTTTGTTAAATTTGATTTAATGATAAAAAGAATAGAAACAATAGAGTTCCTCTTTGCCCGACAGGATCAGGTCCTCCGGGTAAAGAGGAATTTCTTGATTTAAAGCTTTAATTCGCAAAAGTATTGTGCTATACTAATAGACATCAGTAAAAAAGAAAGCTGAAAAGCAGATTGCCGATAAGCGATGGCACAACATATTATAAAGGAGGATATGCGCGATGATATGGGCAAAGGAAGAGACTCTGCCAAGAGAAGAGATCGAACGGATACAGCTTACAAAGCTGAAGGATACGGTTCGATATATTTATGACAGAGTGAAACCTTACCGCGAGAAAATGGATATGGCAGGTGTACGTCCGGAAGATATACAGACGTTGGAAGATTTAAAAAAACTGCCGTTTACATATAAAGCTGATTTTCGGGATCATTATCCGGATGGGTTGTTTGCGGTTGATAAAAAGGAAATCGTTCGTTATCATGCAAGTTCGGGTACGACGGGAAAGCCGACCGTTGTCGGATATACAAGAAACGATCTGGATATCTGGCTGAATAATGTTGCGAGAATTGCATGCATGGGAGGCGCGACGGAAGAAGATGTGGCACAGATCGCGTTTGGATACGGAACATTTACGGGAGCGCTCGGACTTCACGGAGGTCTTGAGAAGATCGGAGCATCTGTGATTCCGATGTCTTCAGGAAATACAAACAAACAGATTATGTTTTTACAGGATATGGGTGTGACACTTCTTGTGGCTACCCCGTCTTATGCGCTCCATCTTGGAGAGGAACTTCGCAGAAGAGGGATCGATCCATCAAAAGATTTAAAGATAAGAATCGGACTGTTCGGAGGAGAAGGCATGACAGAGCCGATGCGGGAAGAGATGCACCGTGTTTGGGGAGAACAGTTTGTCTGTACACAAAATTATGGTATGAGTGAACTTTGCGGACCGGGTGTTTCGGGAGAATGTACACAGCTTTGTGGAATGCATATTAATGAAGACTGGTTTATTCCTGAAATTATTGATCCTGAAACAGAGGAAGTTCTTCCGCCGGGAGAAAGAGGAGAACTTGTTGTTACCTGTCTTGGAAAAGAGGCGCTTCCGATCGTAAGATACCGAACCGGAGATATGACAAGACTGATGTATGAGCCGTGTAAATGCGGAAGAACAACCTGCAGAATGGAAAATCTTTCCGGTCGTGCAGATGATATGCTTGTTATCCGAGGAGTTAATGTATTCCCGACACAGATTGAAGAAGTGCTCTTAAAGATTGATGAGATCGGACCGCATTATGAGATACTTGTAGAGAGAAAGAACCGTCTGGATGTAATGACGATTACGGTAGAGCTGATCGATGACAGACTTCTTGACAGCTATGCAAAATTAAGTGAACTTGAGACGAGGATTAAGTCAGCATTGAAATCGCAGCTTGGACTTGCAACCTGTATCAGGCTTGTGGCGCCGAACTCTTTAAGACGGTTTGAGGGTAAGGCAAAGAGAGTAACAGATTTACGAAAGGATGGACTTTGATATGGCAGAGAAAGTGATCATGCTCGGCAATGAGGCGATTGCGAGAGGAGCATACGAAGCAGGGGTAAAGGTATCGTCTGCTTATCCGGGAACTCCGAGTACCGAGATAAGTGAATACCTTGTACAATATAAAGATGATGTGTATGAAGAGTGGGCGCCGAATGAAAAAGTGGCGACAGAAGTGGCGGTCGGAGCAAGTCTTGCCGGAGTACGTTCTATGGCATGCATGAAGCATGTCGGTTTGAATGTGGCGGCAGATCCGCTGTATTCGGTTTCTTATATGGGAGTAAACGGAGGACTTGTTCTTGTTGTTGCAGATGATCCGGGACTTTACAGTTCTCAGAACGAACAGGATACGAGGATGGTTGCAAGAGCCGCTCAGATTCCGGTGATTGAACCGTCGGACAGTGCGGAGGCAAAAGATTTTTTTAAGACGGCGTTTGAATTGAGTGAACAGTTTGACAGACCCTTTATTTTCAGGACAACAACAAGACTTGCACATTCGCAGGGAATTGTAGAGTTGTGTGATCGTGCGCAGGTCGAAGATAAACCGTATGAGAAAAATATTCCGAAAAATGTCATGATGCCGGGAAATGCGAAACTTCGTCATGTCGAAATTGAAAAACGCAATCTTGAACTGGCAGAAGCAGCGAATACACTTTCGCTGAATAAGATGGAGATGAATGATACAAAGATAGGAGTTATTACAAGCGGTATCCCTTATCAATATGTAAAAGAAGCGCTTCCAGATGCATCTGTTCTTAAACTTGGACTTGTGAATCCTCTTCCGAAAAAATTGATCGAAGAGTTTGCATCAAAAGTCGAGACGCTGTATATCGTAGAAGAACTTGACCCGGTAATTGAAGAACAAGTTCGTTCATGGGGAATTCCGGCTGTAGGAAAAGAAATTTTTACAGTGCAGGGCGAGTACAGTGCCAATATGCTTCGCAAAGCGATACTGAAAGAAAATCCGGATCTGAAAAAACCGGCAGAAGCTCCGGGAAGACCGCCGATTCTTTGTCCGGGATGTCCGCATAGAAGTGTTTTCCATGTATTGAATAAGCTGAAAATGCATGCTGCCGGCGACATCGGATGTTATACGCTTGGAGCGGTTGCGCCTTTGAGCGTAATCGATACGACGATGTGTATGGATCAAGCATTTCGACGCTTCATGGAATGGAGAAAGCAAAAGGAAAAGAATACATAAAAAATTGGGTTGCCGTAATCGGCGATTCCACCTTTTTGCATACAGGCATCAATTCATTGATGAATATGGTATATAATCATGCGACAGGAACAGTACTGATCTTGATAATTCGACAACAGGAATGACAGGACATCAGGACCATGCGGCTACAGGGAAAACTTTGCAGGGCGATCCGACATATGCGATTGATATTCCGGCTTTGTGTCGTGCAGTGGGCGTGAAAAATGTTTATGAGATCAATGCTTTTGATCTTTTGCTGCTTGAAAAAACGATCAAAGAAGAGGTGGCAAGAGACGAAGTATCGGTCATTATTACAAAAACTCCGTGTGTACTTCTTGATAAGAGGAAAAAGCCGCTTTATATTGCACATGCCGATAAGTGCAAAAAATGTGGAATGTGCATGAAGCCGGGATGTCCGGCAATGACGAAAAACCCGGACGGAACGATTCATATTGACGATACAATGTGTACAGGATGCGGTTTGTGTAAAGATTTGTGCAAATTTGATGCAATCGAGCTTATAAAGGAAGGTGAGTAAGGGATGGCTGTGAAAAATATTATGATCGTCGGTGTGGGCGGACAGGGAACTTTGCTCACAAGCCGCATTCTCGGAGGTCTTACGATCGCGGGCGGATATGATGTGAAATTATCGGAAGTTCACGGAATGGCACAGAGAGGCGGAAGCGTCGTTACATTTGTTCGATACGGAGAAAAAGTGGCGGAACCGATTGTGGAAGAAGGGCAGGCAGATGTAATTATTGCATTTGAGCGGCTTGAGGCGCTTCGCTATGCGCACTTCTTGAAGAAAGACGGAGTGTTGATCGTAAAT
>ENA-OQEB01001045-OQEB01001045.1-human-gut-metagenome-genome-assembly--contig:-NODE-1045-length-10644-cov-1.531806_pt1 | contig 10644 bp, 10 predicted proteins | sample MGYA00242787_ERZ504619 | MGnify/ENA primary metagenome ERZ504619 (study PRJEB26092, sample SAMD00036317) | human gut metagenome | host: Homo sapiens | study: EMG produced TPA metagenomics assembly of... | reverse complement strand
TTTTGGCTACGTTACTGAGAACGGAGTGAACAGTAACGTATAGATAAGAACACAAAAAAAGCAGCATCCTGAAATACAGGAATGCTGCAGTCAAAATTACATATTTTTTATTCGGCAGAAGCTGCTGCCTTTTCTTTCTCCGGAAAAAGCTTTCCGAAAATAAATCTTACGAATGGTCCGGCATAAAAGATCTGCCAGAAGAATGCCATCGGAAAGTTCATTGCTGTTGTCTGGAGCCATGTGGGAATGATCTGACTTGCCGGTGCATGTTTGATCAGCACAGTTGCCGCAAAGCTCATACATGGACACATAAATGCAACGGATACTGCTGAGATTGCAAGTACAAGGTGGAACGGATTATCTCTTCTCATATCCACAATACCAAATGCAATCTTCTTTGCAAGACCACCGATGATAAAGAAATCAAGAATAAATGCAATCGGTCCCATGAATGTTAATTCATGAAAGGCTAACAGAAATGTCTCATTTGTCATTGTCCCTGTATTCAGCACAATGTTGTAGCAGATCATGGCATAAACCATTACAAACACCATGATAATCGTAAAAATAACTTCCTGAAACTTGTTTTAGGCATAAAAATCCTCCTTAGATAGTATGAATAACATCAATTAGAGATTTGTGTTGTTCATAACCATCCAGGAGGATGTACCGTTTCCAATAATACCAAATATCTGTTTCTTAAATTTACCGTTGATTATTATATGGATTCCGGATGCAAAAGTCAAGATTTTTTTATAAATATGGTACCCCCGGGGTCTCAGGATAGCTGCCCATTGCGATCAGAAGTTCCAGACCGATCTGTCTTGCATTCAGTACCGCTGTTTTCGCAGCACTGGCATCACCGGCAACTGCCAGAATCACTTCATTGGAATGACTGGTTCCCTTATCAGGTGTCATATATTTTGCAATAGAAAGAGAGGCAGACTTCATCGCTGTATCTGCCATTACCAGTCCGATTGCAGCAGGAGAGCCAGCCATAAATCCGAATGCTTCTCCCATTGGTACTCCGAAAGCCTTATTCAGTACCTGTCCTGCACTGGCTGAATAGGCAAACTCCAGATGACCGCTTTCACTGATATATACCTCTCCTGCATTTTTATTGGTAAGCTCCAGTGCCATGGATATGGCATGGCGCACATCTGAGACATCAGTTCCTCCAAGAACAATATAATTACCGTGGCCGCCCCAGCCCTTTGTATCCCTTGGCAGTTCTATGGAAAGAACCTCTGTGTTGGTTGCTTTTACTGCATCATCAAGAGCAGTCAGCTGCCCTGCTGCCCCTGTACGGGAACTGAATAATCCCAGACAATGATACTTCGTTCCTATGTTCATCTCCTTGAGCAAAGTATCATCAATCCCTGAAATCACAAGCCCAATCGTATCCAGAACTGCGGTCCCTACAAATTCACTGCGCGTACAGTGTGTGCTGATATTTTTTATATCTATCATTTGTTACGCCCTCCTGTATATATTACCCCATAATACCAGATTTTATATGTTTAGCTTATCATGCCCTGACAGGATAGGCAACAGAAATATACTATGGTAATCAATGTGACGAGAACACAAAAACGACAAAAATCCCCAACTCCCGCAGACCAATTCTGCGGGAGCCGGGGATTTTATGTAGGTATGAACATAATACACGAATACGCCAGTTATATAATCGATATTATACAATTAATTACTTCACGATCATACCAGTCTTCCTGTCACTGAAGATTGCTACCTCGATCAGGAAGATGATACCAAGGATCAGCTGCTGTAACTGTGTCGGCATCATCAGCATTACCAGACCACTGGAAAGTACTTTATATGTCATAACACCAAGAATGATGTTATAGAATCTTACTTTAGCACCGCCGTTTACAGGCATTCCGCCAAGTACCAGAGCGATCATGATCTGTGTTTCCAGCTGGTTACCTGCTGTAGATGTAACGGAACCTACTTTGATAGCATTTACAAATGCTGCAAGTCCTGTGATACATCCTGCTGCCACGAATACAAGGATCTTTGTAGTCTCTACACGGATACCTGCGAATCTTGCTGCTGTTTCACCTGCACCGATTGCTTTCAGTCTGGAGCCCAGACCTGTGTAAGTAAATACAAGATATGCCACTACGAAGATGATCACTGTGAAAGTAAGCATAAATGGCAGTGTGTTGTATTTGGAAATATCACTTACTGCGTAAACAGGTGAGTTAGTTGTTGCATATGCACAAACTCCACGGAACAGATACATGGTACAGATTGTAACAATGAAGCTTGTGATTTTTCTCTTAACATTGAAGTAACCATTGATCAGTCCGATCAGTCCGCCTGTTACCACACCACCCAGCGCTGCCAGAACCATGTTGTAATGGGAAAGGTAGCAGACTACGATGGAAGCAACACCAAGCATGGAGCCCTGGGAGAAATCCAGACCACCCATTGTCATGACCATGAACACGCCGATGGATGAGATCAGCAGCATGTATGACTGGCTCAGAAGCAGTGATATATTTTTCGGCTGAAACAGTCTGCCGTCTGTGAGGATTGCAAATAATACACAGATGATCACGAATCCTGCTATAGGAAGGATCGTACGCACAATGGGACGTTCCAGAAATGGTACTTGCTCAGTTGATTTTTTTGTTGTACTCATTTTTTTACCCCCTTAAATCATATTGTCAATCAGATCTGTGTCTTTCAGATCCGGAGAGCGAAGGAATTCACCATTGATCTTACCGTCCTTCATGATCAGGATACGGTCTGCCATACCCAGAAGCTCCATGATTTCCTCAGAGATCATAATAATGGATTTTCCTCTTTTTCTCATATCGTCCATCATGCGTAGATATCAGCTTTAACTTTGACATCAATACCACGTGTAGGGGAGTCAAGGATGATCAGGTCGGAGTCCTTACCAACCCAGCGTGCAAGAACGACTTTCTGTTTGTTACCGCCGGAAAGAGCGGATACAAACTGGTCAACGCCTGTCATTTTTGTACTCATCTGTTTTGCAAATTTATTGGCAAATTCATTCATTGTCTTTGCACGAAGGAATCCATGAGTCTTCAGATCCTCCAGAGATGGAAGACAGATGTTATCGCCAATTGTATCATTGATGACCAGAGATTCATTGTCTCTGTCTTTGGAAGCATAGGCAATACTGTGTTTGATGGCATCCGGAATGGAATTGATCGGTGTGCCGTCTCCCAGAGTTACACTTCCCTGGCGGAAATAGGAAGCTCCGAAGAGTGCCTTTCCAACTCATGCATACCGCATTCGGAAAGTCCTCCGATACCAAGGATCTCACCTTTGTGAAGATCAAGGTTCAGGTTCTCGATCTGCCTTTTACTGTCACGTTCTTTGCAGAAAGAACAACTTCGTCAGATACTTTTTCACCGTAGTCTGTACGATAGTAGCTGTCACCAATCTCACGACCTACCATTAAGGCTTTCAGTCTGTCAGGTGTAGCTTCCTCTTTTGTAATAGAACCAATCTTCACACCATCTCGAAGTACGCTGATATTATCAGACTGCTCGATAACCTCCTCAAGGTCATGGGAAATAAAGATTACGCAGTTTCCTGTGTCACGAACCTTGTGCATTACCTTGAAAAGCTCTTCACGACCTTTCTGTCCAAGTGCTGTTGTTGTCTCGTCTACAACCAGAACCTTCGGATTAAAGTAGGTGGATTTTACAATCTCTACCAACTTACGATCCTCAAAGTTGTAATCATCGATTACTTTAGTTGCATCAATATAGTTGAATCCATAGCTGTCCAGATATTCCTGGGCTTTCTTGTTCATTGCTGCGGTATTTTTGATACCACATTTAGTAAACTGATCCTCGTTTCCAAGGAAAATATTCTCTGCTACAGTCAGTCCGGAAAGTGTTCCGATCTCCTGTACGATAATGGCTACACCCTGATGGTTGGCTTCAACCTGGTTGGTTGCGGTGATCTCTTTTCCTTCAAGATAAACTTGCCGGAATCTTTCTGATAAATACCTGTCAGGCAGGATGTTAATGTAGATTTACCGGAACCGTTTTCACCGATCAGTGCGTGGATCTCACCTTTATTAAAGGTAAAGGAAACGTTGTCCAGGGCGTGTGTGATGCCAAATGTTTATCAATATTTTCTGCTCTTAATAATATTTCACCCATAATCGTTCTCCTTATTTTACTACAAGACCTTTAACCGGTTTAGTTGTCAGTGCAACGATAACCAGCAGAGCAACACCTGTTACTACGTTCTGGATCGTAGTCGGAGCTCCCAGTGCAAACGAAACATTGAACATAACTGAATGATCATTTCACCGATCACGATAGCGATAACCGGATGGCCATATTTCTTAAATGCCAGTCCAAAGAATGTTCCCATCAGAGGAGTAAAGTTACGGCTCATAGAGGAAAGGTTGGAAGCTGATGTCATGGAAGTACCAAAACTGATTGTCAGGATTGCCTGAAGTCCGAAGAAAAATCCTGCAAGAGTAAATGCTACGATCTTATATTTCGGAACATTTACACCCATGTTCTTGGCTACAACTTCGTTACTTCCGATGGCGTAAGTATAAGTACCGATTTTTGTATATTTCAAAATGAATGCGCAAAGCAGATATGCGATCAGTGCCAGGATCAGGTTGACTGGATAATCACCAAATGCTCTGTAGTCTGCTGAAAGTATTACGTTCTTTCCGTTTGTGGCGTATACACTGAAGGCCTCATAGATCAGGGACAGCGCACATGTAACGATCAGAGAAGAGATATGTAATTTAATATAAACAATACCATTGATGAGACCAATGATCGTACCACAGATCAGCGGTGCAATGATAAGACCGGCATAACCGAATTTCTCACTTGCATTGCAGGCGATAATGGATGAAAGTACGATATTGGCACCAACGCTCATATCGAAAGGTCCCATTACGCAGATAAAGTAGAGGCCGCATCCGCCAACTGCGTAAATTAATGCTGATTTCATGTAGGTGGCCAGTTTCTCCGGGGAACCGAAAGTAGTCGGTGCAAGTACTTTAAATACTGCCCAGAAAACTACAAGCATAAGAACCAGAAGGCCGATTCCATAATACTGGCTTTGTTTGAGTTTTTTCATAACCATTCTCCTTATCCAATTCTTCGCCCGCCAAAAGCAGGAGTCAGACGCTTCCTCAAGGTTTGGCCTTTTGCTTCGAGCGGGCACTGACAATTACCTCTTAAAAGTTTCTCCACTGCCCTTTGGAGAAAAGGCAGTGGAGCATAAGTTCATCATATTAGTTGCTGTGACGGGAAATAACATCCTCAATAGAAAGTGATGTAGCTGCTTTGTTCAGATCATCAAAGCTGTATCCTGCTAATTCCACAAGCTCTTCATCTGTGTATGGATCGTCATCTACAAAGTATTTCTTGTAGTTTTCATAGTCTTCGGAAGAAGATACATACAGGTATGGGAACTGGATTTCGTATCCGAAGGATCCTTCATCTTTTACATAGTTGCCTTTGATTGCGTTATATGTGATAAGGAATGCATATAACGGGTCGCAGAAGTGTCCGCCTGATTCAGCAAACATTCCGCCTGATTCAAGCTGCTCGCCAAGGTCATCAAGGAAGTCTGTGGAAACAACGTCAATCTTTCCTGTAAGTCCTTCGTTTGCCAGAGCACCGATGGAACCAACAAGCGGGTCACCGCCGCCACCTGCAACGATCAGAGCGTCCATATCAGGGTTGGAATTGTAAAGGGAAAGAGCTGCTGCTGCACCTTCTTCAGAAGATGTGTTAGCATATACAGGCTCTGTGATTGTTGCCTGATCATCAGGATTAGCTTCGTTCCATTCGTCAACTGCCTGTTTGTAACCTGTCCATCTCTGCTGGAATGTAGCATCACCAACTGTCCATGCCTCAAGTCCGATGTTTCTGTCACCGTTCTCAAGAAGCAGGTTAACCAGTGTATATCCGTTTGTTACTTCGTCTTCATGAACTGCACCAAGATAATACTGTGAGTTGCATGCTGTCTGATATACTTCAGGGCTGTTCTCTTCGGAGATGATACGATAGAACTGTGTAAGGTAAACCTGATTTGCATCACATGTCTGGATGGCAGATGTCATTTCGGAGTCTGCAGAGTTACAGATTACGATACCGTTACATCCTGCTGCGCAAAGCTGTTCAACAGAAGCTGTAACCTGCTCAGATACGTGGCCCTGGTCAACATACATTACATTAACACCAAGAGCATCTGCTGCTTTGTCAATGATTTTTTTACTCTGGCTTCCAAGTACGTCTGTAGAGCTCCAGATTGATACGCCGATTGTGATGTCGTCATCGGCTGCCTGTGCTGTAACTGCACCAGCCGGTAAAGAACCAACCATTGCTGCTGTTGCTGCGATAGCGACTGCTTTTCTCATTCTTTTTTTCATGTTGTAAAACCCTCCTTGAAAAATTTTGGTTTCTTATTTTTTTGAACGGAAGTTTTTCCGGGCTTTCCGTTCCTCTGTGATTATATTAAACCATACTTTGCCTTTGGTCAGTTAGGACATATTTGGAAAATTTTGTTGCACATTTTTGACCAGTTTATATATAAAACTTGGACAAAATATGAACAAGTTGAGCAAAATGCCAGTAACTTGTATGTTTTCTCTATTGATTAGTTGTATATCTTCCAAAAAAGCCCTCTGTATCCGTTCGATTCGATAAGAACCGCTATACAGAGGACTTCCACTTCCGTTACTGTTTACCCAATTCTATCTGAGTTTCTTCCATACAATAGCAATCCTCTAAAATAATGCATTTAAGAGGCTTGCTATAATTATTATAATTGTGCCAGATTATTCCGATACTCTCTTGGACTGCATCCCATTTTTTTCCTGAATACCCTGCTAAAATAATTATAATCATCATATCCTACCAGGAACGAAATCGTCTCCAGCTTCTTATCCGGATCTTCATAAGCTCTGCTGCCTTCTCCATCCTGATTCTGGTGAGGAAGGCAATGATTGTTTCACCATATTTCTGGCTGAAGCTTCTGGACAGATAGCTGGCATCCATATGATATTCTTCTGCCAGAGCAGTAAGTGTAATATTCTCATAATAAGAGCGTTCCATATATTTATGGATCTGCTCTACCTGCTGCATGATAGAACCTGATCCGGAATCTGTGTCATTATCCTCTCCGCTTTCCCATAAGCTATCCAGAAGAATATTTAAAGAGGCAGACAGTGATGATGCATTGAGACATTTCATATAATAATCAATATTGTCCATAGCCTCCTCTGCCTGCGCAGTAAGCTCTGGGCATTTCTCCTGTACATAGCGGTACAGGATTCCTGTGATCCTTCCCGTGTACTGCTTCACATCCAGATAAGTCCAGTCACCATTATCACAGTGTTTAAAATCACAGGTTTTAAAAATCAACTTCTCTGTCTTTGCTTTCTGTCCTGTTGACAACAGATGATATAATTCCGTCTCCATATGAGCAGGCACTGATTTTCCCATCATCTGAATCTCACTGCTTCTCTGTTCCTCTCCTGATTTCTCTTCCGGGCACGATAGTATGCAATGCTGTCTGGTAAATGGTCTGGTAACCAGAGCAGATATCAGTTCTCTGTAAACTGTACCGATATCATCCAGGGAACTTGTCTGTTCATGGATCACAACAGAAACCGGACCGTATTCTTTCAGCGGAAATTCCTTCAGGATATTCTCCGCCAGTGTTTTGAGTTCCTTCGCATCTGCAGTCTCTACAATCAGAAACTCACTCATCTTGTTACTGTTGTTAAAAATGATCACATTTTCCTTCGAGCCTGTCAGTTCTTTTAATTTAGACTTAATACTCCAGGACATCTGCAGATTATCATGTTCAAACTGCTCTGCAATTTCTGTAATATTATAGAATTTCACCATCAGTGTGGCTACTTCTGAAAATGTATTTGTGCTGGACACATGGGTCTGGGATGCTGACTGCCCGTACAGTTTTCCTGAAAGTAGAGCTGAATATTCGCTGTCTTCCAGAAAGGATGACAATTTATGTTTTTGGATTCTGCTGGTTTCATCCTGTCTTTTTGCGTTTTCTCTTTCTTCCAGCAGTCCCAGTGCCTTGGTAAGCACCTTTACCATCTCTTCTTTTCCCACAGGCTTCAGAAGATAATCCAGACCGCCGGAAACAAAGACACCCTTTACCTTATCAAAGTCATCATAGCCACTGATGGCAATGGTAATGATTTCAGGGTATTCATTCTGCAAACGCTGCAGTAATTCCAGACCGCTCAGAAATGGCATATTAATATCTGTGAGAATAATATCCGGTTTTTCTTCGGCAATCCTCTCCATAACCTCTTCCCCGTCACATGCAGGCTCCAGAAATTCCAGGGAATACTCCTCCCATGGTATCAGATTCCGGATATTTTCCCTGCTCCAGAATTCATCATCTGCAGCAAGAACCTTATATTTCATATTTTTCATTGTCTCTCTCCTTGCTCATTTTTGAACATTTTCTAACTATTCAGTAGTCTACTATCCCGCGAGGTGTTTTGGCACGCAAGTACCAAATCCCGAGACATACAAGCAAAATGCCATCACCGCAGGTGATTTTTAATGCATTTTGGCTCGTAACTGTGAAGGTACTGAACAGTTACACATTTTCCATATCACCGGAATTCTCCGTAGAAACAGCCGGGACTGTGATCGTCACAGTTGTCCCCTCGCCTGCTGTACTTTCAATATGCAGTCCGTATTTCTCTCCGAAAAGCCTCTTCAGACGCGCATTAACATTCAGGATTCCAATGGAAATGCCGGATTCCACACGTTTCATATCATTCTGATCCAGCAGACGGTTCATAGATTCCGCATCCATTCCCGCACCATTATCCTGAATTGTGATCACCAGATTCTCATTCACATGTTCTGAACGGATCAGAAGCTTTTTGTCCTTACGGCGGACGTTTCTGAGACCATGTGTAAGTGCATTCTCCACAACCGGCTGGATGCAGATACGCGGCATCTGGTCTGCCAGTGTATCGCTGTCAATCTGATAATCGTAAGCTATCGTTGAGCCATTTCTCACATCCATAACATAGAGATAATTTCTCACATGCGCCATCTCATTCTGCACAGTGGAAAGCTCATCTGTCATATTCAGACTGTAGCGGAAAATTGCAGACAGTGAATGACACATACCGCTTACCATCGGACAGTTCTGAGCATTGGCAATCCCGCTCATGGTATCCAGTGTATTATACAGAAAATGGGGATTGATCTGTGCCTGCAGCATTTTGTATTCCGTACGCTCTACCAGCATTTTATGCTGCAGTTCTTCCTGCGCCATGACCTGCATACGGTCAAGCATTTCATTAAATTCCGTACCCAGCGTAGTCAGCTCCTGGGACCATCCTACGGGCTGCACCCGAAGCTGGGTTTCTCCGTCCTTGATCCGCGTGATAGTGCTGCTCATCTCTTCTACAGGCTTTGTCATCCACTGAGACACAAACAATACGATCACCATAATTGCAAAGATCATGGCTCCCATTATAATAAGAAGTGTTCGGATCAGTGTCTTCTGCGTTGCAGTGAGAAGAGACTGTGAGACAAGCACAAATGCCTCCAGATTATAATTCTCCTGAGACACCTGGATCAGATAATTCCCATCATACTCCTGTTCCAGTTCACCGGATTTATAATGACTTTGTACAACCTTTGCAAGCTGTTTCTGGATTCTGCACTGACTCTCTGAAGCCTCCCCGGTCATTGCGATCACCCGGTCATTTAACGGCTGCAGCCACAGACATACCTGCTCTACATCTACATATTTAGCCATAATAGAAGTAAGTGCCGCACTGTTAATATCACAGACCAGATACCCCAGGGCATTCCTGTCTGCATCATAATTATGCAGTTTCAGCACAAATCGCACAATATCTTTCTTTGCAGCAGAATTGTGATATCCGGAAATCATCAGATCTGTACGTTTTCCATGCACATAATCATAAACCCGGTCTGAATTATCATCGTACTCTGCCTTGTAAATATCTTTGGGATATGTAACTGAATTGTAGCGGTAGCTGCTGATCAGATGATCCTTTGTATCATAAAGATACATGGCAAGAAGCTGATCCTCTTTTGTAAAACGCTTCCTTGCAAAATACCAGCTTCTCCAGTAATAATCCTTCATGTCTGTATCTTTTTCCGCAGCTTCACGCATAGCTGCGATAAGATCCTGCTCACTGTAGATCGTAAGCATTTCCCCTCGTATTGTGTGGATAAAATTAGACAGATCTGTCTGCATTTTATTCAGAGAAATCTCATGATCTGAAATGCTCTCTGCCCTAATCTGTCTGCGCAGAGACTGATGAAACAGAAATGTCTGCAGAAGAAGTGCGAACACTACACTTGCAATGCACAGAACAAGCAGTGCCCTCCGCATTGTCCACCTTTTTTTCATTATTCCTTCCCCCTCATGTCAAGCGGATAAAAATCATCCGCTTTGTTATGCGGCTCTACATCGAATAACTGCTCCGCAGTTTATTCGGTTAGATACCTGATAATTCTGTAGCAATTCCTGTAAATTTCACAATTTCTGATAAACAGATACAAAAATGCATTATCTACAAAAAATTCACCATACATATCCCTTAATCAATTAATTACTTAA
>ENA-OQEB01001044-OQEB01001044.1-human-gut-metagenome-genome-assembly--contig:-NODE-1044-length-10644-cov-1.691452_pt1 | contig 10644 bp, 16 predicted proteins | sample MGYA00242787_ERZ504619 | MGnify/ENA primary metagenome ERZ504619 (study PRJEB26092, sample SAMD00036317) | human gut metagenome | host: Homo sapiens | study: EMG produced TPA metagenomics assembly of... | reverse complement strand
ATTCGCAATGGTAAAATGTTAGGTCGCAATCAATTTTTATTAAATGATGAAGATGATGATGAAAAAAAATCTGATAACAGCCTTTTTGAAACAATATTATAATGACGCGGTGGATATTCCTAAAGAAATATTAATACCAGAAGAGATAGCAGAAATAGAATTATTGCAAGAATGGCTTTGGGCAGAAAAGAAGAAAAAGACAAAAATTTTATTGCCTAAACGTGGTGTAAAAAAAGATATTTTGACGATGGCAAAAGAAAATGCAGAAAAATATTTATTAGAGCAAGAGCAAAAATTAAAAGATATGAAGGCTCGTAGTTAGGTGCTGTCTATGATTTACAAAAATATTTAAGTTTACCTAAGCCACCAATGCGTATGGAATGTTTTGATATATCACATATTCAAGGTTCAGAAACGGTAGCCTCTATGGTAGTATTTCAAGATGGCAAGCCAGATAAAAAGTCTTATCGCAGATTTAAGATAAATTCTACTGAAGGAAAACCAGATGATTTTATGTCGATGAGGGAAGTAACTACTCGCAGATATGTAGGCATTGATAAAAGTGATTTACCTGATTTAATAATCATTGATGGTGGTAAAGGTCAATTGAGTTCAGCTTTGGAAATTATTCGTGGAGCAAGTCATTATAGTGTCCCTGTAGTGGGGCTTGCTAAGCAATTTGAATATATTTTTACAGGAACAATCATCAGAGCCTGTTATTTTGCCACGTCATTCAGATGCTTTATATTTAGTGCAAAGTATAAGAGATGAAGCTCATCGCTTTGCGATTACTTATCATCGCAAACTTAGAACAAAACGCAATAAAATATCTATATTAGATAATATCTCTGGAATTGGTGCTAAGCGAAGGAAAAGTTTATTTGACCATTTTGAAACGATACAAAATATAAAAAAATGCTTCAGTTGATGAATTGATGGCGGTACCAGGAATTAGCGAGCAAATAGCAAAATCTATATATAATTTTTTCCGCACACATGAATTAGTGAGCAGTAAATTAAAATAAATTTACAACTATACATTTAATTTACAAGTTTACAATAAATAATCATTGACAAATATGAATTTTATTGTTATAGTAATAGACAGATAAAAACAGTGAAGAGGAAAAGTAGATTTATGAAGCTTGCAGAGAGCTATGGTTTGGTGGGACATAGTAGTGAATTAAATTGAAATACACCTTAGAGTTGCAAGGCTGAACAATTATAATAATTGAGATTAAGTAAGTTTTGTCGGAGTGCCTCCGTTATCATGGGCTAGGATATGTTAGTATCCGAAAGAGTGGCTAAAAAAGCAAATTGGGTGGTACCACGGGTTATAACAGCTCGTCCTATATAGGGGTCGAGCTTTTTTGTATGCTTTTTTAGCTAGATGAATTTATTTTAAATTTATATCAGCTGATAATAATACTTAAGTTTTTGACAAATTAAAATTTAATCTGCAGTAATTTAAAGATTGATGTTAAAGTAAAAATTTTGATTAACATCATAAGAAAGGATGAAAACTATGTCTATTCAATTAATGATAGTCTGTCTATATGTAGTATTATTATTTGCAATATCTTTTTATGTAAAACATCGCGCTAATAAAAATCCTATGGAGTATTTATTTGCAGGAAGAAAATTATCTACATCACTTATTGCTTTTAATGTAACAGGTCTTGCTGTAGGTGCTGCCTCTACTGTTGGTGTGGCAGAAAATGCAACACAGGTAGGAATTGCAGCTGGTTGGTATAATGGAGCATGGGCAATCGGTGCTGTGGTTATGGGAATTTTAGCCGCAGGAAAATATAGACAAATGGGTTGTTCTACGATACCAGAATTATTTGAACGTTATTATGATAAAAAAGGTCGTCTTATAAGTGCAATTGGTTTAGCAATCATTCTTATTTGTATTACTTCACTTCAATATGTAGCAGGCGGGGCAATTTTATCAACACTTATGCCAGATATATTTTCTATGAAAACAGGCATGATAATGAGTGCTATAGTTTTCATCGGTATCACTGTTGTGGGCGGATTGTGGTCTTCTGGTATGTCTAATATGATAAGTGTTAGTTTAATTTATTTAGGAATTTTATATTCAACTATTTCTGTCGTAGATAATAACGGTGGAATTGTAAATATCAATAATAATTTACCTGTAGTTGATTTTTCTTGGTTTAGTCCTATTGGTGGCTTAGGCTTAGCTGTGGTATTGGGTTGGATTTTAATTATGATATCTCAAGCACTTACATTGCAAGGAACTGTACAGATTGCCTGCGGTGCAAAAGATGCTAAAACAGCAAAAAAAGGCTTTATTTTAGGTGGAGCATTGATTTTTCCAATTGGCTTTTTATCAGCTATTTTAGGTTTAGCAGCTAAAGTTCAATATCCAGATATTAATCCAACTATGGCACTTCCTCAAATCATTATGAGCTTAGATCCTGTAGTTTCAGGAATAACACTTGCAGCATTATGGGCAGCAGATGTTTCCACTGCTTGTACAATATTATTAGGTGCAGGCACACTTATTTCTCAAGATATTTATAAACGTTTTATCAATCCACAAGTAACAACTGCAAAATTTTTGCAAGTAAATCGTTTAGTTATATTATTAGTAGGTCTTGCTACTTTATGGTTAGCATTTAATGCAGTGGGAATTTTAAAAACTATGATGATTGGTTTAAGTTTGACTACTGCGTTCACTGTAGTATTTTTATTTACTGTATTTGCGCCTAGTCTTTGTCGTAAAAATTCAGCATTTTACACTACTGTTGTAGGTTTGATAGGGTTAGTTTTATGGCAATTTGTACCTCAGATACATGTATTGCCACATGTAATTTATTTTGAATGGATTATTTGTATAATCAGCTTTTTGATTATCAGTGTTGTGGATAAACAGCCAATTAAAATAGTTGAGAAAGAAACTACATCAGCAAAAGTAATGGTAAATCAAGAAGTTTTGAGCAGATAAAAATAAATAATAAAATTTATAACCTGACAAGTAAAAATACTTGACAGGTTATTTTTTGTCATATATAATAGTCAAAGTCGTAGGACATAATTAAATTTGATGAATAATGAAAGCTCAGGTGGTTTAAATGTTAGAAAAGTTTTTGCACATGAGCGCTTTATTTGATATTTATGGGGCTTTGCTAACTGACAAACAGAAACGTTGTCTACAAATGCACTTATTTGAAGATTTTTCACTATCAGAGATAAGTACAGAGTTAGGAATTTCACGTCAAGCTGTTTATGACATGTTGCGTCGCAGTGAGCAAATCATGCAGCAATATGAAGATAAATTAGGTTTGGCAGCCCGTTCGACAAAAGAAAAAACAGAGCTTTTGTCAATTTTATCTGATTTATTAGCATTAAAGCAGGAATCAGAAGATAACAGGCTTAATAATATAATAAGACGTATTTCTGTGTTAACAAATGATAGCAAGGAGGCATAAATTTGATTTTTGAAAATTTAGCTGATCGTTTGCAAGAGACTTTTAAAAAATTGCGTGGTCATGGTAAATTAACAGCTGACGATGTTAATGCTACCATGCGAGAAATTCGCATAGCTTTATTAGAAGCCGATGTAAACTTTAAAGTAGTTAAAGATTTTATTAAAAAAATAAAAGAACGTGCAGTAGGACAAGAAGTTTTAGAGTCCTTGACACCTGCACAAGCTGTTATTAAAATTGTTAACGAAGAGTTAACAGCATTGATGGGGCAGACTCAAAGTCATATAAACATTTCACCAAAAGCTCCTACAATCATCATGATGGTAGGTCTTCAAGGGGCAGGTAAAACAACATCTGCTGGTAAACTTGGTTTGATGTTTAAAAAGCAAGGCAAACACCCATTGATGGTTGCAGCAGATATCTATCGTCCAGCAGCTATCAAGCAGTTACAAGTACTTGGTAGTCAAATTGATATTCCAGTATTTGCTAAAGAAGATTGTAAAGATGCTGTGCGTATCGCTAATGAAGCAATAGATTATGCAAAATCTCATGCTAATGACATTGTAATCATCGATACAGCAGGACGACTTCATATAGATGAAAACCTCATGCAAGAGTTGAAATCTATAAAAGAAGATGTAAAACCACATGAAATCTTATTAGTAGTTGATGCTATGACTGGTCAAGATGCAGTTAATGTAGCAGAAAGCTTCAATAATGATTTAGGTTTAGATGGTGTTATCTTAACTAAAATGGACGGGGATGCTCGCGGTGGTGCGGCGCTTTCTGTTAAGGCTGTTACAGGTTGCCCTATTAAATTTGTGGGTGCTGGTGAAAAATTAGAAGCCTTAGAACCATTTTATCCAGATAGAATGGCTTCTCGTATCTTAGGTATGGGTGATGTGCTTACTTTAATTGAAAAAGCACAGACTGCTTTTGACGCAGAAGAAGCAAAAAAAATGGAAAAAGCTTTCCGCAAAAATGAATTTACTTTAGATGATTTCTTATCTCAATTAAATCAAGTGAGAAAGCTTGGCTCTTTTGAAAATATCTTAGGTATGATACCTGGTATGGGTGGACTTAAGAAAAAACTTGGTGATGTAGATATCGATATGAATGGTAAAGAAATCAAACATATCGAAGCTATTATTAGAGCCATGACACCAGAAGAAAAAAGAAATACAAAAATCATCAATGGTTCTCGCCGTAAGCGTATCGCTATGGGTAGTGGAACAAAAGTTCAGGAAGTCAATAAGCTCTTAAAGCAATTTGACGAAATGAAAAAAATGATGAAGAAAATGTCTAATATGAAACAGTTAAATAAGAAAGGTAAAAAAGGAAAAGGCGGTTTCAAACTTCCTTTCTTTAGATAAACCTTCTATAATATAACTTAATCACTTTAAGGAGGTGAAAACATTGGCAGTTAAAATTCGTTTAAATCGTATGGGTGCTAAAAAACGTCCATTCTATCGTATCGTTGTAGCAGATTCTCGTGCTCCACGTGATGGTCGTTTCATCGAAATCTTAGGTAACTATGATTCCACAAAAGAACCTGCTATTATCAATATTGATGAAGAAAAAACTTTAGACTGGATGCTCAAAGGTGCTCAGCCTACAGATACAGTTAAATCTTTACTTAGCAAAAAAGGTATCATGACTAAATTTGATGCAGCTAAACATGCTAAGAAATAAGAAAGAGGCAAATAGATGAAGGAACTTGTTGAAGTAATAGCAAAATCACTCGTTGATTATCCAGAACAAGTTACTGTTGATGAAATCGTTGATGGTAATCATGTTTTGTTAAAATTGCGTGTAGCTTCAGCTGACATGGGAAAAGTCATTGGTAAACAAGGCCGTATAGCCAAAGCCATGAGAACTGTAGTGAAAGCTGCAGCTTCCTGTGAAAATAAAAAAGTTACAGTTGATATCATCGAATAATTGCAATAAAAATAGCCGAAGGTCGATTATGACTTTCGGCTTTCTCTTTATCCAAAATCTTTTTCATTATAATATATATATGATAGTATATATCATGAGATTAATGAAATAATTAAAGTGAGGTTATAATTATGGAAAGCATTTCTTTACAATGTCCAGTAACAATTAAAGTAAAAGTTACTGAAAAATTTAGAGCTAAAATGTTAGATAAAATGGAAAAACAATTAGCAGAAGTAGATTTAAAATTATCTAAAATCGACATTCAAAAGAAAAAAATTTTTAGAAGAACATGCTGAAGATAATATTCAACAAGTCGGAGCAATTGTTCAAAAAATGGAAGTAGACAAAGCTAAAGGTTTAAAATTAAAAGCTAAAATTGAACAAGATATTGCTGATATGAAACATTTAGGTTTAGGTGCTGAAATTATTCAAGGCACTATGCAACATGTATTTAATGTAAAAGTTGGCGATAAAATGCCAGCTGTTATGAATACTGAAATTATCGTAGAGGATGAAAAAATCATTGAAATCCGCAACTAATAAAAAGATTATTATTGGTAAAATCGGTGCAGCTCATGGTGTTAGAGGAGATATGAAAGTATATCCTTTAACAGATTTTCCTGATAGATTTAATACAATAAAAAAAGCATATGTAGACGATAAAGAAATAAACATTATTTCTACTCGCTATCAGGGAAATTTTGTAGTTATGAAAGTAGAAGGTGTTAATTCTCGTGAAGAAGTAGCACGTTTTACAAATAAATTATTGAAAATAAATCGCAGTGATGTACCACCACTTGAAGATGGAGAATATTATGCTTTTGATATAATCGGACTTCAAGTAATTAATCAAGATGATGTTGTTTTAGGTGAAATAACAGAAAATTTTGAAACTGGTAGCAATGATGTATATATTACTAAAGCTAAAGATGGCAGACAAATTTTAATTCCAGCATTAAAGAAGTAGTTACTGAAATAAATATTGAAGATGGATTTATGAAAGTAATTTGGGATGAAAATCAGGAAGTGTAATTATGAGAATAGATATATTATCCTTATTTCCTGAGATGTTTGGCGGAGTTTTTGGTTGTAGTATTACTAAAAGAGCGATTGAAAAAAATATTTTAGATATACAAATAACAAATCCTCGTGATTTTGCTTTTAATAAGCATAATCAAGTTGATGATACAGCTTATGGTGGTGGTGCTGGCATGGTGATGAAGCCAGAGCCATTATTTAGAGCTGTAGAAGACGTTAAAGCTAAAACGCAAATTGAAAATAGCAAGGTTATATTGATGTGTCCTACTGGAAAAGTATTCACTCAAGAAAAAGCAAAAGAACTTGCTAATTTTGATCAGTTAATATTTATCTGTGGTCATTATGAAGGCTTTGATAATCGTGTGGTACAAAATTTAGCTGATGAAGTAATTTCTATTGGCGATTATGTATTAACAGGTGGAGAACTTCCTGCTATGGTGGTAATCGATGCTGTATCAAGAATGCTTCCAGGCGTATTAGGCTCTGGAGAGTCTGCACCAACGGATTCTTTTTTATAATGGGCTTCTAGAATATCCACAATATACAAAACCACGTGAGTATAGAGTCTTAGTGTACCTGATGTACTACTTTCAGGAGACCATGCTAAAATAGCAAAATGGCGTCGACAAGAATCTTTGCGTGTTACGTATACAAATAGACCAGATTTACTTAAAAAAGTAGAATTAAGCAAAGATGATAAGAAATTTTTAGAGAAATTGAAAAATAATTCTAAATAAAAAAAGGCTTTTAATAGAAGACAAAATCTATTAAAAGCCTTTTATAATTTTTTAATAATAAAATTCAAATACAACACTTGTTAAAGTTAAATGCGGTTGATGATGGTTTTTATTACTCTAGTATTAAATTCAAATACAACACTTGTTAATGTTAAATAATCTGTGCCTAAATTACTTTCGCTTCCATCTTCCTATTCAAATACAACACTTGTTAATGTTAAATAATATTAGCCACTACTGCGTCAATATTAGTACCACGATTCAAATACAACACTTGTTAATGTTAAATTATCAAAAATCGAAGCCACAAAAAAACTAAGAGGGAAATTCAAATACAACACTTGTTAAAGTTAAATGAAAAGAACGAGGACGCTTTTTTAAAGAAAATCCACATTCAAATACAACACTTGTTAATGTTAAATTTTACAAACCTGCTAGAGATTTAGAAACAGATGAATTCAAATACAACACTTGTTAATGTTAAATGTGTTATCGCCAGAAGAAATAAGACAAAAATTAATTGAATTCAAATACAACACTTGTTAATGTTAAATTTGCCATAACTAACTACTATTTCTTTTATTTCAAATTCAAATACAACACTTGTTAATGTTAAATCTCAAAGGTCATAAAATGGGACTTTTAAATTTAAATTCAAATACAACACTTGTTAATGTTAAATAGTTTCAACAGATGGAGATAATTTTTACTCTAGTGTATTCAAATACAACACTTGTTAATGTTAAATACAAGTTGGAAGTATCGCTTTAGACGTACAAGCAAAATTCAAATACAACACTTGTTAATGTTAAATGCTATGTAATATCTAATGAATTGCAACATGCAGGCAATTCAAATACAACACTTGTTAATGTTAAATGCTAGAAAAATCAATCTGTACGATTTTCATTATACTATTAAAAGTATTGATATACAAGGATTTTAGTTGTTTTTTACCAGCGATAATAGGATTTTTGGAGATTTTATAAAAAGGTTTAATTTTCAAGCTTTAGAGGAGTTTTTCTTAATTTTAGCTGGTAATTTTATGGTAAATAAAATTTTATCAAGTAGTAAAAAACAAAAAGCAACTATCATTGATAGTTGCTTTAATTTTATAAATCATATGGTGACCCACCCGGGACTCGAACCCGGAACCTGCTGATTAAGAGTTAAAGCATAACAATTTTATACATAAAATAAAGCCTTTGACATCATAATATTATTAAAATGTGTTTTTTTTCGGAGAAAAATAATGTTATATAAGGTATTATATTTAGCTATATATTTCACAACATGATGTCAGCATGATGTCAAATATGATGTCATTTTTGAATACGATTATTAAGAAAATCAGCTATAGTCTGTTTCATCTGTTCGGTTTTGTGTACATATCTATTAAGCGTAAAAGAAGCATTTGCATGACCAGCTTGTGCTTGAATTGCTTTAGCCGGGATATTGGCTTCCGCTAAAGAAGTCAAGCAGGTGTGACGAAATGATTTAAAGGTTATATCCGATTTTATGCCGGCTTTTCGTTTTAATTTCACAAACTCATGTGTTATATTATCCGGCTGAATAAAATCGCCAAAACGTCCTCTAAAATTTGAAGTAAAAACAAAATCTTTATTGGTTAAAATACGACTGTTATTTTTAAATAGTTCTTTTTGTTGTTCTCTATGTTTATTTAAAACAGATTTAACGATATTAGTTAATGGGATATCTCGTATACCATAATCTGTTTTAGGTTCACCTAATGAGAATCGAGATGATAGTGGAGCATGTCTATTTGTTTTAATCGCATGATGTATGTGCATTGTATTGGTTTTAAAATCTATATCCTGCCAGCGAAGAGCTGCTATTTCAGAACGTCGCATACCTGTATCATAGGCAATCCAAAGTATAGCTTTTAGTTGCAAATTAGAGGTAGCATTTATAAGTTGTTTAAATTCATCTTCAGATATGATAGTAGCTTCCCTTGCTTTTGCTTTAGGCTTTTTTACATTTATGCAAGGATTTTTATTTATTAAATCCTCTCGTAATGCTTGCTGTAAAATTGCATTAATGATGATATAGCAGTATTCTTTTGTTCGTTGTGTTGGAATATTTCTTAATACGGTACGTACTAATGACGGAGTGATATCTTTTAGTTTATATTTATCTAATGTAGGGGGATATATGCAATCTAAGACTATCTTTGTAGCTGTTTATAGTTGTTGGAGATACATCATCAGATTTTATTTTTAACCATTCATCAGCCCATTCTTTGAATGTAGGCATTAATATTTCTTTGCCATTATCTAATTTAACACGATTTAATTCTCGTTGTACTTCTTCTTCTGTATAACCATATACATATACACGGCGTTTTTCATTCGTCAATGGGTCCGTAAGCATAACGGAAGATTGATATCGTCCATCTTTTCGTTTTTTCATAAATATCATGACCTTTCAATAATTATATCTATTAAATTATAACTAAAAAGTTATTGACTATTAATAACTTTAGTTATAATGAATGTGTAAAGGAGATGAGGAAATGCCTACAATATGTATGTTTAGAGGTATTAAAATTTTTATTAATTGGAGAGAACACAGACCACCACATTTTCACGCTACATATGGTGGAGATGAGGTTATCATTTTAATTAATGAATTAGAAGTTTTAGAAGGTGCAATTCCTAGTAAACAATTAAAAATGCTTTTAGGTTGGGCAGCTTTTCATCAGGAAGAGTTAAAAGAAAACTGGGAATTAGCTGAAAAAAATCAAGAGTTGTTTTCAATAGAGCCATTAAAATAATGGCTCTATTCTTTAAATCATGAGGTGATTTAATATGAAAAAAGATGTAAATTATTATTTATCCTTAGGACTCGATGAAGCAATGGCTAAATACTATGCTTCTGGAAGAAAAAAATCATAGATGTTAAAGCTAATGAAAATTATACACTTGTAATTACTTTTAATAACGGGGAAAAGCGTTTGATGGATTGTAAGACATTTATAAAAGACAATACTGTATTTGCAATATTGAAAGATTACAACGTATTTAAGCGTGTATATGTAGATAGTACACATTCTATTTCATGGGATAAAGACCCTAATATAGATAGTGAAAAAGTATGGAGCAATAAAATCGATTTATGTCCAGATAGTAGTTATATTGATAGTGTTCCAATAGAAGGTGAATAACATGAATGATATTAAAATAAGTAATTTACGTATAGCAATAATTAATGAATTAATAAAAACTAGAGAGGAACAAGGAATAAGTCAAAAAAAGCTGGAAGAGCTTAGCGGAGTAAAACAGCCTGTTATTGCTCGTATTGAAAAAGGTAAATCCAGTCCTAATACAGATACACTCGTAAAACTACTTACACCATTAGGTAAAAAACTGGTTATTGTTCCATTAAAATCAGCAGAGAATACTAAATAAGATTAAAGCCACTGTGATTTTAAATCATGGTGGCTTTTTTATTTTATT
>ENA-OQEB01001043-OQEB01001043.1-human-gut-metagenome-genome-assembly--contig:-NODE-1043-length-10657-cov-2.287179_pt1 | contig 10657 bp, 12 predicted proteins | sample MGYA00242787_ERZ504619 | MGnify/ENA primary metagenome ERZ504619 (study PRJEB26092, sample SAMD00036317) | human gut metagenome | host: Homo sapiens | study: EMG produced TPA metagenomics assembly of... | reverse complement strand
CCTTGGCAGCTTCTCCCGGTTGTCCGATAGAGGAAGTCATTTGTACTCCGGAAGTGTTTCCTTCCAATGCGGAGAGGGCGTTACTCAATGGACGTTTGTCCATCAAAGCGGCACCCACCGTGGATGCGGAACCTGTAAAAGAACTTTTCTTTGCGGTACCATAAGCTACGACAACAACTTCATCTATAGCTTGAGAATCTGAAGAAAGAACAATTCTCATGTTTTGCTGAGCTGTAGTTTCTTGAGTCCGTAAACCTACATAAGAAATAATTAGCTTAGCATCTTTCTGAGTTTCTAACTCAAATTTACCATCTAAATCGGTAATGGTTCCAATAGTGGTTCCTTTTACTACGATGGATGCACCTATAACAGGCTCCCCATCATCTTCATTAATCACTACACCGGTCACCTTCATTTGCTGGGCGACCATACACTGCACTCCCAGAAAGAATGAGAGTAGTACAAGCGTTAATTTGTGCTTCATAGAATGAATTTGTTTGTTAATTAGACACACATTATTTTTTCAAGAGACCATAGTTTGCACAGAACTATGTTTAACAGCATAATTAACAGATAGATAACTAAGACCAAAAACCCTCCTGCCAGCTATCATAATGCAACAAGATCCCCAGTACAACTAAATTGAATTTGACAATATCAATCAATATTATATTAGTTTTAGAATGTTTTATAACAGTTTGCTTTTTTATAATAAAAATTAGTATATTTGCGGCTGTGATTTTCAGGAGTCTTGGTGTGTACATTTTTTTGATAAGTATTTTAACTGTAGTTCTGTGCAGACTAAATGCCTTAATGGATGCTGAAAGGGAAGATGTCCATAAAGGATATCTTCCCTTAAACTTTGTGTGTATAATAAAAAAATGAAGTATTAATTAACGTTTATAAACGGATAGGGTTACCATTATAGAAATCTAGAATCTTCGTACGGAAGATAAAATCATATTTGGCCTGTGCCTGTTCCGCTAGACTTTGCGCGTATTTTGTTTTAGCCTCATTAAATTCAAAGACAGTGCTTTTACCTGCGTTGTAACGCTCTTGGGCATAATTGAACGCTTCCTTGCTCGCCGTGACGGATTTGTCGGAAGCCGTATATTTCTCTTGGGAAGCCGTTGCGTTGTAGTACGCTTGCTGGATTTCCTTGTATAACGTTTTCTTTGTATTTTCCATCAGCAATTCCCGGTTGATAATGTTGATCCTTGCGGTACGAACGCTATTGCGTACTTGGAAGCGGTTGAAAAGTGGAATACTCAATGAGAATCCGACGATCTTTTGCCCATTCTGCTTAAACTGCTCGCTAAAGGAACGAGTATCGGCAAATTCACCTCCGGAAGTAGAATGATAATATCCATTGCTGTAACTAGCCCCGAAATTTAACTTGGGGTAATAGCCCGCTTGCGCGACACGCAACATTTTCTTTTGGCTCTCTAGCAAATACTGTTGTTCCTTGATCTGAGGCTTGAACGTAACCGCATGATCGTAAATGTTTTCCGGAGGTAGGATGCTACTCATATTATCAGCCACCGCATCTTCAATTACAGGAGTCTGTATATCGAAACTCCGATCGCTTCGCTCTAGTTCCAGACTTTGCGCCAGATCCAGTAAAGCGAGGTTCACATTGTTTTGCGACTCGGTAAGCGTGACCTCATCTTTCGCTAATTGGGCCTTGATATCATACAGTTGGGAAAGTGGCACCTTTCCGGCGTTCACCATGGCCTCCGTTTTATTCACCTGCTCCTTGTCTAGTTCCACTTGTAGTTGCGCTATTTTCAGTAACTCTTTATTATAAAGTACTTGCAGGTAGTAGGAAGCTATATTGATGGATAGGTCTTCTCTCGCCTTATTCAAGTTCTCGATAGACGCTTTTAGATCAAGTTTGCGGGCGGCGATATCGTTCGGTATTTTTAACCCGTCAAATAAAGGCATGTCCAGATTGATCCCCAATGTGGAATTGGCGGCGTTCTGGTCCACGATCACCCCGGATTTAGACGTGGAGCGTCCGAACTGGAAGCTCTGTCCAAGACTGCCGTTTAGGCCGGGAGCCAACTGTATTTGCTGGTATGTAAGTCTACCTTTCGGCTTTCCTGTTCCTGCTCCTTTTGCTTTAAGTCGATATTATGCTCGATGGCATATTGGATGCACTCCTCCAGACTCCATTGCTTCACCGCATCCTGAGCGAAAACATAGTTTCCGGACAGGAGGGAAGCGATTGCCAGTATATATAAGTTTCTTCTCATCATACAATCTTTCTTTTATTTCTTATTCGGGTCAATAGCTGCGCCCCGGACTTTATCGGTTGCGGCCAGTCCTTCTTGAACCTCGATCTTGATACCGTCGGACAGACCTACCTTTACCGGATGTTTCTCGAAGACTTGCTCCGGTTGCTCTTGTTTAACTAACTGAACGAATGCGGAATCCCCTTGGAACTCGACCGTGCTTTCCGGGATCGTAAGAACGTCTTCCGCACGTTTTAGCACGATCTCGGCGTTGGCGCTATATCCCGCACGGATGAAAGCATCTTCGGGGATCGTCACGGCTGCTTGATCTCAAATTGAATGGCTCCGTTTTTCTCAACACCTTTGGGTGATACATATTCCAGCAAGGCCTCGAACGAACGGCTTTCCATGGCTCCGATCGTAAGCTTGATAGGCATTCCCTCGTGAATGCGCCCGATCTCGGTCTCGTCTACGTTTCCCTTGAAGATCATGTCATTCATGTTGGCGACTGTGGCGATTGTCGTACCGTCGTTGAAGTTGTTCGCTTGGATAACGGAGTTACCTACTTTCACCGGGATATCCAGTATCATACCGGTGATGGTACTACGGATCTGCGTGGTACTGGCTACATTGGAGTTCTTGGCGATACCGTCACGAATAATTTCCAGTGCGCTTTGCGCATTCTCTTTCTCCTCGACCGCCTTTAAGTAGTTGGCCTTCGAGAGATCGAAATCCTCTTGGGCGATAACACCTTGCTTGAACAGCAGTTCATCTCTCTTATAGGTTTCCTCCACCTGTTTAAGAGATATATCCGCTATGTTTACGCGAGATTCGGCGCTATTTAGCTGTACCATCTCCGGTATGACCTTGATCGTGGCGATAATCTCCCGGCCTGTACCATCTGTCCCGCTTCTTTCCTTAGCTCGGAGATGATACCGGATATCTGCGGCTTGATCTCTACCTCGTAGCGAGGTTCCACGCTTCCGGTGGCCACGTCTTGGTCTCTACCGTATCCCTTTTGGGGGTTACGACCTCATAAACGGTTATTACCGGTTGCGCCTTCTTCCATAAGAAATAGAATGTGCCTATTACCGCCGCACCTACGATCGTTAATAAGATAATACGTAGGATTTTCTTTACGATGCGATTCTTCATGATTATATAGTTTTATTTTAATTATCGATTCGTTATTATTCATCTCGGATGGCATCTATCGCTTTGATCTGCATGGCTCTCCATGCGGGAATCAGGCCAGCCATAAAACCGCTTATCAGCAGTACGACAGTGGCAGCTACCGCTGTTTGGATGTTTACGCCGGGATTCAGCAAGGTCGGATCGTTCGTTGGATTGGCGGACAATATCTTATCCAACAAATCCAAGAGGAAGACTCCGGCGCTTAATCCCAGTAAGCCCGCCAAGGCAGTCAGCACCAAGCTCTCGCTCATGACTTGCGAGATGATGTCGAAAGGCTTGGCTCCCAAAGCCCTTCGTACGCCTATCTCCCTCGTGCGCTCTTTTACCGTTACCATCATGATATTGCTGATACCAATAATACCCGATAGCAAGGTACCCATGCCGACCAGCCAGACCAAGATGTCGATACCTGTAAACAGTAGATTGAATGTCTTGAATTGTGCGGCGATATTGACTACGCCTATCGCCTGAGGATCGGTCGGTGCGATCTGATTTTGCGTCTTCATGATATTCTTGACCTGCTCGATCGTCGTCTCAATCGGATATCCCGGTTTCACGCTCAGTGCGAGGAAATGCAGGATGTCGCCTTGGTTCAAGGTCTGCTGCATGGTATTGAACGGAATGAAGACGGTTTCTTCTCCCCGGCCGCCCAGATTCAGGCCGATGCCCTTTGGTTGACCACTCCTACTACTTGGTAGTAAAGCCCGTTCACCCGGATATATTTGCCGCAAGGGTCCTCGTTGTGGAATAATACCTCATTGATCTTCGTGCCGATCAAGCAAACCTTGCGCTTTTCCCGCATATCGATCTCATTCAATAAACGGCCATAGTATAGGTCTTGCGTATCGATATTGAAGTAAGCCGGATATATACCTTTCACGTTGAACGTTCCGGTCATTATCCCGTAAACGATATTCTTTTCCGAGCGGTTGCCCCAAAGGATGGGGGAGATATCCTGTACGCTAGGTACGTCTCGTATGATGGCGTCTATGTCCCGGTTCCTCATGTTCCAGTTTCGCCCCTTGTTGAATCCTTGGTAGGGTTCGCTGGTGCGATCGGCGTAGAAGAATAGCGAATTCGTCGCGAATCCGTTGACGCTCTTGAACATGGCGTTCTTGAATCCCGATCCGGTACCCAGCAACAATACCAGCATAAGGATTCCCCAGAACACGCCGAAGCAAGTCATCAAGCTACGTGTCTTGTTGCGGGTGATGGTTACCCATATTTCTGTCCATCTGTCTATGTCAAACATATCTTTTCGGTTTATTCTGTTCTCATGGCTTCAATAGCGGATACATTCACGGCTTTGCGAGCGGGGAAATAGCCCGCCAGCACCCCGGCTACGACCAGCACCCCGGTAGCGGCCAGCGATATCCCTAGGCTGACGGTCGGGTGCCGGAATAAGGTAAGATCCTCGCCGGGATTTCCTCCGGATGAAGCGTTGTTCATCCCGCTCATCGTCATGCCATAGTCCGATTAGCTCCGTCAACCCGATTCCCATCAGCATCCCGATGTAACCGAATATGGCGGTGATCATGATGGACTCTACGATGACAAGCTTCAATATCGAGGCCGGTTTCGCCCCGATCGCCTTCCGGATGCCGAACTCCCGGGTCCGTTCGCGTACGGTGATCAACATGATGTTGCTAACCCCCACGATACCAGCCATCAAGGTGCCGATACCTACGATCCAGATGAAGAGCAAGATACCGTCTGTCATCGTATTGAACATACGGATCTCATTGCCGGTCATCCACATACCGATTGCGTTCTTGTCTGTCGGGTCGAATATGTGCTTACGGGCCATATACGACCGGAACCTGTTCTCGAAATCCTTGCACTCTTCTTCGGTGGAGACCCCGTTTACCGTAAAGTAAATGGAGCCGAACCCGAAGCCTTTATTATAAAGTTGTTGCGCTACGGTAAACGGTATATATGCGGGCGCGTTGTTACTCTTGTCGTCATCATCATAGATACCAACAACTTGATACATCATATTGCCGCATTTCACGTATTTACCCAGCGGGTCCTCGTTACGGAATAGCACTTCCGCCATACGGGGGCTTAGTATGATTACCTTGCGTGTAGCGTTCATATCCATCTTATTGATGAAGCGCCCGTTCTGGCTCGCTACATTAATATATATAATGGAATTGTAATCCTCGGATACGCCCCGCAGGTCGCCCACGATGTATTCTTCCCCATACGAGATGGTATCTGTTTGCGAAATGGTAGCCGAGCAGTATTCTATTTCCGGGAATGCCATCTTGATGCCGCTGAGATCCGCTTCCTTGAACTCGATCCTGCGGTTCGTGGGGTTACCTTTATAAGGCATGGTGGTATAGCGCCCCCAAACCTCCACGGTATTGGCGGAAAACCTCCGGAAGTTGAATATGATGCCGTTTCTCAACCCATTTCCCGCTCCCAGCAGGGTAATCAGCATAAAGATCCCCCATGATACGGCGAAACCGGTCAAGAAGGTACGGAGCTTGTTTTTCTTTATCGTGCTCCATATTTCCCTAAAATTGTCAAAATCAAACATGCGATTCTTCGTTTACGGTGTATTCAATCAATCCGTCTTTTACCCGGATAATCCGTCGGTAGCTTCCGCCACGGATGGCTCGTGGGTAACGATCACCATGGTCATACCTTCTTGGTTTACGCTACGGAGGAGTTCCATCACTTCCACGGTCGTGGTACTATCCAATGCCCCGGTAGGCTCGTCGGCCAATATAATCTGCGGCTTGGCGATCAAGGCACGTGCGATGGCCACACGTTGCTTCTGTCCGCCGGACATCTCGTTCGGCATATGATCCGCCCAATCCTTCAATCCCACCATGTCGAGATATTCCAGTGCCATGGCGTTTCTCTTCTTCCGGCTTACGCCTTGGTAATAGAGTGGGAGAGCTACGTTCTCCACTGCGTTCTTAAACGAGATTAAGTTAAATGATTGGAAGATGAAGCCGATCATACGGTTCCTCAGCTCGGCGGCACGGCTTTCGCTTAGATTCTGAATCAACTGTCCGTTTAATAGATAGGTGCCCGTGTCGTACGTATCCAATATCCCCAAGATATTCAATAGGGTTGACTTCCCGGAACCGGACGCTCCCATGATAGATACCATCTCTCCCTTCTCTATATCTAGGTCGATACCTTTCAAAACGTGCAGTGGGGCTCCGTTAAAGTACGTTTTGTTTATTCCTTTCAGTTGAATCATCATATTATGTAGTTACTTTATATATTAGACGTACAGTTTGCTAAATAAGTTACACTGTTGGTGAACACTTTTATCATCTGGTTACAAATATATGTTTTACTAAGATACCTTGTATCGCAAGGTACTACTAATTATGTAATATTAACAAAGAGGTCTTGATTATAAGTAGATCCTTGTTCCTTTCCTCTGTATATTGTAGGCCAAACAAGCGGCTGTCTTACCCAATTCATAAAGATACATTCATCATGCACCAACTGATGCATGATCTTCTAACGGCTGGTGCATGATCATCTACCAACTGGTGCATGATCGTCCACCAGCGTTGGACGATGAAGCTAACCTTATCTTTGCCCTAATAGATAAAGGGAAAAGCTTTAGGCTATACAGGCATAAACCCTTAACTTTGCGGCGAAATTCAAATAGCAGAAAGATTTATGGTAACAATTGGTACGCCCAAATCGGCTACGGCAACTAAAGTCGTGCTTTGTGGCTCGGGCGAATTGGGGAAAGAGTTTGTAATAGAGTTGCAGCGTTATGGCGTGGAGGTAATCGCCTTGGATAAGTATCCGGACGCTCCGGCCATGCAGGTGGCGCATCGTTCCTATGTGGTCTCCATGCTGGATGGCGATGCCTTGCGGGAGATCATCGAGAAAGAGAAACCGGATTATATCGTGCCGGAGGTGGAAGCGATCGCTACCCGTACCTTGATGGAACTGGAGGAAGAGGGATACCATGTGATTCCTACCGCCCGTGCCACTTGGCTGACGATGAACCGTGAGGGAATCCGCCGCTTGGCGGCCGAGGAGCTGGGCTTGCCTACCTCGCCGTATCGTTTCGCCGAGACCGAGGAGGAATTTAAAGAAGCGGTGAAGGTAATCGGTATGCCTTGCGTGGTGAAGCCGATCATGAGCTCGAGCGGACACGGACAGAGCGTGGTTCGTGAGGAAAAGGATATCGATCGTGCTTGGCAGTACGCCCAAGAAGGAGGACGTGCTGGAGCGGGTAAGGTGATCGTGGAAGGTTTCGTGGATTTCGACTATGAGATTACCCAGCTGACGGTTCGGCATATCGGAGGAACGTCTTTCTTGGAACCCGTAGGACATGTTCAGGTGGACGGTGATTACCGGGAGTCTTGGCAACCGCAAGCCATGAGCCTTGCCGCTAAAGCGAAAGCCCGTGAGATCGCCGGTAAGATCACCGAGGCTTTAGGCGGACGTGGTATTTTCGGCGTGGAATTATTCATTAAAGGAGATGATGTCATATTCAGCGAGGTTTCCCCCCGTCCGCACGATACCGGAATGGTGACGATGATTACACAGGATTTGTCTCAATTCGCTTTGCACGCCCGTGCAGTGCTTGGCTTGCCGATCCCTAATATCGTGTTTCATGGAGCGGGAGCTTCCCGTGCCGTTGTAGTGGAAGGGGACAGTGACCGGTTGTCTTTGGGGAATCTGGATAAGGTTTTGGAACAACCCGATACGCAGATGCGTTTCTTTGGAAAACCGGAAGTTCATGGACATCGCCGTATGGCCGTCTTGCTGGCTCGTGGTTTGGATGTGACGGAGGCAAGGGAGAAGACCGGAGTGATGATGGAGCAGTTAAATGTTAAATTGTGATGCTTCCTAGGATAAATGAACGTTTTGGTGTGTGTTGTGAATAAAATGTGAATATTTACAGACCTATTTTTCTATCAAAATAGTTTATTTTTGTCTCAAGTTTTTAAAGAGACATTTGATAATCTATAAACGCAGATTACATATGTTTGTTTCACTAAAGAGTGAAATCTGATTGCCGAAAGTTTGTACTTATTTTATGAATACAACAAATGGAAATATGGGCGTTGATTTGAAACGCTCTATTTCTATTCTCGGTGAAGATAAAAGAGTGAGCAAACAGATCAATAGCTAAGGTGGTAGATTTAACCAAACAGACATCCTTATCTCCTTTCGCCCACCCTAGCTATTGTTCTTATTTTACTTGGATTCCTTTTGTATTTCTCATGGTTTCCATCACGGCATGCGTATCTACTTGGGCCTTTTCTTGTATAAACTCCGGGAGGTTGTAAGTCCACAACAGGTCTTTATAATATTTTACGGGATTTTTTTGCGGCAGGAGGAATGGTTTATGGGCCGTACCTTTATCATCGATATAGGTAAAGAACGGGCGTGTGTATAATCCATCCAACCTGCGACTGCTAAATACCAGCCAACGATTGTTGTGGCTCCATGAATGGTAGCTTTCTCCTTCGGCGCTGTTCGCCTCGCTCAGCGGGTACGTCTTTCCGTCGGATAGGCGGATCATATATAATTCAGCGTCTTTATGCCAAACCCCGAAACCGCCATATTCCTGTAGGGTAAAAGCCAGATATTTACCATCCGGTGAGATTCTAGGGAAGGATACGCTTTTGTGATTGGCCCGGCCATTGTATAAAGTATCTACTTGCTGGCCTAGGGTGCGGGTTTCCGGGTCAAAGTCGACACGGCATAGGCTGTAGGTCATTTGTCTGAAATTCTTAGAAATAGAATCTACGGCGGCGGTCGAACTGAAATAGAGGCTCTTCCCGTCGGGAGAGAACGCAGGGAATATTTGCCATGCGTCTTTGGAATTTAACGCTTCGCAAGAGAATACCTCGTTCTTCTTCACGTCATAGATCACGATATCGGAGTTATGATCAATACTTCCAGCGTATTGGGATTATTGATGAAGAAGTTTTGGTAGGTATCGCATACGGTGGCCGCCAGATAGTTACCATTCGGATGCCAATACATGTAGACAAAGTTTGAGACGGGTCTCGGGAGTCTTGGTATTTTAGCTTGGTGATTTTCTTTCCATCAATCAGTACGGAACCGGCGTGTTTGCCTCGCATATGGAAAATCATTTTATCCGGGTTCCCGGAGGAAAACGTGTGGCAGTTTACGCAGTTATAGTCGGTTAAGCTATTCTCATAAATCACGCTTTGGTCATAATTCTCCAAGTTCCGTTGATAGATACCCATCCTGTTCCACATATCATTACTCAAGGCTAATAACCGATAGGCTATATATTTATCAATGGAATCATTTACGATGTCCATATGAAAAGGCGTATAGGCGTTCCATTCGCCCTGTATGCGTTTAGCGATGGTCAATTCTATTTGGTTTCCGGCATTCTCTTTCAATAAGGCTTTCCATCTTTTTTGTGGGATCTCAAAGAGCCCCTCATCGCTATAGACTTGGAGTTGAGTCTTTTCCCCTTTAATGATAAGGCAGTGCTCACTGCTATCGGCGATAGAGAAATTGAGCGGGGCGATGTTCACAGGATGGTCACATCCTTGTAATCCGGATAAATGGCGATTTCCTTGTTTAGACTCTTGGCGATCTGTACGTCGCTTTTGGAGCATGAAACCATCAAGGCGATGAGAAAAAGGAAAAGATATCGGTTTGTATTTGTGTAAGTCTGTCTTTCCATATGTGTTTTATTTAGAGAGTATCAAATAGTACCAGAAAGTAGGTTGATAGTCGGCTATTCCAGTCGCTACATTTTGTCGGGCATGCCTTAGTCCCAATACACGTTGCTTGAATATCGAGAACTCGGACAGGACTTTATCGGTTACCCCATACTTGCGGCAATATTCCGGATCATGCTCCGCATAAGAGATCACGGCTTGTTGCAAGGGTTCGGGTAATGCGGGGAGTACTTCCGTCCCACTGAATCTTTCAACAAACGTTTTATAGCGGGCAGGTCTTTCGATAATAATAACGTACCGATCGTATAATCCAATGCGGCTTTATTCAGGGGATTCTCTTCCAATATAATCATCAGGTTATCAAACAATCCGATTATATTGGCGAAAAGGTCTTTGTCGCTGGATAGGCTTTTTCTTTTTGTACCTAATTCCGGGTCACTCTCCACCGCTTGGTCATTATATAAGACTTTCGTTGCGAGGAGGCCCATTCGTGATAGGCCCATGTCTTTTCCAATAAGGATATAAACTTCTCGCCGCGGGATACTGTCCGTATATCAATGGGATTTA
>ENA-OQEB01001042-OQEB01001042.1-human-gut-metagenome-genome-assembly--contig:-NODE-1042-length-10662-cov-2.248695_pt1 | contig 10662 bp, 8 predicted proteins | sample MGYA00242787_ERZ504619 | MGnify/ENA primary metagenome ERZ504619 (study PRJEB26092, sample SAMD00036317) | human gut metagenome | host: Homo sapiens | study: EMG produced TPA metagenomics assembly of... | reverse complement strand
ATGTACCTTATATTTTCTTCCTTTCCATGTTAAGCGTCGTCTCCATACTCTTTATAAACGATGGCATATGTGGTTCAAATCGAAGTTTCTCTCCCTGATAAGCCGGCAGCATCCCCATAAACCCTTGAACAGCCATTTGCCACAGCGCGCCACAATTTGCTATATGGATTCCATCTTCCGCTCCTCTGCGCACAAGTTCCATATCTACCGCTATTGTCCGATCAAGAAATTGTTCTGTTTCTTCTTCCATTCCCAATCGATTTGCCACAAGCATATGCACTGCCGGAGATAAAGATGAATCATGTGTTGTCAAAGGTTTATAATATTCATATGCCACCCTCAACTGCTCCTCTGTAAATTTTTCCGGGAAAATACTCATTAACGCAATTATATCCGCCTGCTTGATACACCTGCTTCTATAAATCTTTTCCTGAGAAGCGTAATGACCAAACGCTTTCTTCTTATCCTTCCAAATGGAATCCATATCTATTAGTGCATAATCTTCAAAATCTGCACTTTGCAGATACAATTTTCGTTTTTCATCATAAGGAACGACAAGAGAATCTGCAATCTTCTTGAAAATCTCCAATTCACTTTCCAAAGTGTTTGTCTTTTCCATAACTTCGCGATAACGGTCCGGTTTCTTTTCTTTCAAAAGGCGTAATGTTTCCAATGCAGAAATAAGGTTGAATTTCACCATATAGTTCGTAAACCCATTGTCCCTTGTCATAGGAGAATATTCATCCGGTCCCATCACATTCAAAAGATGATATTCCCCGTCTTCGCCTTTATCCACACGTTCACTCCAAAACCTTGAAGTTTCCAACAGAATTTCAGCCCCTTTATCAAAAAGGAACTTTTCATCACCCGATGCAAAGTAATAATGCATTACCCCAAATGCTACATCTGCTGTAATATGAACTTCATTATCCGCATATTCCCACATAGAACACTGCTCTGTTCCTGTAAGCCCTGACTGCCACGGATAACGTGCTCCTCTGCAATGATATCGCTGCGCATTTTGTTTTGCTCCTTCCAAAGTCCAATATCTATAGCCGATTAAAACTTTTTCGCCGATAGCGGATCCGTATACAGATAAAACGGAAGAAGATACATTTCACTATCCCAAAAATATCTTCCATAATATGCCTCGCCGGCAAATCCTTTCGCGCATACCTGAATACGTTCTTCCTCTTTTCCGCCACATCTAAGTAAATGATAAATCGAAAACCGAAGGCTATCCTGCAGCTTTTGGCATCCCTCTACAAGCACATCGGAATCTTTCCACTTCTGCTCCCAAATGATTTTACTTTTTTCAAGTAATTGTTTATACTCTAATCTCGCTGTTTGTTCAAGACACTCTTTCATTTCTTTGATGTAGTCTTCTGTCCGGTCTCTCGAACATCCCAGTACACTATATTTCACTAATGTCGCATTTTCAGTCAAAGCCCCTTCATAAATTACATCTATTGTTGTTTTCTCTAACTCTGTATGACATACCGCATCTAAACCACGCAACTGATTTTCACACATAATAGATGCTCTTTCTCCAACATCTGTCTTAACTGTAACACCAATTTTATTCTCTTTTTCAAACAGGCTGGATTCTGTAAAATGACAGTAACCATTTGTAGTAACTCCGGCATCAATTCCACTCTTAACAGTAATGTAAGGCGTTCCTTTTCTTGGTTTCAAGTCTGCCTGCTGTACAAACAATCGCTTTTCATCAAGACTTGCAAACCTTGAAAATTTAACATCAATCTCCTCTCCGGAAGCTGTAATCCAAGTGAAGGATCTCGTCAATTCTCCTGTTTTCATATTAAGAACCCGTCGGTAATCTCTAATATCACTTCGGATCATGTCCAGCTTCTCATTACCTGCCGCAATTTCTATCCGCATAAAATACGGTAAATTAATGATCACCTCTTCTAAAAAAGGATGCTTTCCCATCATAAGCGGCAAAAATGTTCCCTGCTTTGAAAGTGGATGTCGCTGCTGCTCCGTAGTGACACTCTTCATCGTTCTGGTGTACACTTCATTTTGCGGAGCATCTGCAAGTCCTTCTTCAAAACTTCCTCTCACATGAAAATATCCGTTTCCTTGTGTAAAAATTCCTTCATAATATTTATTTTTGTCTTGATCAAATCCATCTTCTACAATTTCAAATCCATTAATCCGCAAAATTTCATCATTCATCATCCGCATTCCTCCGAATTCTATTCTTTTACAGAACCGGCAGCAATCCGGATATTACTTGCTTCTGCATCAACATATAAACAATAATACTTGGAACTGTAACAAGCACCGTAGCTGCAAACATAGCTCCATAATCACTTGCAAACGCACTCTTGAAATAATATAACGCAATTGGAAGCGTTCTTTTTTCAGTTCCCGTAGTCAATGTCAACGCAAACTGGAATTCATTCCAACAAAGCAGGAACTGAAGTACCCCGGCAGTCGCAAATGCCGGTCTCGTAAGCGGCAAAATAATTTGTACAAATGTTCTGAAAAATCCTGCTCCATCAATATATGCAGCTTCCTCCAAAGTAGGAGAAATTGTCTTATAATAGCTCATCATAATATATAAGGTAGTCGGCATTCCAAGCGCCGCATATACAACTATCAACCCTGTCAACGTATCGTAAAGATGTGCCGAATTTAACGTTTGATATAACGGCTGCAAAAGCGCGGCTCCCGGAATCACAAGAGCTGCCGAAAACAGCATTGTAATCAAACCCTTAAATCGAAATCTACATCTTACAAGCACATATGCTGCCATACTGAAAATCAACAAATTCAATATTGTTGCTATAATTGCCACCAAAATACTATTTTTGTAAAATGTCGTCAGCGGAGCAATCTCGAATGCTTTCACATAATTATCAAGCTCCTTGCTCATTCTATCTCTCCTTTACTTTTCTAATTGTCTATAATATAAATAACGCCCTTTACTAATGTAAAGGGCGAAAATCTCGCGGTACCACCTTATCTTACAGACAATTTTCTGTATCTCTTAAGTTCTTTAACGGAAACCACTCCGGGAAATCCTACCTGCCCTGCCTCTGCATTCTGAAATCCTGAATCCAGGAACCTCCACAGACTTTCCAGCCCTTCAGATATCCGGTTTAGAAGCTACCTTCCATCATCCTCTCCGAAACCGTCTTTCAGCCGGGTGATCTTCTCTCCCAACCGGTCTGACCGGCAGCTTTGCTCCTCTCCCCGAACGGTTCTCTCTGACGGCAGTAACGATGTACTCCTCTTCCTCAGCACCTTTAATTCTTTACTAAATTGTTAAATATTTTTTAACTACAAATACTATAGCGGTCATGTGCTGATTTGTCAAGGGATTTCAGGTGGTTTAGAGAATCTTAAGAATGCATCTGCTTCCGCTTTCTATTCTTTTTCTTCTGTATTTCTTTTAACAAGTCAGACTCTTATTTCATCCATTTTCTTCTGAAAAGGACTCCTGCCACTACTGCACCTGCAAGCAGCATCACTGCTGCAGGGAATACAACGTTTGTCATATCTCCTGTCTTAGCTGCTTTATTTACTGTACTATTTTGATTCTTGTCGGTTGTAGTGTTTTTGTTATCTGACGGCTTGTTATTTCCGGCATTTCCATTATTACCATTGTTGTCATTTCCGCCGTTATAGTTATTACCGCCGTTATTGTTATTACCGCCATTATTGTCGTCTTTATTTTCAGACTTCGTTGTTACGCTGAGTGCTGCTGCCGCATACTCTGTTGCATTCTCGTCTGTTCCGACTGCAACAACCTGGATCTGATAAGTCTCTCCTGCCTTCAGACCGGAAAGTGTATATCCTACTGCTTCTTTGGAAATATCGGTTGCATATACGGCTCCGTTGACATAGATCTTATATCCTGCGATTCCTTCTGTTGATGCCGGTGCATCCCAGGTGATCTTAATGGAATCTTTTGTCACTTCACTGCTCGCTACATTTTCCGGTGCTGACGGTGTTGCCGGCTGATCCGGGTCTTCTTTATCCGGAAGTTTTGCGATGGTCTCTGTCTCTTTTGTCTGGCATACAGAGCAGGTTCTTTCTTTCGATCCTTCTTCAGTTGTCGTAGGTTCTTTGACTGTTACCCACTCACCAAAAGTATGTCCTTTTGCTGCGATTTCCTGTGCTTCCTGTACAACTGTTCCACAATCCACGCAAACTACTTCGCCTGTAGATCCTTTTTCTGTACAGGTTGCTTCTTTTGCATCAAGAACAACTGTTGTAGAATGTGTACACTCAACTGCGTCATCGGTTACGATCACATAGTAAACTACGTCACCGATCTGTACGGATGTTGTTCCTGCCGCAACTCCTGTAAAATTGATCGTTGTGCTGGCTTCTGCGGCAGGATTCCGGTAAATCGTATTTGTAACCTTGGCAACATGTCTGAAGTTTGAATGATCCAGTGTCGGTTCATCACATTAGTATGTTCCGTCAACCTCTGCCGCGATCAGATACTGTCCTCCATCTTCAATCGCTGATGCTCCGGTGATCTTCTCATATCCCTTGATCGGTGAATCGGCTGAAGCTGTTGCGGACTTTTTAAACAGTTCAAATGCACATGCTGTTGTATCAAGTGTTCTCTGTCTGTCATAATGAAGTTTGGATGCATCCTCCAGAAATACAGGTAACGTGAAGCTGATCCGTCATACAGAGATACCTTGCCATTAGAATTTGTAACATCAGCAACTGTAATATTGGCTTTTGCTGTTTTGTTCGGGATTCCTACTGTTCCCATTGTTACAAATGTGGTTGCTCCATCTGCTGTATGTCCTGAAATTGCATAAACTCCATTGCTGATCTTCTTGAATGTATACTGACACTCTGAAAGTCCCCTTACATTCGTATCCCCAAATACTGCGGTACTTGTTCCCGGATACGCTGCTCCCTCTGTAGCCGCTGCTGTCTGCTTTACCAGTTTTGCCACATGATTATACTTCTGGCTTCCTGTAGTAGAAAGCAGGATATATCTGTTACCCTGTGCATCTGCTTTTGTCACAATCAGCACGCTGACTCCGGCTTTCAGTTCTTTTTCACTTGTTATTTTCTTAAATCCATTGATCAAGTCATAATCTTCCGCTGATGTGGACGGTGTATATAACTCAAACCAGCAGTTATCATCTGCCACATTCTGTCTGTCGAAATGAAGTTTTGTCGCATCGGTACTGTGGAAATACAAATACTTTCCACCGCCGCCTGATGAATTATCCATAATACTGAATGTCGCATCAGAAGGATTTTTTTCAAAGGTAATATTGGCTGCTGTTGTTACATTCGGGATACCGGCAGTAGAAGATGCCTTTGGTCCAAGGTAAATCCCGTTTCCATTTGCAGCCGTAGCTTTTACTTTATAAGTGTAGCTGTCACTTCCTGATTCTAATGTATACATACATTTGCTCAGATCTACAGTTGCACCATCAAACGTTGCCATCGCTGTGGCAATCTGTGCCACCGTCTTTTCATATGTATCCTGTACATCCTTACCTGTTACGGTAACTCCCGCTACTGCTGTATCAACAGAAGATGTATCGGCATCTGCATAGTTTCCGTCTTTTACTGTCAATGTCCTGGTCTCATCTTTTTCAAGGCTGACCACTTTGTACTTTTCTGCATCTGTAATCGTCACATTCATAATAAAAGATTCTTCACCTGCTTTAACAGTTACTTTCACCTGTTTCAGACCGGTTACATTCCCCTTGGATGTCAATGTCAGTCTTCCATCTGCATAAGTTGCATCCAACACTGCTCTGTTAGATGAAGAAACCGTAATGTCAGCATCTGCATCAAGGCATCTTACAACATAAGAAGCCGTTGCATCTGTATTGATCACAGAAGAATTAACTACAGCACCGTTATCATTTTCAACCCTATACGCCACTGGTCGCTGCACCATTTACGATATCATCAATTGCAATTTTATCAAACTCAAGCTGCTCATCTTCATCTTCATACAAAAGACCGATCTGTGCATCTGATGTCTCTGTAATACAGGAGTATGCATAATGCGTACCATCATTGACTACATACGGATTATCCTGCCACTGAAGGCTTCCGTCATCCTGTACCAGACCAACCCAGATACGTCCTGAATTACGTGCTGATGTATCAGATGGACCTGCAAAAAGAATTGCAGTCTTTCCGTTTACTTTCTTTGAATATGTAATGGCACTTAACTGGCAATTGTTATTATACTTAAAACCTGTCTCTTTTGGTTCTGACCATGTAAGCCCATCATCCTCAGATATATAATAGGCATTGGACATACGCACAAACAGATACAATCTTCCATCTGCTTCTGTAATAACTGCTTCAGAGCTGTTGCCTGATACAGTAGCTCCGCGATGCCAGGTTGTTCCATCATCATCAGAATAGATTGTAGATGTCCTCTGAACTCCACTTGTATACTGATAGCACGGGAAGATCAGTCTTCCCGTAGAAGTTGTAATTCCTCGTCCCGGTCCGATCAGAAATACCTGCTCGGATTCATTCTTGGCATCTACAAGCTGCGGTGCTGACCATGTGGCTCCGTTGTCCGTTGATTTTGTAATATAAAGAAAATCCGTTGGAAACTGGAAGTACGGTGTATCTCCACAGAACAGGTTTGTATCTACTGCTCCGTCTGCACTCTTAATGTTAAATGATCATCGATCGTATAGTCTCCGTCTACAACTTCACTGGTACTGTTATTCTTGATCTCATAACAGGACTCAGATGTCGCATCGGCTTTTTTTCCAGATGATAATCATAACTTGCAGCAGCACGTGCTGTTGAACTGGAAAGACCATTTACACTGGTTGTACTGAGTGCAAGAAGCAGATTTCCATTTGTATCATAACCTGTACTTCCTGCCTTCGCCGGATATCTTGCTGCATTTGCAACTGCCAGACCTGCCGGCAACAAATCACATGCGAGGTAGATTGTATCTCCGTCAGCAAGCAATGCAGGATCAATAAATGCTGTTGAATCACGATTAAACCGGTTTCCGTTATCTCCCAGATAATTAGCTACCGTATAAGACCAGGTTGCTCCATTATCTGTGATCTTGATACTGCCGTATCCAATCCTGCTCCGTCTCCGCAAATATCCCATCGGATGTCTGTTGCTGCAATTAATGCTCCATTACCTGCAGTTACCAAGGCAGGAATACGGAATCTTGTAAATCCTTTGGATGAATTATGTTCCTCCAAAAACAACGTTTTCGGGAACGGCTGCTCCACTGTTGTTCCATCTGCCGGCTTTGTTCCGTCCTTTGAGTTATTCGTTGCTCCGGCTGTCACCGGAAAGCACCCCAAAGTAAGAACACCTGCCAGCAGAAATGATAATACTTTTTTTCTGTTCTTCATTTTTCTCCCTTGTATGATAATTAGGAAGTTAATTATCACACGTTTCCTTTCTTTTAATATCGTGGTTCAATACAATTCAGATACTATGGACTTTTGATTTTTCCCTGTAGCCTTGACTACTCGACTGGAGTGTATTGCCGCTACCTTTATCTGAATTGTTTATTAGCTGGATGTTGCCGGAGTGTTTTTCACTCAGAGTACTTATTTCTATCAAGTCTACGATGATAATCGATGGTGGACATCATGGTATCAGACTTTATGAAAGGGAGGTACAACCTCATGAAAATTTTTGTAGGCATTGATATTGCCAAACTCAACCATTTCGCCGCTGCGATTTCTTCGGACGGTGAAATACTCATTGAGCCGTTCAAATTCACAAACGACGCTGATGGCTTCCAACTGCTGGTCTCTAAGCTCGAATCATTCGATAAGAACAGCATCATCATCGGTCTTGAGTCGACGGCACACTACGGTGACAACCTTGTTCGATACCTTGTTGCTGAGTTCTACCAAGTGTGTGTGTTGAACCCCATCAAAACCTGTCAGATGCGTAAGAACAATGTTCGTAAAACAAAGACAGATAAGGTCGACACATTTGTTATTGCTAAAACTCTTATGATGCAGGATGACCTAAGATTTATTACCTTCTTTGATCTCGATATGATGGATCTTAAGGCCTTGGGGCGCTTTCGGCAGAAAACCATTAAGCAACGCACCCGATTGAAAATCCAACTGACAACCTATGTTGATCAAGTATTCCCGGAGATTCAATACTTTTTCAAATCCGGTCTGCATCAGAATGCTGTCTATGCTCTTTTAAAAGAAGCACCTTCTCCAAAAGAGATTGCTTCCATGCATATGACTCATCTGGCAAATCTGCTCAAAGTGAACTCGCACGGACATTTTACTAAAGAGCAGGCCAAAGAATTAAGAATTCTCGCACAGAAGTCTGTCGGTGCCAACGACAGCGCTATATCTATTCAGATAACTCAAACCATTCAACAAATCGAGTTACTGGATAGCCAATTAGAAAAGATTGAAGCTGAGATGACGGATATCATGAAATTTAACGATTCTGTCATCATGACCATTCCTGGTATCGGTTATATCAATGGTGGAATGATCCTTGGTGAAATAGGCGATATTCACCGTTTCTCCAATCCAAACAAGCTGCTTGCTTTTGCAGGCCTGGATCCTTCTGTTTATCAGTCTGGTAACTTTCAGGCTAAGACAACAAGGATGTCCAAACGTGCTCTCGTGTTTTACGATATGCTCTTGTAAATGCAGCTTGGAACGTTGTCAGGAACAACGCAACCTTCAAGGCTTATTATGATGCCAAGAGGCTGAAGGCCGGTCTCACTACAATGCACTTGGCACTGTGCCGGCAAGCTTGTCAGAGTCATCTGGAAGATGCTCACTGACGAAGTAGAATTTAACCTCGAGTAAGAGATCTGTATACCTATATCGATAGATTTTGAAAAAGCACCCTAAGGGAGCTCTATTAAAGTTACCCTTTTTTACCACCGATATGAAAAAGAAATTTTTTGCTAATTTATGGTTGACTTTTCATAGCTGGTCTCCAATCTTCCAATTGACAGATCTCCGGTATTCGTCCCAAAGCGACTTGTATATTCCGTTTTTTTCTAAAAGCGCTTCGTGTTTTCCTTCTTCTGCAATACGCCCCTTTTCGATTACGAGAATTTTGTCTGCATTTACAACTGTCGAAAGCCGATGTGCAATCAGCAATGTCGTTTTATTTTCAGCTAACTTTTTGAAAGATTCCTGTATAATGCGTTCATTTTCAGGATCTGCAAAAGCGGTGGCTTCATCCAGTATCACATATTCCGCATCCTTTAAAAAAGCTCTGGCGATCACGAGCCGCTGCGCTTCTCCTCCTGAAAAATATGTACCTTTCGTTCCATACACTGTCTCCAATCCATCTTTTAGACCGTCCACAATCTCTTTTGCTCCCGCATCAAAAAGCGCCTGTTCAATCTCTTTATCAATGGCATCTTCCTTCCCACACAGAAGATTTTCTCTCAGGCTCATTTTAAAAAGCCTTGCATTTTGAAACACAAATGAAATTTTCCGCATAAGCGAAGTTTTATCATATTCTTTTATATTGCTTCCGCCCAATAAAACTTCCCCTTCATCTGCATCGTAAAATCTTGCGGCAAGACGGGCGATTGTCGTCTTTCCGCTTCCCGAACGTCCGACCAGCGCCACTGTTTCACCTCGATTTACTTTGAAAGAAATGTTATCTAATACTTTTTTCACTTCCGTAAGAAAAAGAAACGTTTTTAAATTCGATCCCGCCTGTCGTCTGATCTTCTTTCCCGTAAGCCATCTCATCATACTCAAGAATATCTTCTATTTTATCAAGAGCCAGTTCTGCAAAATAAAGATATTGACTGATTGTCGCAGTACGCATAATAAGAACTCCGAAAATCGGTCCGATCAAAAAGTATATGATCGAATCAGCGACAACTTCATGCGGATTTTCTCCCGCTGCAATAATAAACAAAGCAGCCGGAACAAGAAAAAACGCCGTCGAACCCGAAGTCGCTTCAAACATAGACATTTTATTTCTGTATCCCATAGTCATTTTCAAGACGCTGTCCTTCATAACAATAATAGAAGTATAAAGACGCTTAAAACTTTCCACGCTCTGACCGAATGTTTTTACTACCGGGATTCCTCTGACATATTCAACTGTCTCGGCAGACAATGTATTGATCTGTTTATAGTATTCTTCTCTGTTTTTCTTCCCTTGAGCAGTCAGCATTGTCGCATAAAAATAAGACCGATAAAAACAGGGATAAGACTTGTCAATCCTAACCTCCAGTCAAATAAAAACAAAAAGACTAATATGACAACCGGAGAAACAAATGTCGAGGCAATGTCCGGGAGCTGATGCGCCAAGACATTGTGCGTTTCACCTGCGCCGTTTATAATGATCCCGCGCAGTTTCCCGCTTTCTTTGTTCATAAAATACCCCAACGGTTTATCTAACAGTTCACACTGATCTTTATAATATTTTCTTCAACTTCAAATGCAAAAAGGTGTGAAAAAATTCCTGCCAAAACATATAAACCAAGTCCTACACAAGGAAATATTACCGCATATGCTATATTTTCTCTTATCATGGTGTAATTTACATTTCCATTCAAGATCACATTTTTTATAATATTGTGAATATACCACATAGGCATCAGCAACAGGATTCCCGACAAAGCCGAAAAAGCCATTGCCAAAAAAAGCATGTATTTTCTTTTCCCTGCATAAGGTATGATTCTTG
>ENA-OQEB01001041-OQEB01001041.1-human-gut-metagenome-genome-assembly--contig:-NODE-1041-length-10671-cov-2.292963_pt1 | contig 10671 bp, 15 predicted proteins | sample MGYA00242787_ERZ504619 | MGnify/ENA primary metagenome ERZ504619 (study PRJEB26092, sample SAMD00036317) | human gut metagenome | host: Homo sapiens | study: EMG produced TPA metagenomics assembly of... | reverse complement strand
CTCATAATGCGGTATTCTTCCGGCACTTCGCCGCCCCTCAAACTGCCCGTTCCCACTCGTCGCCGCTTTCCACGATATAGCCGTACTCGGTAAACGCGCCTTTTTCCTGGCGCGGCAGCTTCCTGCCAAAAGTAGAAAGGTCAATGCCGCCTTTCCATTCTTCGGGCATTTGTACCATGCCGGATTGATTTAAGTAATAGTCGCCCAAATCGTGGTAGTTATGTACTTCGGGGATATGGACGTAAAAATCCACGTTGTAGGTGAAGTCAATTACCTGTCCAATATTTGCAAGCCCGTTTTTCTGCTGCAAAGCTGCGTTCAGCTTGCCAACCTCGGCGGGGTCAAGCTGTTCGAGCCGCGCCGCAAGAAAATTGAGTTCGTCCACGTCGGCGGCGCATACCATTTCATAAGGCAAGGCAATATGTTTCTCCGGGTCGTCGGAATAGCCGCGAATGGAAAAATCCTGCGGGTTGTCGGCGGTAATGCCGACGTTCCGCATAGCTTCGTGCAACTGCTCCTTTGTGGCGGGCATATCCAGCCAATAGCCGCCGGGGTCGCCCGCGTCAAAGCGGCTGCGGTTGCCTATCATAATAGAAAACTGTTCGCTCATGTGTTCACGCTCCTTTTCCTGCCCGGTATTTTCGGGGATAGCTGCCGCCTGTTGCTGCTGCGGGGGTTCTTCGCCCTCTATGGTGTAGTCCGGCATGAGCATACCGTTTACTTTGAAATAGTCGGCGTACTCCTGCGGGATAGGCGGGGAGATTTCCGTAAACAAGCGGTCATACGCTTTGATACGCCCATTCAGATACTTTTCCATAGCTGCCTTGTCGGTGAAAACCTTTCTATCTTGTCCGGCAATCTTCGCTTGGGTTCTGCTTGGGCTGTTGGTGCGCACGCTCCATGTAAGCGTCCATGAATACGGGATAGATTTCTGCGCTTCTTTGTCGTAGCGGGTATTCTCGTAAATGTAGTAATTCATCTGATATACCCGGTTGCTGCGAATATGGCGGTTATGCTCGGTGGTCTGCCACTCGTTAGCGGTGTGCTGGACGTGCGGCGTTCTCACATATTCAAGTGTTTTATCCAGCAAAAGCGTTCTTCCCGCCTGTTCTTCCCATGCGGCGGCGCGTTCTTTAAGGTCGTCAAAAATCGCCTGTTCTGCCGCCGCGCTTTCGCTGCGCATGGAAAGTAGCTGCGCAATCGGCAAGGAAGCATAAGGGGCAATCTCCCTGTCCTTTGCTTCAAAATATATCCGGCGTTCTATCCGCATGGTTTCGGCGGCTTCTAATTTGTCATGGTCGTATGAGGAATACGGCATATTCTTTCATCACGTCCTTTCTCGGTCATATAAGGGTTTGGGACTATCCCAACAAGCAAAATGCCCGCGCTCTCTATGGGAAGCGCGGGCATTTCTCGCAAACGGGTACTCGTTTGCTGTGCTTGCTATGTAGTTGTTTTTATCCGTAAACGCCTGTTTCTCTCGCTTTGGGCTTTCTGTCTGCGGCGTATCTTTGCCGCGCAATCGGGGCAGTATTTCGCCCGGTTGCTGCCCGCCGCAAACGTGCTGCCGCATACCGCGCAACGCTTCAAATCGGTTTCCCCGCTGCGGTGATCTGTTCGCAAAGCTGCCTGTCGGCGGGTAATACCGCTTCGCGGAAATAGCGGCATAGCAGCGAATAGCTGATACTCTGCACACAAACGCAAGTTTCCCCGTCGTCCAGCAGCAGACAATTCCCGCAATCGTTGTTTGCACAAGCGGCGCGGGTCATTTTCTTTACGGCGCGGTATTGCTTTTCATCAAGCTTATCATTTTCGGTTCTGCTCGACGCGGAAGTTTACATACTTGCCGCCTGTGTCGGCAAGCAGCACAACTCCGTCAAAGGTCTTTCCCGTCTTGGTCGAGTACATACCTTTGATTTTTACCTTTCCGTCTTTCAAAAGGGCGGCGGCAATCGCCTTTGTGAAAGCCTTTTTGCGCTGCTCAAAAAAGCGGTCATTCTTCCACATCACAAAGCTGCAAGCCCTGTCGGAGCAGTAAAAGTTTTTCTTGCCCTCGTAAACCGCCGCGCCGCAACGGGGGCAAGTGCCGATTGCTTCCCGCTGCGGGGTAAACAGCTTCGCTTTATCCTCGGAAATCGCGGAATAGGTCTTGACAAGCCCCGCTGTCATTTCCTCAATCCCGCGCATGAAGTCGGCGGGGCTGTCGCTGCCCTTTGCAATCCCGGTAAGGCGCGTTTCCCATTCTGCCGTAAGCTGCGGGGACGTAAGGCTGTCGGCAGAATAGCGACAAGGTTATACCCGTCCTTTGTGGGGATTAGCTTTTTGCCCTTGCGCTCGGCAAAGCCCGCGCTAATGAGTTTTTCAATGATACCCGCCCGCGTCGCGGTGGTGCCTAACCCTTTGCGCTCCGCGTCCTCCGGCGTGTCCTCCTTTCCCGCACTCTCCATAGCCGAAAGTAACGTATCTTCGGTAAATGCCTTTGGGGGCTGCGTGTAACGTTCGGAGATCTCCGCTGCCGGATTGTCAAAGGTCTGCCCCTCGGCAAGCGGGGGTAAAACCGCTTCCGGCTCTGCGTCCTCGTCCTGTTCCCCGGACGCGGCGCGGGATAGTCTTTCAATCTCGCGCCAACCCTCGCAAAGCGTCGTCCTGCCCTTTGCGGTAAAGGTATAGCCGCCGCAAGTGAAAACCGCCGTAACCGCTTCATACTCATAGGGCGCGGCAACGGCGCAAAGCAGTTTTGCGCACACAAGGTCATTAGCTTTTTCTCACTTTCGGCAAGGGAAGAAAAGCCCGTTTTCACAAACTCCGCTGTCGGCAAAATGGCGTGATGGTCGGTTACTTTGCTGTTGTCGCAAATCCTCGCAAGGTCGGCTTGCAGCTTCACGCCCTGCATAAAGGGGAGAGCAGCGCAAAGGCCGGTGATAAGTTCCTTTGTGCTGCCCTCCATATCGGAAGTGATATATTTGCTGTCGGTGCGGGGATAGGTCAAAAGCCGTTTTTCATAAAGGGCTTGCGCATAGTCAAGGGTCTGTTTCGCCGTAAACCCATACAAACGGTTTGCTTCCCGCTGCAAGGCGGTGAGGTCAAACAGTTTCGGCGGGGCTGCGGTCTTTTTCTCTTTTTTAAGGGAAGTACAAACGGCCTGCGATTTCTCGCAAGCCGCTTTCATCTGCCGCGCCGCCGCTTCGTCGTCCTGCCTTTCGGAAAGGGCGGCAACGCCGCCAACGTCCAGCCGGACGACATGATATTTCTACGCTTAAAGCTGCTGATTGCATAGTCGCGGTTTACCAGCATAGCAAGGGTGGGCGTTTGCACTCTGCCGACATTCAATGTTTTATGGTAGAGGATAGAGAAAAAGGCGGGTCGCGTTAATGCCAATGAGCCAATCGGCCTTTGCTCTGCAAAGCGCGGATTGATAGAGGTTGTCATAGCCGCGCCCGTCTTTGAGATTTGAAAAGCCCTCGCGGATTGCACTTGCTTCCATGCTGCTAATCCAAAGGCGGGAAAAGGCTTTTTGCAATTCGCCTGTTCATAGACAAAGCGGAAAATGAGTTCCCCCTCGCGCCCGCTGTCGCAAGCATTGATAATCTCGGTAACGTCGCTGCGGTGCATAAGGTCTTTGAGAATGGAAAACTGCTGCTCCTTGCCGCTGGCAACAATAAACTGCCACTCCTGCGGGACAATGGGAAGATCGTCGTACTTCCATTTACGGAATTGTTCATTGTAGGTCGCCGCGTCTGCAAGGCTAATCAAATGCCCGATACACCACGACACAAGGTAGCCGCCGCCCTCAAAATATCCGCTGCGCTTTTCATTCGCGCCCATAACGGCGGCAATCGCCGCCCCGACGCTCGGTTTTTCTGCAATTACAAGTTTCATAGATTATCGTCCTCCTGCTCGGTCTGTTCGGTTTCGACTACTTCCGTTTCCTCGTCGTCCTCGTCAAAATCAAGGTCGTCAAGGCTGCTGCTGCCTTTCGCCGCGTCCTTTTTGGGCTTCAAAATCTTAAAGTAGTAGAACGCGCCGCCGCCCGCTGCGGCAACAAGCAGCACGACAAGCAGAATACCCATGCCGCCGCCTTTTTCTTCTTCCGGCGGCTGCTCGGTTTCTTCCGGCTCCGGCTCGGCTTCCACACCCGCGCACTCGCTCATGTTGACGCTGCAAACCGGGCAAGCGGTGTTGACGCTTCCGGCAACGCATTTATCGGTGCAGCTACAAACGGGGGCTTCGGTCTGCCCGTCCTCCATAAGGGCGGTTAAATCCGCTTCGTCCACTTGGTTAAGGAAATGGACGGTATTTTCCCCGTCCTCGGCGCGGTCAATGATGATGTAAAAATAGTTGCCACTTTTGGTAACGACGGTGATAAACTGCTTGTCGCCGGACGCTTCACCCGTTATATCGTCCACAAGGGACATATTCCCGTCCGGGGTAAGGGGGCTGCGGCTCATAGCCGCCCGTCGTTTCTTCCGGCTCGGTTTCCGGGCGCGGGGGTTTCCTCGGTTACGGGGGTAGGCGTGTCGTCGCTTTCATCGCCACCGCCCGCATAAGCGGTAACAGAAAAGCCGCACATGATAACCAGTGCGGCAAGCAATACGGTAAACTTTCGGATTATCTTTTTATTCTTCATTGTCGTTGTCCTCCTGTTCGGCGGGGTAAGTGGCTTCCGGCTGCGGCAAGGTGATTTCGCCGCTGGCGTAAGCGGAGAGGAACGCGGCAAGCTGCGTCCCGTCAAGGTGTACCGCCTTTACCATTTGCACGATCTGCGCGTTTTCTTCCTCGACTTTCTGCGCTTCAAGGTCTTTCAGCTTCTTTTGCTGTTCAAGGATTTTTGCCCTCGTTTTCTCAATATCCCTTTCGATACGGTCAAGTTTCGTGTTCGCCATAGTCATTTACTCCTTTCCAAACTGTTCTTTCCATGAATAGCTGCGCCCCAATCCCTTAACGGTTTTAAGATAGGGCATAGCGTTTTCTTCCAAAGTCGCCGCCCGGTTAAATAGATCGGGATAGTGTTCTTTGAGATATAAAATCTCTTGTTTCTTCATGCTCGGACAAAAGAAACAGGACGATTTACCCGGCTGCGGCAATCCTGCCGCTTTGATTTCCCGGATACAATCGTCCCTGTTCCAGCCCCATTCTTCAATGAGGGGGTAGCGGTTATGATATTTTTTGTCGGCTTCGTTGTACTTGCGGGAATGTTCATACCGTTTCACTTCTCCCGCGTCATAGCCGATATAGCGGTTGACTTTCTCGCCGCGCTGCCATACTTCGCGGCAAGGCGCATAGTGGTTGCAAAACTTTTCCTGCGGTGCGATTTTGTGTTTCTGCGAACAACGCTTATGCCGTAGGCAATCGACGGGAGCGTATGAGAGCGCAAGCACTCGGTTTCAAGAGATAGGCGGTTGCCGTAGCGGTCAACATACTGCACAACGGTAATCTGCGGCATACCGTGTTCCGCAAGCCATTGATTGATTATCTCGATAAATTGATAGGTATGCGGGTGTTCCGCGCCCGTATCGGCAAAGGTGATAAGGTCAATCGGGATTTTGTGCTTGTATAGGCCAATAAGTAAGGCGGCACTATTCGTGCCGCCGCCAAAAGATACAATATTCATTTTTCAACTCCTTTTAATTGTAATTTAACCGCCCGTAGGCGTAAAAGTGGGATTGCCAATAGCTGGTGTCCAGCTTTGAATACTGGATAGGGTCGCCACAATGCAGCATGACGGGGCTTCCGTCCCCGTCCTCGCCCACATAAATCCCCACATGGGAAACGCCGGGGGTGTCGTATGTACCCGTAAAGAACACCAAATCCCCCGGCTGCGGGTTAGAAACAGGGGTTGAGATGTTGTAAAGCCCTTGCGCCCCAAGTCTGCCCGTATTGTATAGGCCGCTGTTCGTCAACACATAACTCACAAAGCCGCTGCAATCAAAAGAGGTTTCCGGGGTGCTGCCGCCCCACACATAGGGAAAACCGACGTATTTATCTGCTTCCTCCATGAGCCGCGCAAACTTTTCATCGGAACCCAGCAGCGCGGCGGGTACTTCATAATCGGCGGGCGGGTTTTCATAGTATTTAGACACATAGCCGGATTGCGGGAAAAGGTCGGGTCTGTTTCCCAGCGACGACATATACATAGCGTACATGGATAGCTGTTCTTCGCCCATGATGTAAACGGGGACATGGGAGAGGTTGAAGTTTTCCAAATCCACATGAAGAATGTAATAGTTATAGGGGACTTCAACCGTATAGGGGTTGCCCTCGCTGTCCGTCCTTGTTTCGGTGCGGTAGCGTACCTGTACTTCTTCCTCGACCGTCAAGATATACTGTTTCTCAAAGAGCATTTCAAGGGTGCTTTGCACTTCATCGAGTGTAAACACGCCCTCATGCCACGCGGAAAGGATAGAAATTAGCACATAGGGGTCATGCTCGATCTCGTCCGCGTTTACCCGGTATTCGTCATAGCCGGGGTATTCGCTTTCGATATTGTCCAGCATATCTTGTAACTCGGCTTCCATAGCGGCATACGCGCTTTCCGCGCCCGTTATATCCGCGTCCTCGGAGAGATAGGACGACGCAATCAAGCCGCTGCCGCTGTTGCCGCCAAAGAGGGAGCAAGAGGACAGCCCGCCGAAAAGCAGCAGCACGATAAAGGCAATCCCGCCCACAATCAAGCAGCCTTTCCAATGCCGGACAACAAAGAACGTCGCCCGTTTGGTTTCCTGCGCGGTTTTCTTCGCCGCCTTTGCGGTGCTTCAGCGGTTTTTTTCGCTTTGCCGCCCGCTTTCAGCGTTTTTGCATACTGCTTTTTAATGCGCTGCTTCTGCCAAAAACGGGAAATGGGGTTGGAGTGCGCAAGCGCGGGGTTATCGTGCAACGCCTTTTGATAGAGAAAATCTGCGTTTGCCTTTACCGCTTGTTTTTCCGCTGCCGCCGCTGCCCGGTAGGGTTTCAGCTTATGGCGGCGTATGCCGCCCTTAACTGCCCGCGCCGCCATGCCGCCCGCTTTCTCTCCGGCAAGTTCTACCCGGTGCCCGCTTTCCACACCGACGTTTTCTTTCTCTACCTCGTAGATTTTCCCATGTACGGTACTGTTTAACTCCTGTGCCGGACGGGATAAGGGGTTATGCCGCAACTTGCCGTTTGGGGGCTTATCCGTCTTTTCAAAGGAAAGGCGCGTCTTTGCCTTGCCTTTCGCTTCGTCAAAAACGCGCTCTTTCTTGATTTTGGTCTGCTTGGGGATAGCCGCCCGCGCTGCGTCTAAACAGTCTGCCGCCTTATCCGATTTCTTGATCGCTTTTTGAAGTTCCGGCGTTGCCCGTTCCGCTTCGGAAAACTGCAAGCGGGAAGAATGGGTTTTAGGCTGCGTCGCGTCAAGGGCTTTTTTCTCCGCGCCTTTTGCTGCGTGTCGCTCAATCTCTGCGCCGATATGCTGCACAACCTTTTCCGCTGCCACCTGCGGGGGCTGAATAGTTTTCTTCCTGCGGCCTTTCGCTGATACTGGACGTTTCGCCCGTCGTGAGGTTTTCCGCAACCGCACCGTCGCGGGTCATTTTTTGCGTTACCTTGTCGGGGGCTTTCAGTTCCTTGCTCAATCTTCATCACCTCCAATCCGCTGTTTTGCAAGTTCGCAATAGTCGGGGTTTAACTCAATGCCGATATAGCGGCGGTTAAGCCGTTTTGCTACCATGCCCGTCGTGCCGCTGCCGAAAAAGGGTCAAGGACAATCCCGCCGATGGGACAGCCCGCCAAAATGCACGTTTCCGCAAGTTTCGGCGGGAACGCTGCGAAATGCCCGCCATGATAGCCGACATTGTTAATCTGCCAAACGTTGCGGCGGCTGCGGACGGGAGAAATCAACTCGTCGGCGTATGCGCCCTTTTCGCGGGGGCGGTTGATTTTCTGCGGTTGGTTTTGCCCCGGAACAGTAACGTTATACTTATTTCCTTTGCTAACTCCGCTTTTCAGCCGCCCCGCCGTTGTGGGGGCTATCGGCTCGGCTACTGCTTGCCAATCGTAATAATACTTCTTTGACTTGGTAAGCAGAAACACATATTCATAGCAGCGGGTCGGCCTGTCCCGCGTGCTTTCCGGCATGGGGGTTTGTTTTGTGCCAAATGATAGAACTGCGCAAATACCAACCGTCGCCCCGCAAGGCAAGGGCTACAAGCCACGGAATACCAATTAAATCTTTGGGCTTGCAGCCGGGGGCGCGGTGGTTAAACGCCACTTGCTGCCCGTTCCTGCCTTTGGGGTATTTGGGGTCTTGGTGGTCGGCTTTGCTGCCTGTGCCGCAATAAGTGTCCGCGATATTCAGCCAACAAGTACCCTCCGGCGTAAGCACCCGCTTTACCTCATGGAATACCGCCGTAATACGGGAAACATATTCCTCCGGCGTTGCTTCCCGTCCGATCTGCCGTCTGCGCCGTAGTCCCGCAAGGCATAGTAGGGTGGGGACGTTACGCAACAATCAACTGCATTTTCCGGCAAGGTTTGAAGCACCTGCAAGCTGTCGCCGCAATAGATTTTGTCCATTTCTATCCTCATGCCGACACCTCGCCGGGTTTGGTCGTCATTACACGATAGAGTTCCGTATCTTGCGGGAAACGGTCAATAAAGGGCAAAATCACGTTGCCATAGAAGATAAGCCCCTCGCCCGCGTCGGAATGGGTTACATAGGTCATTTGCTGCTGCGAAATGTTAAGCTGCTTTGCAAGGATTTCCCTGTCGCCCTGGGCTTGGTTGAGCATATACACAAAATCGCTGTTTTCAAAAATGTTCTCCACCTCGCGGGACGATAACAAATCTTTCACGTTTTGGGTGATACCTGTCGGAATACCGCCCCATTTTCTAAAACGCTTCCAAATCTCAACGCTGTACGCTGCGGTCTGTTCCTCTTTGAGCAGCAAATGAAACTCGTCGATATAGTACCGCGTCGCCTTGCCTTCGCTGCGGTTTATGGTAACTCTGTTCCAAACTTGATCTTGGACAATGAGCATACCGAGTTTTCGTAGCTGGGTGCCGAGTTCTTTAATATCAAAGCAGACAAGGCGGTTGTGAATGTCAACGTTTGTTTGGTGGTTAAACACGTTCAAACTGCCATTTACATAGAGTTCCAATGCCGACGCGATACGCTGCGCTTCCTTTTCCGGCTGCTTCTTGATTTCATTGTAGAGGTCGCCCAAAATCGGCATATTCTCCGGCTTCGGGTCTGCAAGGTAGCTGCGGTACACGCTGATAACGGCGCGGTCAATCAAAGTCTTTTCAACCGCTTCCAGCCCGTTTTTGCCGCCCATAATCAACTCGCAAAAGGAAAGGATAAAATCGCTCTTTAAGGCTATGGGCGTGTCGCCCTCGCTGTAATTGAGGTTTATATCCATCGGGTTAATGTACTGCGTGCTGTTCTGCGAAACCTTGATAACCTGCCCTTTCAGCCGTTCCACAAGGGGGTAATATTCCGCTTCCGGGTCGCAAATGATAATATCGTCTGCGGTAATGAGAAAAGCGTTGGTGATCTCGCGCTTTGCCGAAAAACTCTTGCCGCTGCCGGGTGTGCCGAGTATCAAGCCGTTAGGTTCTTCAGCCTTTTCCTGTCGCACAAAATCATGTTATTCGATAATGCGTTTAAGCCGTAATACAACGCTTCGCCGCTTTGGAACAGCTCTTGTACCGTAAAGGGGACGAAAATGGCGGTGCTGGAAGTCGTCAAGCCCCGCTGGATTTGGATTAGGTTTTCGCCCAATGGGATAGAGGACATAAGCCCCTGTTCCTGCCGGTAGTCAAGGCGGGTGAGCATACAGTTGTATTTCTGTGCGATACTTGCGGCCTGAAATACGTCGTTGTCCAATTTCTGCTTTGTGTCTGCCACATTCAAAACTAACAGCGTAAGCAAAAACATTCGCTCGTTCCGGCTCTGCAAATCCCGCAAAAGGTTTTTCGCTTCGCCGCCGTAGGTGGCAAGGTCGGACGGAATTATATCCATATCGTAGCCGCTGCGGATTGCCTTTTTCTGTTCCTCGATTTTCATACGGTCAAGGTCGGTGATTTTCCGCTTGATCGTCTTGATCGCTTCGTTGTGGTCGATACTCTGAATGTGCAGATTGACGACAATCCCGTTTTCCGCTTCCATGAAGTCGGCAAGCATACGGTCTGAAAGTTCCGGCGCGGCAATCTGCAAAAAGGAAACCGCGCCAAACTTCCCGCCCATTTGAAACATTCGCCCGTCGCCAAAACGGAAAGAGGACGGGGCAATAAAGTCTTTGACGGAAAGGCCGCTTACGGGTAGCCATTCCCACGCAAAGTTGAAGCGTTCCCCGTCCGGGTGGAAAAGCCCATGCAGCACTTCAAGCCGCTGCTTCCCGTCCAATACCCGCGCCGCCGCGCCGATCACCTTAAAATGGTTGAGGGTGTCCGTTTCAATGCGGGCAAGACGCGCCCGCGCCGATCTAATGTCTTTTGCTTCAACGGTAAAGGTGAGAAACTTGGTCTTGATAAGCCGTTGTTTCCGCGTTCAAGCTGCGTCCTAAGCATTTCGGTGTATTCTGCTCTGATATTGTCGAAGTCGTCATTCTGCGGCGCAATCGTGATACTGTTCTTGAAATCGTCCTTGTTCGCATGGCGGCTGATTAAGGAAAGCTGCACGCTGATAGAAGCGTCGAACGAGTTATACATATC
>ENA-OQEB01001040-OQEB01001040.1-human-gut-metagenome-genome-assembly--contig:-NODE-1040-length-10671-cov-3.114378_pt1 | contig 10671 bp, 11 predicted proteins | sample MGYA00242787_ERZ504619 | MGnify/ENA primary metagenome ERZ504619 (study PRJEB26092, sample SAMD00036317) | human gut metagenome | host: Homo sapiens | study: EMG produced TPA metagenomics assembly of... | reverse complement strand
TTTTGTTTTATTATGATATAATAATTTTAGTTATGTAATATATGTATAAAATCTATAACAAAAAGTTATAGATTTTATTAAAGAATGAGCCGATTGCCATAACATTTATATTTAAATTTACTAAGAAGGCTCTTTTATAATAGTATTTAGTATAAAGAGAACCAATGAAATGATAAGATTGGCTTATAGGAGGTCATAATAAATGTTTAAAAGAGTCTTAATTGCTAATCGTGGTGAAATAGCAGTACGTATCATACGTGCTTGTCAAGAAATGGGTATAGAACTGTAGCTGTTTATTCTGATGAAGATGCAGATGCAATGCATGTAAGATTAGCAGATTATAGTTATAATATTGGTCCAGCTGATGCTAGTGAAAGTTATTTAAATATTGATGCTTTAATGGAAGCTGCTGAAAGAACAGAAGCAGATGCCGTTCATCCAGGATATGGATTTTTATCCGAAGATGCTGATTTTGCAGAAATGGTAACTAAAGCTGGAATGACATGGATTGGTCCATGGGCAGATACTATCCGTAAAGTTGGCGATAAAGATGAAGCTAGAGCTGCAATGATACCATCAGGTATTCCAATGTCAAAAGGTAGTACTCCATTGACTAGCGTAGAAGATGCTGTTGAACAAGCAAAAGATGTAGGCTATCCTATTATTTTAAAACCAGTAGCTGGTGGTGGTGGTAAGGGTATGCTTATCGCTAACAGCGAAGATGATTTAAGAAATATCTTAACTATCATTGATATAAATAAAGTAAAATATTATTTTGAACATTATATTGAACATTCTCGTCATATTGAAGTACAGATTGTAGCTGATAATTATGGTCATGTTATTCATTTAGGTGAACGTGAATGCTCTTTACAACGTCGTAATCAGAAATTATTAGAAGAATCTCCTTCTATTGCTTTAACTCCAGACCGTCGTGCCGAAGTTGGTGCTTTAGCTATTAAAGCAGCAAAAAGTGTTCACTACAATAATATTGGTACTGTAGAATTCTTACTTGATTTGAAAACAAATCAGTTTAATTTCATGGAAATCAATCCACGTATTCAAGTAGAACATGGTGTAACAGAAGCTGTTACAGGTATTGACCTTGTGCGTACACAAATTCGCATAGCAGCTGGTGAATCTTTAGACTTACAACAAGAAGATGTAAAATTCACAGGTCATGCTATTGAATGTCGTATCAATGCTGAAGACCCAGATAATAACTTCATGCCATCTCCAGGAAAAATTGATTTCTTCTTAGAACCTGGTGGACCTCGTGTTCGTGTAGATAGTGGTGTTTGTGCAGGCCTTTCCATATCTCCATATTATGATTCTTTGATTGCAAAAATCGTAGTACGCGGACGTACTCGTGGTGATGCTATTAAAATTATGCGTCGTGCTTTAAATGAATTTAAAGTTGGTGGCATCAAAACAACAATACCACTTCATCAACGTATTTTGAAAAATGAATATTTCTGCACAGGTGATATTGATACAAGATTTATTAGAAATCATTTCTCTAAATATGTACAACCAATGACACCTGCACAGTTGAAAGCTTCTAAAACAGCTAAAACTGAAAAAGAAATTATTAATGCTATAAATGCAAGTATGTATTATGCTTAATTTATAAAAATATATAGTAATATACCTAGCCCTGATAACAGAGATAAATTGTTATCAGGGTTTTTTATTGACAAAATAAATAAAAATGATAAATAATGAATTAATTCAATTTATATTTAGGAAAGGTAAAGGTGGAGATAATGAGTAATTCTCGTGTAAGAATTATTAAAGACCCAGAAGAGAGAAAACAAGAAATCATAGAAGCAGCCTTACATTTATTTCCCAAAAGGGATATGTAGCATACAACTATACAAGATATTGCTAAATATTTAAATATATCTCAAGGATTATGTTATCGTTATTTTAAATCTAAAGCGGAGATATTCACAGCAACTGCTGAATTTTATGCACAGCAGATTTTAATTCAAATAAGACAACCTTTTCCTGAAAACATGAAAGCAATTGATAAATTTAATGTTACGATAAAAAGACTTTTTCAATATATTATCAAACATGGTGAGTTTGAAGCTAATAGTGAAGTAAGTGCCTTACGTGCAGATAGATTAGATAGTATTTCCAGACAGATTATAGAAGTGATCATACCGATAATTAAGCAAGGTAATGAAGAAAAGATATTTAATTGTCATGATATAGAAAAAACGACTAAGATTTTTATTTTTGGTTTGGTACATACTTTTCATGAAGAAATGCCTAAGCAAGATATAAAAAATTATATTAAGTCTTTTTTAAAGTATTTAAAGATAAATTTAGTATTGATTTTAAATATAAAAGAGCCTGAATTACTAGGTGAAGGTTGGGAAAACATTTTATAGATATAGATGTAAAAAACTAGGTGTTATATTATATCAACACTTAGTTTTTTATTTGACGGTATAGTTTATTTGTAGTAATATTTAAATGAATGAATTTATTCATTCTTGAGGTGATATGATAAAATTTGTTATTATATTAGGATTTTTCTGATATTATATAAGTGATGAATAAAATGGAAATGAATATAGAAGGAGGGATTTATGATGAAGAAAATATTTTTTGTGCTATGTTTGTTATTATCTTTATATTTATGCACAGGTTGTGGAAAAAATGAACAAGTTGTGGATAACACTGTTTATGTAAAAACACAGACAATTGATTATGGTGCAAGTAGTAATGAAGATAATTATGCAGGTGTAGTTAAAGGTCGCTATGAAACTAATTTGGCTTTTCAAGTTAGTGGAAAAATATTATCTAGAAATATAAATTTAGGAGATAGAGTATCAGCAGGAGATGTCTTGATGGTCATTGATGACAAAGATATTAGACAGAGTGTAAATGCCTATGATGCTCAAGTGGAAGCTGCTAAATCGCAATTGAATTTAGCACAATCTAATCTTGCTAGATATGAACAGTTATATGCAGCTAATGCAGTTAGTGCTCAATCTTTAGACCAATATCAAAATGCATATGATAGTGCTTTATCAGCATATAATCAAGCTGTAGCTCAAGCGACACAAGTATAATTCTTTGGGTTATACACAATTAGTCGCAAATGCAAATGGTGTTATTTCTAGTGTAAGTGGTGAAACTGGTCAAGTCGTAAGTGCAGGTCAAACTGTAGCTGTGCTTATTCAAGATGGAGAAAGAGAGATTGAAATATCCATTCCTGAAAATAAAAATTCAAGATATAAGCATAGGTCAAAATGCGACAGTTGATTTTTGGGCTTTAAAAGGTACTACTGTTCAAGGTGTAGTCAGAGAAATATCACCGATAGCTGATGCCGTAGCAAAGACTTATAAAGTTAGAATTAGCCTTGTAAATCCTCCATCTGATATTCAATTAGGTATGACTGCAAATGTTATATTTACAGGAACAAATAATGGTGATACAAATATTAGTTTGCCATTGAGTGCATTGTATCAAGTGGAAAATAAAACTCAAGTTTGGATCGTCAACGATGCTTCTTGTGTGGAATTAAAAGATATAAATGTAATATCTTTGGGAAAAAATGATGTGATTGTCAGTGGCTTAAATAAAGGTGATGTAGTAGTAACAGCAGGTGTGCATAAACTTTATGAAGGGCAATCAGTAAAATTAGCGGATGGTGATACTTTATGAGAAATTTAACAGAAGTATCATTAAAAAATAAAAATCTAGTCTGGTACTTTATTGTTGTGATTTTTTTTGCAGGAATTTTTTCCTATACGAAATTGGGACGAATGGAAGACCCTTCATTTACGATTAGGCAAATGGTAGTATCTGTAGCTTGGCCAGGAGCGACAGCTTCACAGATGGAAGAACAAGTTACAGATAAGATTGAGAAAAAATTGCAAGATACACCAGGTCTTGATTATGTAAAAAGTTTTTCGCGTTCAGGTGAAGCTGTTATCTATGTAAATTTACGTGATGATATAGATAATGATAAGATACGACCTACATGGCTTGAAGTTCGCAATATGGTTGATGACATAAAAAAGGATTTACCAGAAGGTGTTTATGGGCCATATTATAATGACCGATTTGATGATGTATATGGTTCTATATATGCTATCACAGGTGATGGTTATTCTTATGAAGAAATGCGTGAAAAGGCAGAAAAAATAAGACGTATCTTATTGACTGTGGATAATGTCAGCAAAGTAGAACTTGTAGGTGAACAGCCTGAAAAAATATATATAGAAGCTTCATTAGATAAGCTTTCTGAATTGGGTATTAGTCCTCAAGATATCATGCAAGCAGTGCAGACTCAACAACAAATGACACCTGCGGGTATGATTGAAACTCAAACAGATAATGTATATTTACGTTTGAGTGGTCAATTCGCTGATGTGGATATGCTCAAAGAAATGCCTATCAATGCAGGTGGTAAAATTTTGCGTTTGGCAGATATAGCCAAAGTAGAACGTAGATATGTAGAGCCAGCAGAACCAAAGATGTTCTACAATGGAAAACCAGCTATAGGTCTTGCTGTTTCTATGGAAGCTGGAGGTAATATTTTAACTTTAGGTGATAATCTACAAAATACTATTGAAGAAGTGCAAAAATATATACCTACAGGTTTAGAGATAAATCAAGTATCTAATCAGCCTCAAGTAGTAAAAGACTCAATAGATGAATTCGTAGGTTCCCTGCGAGAAGCAATTATCATCGTATTGGCAGTCAGTTTTTTGAGTTTAGGACTCAGAACAGGTATGGTAGTTGCAGGTTGTATACCTCTTGTTATTTTAGGCGTATTTGTTGCTATGGAAGCTTTGGGTATAGATTTGCATAAGGTTTCTTTGGGAGCGTTGATTATTTCCTTAGGTTTATTAGTGGATGATGCTATTATTGCTGTAGAAATGATGAGTGTAAAACTTGAAGAAGGTTTAGATAGATTTAGTGCTGCTTGTTATGCGTATAAAGCGACAGCTATGCCAATGCTTAGCGGTACACTAATTACTTGTGCAGGTTTTATACCTGTAGCTTTTGCCGATGGATTAGCATCTGAATTTTGTAGTGCGTTATTCCCTGTAATTGCTATAGCTTTGATTTTATCTTGGATTGTATCTGTAATGGTAGCTCCATTATATGGTTATAAAATAATTAAAGTTAAAGTAAAAAAAGATGAAAAGGGAAATGTAGACCCATATCAAAGTAAATTTTATACATTTTTTAGAAAGATATTATGTTATTGCTTAACACATAAAAAAATAATATTGTCTAGCACAGTAGTTATATTTGCTATTTCTATTTATTGTATGAAATTTATAAGTCAGGAATTTTTCCCACCATCTCAAAGACCAGAGCTTGTAGTAGAACTTACTTTGCCAGAAGGTTCATCTATAAAGGCTACAGAAGAACAAGCTGAAAAACTGGCAGCTGTTTTAAGTGAAGAACAAGATAAAATAGATAATTTTGCTTATTATACAGGTCAAGGCTCTCCACGTTTTGTATTGACTTTTGACCCTGTATTACCAAAAGATAATTATGCTCAATTTGTAATTACAGCAAAAGATGTAGAAGCTAGAGAACATTTAAATCAAAAATTATTTAAAATCTTAAATGAAGATTTTCCAGCAGTACAATCAAATATTAAATTTTTACAAATGGGGCCACCTGCTGATTATCCTGTAATGATTAGAGTTTCAGGATATGATGTGGATAAGGTAAAAAAATATAGCTGATGAAGTAGCTATGAAGATGCGCCAAGATAGTAATATTTACAATGTAAATTTTGATTGGCAAGAAAAAGCAAAAACACTTCATTTAGAATTAGACCAAGATAAATTGAGAGCAATGGTATATCTAGTCAAATGGTTGCCCAGACTTTATATACAGAACTTACAGGAGCAACAGCTGCTCAATTTTATCAAGGTGATAGAACCATTGATATAGTTATGCGATTATCTGATGACGATAGAGATAATTTGGAAAAAGTGCGTAATTTACCGATCTATTTAGGGCAATATGGATATGTACCACTTGAACAGATTGCTAAAATTAGTTATCGTGCAGAAGATGGTGTTATTTGGCGTCGTGATTTAAAACCTACAATACTGTTCGTGGTAGTATTTATCAAGGAACAGCCAATGATGCAACTGAAAAAATATATAATCAATTAGCTGATTTACAAAAAGATTTACCATTTGGTTATAGCATTGAACCAGATGGAGCTATGTCGGATAGTCAAACAGCTATGAAACATTTGTTAAAACCTATACCTGTTATGGTCATAGCTGTTATTACTATATTGATGTTCCAGTTGAGAAGTGTACAGTTAATGATAATGACTGTACTTACAGCTCCACTTGGCTTAATTGGTGTTAGCTTTGGTATGTTATTGTTTGATAAACCAATTGGCTTTGTGGCAGTATTAGGTATCTTGGCTTTATTTGGTATGATTATTCGTAACTCAATTATCTTGATTGACCAGATAAAGAAACATATGCTTGATGGTGAAAAACCATGGAATGCTATTATTGATTCTGCTGTATTGCGCTTCCGTCCAATAATGCTTACAGCAGCAGCGGCAATACTTGGAATGATGCCACTTGTACCAAGTACACTTTGGGGTTCAATGGCAATTGCTATTTCTTGTGGTTTAGTAGTCGCTACGATTTTAACTTTGCTCATTTTGCCAACAATGTATGCAGCATGGTTTAAAATCACACCAGATAGTGAAAATAAGTTGAAACAGAAATAAAATGTTTCACGTGAAACAAAAAAGTGCAAGTAAGAAATTTCTTACTTGCACTTTTTCATTTATTTAATTAGCAAATCTTTTACGAGGTTTTCTACTAATTGGTGGTTTGAGATACATTAAGGCACTTGTTATGAACATCAAAATTCCAGCGAAAATAAAGACGAATTTTAGACCAAAGAAAGTGCCAATAAAGCCACCAACTAATGGACCGATAGTTGAACCAATTTGTTGGGCTGCAAACATCAAACCAAAGATACGTCCACGTTGTTCGGCTGGACTTTTTTTACTAAAATAGAATTGATTGATGGGTATACACCAGCATAGAATAGACCACAAACAAACTGCAAAATAGCAAATGGAGTAAGCGTGCTAGGTATGGATTGAATGATTAAAATAAAACCTGTACCAGCAAGAGTTATACACATAGTGCGGAAAAATCCATGCGATTGACCATATCTACCCCAAAGCGGTGCGGAAATAGCTCCAGCAAAACCACCTAAAGAAAAGACCATACCAGATAACATGATAACATTATCCATGCTATGATGTAGTTCAGCTACATATAATGTTAATATAGGCTGAAGAATTAAAATTGCCATTTGAATAACAACAGCACATTCAAGCATACGTCTAATCATAGGCACTTTTAATAAATTTACTTTTTCTGCTTCTTTAGCTAATGCTAATTGTTCAGGTGTTTTAGCTTCACGAGGTGGTTCTTTAATGAAAATTAAGGTAATTAAAGTAATCAAAGCGAGAGCACCTGCGGAGATAAAGAAGGAAACTCGCATACCAAATACACTGGCTAATACGCCACCGAGTAATGGGCCAATAACTCCGCCAGCAGTTAAAGCACCTTGCATTACGCCCATACAAAAACCGAGCTTTTCTTTGGGAGCATAAGAGGACATAATAGCAAGTTCAGCAGGCCAAAGTCCAGCGGCAAAACCTTGGAGAATACGAGCAAACATTAATTGAATAGGAGAGCTAACGATACCACAGATGAAATAAGTAATAGCAAGACCTACTCCAGCACGTACTGCCATAGGTTTTCGCCCTTTTTTGTCAGATAATTTGCCCCAGATAGGAGCCATAACAGCACTAACGATGAATGTTACGGAAAATATAATGCCTGACCACATGTTTACATTGTCAGATGTTACACCTAATTCATTAATTAAATACATAGGTAAAAATGGAATGAGCATAGTATAACTAGCTGACATCAGTACAACATTGCAAGTCAAAATGGCTAAAACAGCTTTCCAATTCAATTAAATCAATCCTTTCGTAATAATTTCATAGTTTATTAATTATTTTTATAAAAAAAATAATTAAATATCTAAGATGATTATACATCAAAAGGTATAAATTAAAAAGCTACTATAGACGAAAAATATTCTTTGGGCTACAATTAATTATAGATTAATAAATAAGGACGTGATATTGTGTATAAATTAGCACCATCATTATTAGCAGCTGACTTTGGTATTATAAAAGAACAATTAGCCAAATTAGATGAAGCAAAAGTCCCTTATCTTCATTTAGATATTATGGATGGGGTTTTTGTACCTAATTTATCTTTCGGTCTTGCTGTTGTTGAATCTATTCGCAAATATACAAAAATGGTTTTTGATGTGCATTTGATGATTATAGAACCAGAACGTTATGTAGAACAGTTCGCTAAAGCTGGTACAGATATTTTCTGTTTCCATATTGAAGCAACTAAAGATGCAAAAGCTACAGTAGATAAAATAAAAAAATGTGGTATGAAAGCAGCTATCGCTGTAAAACCAGCAACACCAATAAGTGAAATAAAAGATTTATTAGGTGAATTAGATATGGTCTTAGTAATGACTGTAGAACCAGGTTTTGGTGGTCAAAAATTCATGGAAGACCAGATGGAAAAAGTAAAAGAATTAGTAAAACTTCGTGAAGAAAATAATTATAAATATGATATTGAAGTTGATGGTGGTGTAAATCCTGAAACAATAAAAACATGTTTTGCTTCTGGTGCAAATGTAATTGTAGCAGGTTCTGCCGTTTTAGGAGCAAAGGATATTTCTGCAAGAGTAGAAGAATTTGCTCAAATTGCCAAAGAATATAATATTTAATTTTTATCATAAAAAAACGTATTATCCATAAAAGATAATACGTTTTTTATTTGAATTATTTAATTTGCAACAGTATCTGTAGTTGTATTTTCAGTTACTGGTTGGCGATTTTTTTGACCTGTCCAACCATATTTGATTGTGAGAGTTGTTATACCTGCGATTAACATAAATAATGCCATAGCAAAATATCCAAGGTCAAAAGAACCTGTTTCTGTTTTGATGAAGCCCATCATATAAGGGCCAACCCAACCACCAAGGTTACCACAGGAATTGATAAGACCGATAGCACCAGCAGCTGCAGGGCCTGTTAAGAATGTAGTAGGAACTGTCCACCATACGCCCATAGAAGCATAGATACCGATAGCGGATAAGCAGATTAAAAATAATGCTACAGAAGGATTACTAGCAAATGGCTAAGTCCAAGACCGATAGCGCCGATGAACATGGCAATAGCTACATGCCAAACCTTATCACCTGTTTTAGTAGATGTATAACCTGCGATTATTTGTACGATTAAAGCTACAGTCATAGGGATAGCGATAGCGCCACCTAATAGAGAAGTTGACCAACCAGAAAGGCTTTTTAATACAGTTGGCATCCAGAAGTTGAAGCCCCAGAAACCAATTACCCACATGAAATAGATAAAGCAAAGTTTTAAAACTTTTTTATCAGTAAAAGCTTGCATAACAGTATATTTTTTTACTTTTTTGTAAACGAGCTTGTTCAGCTTCAAAAGCTTCTGTTAAATATTTTTTCTCAGCATCATTGAGCCAAGATACTTGATCTGGTCTATCTTTAACCCAGAAGAAGAATACTACAGCGAAGAGAAGAGCAGGAACAGCTTCTAAGATGAATAATTCTTGCCAACCATGCATACCTAAAATAGAAGTATTTAATAAAACACCAGCTAAAGGAGCACCGATAATAGTAGATAATAATAGCGAAGTAAGCATTAAGGAAGTAGCACGAGCTCTTTCTTTTGGTGTGAACCAACGAGGGAATAATACAGAATAAATAACAGGATAAAGACTTGCTTCAGATGCACCGAGTAAGAAGCGGTAGATATAAAATTCAGTTTGAGTAGACATGAAAGCCATGAGAACGCAAACGAGACCCCATGTGAACATGATACGGGCAATCCATTTACTAGCAGAATATTTAGCAGCGATAAGAGAACCTGGAATTTCTAAAAGTAAGTAACCCATGAAGAAGATACCAGCACCAGCTCCAAAGATTTCAGGTGTAAGCCATGGTAAATCTTCAGTCATAGTCAAAGCTGCATAAGCTATATTTACACGGTCGATACAAGCGATGATTGAAACTAAGAATACAGGTAAAATAATATGTAAATCACGCTTTCTTTTTAAACTTGCAAAATTGATTTGTTCCATTGTTAAAACCTCCTAATAAAATATTTTGTGTAAAACTAAGTATAAATACAAAAAACCTCCGCCCCATAAAGGGACGGAGGTTATATTTCCGCGGTACCACCCTGATTTTGTCTTAATTATAGACAACAGCTCTCAACGTACATCATAATACGCGTTTCTTATAACGTAGAACAAACGTTTTAGCTTACTGGATTTCAGCTAAAATCTTCAAGGATGATTTTCATTTTTCTTTTGGCTACCACTTTTCAGCAAAATAGTGGCTCTCTGTAAGCTTTAAGGAAAAATTACTTGTTCCTATCTCTAGATTTATACTTTATTTTATATTTACAAATTTACAAAACTCATTGTAAATTAATATAATCTTATATTGCAAAATTGTCAATAGTTTTTTTAAAATTAATTTATGATAAAATAAATAAA
>ENA-OQEB01001038-OQEB01001038.1-human-gut-metagenome-genome-assembly--contig:-NODE-1038-length-10673-cov-1.750142_pt1 | contig 10673 bp, 9 predicted proteins | sample MGYA00242787_ERZ504619 | MGnify/ENA primary metagenome ERZ504619 (study PRJEB26092, sample SAMD00036317) | human gut metagenome | host: Homo sapiens | study: EMG produced TPA metagenomics assembly of... | reverse complement strand
GGATCCGCTTAAGATAAAAATAATCATATCGCTGGATAAATCAGATAAGGTTTGTGTTATTTCCTCTGACATCAATATGATACTAAAGCCAGCGTGTAAGATTCGGTTTTCAGATGTTTCCGGAGAAATTCTGTTAATAAGCTTGTTCATAAAATTATTGTTATTTAGTTTGTTATACAAATATTTCCCCCTTCAGTAAATCTAGGTGCAAAAAAAGCGCAATGTATTAGTATGGTCTGTATACAAACTATCATTTTTGTATACATTATGATATGAATGAAAAATAAATAGGAATCAGAGGAGGTCTCTGATTCCTTGTAAAATAAGATCTCCCATTTTTTTATGGGAAGAATTAAGTTCACTAATACTTTAGGAGGGTAATTTCTATTATCACAATAGAATGAAATAAAAACTAAATACGTCTTACAGATGAAAATAAGACATTACGTGTGAACAAGCTTGAATATTATAACGTATTGTATTTTATTTTCTTAGTCGTTTTATTTATCCGTGCGGAATGGAAGCACCGGTAATCCTTGTACGTTTTGCAAGTTGCCAATTTGGAAATTCCGGAAGCCATAACGAACGGCTATTGGGGCTTTTACGTCTGGAGCTGAGATAATAACGGTTTTTTTGTTAGCGTCTATAGTTGCGTTAGCCTTGTGGAAACGCATGTCTTTTCCGGCTATCTCGAAGCCTATGATCCCGTTATCTCGATTGAAGCCATCTTCCGCATTCTTGAAAAAAAGAATGATTTTATCTTTATCTACTTCCATATGATCGTATTGGGGGCCCTCACAAGCGATGGTTGTATAACCATAGGTTTTGTTTAGAGCCATATAACAAAGACGCTCACCGATCTTTTTGTTTTTCTTTGGGGTGTATTTGCCGTTTCTCGTAATCCTGTACCAGATCGTTCGTGGAAACAATACCGCTATTGGGGATCAACCGGGTAGCTTTGTATTGCTCTTCACGAAGGTACGCGGCTTGGTCTCCTTCTCCATATTCGTAAGGGGCGATTTCTACCAGATAGAAAGGTAATTCTTCTTGTCCCCATAATCCTCTCCAATGTTCTACCATTGTCGCTAGGCGTTTAGCGTAGTCCGGGTGTCCGACATTTGACTCTCCTTGATACCATAGGAAACCTCTGACCGTATATTTGCTGGCCGGTTTCAGCATTCCGTTATACATGATCATGGGTTGTAGCATCGGATGGATTTTCTCATCGTTACCCGCTAAGGATAGATCGATATCGCTATAATTCCGCAGGATGTCTTTGGGCAACCAACCTTCAACCGTGGAACCGCCCCAGCTACAATTGATGATACCTACCGGGACATTCAATACCTCGGTCAATAGGGTCGCGAAGAAATAGGCGGTAGCTCCGAACTCCGGGGCGTTTCGCGGATCACATACTTTCCATTCGCCACCTACCGGATAATCTTTCGGTTCCAAGGCTCCGACCCGTTGGATCGTAGCGTAACGGATCGAGTTCTTATATTTCCCGGATGTAGCGATAGCGTGGTTTCCTCCCTCGATAGGGCAGTGCCAGAAACCTCTTAATGGCATTTCCATATTGGATTGGCCGGAACCGAACCATACCTCGCCGATCAGAAGATCATGCAAGACAATCTTGTCTTGTCCATTCTTTAATGTTAACTGTTGCTTTTCGAAACTGGCCGAGGGCGTCTGAACCCACGATTTCCCATCTGCTTGATCGTTTACTTGGGCCGTGTATTCCGTATTGTCCCAAGAACTACGGACTTTCAGGCTTGAATTTGGGGTTGCATTTCCCCAGAGCCGTACTTTAGTGGCTTGTTGGAGTACCATGTTGTCGCTTACCAAAGCTGGCAGCTTGATCTCGGCCCGGAGGTTCACCAAACCGAGAAGGAGGCCTATCACCATCCAATAGAATTTGTTCATATCGCTTGTTTTTTTGATGTCGGAAGCTTCGACGGTTGTTAATCTGATAAAAAAAGAGCCGGCAGGCGGTCTGCCGGACGGTTATTCGCCGGCAAGTCGTTCGATAATCTCCATACACATCCGTCCGTTGTGATAGGGACATTTCCAGAAACCGGCCTTGTCATCCTCGCGATTGATCTCGTGATCGAGCGATACGCTCCAATGCCATTCCCCTTGTTCCTTGTCGATCAAATAACGCTGAATGAATTTCCAGCATGTATAGGCTGTGCCTAAGGCAGGCTCATCTCCGAAATGTTGATACAAGTTGAAATGACCCACTACATTCTCGGCTTGCACCCACCAATGCAGGTCCGTGTCGGCTTTCTTCTCATTCGGGTGATACTCGTAAATGAGGCTACCGTTCGCTAATAACCCGTCTTCGGCCGCTATCGCTACCTTTTGAACCAAGGGCTCTACTTTCTGAAGAATCTCGTTGTCTCCCAATTCGATAGCGGCCTCATGCAGTAACCAAGATGCCTCTATATCATGACCATAGGAGATGATACGGTATTTGCTTTCCCAATCCTCGTTGAAAAAGAGGTTTAAATGATAGGTACGGTGATCCAGAATCTTGTCGGTGAAAATCAGGATCAAGTTTCGGAGTTGTTTTTTGAGGTGCTCGTCTTTCCATACCCGATACAAGTTAGTATAAGGTTCGAGGATATGCAGATGGGTGTTCATAGTTTTTTTCTCATTCTCATCCTTGTCGCTTAGTCGCATATCCTCTATCAGTTTCCAGTCTTTCGTAAAGGCTTCCATATAACCGTTCTTTTCCGGGTCGAAACTATATTGTTCGATTGCCTTGAAGAGACGGATCGCATAATCCAACGTTTCTTTATCTCCGGTAGCCCGGTTGTACTCGCTTAATCCGTAGATAGCGAATCCTAAGGCGTAGATTTGCTTTTTGGTTTGCACGGGTTGACCGGTATAGTCTAATTCCCAGTAAATACCCTCGAATTCTTGGTCGTAGAATTTATCGATAAGGTAACGTTTGGCACGGGTCGCCGTTTCCAGATATTCCGGCTTTCGTAATAAACGGTATGCGGCGGAGAATGTCCATAGGATACGGGCGTTCAAGATGGCGCCTTTAGGGGCATGTACGACTCGTTGATTGTTTCCCGTGATTTGCCCATGGAAACCACCATACTCACTATCTATCATTCGGTTCATCCAGAAAGGGAGGATATTGTTCTCTAGCTCCCATTGAACCTCGTTTTGTAAATCTTCGGTGATTTTATTCATTTGTTTCTTTTCTTTTGGTTTCTAACGTAGCGGTGATTTCCTTCATCTTTGTCTCGCTAAGCGGTAGAAGGCGATAAATACAACGGACAGGATCGTACCTACGGCCGGTAAGAAACTGAGGAACATCTTGATTCCGCTAATCGTTTCCTCGCTTTGTACGGTATTGGCCTGAAACCCGAAGAAAGCGAGTAGCCAGCCTGTGATTGCCGTGCCGATCGCCCATCCGAATTTCTGGCTCATGGACGAGGAACTGAAGATCAATCCTGTGGCACGGTTCCCTGTTTTTAGTTCTGAGTAGTCCGTGCAATCGGCATACATGGACCAAAGTAGGGGGAAAATACTACCGGCACAAATACTGATGAACACTTGGAACGTGAATATCAGGCTAGATCCGTCTTGTCGAGCCAGAAAAAGAGGATGCTTAAAACCGAGGCGATCAGCATGGAGCCCATATAGGTTCTTTTCTTTCCGATCTGGTTGCTTAATGGGGCGGCCAAGATCACGCCGACAATATTGGCCGCCTGTCCTACCGCCAGATATAATCCGCTTAAGACGAAGGAGACTCCGAAAAGAGATACATTGGCATAGGCTTCCTCAATGATAAAGTATTTGAAATAATATACGGTAGCCCCGTCGCGGATGGAATTGAAAACCAGAGCGGAGACACCTGCTCCCAATAGTATCCACCAAGGCTTGTTGTGCAATAGATCTCTCAAGTCATCTTTTAACGAGCCTTGTTGCTCTTTAATCGGTTTTACCCGTTCTTTTGTCCATGCGAAACATCCATAAAAGAGAATGGCGCACAGGATAGCGATAACTACGACAGCCATGGTCCATCCATGTTGTTGATCCGCCAATTCATCGCTATTTCCACTAAAGAAACGCACCATCGGCATGAATAGCAACAGGGCTATAAAACTGCCAATATAGGCGAATACCATACGGTACGTAGAAAGGGTATTACGGTCTTGTGGCAACGGGCTCATTACTCCAAGCAAGGACGCATAAGGCACGTTTATAGCGGAGTACACCATCATCATCAAGGAATAGGTGATATAGGCATAGATCAAATTACCTGTTTGTCCGAAAGAAGGAGTCATGAAAGTGAGCACTCCGATAGCGGCGAACGGGATCGCCAGCCAAAGCAAATAAGGGCGAAATTTTCCCCAGCGTGTTTGCGTACGATCCGCCGCAACGCCGACAATCGGGTCAAAGACCGAGTCCCATATACGAGTTATCAAAAACATCGTACCTACGGCTGCTGCCGGTAATCCGAATACGTCCGTATAGAAAATCATCAAGTAAGCGCCAAACAGTTTCCAGAACATGGACGATGCCATGTCCCCGAAACCGTAGCCTATCTTCTCTGTTAGTTTAATCATATGAGTGGTTTTTGTAGGTTATTTCAGGAGTGGAAGATTTCGATCGATTAGCTTTTTCAGCGTCTCGACAGATGCGGTCGTAGTCAGCCCGTCGGCCGGAGTGTTCATGCAGTAATCTACCAATTTATCGATTGTGGATACAGCCACGTGCATACGGGTATCGGAAGACGCATAGTAAATATACACGGTTCCATCCTCATCCGCGATCCATCCGTTAGAGAATAAAACGTTGGATACATCGCCGATCCGTTCCTCATTTTCCGGAGCCATGAAATAGCCGGCGGGTGTGGCGATAGGTCTCGTGGGATCTTCCAATGCGGTCATATACATATAAAGCACGTAACGTAATCCGGCGGCGCATCCCCGTACGCCATGGGCGAGATGTAACCAGCCTCTCGGTGTCTTGATCGGGTGGGGGCCTTCGCCATTTTTCACTTCCTTGATCGTATGGTAGTAACGTTGGTCGATGATGGTTTCTTCCTTGACTTCGGCGTGCGTGATATCATCAATCAAGGCCCATCCGATACCACCGCCACTTCCTGCGTCGATAAATCCGTCTTGGGGGCGGGTGTAAAGGGCGTATTTGCCATTTACGAATTCCGGATGTAATACGACGTTACGTTGTTGGCTCTTGGTCTTTAAATCCGGGAGACGTTCCCAGTTTTTCAAGTCTTTTGTCCGGGCGATAGCTGCCGTGGCGGTTGCCGAGGATAGATCTCCGGGAGCTGCGTTCGGGTCATGGCGCTCGGCGCAAAAGATTCCGTAAACCCAGCCGTCTTCATGAGCGGTTAGGCGCATGTCGTAAATATTCGTGGCCGGGACAAGATCGTCCGGCATGGTTACCGGGTAATCCCAAAAGCGGAAATTGTCTACTCCGTTCGGGCTTTCGGCTACGGCGAAGAAGGATTTACGGTCGCTTCCTTCTACACGTACCATTAATATATATTTGTCATTCCATTTGATCGCACCGGAGTTCATGGTTGCGTTCATGCCGATGCGTTCCATCAAGTAGGGGTTTGTCTTTTCATTTAAGTCATATCTCCAGAAGATCGGGGTATGCGCGGCTGTCAGTACAGGGTGTTGATAACGGGTGAAGATTCCGTTTCCGTCTTCTAAAGGGATATTTTTCCGGCTTAACAAGGTTTCGTGTTTAGCGAAGAGTTCGTTTACTTTTTCTTGAAATTGTTCCATGATGTTTTTGCTTTAAATGATATTATCAGATGGTGGGAGACGGGGCACGCCCCGTCTCTACAACTGGATATGACGTGATTTATCTGGTTTATGTATGATGTTATTTATATAGGTTGATATCGGAGGCGAACAATGTTTTCGGATTTTCAAAGAACTTCTTGAAATCCTCGGCAGAGGCTTGTCCGGGATAAGGCCAAAAAAGTGAGTGACTTTTTCACGGGCGTTTCTCCATACCAATACATAAGCGACCGGATATTTCTCCATGGCAGGCAGCAGGTTCCCGTCCACCATGTGGAGTCTGGTACCCCTTCGTAGCCGGTCTCCGTGATCGCTATGATCTTATGGTTGGCTTTGCCTATGCTGTCTATTACGGAAAGACTGGTATCCATGCTTTTCAAGAAGAAATCCTTATCTTCCCGTTGGTAAGCGTCGAAGCCTAGGACGTCGATCAAGTCATGTCCGGGGTAACGTTCCAGATAAGACGCTTGATCCCGCGGCTCCGTACCTGTGGAATAAGCGTAAACGATCTGGTCTGCCGCTCCGTGAGCGTTTAGATAATCGGCGGTCATTCGCCATAGCGCCTTGTATTCATCCGTGGTACATAAATTCTGTCCCCACCAGAACCAACTTCCGGTGTGTTCGTGCCAAGGACGGAATAGGACGGGAATCTTGGTGCCATCGCTTGTTTTCAAGGAAAGGATGAAATCATTCACTTTGCCTAGCCAACTTTGGAATTTCTCATAGTTCTCCCCTTCCGGAAGGATCGATTTCACGACAGCATGGTCTGATACGTCCCAAGCGTCCCCTCCGGTTTTAGGGTTACGGGGATGCCAACTTAAAGATACCAAGCCTCCCCGGTTATATTGGTTGATGATTTCCTTGCGTATTTTCTCGAAGGTACTTTATCAAGGCTTTTATCTCCCCCGAGTTCGATCTCTCCAAGATCAAAGCTGATAACGGCCGGATAATCGCCGCATACTTTTTGCACGTCTGAGCCTCCTTCGTCAAATTCCCATCCGATCCCATAAACCGTATCATCGTGATGTCCGAACATGATTCCTTTTTGTGGAGTCGCACGTAGGTTCTCTATTAAACGTTCTCTCGGCGAAACCTGTTCGCTTGTCGGTTCTAGTCCTTTCTTCGACGGTGAACAGGCGATTAGTGCCCCTAGGCATAACATGGTAATTAATTTCGTGTTCTTCATGATAACTGTCTTTCTTTATGAACGCGAATGTAAGAGGTATCGGGCAGACAATCTAGTATTATTTTATCTGATAGCGATATTATTTTCATTTTAACCGGAACGGTTGTTTGATTTGGAATTCATTGTTATCTTTGTGCATGTTAATTAATCAAATAGAATGACTATGGGAAAATGGAATGATTTACAAGAACAAGTGAAGGAAGGGAGAGAATGAGAGAAAGCCCGAAAGGAGAATTTGGGAAAGTTCTTTTATGATTTGGCGAAACTGACTTTTGCGGGTGTAGTTATATGTGGGGTTATCCCGTTGTATAAGAATCCGAATGATTTTTCACAGTGGTAATGCTCATAACAGGTTTAGGAGGTACAGGAATGATTGCGGTTTGTGCAAATAGAATATTTAAATAATAACAGATATGAATAACATGACATTTTTGTTTTTAATTATTATCGTGGTAATGGGGATATTTCTTGCATGGACTTATACCAAATCCGGTAAGAAATGGCTGAAGAACCTATAGCGAACATCTAGATATAGAACTATACCCAATACACGATCTTATGGAATTATTTATTTTTTCTATAAGATCCGTGTATTGTTTTTGGTAACCCTTGGTTTCTAGTCCCCAACTTGAACCTGTATACGCTCTTTTGAAGTTATCCTCTTCTCAAATACTTTCGTGTCCAGCAGAATAGGGGCATTGACGAAATCCGGGACATTATAGGAATAGACAGAGCGATCGTAATAGGTTTCCGGATCTTCCTGGGGAAGGAGAAAGGGCTTGCTTATCTTGCCATTCTCATCCATGCTTGCCAGATAAAGGCGGGTATAAAGGCCGTCACCCCGGCGGCTACTGAAGACAAACCAGCGGGAGTTGCTACTCCAGTTGTGAAAGCTTTCGGTATCATCGCTATTTACTTCGGATAGCTCGCGGAGGTCTCCGCTTGTCAAGTCCAGTAACCATAGATTCGCCTCTTTATGCCAGATCGAAAAGTTTCCGTAATCGGATAAGGTGAACATAATATATTTGCCGTCATAGGAAGGGCGGGGAAAAGATACGCTTTTCCCTAAGCCTCAGCGTTCACCAACGTATCGATACGGCTCCCGAATGTACCGGCAGAGGGATCAAAATCGATACTACATAAATTATATCTTATCTCTTTATATTCTTCGGGAATCTTTTTAGCTTCGGCGGAACAAAAGTAAAGCGTACGACCATCCGGGGAGAACGCAGGGAAGGTCTCGAACCTGTCTTTCTTTTGCAAAGAATCGCAAAGGAGTAGACGATGATCTGCCGGATGGTAAACGACTATATCAGATTCCAAATCCAATACTTCTACCCGCTCGTCCTTAACCGTATGGAACGATTGTCGGGTGTTGTTCGTGGAATACGCTATATATTCGCCTCCGGGATGCCAGTAGGGATAGAGCAAGCGGCGATTGTCTGATCTGTTTTCGTGTTGAGGTATTCATCCTTATTGTCGGTTCTCATAAAAGTGGCTCCATGCGTTCCTCGGATGTGAAGACTGAAATGGCTCGTCCGTACGGTTAAAGGCATGGCAGTTTACGCACATACCTTTGACCAGCGTGTTTTCCACCAAAGGTCTTTCTTTATGAGACGATAGATCACGCTCATAAATACCCATACGGCTGTAGATTCATAACCGGGAGCGATCTTTCGGTATACTAAGCCGTAATCGATCGGGTGGGGCTGATGTACATGGGGAAAGGTTTGTAAGTACTCCATTTACCCTCTTGCTTGATACTGACAGTAAAGAGTAAACTATCGCCTTGATTGGAGATGAGCAGTTGTTTCCACTCTTTTTCCGGGAAATTGACATGCTTCGCGTTTATATGCACCTCTTTGCCTTGGCACCCTTTTACGATAACATCTATCCGCTCATAGGAGGTATCCGTATAAGAGAAATTCATAGGTGCTATCGTGGCGGGTATTGTCACCCCGATATAATCCGGATAGATGGACGGGTATTTCTCTATTTGTTCGGGGGATACTACCGAATCCCCACAAGCGGTAAATAACGCTATACATATACTATATAATAAGATAAGCTTTCTCATGGCCGTTTATTTTCTGAATAATAAGTAATACCAAAATGTCTTCTCGTATTTTGGGCGAAGGATAGGCTCGGAGTCTTTCTGCGTCATATAAACACGGGCGAACTCGCTTACCCTTCCAATACGTTGCGGGAGATGCTCCAAGGAAGGCCTTGGAAATTAGGATGCTGCTGTGTCCAAATGAAAATCAATGCCTCTTGATAAGAGATGGGTATGTGGTTATAGCCCAGATCTTTTCCCAGCGGATAATATTTCATGAAACGTTCCAGATCCTTCTTTTGCAAGACATAGGCTAACATATACTCGAAAGCCATCCGGTTACTTTTGTTATGTTGCAGCAATAAGCCTAGCATGACATCCATTTCCGTGTCGCTGAACAAGAAATCTTCTGTATATCGGGCTTTTCTCAACCATCCCCATTCGGATGCTTCTCTATCTTTTCATCGTTATTTAGATAGCTCATGGCGTTGGTCGCCCATTTCTTATAGAACAAGGTATGCTGCAAAGCCCGCAGGTATTTGGCGGCGACAGCGTATTGTCCATTGATCAAGTTGGTCTCGGCCAGACGCATATAGGCACGTCCGCTTTTCTTATAGTCGGGGATAGCCTCCATCGCTTCGAACATATAGCGTTGTGAGGAGTTGATCATTCCCAGATGATAGAATATCTCGCTGGTAGGGAGCGGTGAGGTGAAATCTCTTTGGAAGGTGGGGATCAATCCTTCCGTTTCCATTTTGGTTACGAAAATGGAAACATGCCGATTCCCCTAATTGCCCGGTCTTGGCGAGAGCCAGATTTAAGCAGGTCACGGAGAAAGGAGAATTAGGCTCTTTGTTTTCCGCCGCTTGATGATCTGGTTCCATTGTTTCATGCGGGTGAGGTAGTCGTATTTCATAGCCTCCTCCTTATCCGAATTGCTGGCGGCATAGATCCATGTGCCACCACCGATAAGGAGCAGGGTGGAGATAATACCCATCCATGCCTTAGTGCTCTTTACGGGTGGGGGAAGTAAAGCAAGTGCCCCGGGGGTTATGGCAACGGTAGCAATAACAAGTAACAGGGTGTTGGGAACGATCATGGGGAAACGATAATAATCGATGCCGGTCATGAGGCTAAGCAATGGATATTGCGTAAGGCTTTGTGCCAATAGGGGGCATAGGATTCCAAGCAAGATGTAGATAGGAATCCATATATAGGATTTGTTGGATACGATTGGTACGGGTTTGATGCAATGCCCGATTGCTACTCCGATAACGAAGATGAAATAGGCCCCACCACCTACGATCCAGTAGAGTACCGGCATTATTAGGAGCGTATAGATTATTCGTCCCCATGGATGAGTGATTTTTCGCTGGATGATTAAGGCGAAGAGGGCGAGAGTTATGGAGACAGGGAATGCCAGCAGGGCATTCTCATCACATAAAAATACCCAGAGCAGGATAGAGGGGAGAAAGCTGAACGGATACCAAAAGTCGGAAGTTCCCATTTGTTTGGCCAGCCAGTTTATTTGCCGTTGGATAAGCACGAGAACGATCGCCAAGATCGTAGCCCCTGCCCAAGCGAAATAATAGAACTGCGTCAGGAACTCCGCTATATATTCAGCGATGCCTCCGGGATG
>ENA-OQEB01001037-OQEB01001037.1-human-gut-metagenome-genome-assembly--contig:-NODE-1037-length-10673-cov-1.931633_pt1 | contig 10673 bp, 11 predicted proteins | sample MGYA00242787_ERZ504619 | MGnify/ENA primary metagenome ERZ504619 (study PRJEB26092, sample SAMD00036317) | human gut metagenome | host: Homo sapiens | study: EMG produced TPA metagenomics assembly of... | reverse complement strand
CGGAGAGCTTCAAGGGCCTGCCCATCAACGCTCGGTTTCTGCCGCTATCACCTCCATGAGCTTCATGGGCTTTGGCGGTCTGGTCGAAAACATCATCAACGCGATATTCTAAGAAAGGGGAATGGAGAGAATGAACCCGATCGTATTTGCTATCGTTGTCGTGGTGGTGCTGGGCCTGGCCGGCGGCGTGATCCTTGTGCTGGCCTCCAAGTTCATGGCTGTGTATGAGGACCCGCGCATCGCGCAGGTCACGGAATGTCTGGCCGGCGCCAACTGCGGCGGCTGCGGCTACGCCGGCTGTGCCGACTACGCCAAGGCCATCGTGGAGAACGGTGCCCCCACCTTCAAGTGTGCCCGGGCGGCGACAAGACTGCCGACGCCATCAACACCATCATGGGCAATGCCACCGACGACCGCCCCAGCCTGCGCGCCACCGTCATCTGTGCGGGCGGCGAGAACTGCGGCAAGCGGTTTGACTACCAGGCATCCAGACCTGCGCGCTGCGGCCTCCATTGCGGGGCGGCCCCAGCGCCTGCGCCTATGGCTGCCTGGGTCTGGGCGACTGCACCCGCGCGTGCAAGTTTGACGCCATCCACGTCATCAACGGCGTGGCGTCGTGGACCGCAAAAAGTGCACCGGCTGCACGGCCTGCACCGTGACCTGCCCGCGCCACGTCATCCAGATGAAGCCCATTGCCCCGCAGCCCGCGGTCAAGTGCTCCAACAAGGACAAGGGCGCGCTGGTCAACAAGACCTGTAAGGTCGGCTGCATTGCCTGCGGTCTCTGCGTGCGCAACTGCCCGAACCAGGCGATCTTCCTGAAGGACAACGTCGCTGTCATCGACTATACCAAGTGCAACGGCTGCGGCACCTGCGTCAGCAAGTGCCCCAAGAGGGCCATCCAGTGGGTCGAGGGCGCGCCCCGTCCCCATCGACGCCCCCGTGCCCGCGCACGAGGTTCTGAAAACGCGCGTATAATTTTTAGGTAAACATCCCTGTGCTCCCCGCCAAGAATCGGCGGGGAGCTTTTTTGCTTCGCACGGGAGGTATTCATCCCTCCCGTGCGCCTTGCCCACCCCGCCAAATTCCCTCCTGCCCCTACCTATCAACTGTATTTAAAAATTTTATCAAACTATTTTTAAAAAAACCGAGACAAATTCCTAAAACTATGCTATACTGTGTCCAGAATAACAACTCTGGTATTTTTCGGGAGGTTTACACGTATGGGAATCACCAAAGATATTTTGTATGTCGGCGTCAACGACCACCTTGTTGACCTGTTTGAGGGCCAGTACGACGTGCCCAACGGCATGGCCTACAACTCGTACCTGATCTGCGACAACAAGGTCGCCGTCATGGACAGCGTCGATGCCCATTTTACCGACGAGTGGATCACCAAGATCGCCGCTGCACTGGGCGAGCGCACACCCGACTACTTGGTCGTGCAGCACATGGAGCCTGACCATTCCGGCTCCGTCGCCGCGTTCGCGCAGGCGTACCCCGGCACGACCATCGTCGCGTCCGCCCAGGCGTTCAACATGATGAAGGCCTATTTCGGCACCGACTACGCGGACCGCCGCGTCGTCGTCAAGGAGGGGGACACCCTGCCGCTGGGCACCCACACGCTGCACTTTGTCACCGCGCCGATGGTCCACTGGCCCGAGGTCATCATGACCTATGACGATGCAGACAAGGTCCTGTTCAGCGCCGATGCGTTCGGCAAGTTCGGCGCACTCGACGTGGAGGAGCGTGGCTGCCCGAGGCCCGCCGCTACTTCATCGGCATCGTCGGCAAATACGGCGTGCAGGTGCAGGCCGTGCTGAAAAAGGCCGCCGCGCTGGACATCGAGACCGTCTGCAGCCTGCACGGTCCCGTCCTGCACAAGGAGCAGCTGGGCGATGTGCTGGCCGCTACGACACCTGGAGTGCTACCGCCCCGAGACCGAGGTGTGCTCGTCGCCTACAGCAGCATCTACGGCCACACTGCCGAGGCTGCCAACCGCCTGGCCGAGGCCCTGCGCGAGAAGGGCGTGGAGACGGTTGCCATGGATCTGGCCCGCTGCGATATGGCTGAGGCCGTCGCGCAGGCATTCCGCTTCAGCAAGCTGGTACTGGCCACGCCTACCTACAACGCCGATGTATTCCCCTTCATGAAGGAGTTCATCCATCACCTGACCGAGCGCAACTACCAGAACCGCACGGTAGCCTTTATTGAGAACGGCTCTTGGGCGCCGATGGCCGCCAAGGTCATGACCAAAATGCTTGAGGGCAGCAAGAACCTGACCTACGCTGCCACCACCGTCACGGTCCGCGGCGCGCTGAATGCCGCCAGCGAGGCCCAGCTCGCCGCTCTGGCCGATGAGCTGAGCAGGTAATCCTCTTTTCCTCTCAACTGCAAGCCCCGCCTCACAGCGCGTCTCTCGCGCCGTGAGGCGGGGTCTTTTTGCGGGCAGGGGGAGAGGAGGACAACAACAAAACAATTGAAAATTTGCGCTTGACAAATCGGGGCAAATCCTGTATACTATCATTTGTCAATCGCATACGGATGATTAGCTCAGCTGGTTAGAGCGCTGCGTTCACATCGCAGAGGTCGAGGGTTCGAGTCCCCCATCCTCCATCAAACAAAGTCCCATACCGTGTCCCGGTATGGGACTTTTGTTTTGATGCCGTACACATTTTAGCATACACTTGCCTTTTTTATGCAGAGTATGGTATACTCCACATTGGAAAACAAGTAAGGCAGATATAATGCACAGGGATGTGCTTTATATAAAAGCAGGATAAAAACGCAACGCATTTCTTTCGGAGAGATGCCAGACTGGTAGGTAGCCCAGCCGTCTGCACCATACAGTGCAGGTAAGTAACCTTCCCCTCCGGGTTGTCCGTTCCTGCAAGGATTTATTCAGGAGGGTTTCGTTATGGATATTGATTCTACAAAACTGACTGTATTTTTTGAAGCTCCATTCTGGGTCGGCGTGTTTGAGTGCATTGAGAAAGGAAAGCTCTCGGTGTGTAAAGTCACGTTTGGTGCAGAACCAAAGGACTACGAAGTCTGGGAGTATCTACTTAAAAATTACAGTCGGCTGCACTTCAGTCCATCTGTTGAGACAGTTGTGAAGAAAGAAGCTGTGAACCCAAAGCGATTGCAACGGCAAATCCGAAAGGAAGTAGACGCCATGGGAATCGGTACAAAATCACAGCAGGCGTTGCAAATGCAGCGAGAAGAAAGCAAGCTGGTGCGAAAAGTACTTAGCCGCAAACAGCGCGAAGAAGAAAAGCAGCGTCAATTTGAACTGAAACAGCAGAAGCGAAAGGCAAAGCATCGAGGCAGATAATGCACCTTTGCTTTTATCCAGCAGGGTTTGGAGCAGGCACACCCCAACAAGAAGCCGTCCCAAAGGGGCAGAAAATTTTCAAGAATTGAAAATTTGTGGCCACGGGACGTTTCTTGCCCTCACCTTTTTGCTGCGTTTCGGAATTTTCACATTTCAATTTGCTCGCAGATTGTTGACAAGTTGCGCTTGACTCGATACTATAAGGGCAAGCCAAACACACGCAAGGAGGTGCAACCACGACCACCGTAATCTACGCCCGCTATTCATCTGACAGCCGACGTGAAGTGTCCATTGAAGGACAGCCGCATGACTGCAAGGACTACGCCGAGAAAGCGGTGTCCATCTGGTGTCTGCCATGGACTTTTGTTTTGGCAGAAATTCACTATATCGGGGGTATTTTTTTATTGGCTGGTGCGGTATACTTGGCTTAGTTCAACCCATCGGAAATTGGCAAGAGGCAGCCGCAATGAGTTTGGCACCCTTCACAGCAGACAGGAGAGAGGTAAATACGCCATGAATTTGAAAAAAGTTCATCACATTGCCATTATCGGGAGCAACTATGAGAAATCAAGGCGCTTTTATGTGGATCTGTTAGGCTTTTCTGTCATTCGAGAAAATTACAGACCGGAACGCGATGATTACAAAATCGATCTTCAACTCGATGGGATGGAATTAGAACTTTTTTATCATTAAAAATTGCCCGAAACGCCCCAGTTATCCAGAGGCTTACGGCTCCGGCATCTTGCCTTTGCTGTAGACTCTGTCGATGATACCGTAAGAGAATTGAATAAAAAGGGCATCCTAACTGAGCCGATCCGAGTCGATGCTTACACAGCAAAAAAATGACATTCTTTTCCGACCCTGACAATCTTCCTTTGGAAATTCACGAATAAAGTCAGACCGTCAAAAAATTGCATTTTTGCCGTACTGCGTGTGTAGGGGCGGCCATTGGTCGCCCGCGGGGCATGACCTGCCCGAAGGAGGAGTAAGATGGTACAGGTCGATTTGATCACTGGGTTTCTCGGCTCCGGCAAGACGACGTTCCTGCGCCGCTACGTGCAGTATCTCGTCGCGCAGGGGCACAGCGTCTGCATTCTGGAAAACGACTTCGGCGCGGTGAACGTCGATGCCATGCTGCTGCAGGACCTGATCGGGGAGCACTGCGACATAGAGACGATCAGTGGCGGCTGTGACTGCGACACCCACCAGCGCCGGATGCGCACCAAGCTGATCTCAATGGCAATGCGCGGCTTTGACCGGGTCGTCATTGAGCCGAGCGGCATCTTTGACGTGGACGAGTTCTACGACATTCTGCGGGACGAGCCGCTGGACCGCTGGTATACGCTGGGCAGCGTCATTGCCATTGTGGACGCCAAGCTGGAAAACGAGCTTTCCCCGCAGGCCGACTACCTGCTGGCCTCCGAGGCCGCCAGTGCCGGGCTTGTCGTCATGAGCCGCACGCAGCTTGCCGCGCCCGGCGAGGCGGAAGCGGTCATCGACCACCTGAACCGCGCACTGGCCGGCTGCCATTGTGCCCGCCGCTTTGGCGCGGACGATGTACTGTGCCGGGACTGGAACGCGCTGACAACCGCTGATTTTGCCCGCTTGGATCGCTGCGGCTGGCGGCAGACAAGCTACGTCAAGCTGCATTTTGATGAGCACAAGGCGTTTACCTCGCTGTATTTCCTCGAGGCCGGGCGCAGTGTCGCGCAGGTCCGGCAGGCCGCGCAGACGCTCCTGCACGACGCGAAATACGGCCATGTGCTGCGCGTCAAGGGGTTTATTCCCGACGGCGGCGGCTGGGTCGAGCTGAACGCCGCCCGCGACGCCATAACCGTACAACCCATTCCCAGCGGTCAGGAGGTGCTGATCGTGATTGGGGAAGGGTTGGATAAGGCCGCGATTGAGGCGGCTGTGAGGGGCTGCTAGGCGCGTCTGTGGCGGATCGAGCGATGCGGAAATTTGCCCAGATGACACTCGTCACTGCCGCAAACGGCCACGGGGCATCGGGGACGCCGCCTCCTACAGCGTCTGGCGTAAACGATAAGTGCACACGCTGTATCCGCCCGCACCGCGCCGGTTGTTAAACGGTTGTGAATATTTATACGCACGAATAAATATACAGACAGCAAAGCCCCGGGATTTTCTGCTTTGGAAAATCCGGGGCTGTTGTTATTCAGGGCACATTTTCAAAAATTCCGCTTTTCGTCTTATTCTTCGTCAAAGGCCTTCGTCCAGTTGTATTCCCGGTGCAGCGTGTGGCCGGTGTCGCTCTGGGCCTTGCGGGCGGTGTATTCGCCGATGACGGCGGACGGCATCAGCAGGGCTTTTTCGACCTCAGACTGAAAGACGAGCTTTGGATTTTTGATCCTGGGGTTCTTCATCAGGTCCTTCCAGTAGGTGTCGTAGTCCATCATGACCGACATCGCCTCAAACAGCGGGGTCAGGCTCTCATACCGGGCAATGACCTTGTTCAAAGCGTCCAAAAACTGCATGTTGGCCTTGCCCTCCATCATGCCGTCGTCCTTTCCTTTGACGTTGCGACGGCAAAAATAGGCCGTCATCTGCAAAATATCCTCGAATGCCTCCATCTGGCCGGTGGTCAGCCGGGCCGAGAGCGTGTCGCGGTCAATGTAGCGCAGCAGCGCCGCCGTGACCTCTTTCTTCGTCGCGGCATCCTCCGGCACCAGCTGGTTGACCGGCTCGGCGTCGGTCTCCACAAAGTCGGCGGTCTCGACGATGTCCGGCGTCTCGGGTGCGCCGTAGTCGTCCTCCACTTCCTCCGGCATACCGCCTGTGACGTAGATACGATAATTTTCCAGGTCCTCCAAAATTGCGCGGGACAGGTAGGGCAGGGGAGCGCTCTTGGTGCGCGCCACCGGGATGACCTTGGCGGCGTAGCGGGTGGCGACACCCTCGAACCAGCGGCGCAGACCGCCGCAGTTGTCAATGACGTTGTTCATCGTCTGGAAGAACGTCGCGTTGCCGCCGTCGATCATCTTGTCATTGCCGCGCGGTGTGCCGGCCATTTTTACCATAGCATCGATGATCGTGCGCACGGCGTCCATCTCGTCCGCCGTCAGCTCGCGGATCAGCTTGTCGGGCTCTGCTTGATCTCCAGCTCCTGGCGCAGCAATTCCGGCGTAGCACCGTAGGAATATGGGATCGTCGTCTCAGGCACCGAGACATACTCGAGCGTCAGCACGTTCGGGTCGTCGTCCAGCGTGCCGGTCTCGGCCAGGGTCAGCTTGCCCTTCTTGCTGCGGACCCGGTTGGACATGGATTTTGTGATCTCGTTCAGCTTGTCATCGGCGACCTGCTTGTCCACCGGCTCAATGGTGACGGCAATCGCAATGACGCGCTGACGATCTTTTTCGTAGACCTCATAGTCAAAATAGATGTCGGTGTGGCCGTTGATCTCGCTCTTGGCCTTGTCCAGCACGGTGCGGCGCACGTGGGCCCAGTTGGCCGCATTGCAGTCCACCTGCTTTTTCAGCGTCTCAATGTTCCAGACCAGCGGTTCGCCCTTCTCTTTTTTGGTGATGTACAGGTTCTGGTAGCTCTTGCACAGCTCATAAATTTTCAGACTATACTGGCTCTTCATCGGGAGCGTATAGGTGATATTCATCGTTGTGTAGAACTCTTTTAGCTGGATCAGGTGCGGCTTGAGCGACTGGTCGAGCGTCAGCACGATCTTGCCGGTGCCCTCGTCGATGGTCGCGCTGGAAAGCCAGCGGAACATCGTGATTTTCTGGGTGCCCGCCAGGCGGATCCACTGGACCTTGGCATTGGCGATGTCCTCAATGTTTTTCTTGACCTGCTTGTACATCGAGCCGTTGTGCGGGTCAACGCCGCAGAGCTTCAAAAACTCGTAGATCGACATCTCGTACCGGGGCAGCTCGGTGTCCGACGGTTGATCATCGCGAAAATGTGCAGCATCAGCTTTTGTTGGCTCAGCGAAAGGCTGTACATTGCGTTCTGGATCAGGTCGTTGGATTTGCGGACAATCGTCTGATTGCCGCGCCCGCTATAGGTAGCAACAAGGGTCGAAGGCGACGCTTGGCAGACTTCGACCCCTGCTTTTTGTTATGGTTGGCTTTTGGGGTCGTTTTCTAACGTAGCTTGGGTGTCATTTGCAAAACCTCATCTTTACAACACGTTAAACGTATCATAGCAGATTGTGCGCGCTGTGTCAATTATTGTAACATTCAGCACATTTCCTCCGCGCCGCACAAATCCCTTGTTCTTTTGTTTTGGGAATTTTTAGTCCCTATTTTATATATATTTAGAAAAGTAGTATAGCTATGTCGAATATTCCAATACAAATGTGCGCTGTGTTACAACGGTGGTGTGCGCAGCATTCCAACACAAATGTGTAAAACGCAACAATGTGCGGAGCGTAACAATGGTAAAAAAAGTTTTTTTGCAGGAAAATGGCGGCAAAGAAATTTTGTGGGATTTTTAAAAAGTGTCGAGTATAACAACCCCGGGCGCGAAAAAAGGAAAAGTGAGAAATGTGCGCAGCCTTCCAACAGGGCGGATGGAAAAATCCTGCCGCGGGGAAATGTGCGCTGAATAACAACCCGTACTGAAAAATCCGTGTATTGTGCCGTCGATAACAACCCCGGCCCCTGCAGGGCAAACTGTGCGCAGACTAACAACCCACGCAGGACGCGCCGCAAAAAAAACGGATTTTTGCGAATTGTGCGCCGGATAACAACCGCTCTGCCCCGGAAAAAACGAATTGTGCCGTGAATAACAATACCGGCTGTGCGCTGTACGGTAGATTTTTCAGAACTGTGCCGTCGATAACAACAGCCGTCAAAATTCTACAGTTTGGAAACTGTGCGCCCGATAACAACCCCACTGCCGGAAATGTGCGCTGGATAACAACCCGGTCCGGACACGTTTGGAAAGCAGACGAAATTCCGAAATGTGCTGCCGATAACAATAGCCGAATTTTACCCACCGCGCAAATTGTGCTGTGGATAACAACCTGCCGCCCGCAGAAAAAAGTCCGAATTGTGCGCCCGATAACAACCATTTTTTTTGCCCGCGATGCACACCGCACCGAAATTGTGCTGCCGATAACAACCCTGCCCGCCGTAAACTGTGCGGGGGATTCCAACGCCGGCTCCCCGAAATTGTGTGCAGGATAACAACCTGTATAAAAGAGGCTGCCCGGCAAACTGTGCCGCCGATAACAATACAACCTGTAGAAAACTGTGCCGCGGATTCCAACCCCCGCCGCCCCGCTCCGGCAGAAAATGTGCGCCGGATAACAACCCCGCCCGCCGCCGAAAAAAACGCCGCCGGTGTTGGAACAAACGGCACAGTTGAAGTGAAAATTTTATTTTTCTTTTTAAAGGGGGTGTGCTACAATAAGAGAGTAAAAAGATCCGGCTGCAAGGCGCGGCAGGTGCTTTGGGACGGAAAAGGAAAATAGTACGAAACAAATAACGATATAGTACATTGTGCACTGTGCGGTCTTGTGGTACGATACTACTAAGGTGGTACGATACTACTAAGAAAGAGGAAACAAAAATGACAACGTTTAGAAAAATGCGCCACGGCAAGCGCATCAAGGAATCGTGAGGGTCTGCCGATGAACAAAAAAGCTGTGCCCACCGCCGCGGCGGTGCGGGAACTTGCCATCCTGACCGGAGCCGTGGCCATCATTGCGGCGGCGGTCTACTTCTTCCTTGTGCCCAGCCATGCCTCGGTCAGCAGCATCTCGGGTCTGGGCATCGTGCTGGCAAACTTTGTGCCGCTGCCGCTGTCAGCCATCACGATGATTTTGAATGTCGTGCTGCTCGTCATCGGGTTTCTGACCTGCGGGCGGGAGTTCGGTGCCAAGACGGTCTACACCAGCATCCTGCTCCCGGCGTTTATCGGCCTGTTCGAGCGGCTCTTCCCGAACCTCGGCTCCCTGACTGACAGCCAGGAGCTGGACGTGCTGTGCTACATCCTCGTCGTCAGCGTGGGGCTGAGCATCCTGTTCAACCGCAACGCCTCGTCGGGCGGGCTGGACATCGTCGCCAAGATTATGAACAAATACCTGCACATGGACCTGGGCAAGGCCATGTCGCTGTCCGGCATCTGCGTGGCGCTCTCCGCCGCGCTGGTCTACGACAAAAAGACCGTGGTTTTAAGCGTGCTGGGTACCTATTTTAACGGGCTTGTGCTCGACCACTTTATCTTTGACCATAACATCAACGCCGCGTCTGCATCATCACCGGGAAGGAAGAAGAACTGCGCCGGTTCATCATTGAGGACCTGCACAGCGGCGCGACGGTGTATGAATCCTACGGCGCGTACAATATGCAGAAGCGCCGCGAGATCATCACGATTGTGGACAAGGCCGAATACCAGAAGCTGATGAGCTACATGAACCGCGAGGACCCGCAGGCCTTCATTACGGTGTACACCGTGTCGGACATGCGGTATCGGCCCAAGGAATAAAAGTGCCGCCGGCTGTTAAGCTGATCCACCTGCACCGGATAAGAAAAAACGATTGACGCAGCAGCGATGAATTCTGAAGAACTGAAAATTTTGGAGAAAAAATTGAAGTTTTTTCAAAAAAGGCGTTGACAAATCCCATCGGGCACGCTATAATATATGAGCGTTGAGGCAGACGCCCAAGACACAAACCCGATGGGGATTCGCATAATGGTAGTGCAGCGGACTCTGACTCCGCCCGTGGGAGTTCGATCCTCTCATCCCCAACCACACCGCAGCAGCCCAGCTGCTGCGGTTTTTCTTTACGGGGTGTAGCGCAGTTGGTAGCGCGCTTGGTTCGGGACCAAGAGGCCGTGGGTTCGAATCCCGTCACTCCGACCAAAAGGACCTCCGGTTTAAGCCGGAGGCCCTTTTTTGTTTTTTGTATATTTTTATACAGCAAAGCCCCCGTCCGCTGCCGGACGGGGGGCTTTGCTGTTGGTGCGGTTATAAAAGATGTTACGCTTCGACGCCCCAGGCCTCGATCTGGGTCAGGGCGGGGAAGGGGGACGGGTCATCGGCTTGATGAGCTCAAACAGCTTCAGGCTCTTGACCGTGCGCGGGGCGATGGCAAAGCACTGCGGGGCGGCGGACTTCTTCAGCTCCAGCACCTCGCGGCTGCGTCGTCAAATTCCACGGTGGCCTGGGTCCACCAGGCGTCATGCGGGAAGTCGGCGCGCAGGGTCAGGCGCAGCTCGTCGATGGTGACCGGGCGGCCAAAGTCCAGCGTGAGTGCGGCGTTGGGGTCGCGGTTGATGCCCCAGCTCTGGTAGGGCCAGATGCCGTGGGCGTCGTTCTCGTAAATGCCGTCGATGGCGTTGCGGGCCGCAAAGACAGCCTCG
>ENA-OQEB01001036-OQEB01001036.1-human-gut-metagenome-genome-assembly--contig:-NODE-1036-length-10683-cov-4.282304_pt1 | contig 10683 bp, 14 predicted proteins | sample MGYA00242787_ERZ504619 | MGnify/ENA primary metagenome ERZ504619 (study PRJEB26092, sample SAMD00036317) | human gut metagenome | host: Homo sapiens | study: EMG produced TPA metagenomics assembly of... | reverse complement strand
CGCCGCCCGGCCCCCGTGCCGGAACCGCCTGCCGCGGCTGTTCCGCCCCGTGCCGCTGAGCTGGAAAACCCCTATGGGAGATACTATGGAACGGCGCGGAGTCGGGAAGATCTGAAACGCTGAAGAGGTGCTGCCACGGGCGGCACCTCTTCAATTCTATTCGCTTTTTGCAGGTGCTAGTTGAAAAGTTATCCACCCTGAAACCCTGCGCCCTTTGTTGTTTCTGTGTCCGAGTTATGGTATACTAATCCAGTATCACGAAATGCAAAGGATGTGGAATGATGGACGCACTGGAACAGGCCCGCCGGGAGATCGACACAGTGGATGCCCAGCTGGCTGCCCTGTTTGAGCGGCGGATGAAAGCGGTGCTCAGCGTGGCGGAATACAAAAAGGCCCATGGCCTGCCCATCTTTGATGCCGCCCGCGAAAAGGTGGTGCTGGATAAGGCCGAAGCGCGGATCGGGGACCCGGCCCTGCGCCCCTATTACCGGGACCATGTGCAGAACATGATGGATGCGGCCAAGCAGTACGAGGCCGAGGTGCTGGGCCGCAACCGCGCCGCCTATCAGGGTGTGGAGGGTGCTTTTGCCCACATCGCGCTCCGGGCGCTCTTTCCCCATGCCGAGGCTGTGAGCTGCCCCACCTGGGATGAGGTGTTCGATGCCGTGGAGAAGGGCGATGCCGCCCATGGCGTGGTGCCTTTTGAAAACAGCCACGCGGGGGATGTGTCGGCGGTGCTGGACCTGTGCTATAACCACCCCGGGCTGTGGGTGGTGGATGTCTACGACCTGCCCATCTCCCAGAACCTGCTGGTGCTGCCCGGCACCCAGCTTTCCGACCTGACCCGTGTGTACAGCCACCAGCAGGCCATTGCCCAGAGCGAGACCTTCCTGAAGCAGTTCGGCCTGCCCGCCACGGCCATGCCCAACACGGCCATGGCGGCAAAGTTTGTGGCGGAGAGCGGCGACCGAACCAGGGCGGCCATTGCCAGCGTGGAGACTGCCGCCCTGTACGGGCTGGAGGTGCTGGTGCCCAGCATCAACACCGACGGCGACAACACCACCCGCTTCATCGTCCTCAGCCGCGAAAAGCCCACGGCTGGCAACCGGTTCTCCCTGCTGTTCACGCTGGACAACAAGCCCGGCAAGCTGGCCGAGGTCATTCAGGTCATCGGTGCCAGCGGCTACGATATGGAGTCCATCAAGAGCCGCCCGCTGCCCCACGTCCCCTTTGATTATTATTTTTATGTCGAGCTGGTGGGAGACCCCGCCGCCGAAAAGACCGCCGCGCTGCTGCGCGAGCTGAATCATGTCTGCCGCACGGTACGGCTGTTAGGAGTGTATACGAAATGAGCGATTTCATCGGGACAAAGCTCACCATGAATCTGGGCGAGCGCAGTTATGATATCATCCTGAAAAACGGTGCACTGGAAAACCTGTACCAGTTTGCCCGGCTGGACCGCAAGGTGGCCGTTGTCACCGACAGCGGTGTGCCTGCCGAGTATGCCCAGCGCGTGGCCGACCAGTGCCGGGAATCCACCATCATCACGGTGCCGCAGGGCGAGGCCAGCAAGAGCTTCAAGATCCTGGAAACGGTGCTCCGGCAGATGCTGGAGTTCAACATGGGCCGCGGCGACCTGGTGGTGGCCGTGGGCGGCGGTGTGGTCGGGGATCTGGCCGGATTTGCCGCTGCCATCTACATGCGGGGCATTGATTTCATCAACTGCCCCACCACCACCCTTTCCATGATCGATTCCTCCATCGGCGGCAAGACCGCTGTGGATCTGGGCGATACCAAAAATATCGTGGGCGCGTTCTGGCAGCCCAAGCTGGTCATCGTGGACCCGGCCACCCTTTCCACTCTGCCCCGCCGCCACTACATCAACGGCCTGGCGGAGGCGGTCAAGGCGGGCCTGCTGGCGGACCCCGAGCTGTTCGCCATCTTTGAAAAGGGCGATATCGATACCCAGATCAGCGAGATCATCTACCGCAGCCTGCGGTTCAAGAAGAACGTTGTGGAGCAGGATGAGACCGAGCGCGGGATGCGCAAGGCCCTGAACTTCGGCCACACCATCGGCCACGGCATCGAGGCCGTCAAGGGAATCAAGGGCCGCCGCACCGTGGGTCTGTTCCACGGCGAGTGCGTGGCGTTGGGGATGCTGCCCATGATCGAATCCAAGGCGCTGCAGAAGCGGGTGCGTGCGGTCTACCGCCGCATTGGCCTGCCCACCCGCACCACCTATAACAAGGAAAAGGTGCTGGCCGAGATGCTGCACGATAAAAAGGCCCAGGGCGGCCAGATCACGGTCATCAAGGTGCCGGGTCTGGGCTGCTGGCGGGCCGAGACCATCCCCGTGGAGGGCCTGCGCCCCCTGCTGGGTGTGGAGGAGTAAGCATGAAAAACACCTTTGGCAGCGACCTTTCGCTGACCATTTTTGGCGAGAGCACGGCAGGGCCATCGGCGCGGTGCTGGATGGCATGGCGGCGGGCGTGCCCGTGGAGGAAGCCTTTCTTGCGGCCTGCATGGACAAGCGCCGTGCCCGGGGCGACGGCCTTTCCACCCCCCGTGTAGAGGGGGATGCGGTGCAGTTCTTGTCCGGCGTGGTCAACGGCCGCACCACCGGCACTGCCATTGCCCTGATGATCGAAAACCAGAACACCCGCAGCGGCGACTATGCCAAAACGGCTGACCTGCTGCGGCCCGGCCACGCGGATTACACTGCCTACGCCAAGTACCACGCTATCAGGATGCCCGGGGCGCGGCCACTTTTCGGGCCGCGTCACCGCCGCGCTGGTGGCGGGCGGCGCTTTTGGTGCTGGGAGCCTGAACCGGGCCGGGATCGAGATCGTGACGCACATCGGGCGGTGTGCCGGGATCAGCGATGCCCCCTTTGTGCTGGATGATCCCGCCGCGCTGGCGGCGCAGGCCGAGGCACTGCTGAACAAGTCCGAGGCTTTGCCCTGCTGGACGGCAGTGTGGAGGAACCCATGAAAGCCGCCATCCGTGCCGCCGGTGCCGAGGGCGACAGTGTGGGCGGCGTGCTGGAGACCGCCATTCTGGGCCTGCCCGCAGGCGTGGGCGAACCCTATTTCGACAGCGTGGAGAGCAAGCTCGCTCACCTGGCCTTCTCCATCCCGGCGGTCAAGGGCATCGAGTTCGGCTCCGGCTTCGGCTTTGCGGACCAGAAGCTCGGAGGCCAACGATGCCTTCCGGATGCAGGGGGAGCGCATCGTCACCGCCACCAACCACAATGCGGGCCTGAACGGCGGCATTTCCAACGGGATGCCCGTGGTGTTCCGCACGGCGGTCAAGCCCACCCCCAGCATCTACAAAACGCAGGACACGGTGGACTATATCGCAAAGAAGGACGCGGAGCTGTCCATTCAGGGCCGCCACGACCCCTGCATCGTGCCCCGGGCCGCCATTGTGCAGACCTGCGCCGCCGCGCTGGCCGTGGGCGACCTGCTCACCGCAAAATACGGCATGGCCTGGATGGAGGACCCCACCGGCTACCGCAAGGAGGTGCTGTAAATGGAATACGGACTCATCGGCGGGCGGCTGGGCCACTCCTACTCCAAGGTCATCCACGAGATGCTCTGCGGCTACCGGTACGACCTGTGCCCCCTGCCCACGGAAGAGGAAGTCCGGGCTTTTATGACCCGGCGGCAGTTCAGGGCCATCAATGTCACCATCCCCTATAAGCTGGTGGTCATGGAGTACTGCTCCTACATCGACCCCCACGCCAGGGCCATCAATGCCGTGAACACCATCGTCAACAGGAACGGCCTGCTCTACGGCTACAACACCGATTACCCCGGCTTCTCCTACCTGTGCGATGCACATGGGGTGGAGTTCAAGGACAGGACCGTGCTCATTCTGGGCACCGGCGGCACCCACAACACCACCTGGGCCGTGGCCCATGACCGGGGCGCGAAACAGATCTATACCGTCAGCCGCCATCCCGATCCCGAAAAGGGAGAGCTGACTTATGCTCAGGCCCTGACCACCGGGGCGCAGATCATCATTAACACCACGCCGGTGGGCATGTACCCCAATGTGGGCGTGAGCGCCCTGGATATCACCTCCATGCCCGGGCTGGAAGCCGTGATCGATGTCATCTATAATCCCGATAAGACCGAGCTCATCCTCCGGGCCGAGGAGCTGGGGGTGCCCGTTGCCGTCGGCGGCCTGGAAATGCTGGTGGCGCAGGCAGTGTACGCGGCAGAATTTTTCCTCGACCGCAAGTTTGAGGATGCCGGTGCCGAGATCGCCCGTGTGACCAGCGAGCTGCGGCGGGAACAGCTGAACATTGCCCTCATCGGGATGCCCTCCTCGGGCAAATCCACCTGGGCCGCGCTCTGGCGGAACGGCTGGGCAAGCGGTTCGTGGATCTGGACGAGGAGATCATCAAGCCGACGGCCGGAGCATCCCGGACATCTTTGCCGCTGAGGGGGAGGCAGGCTTCCGGAAGCTGGAGGCCGCGCAGACCGCCCGCTTTGCCCGGGAGAACCGGCAGGTCATCTCCTGCGGCGGCGGCGTGGTCAAAGACCCGGCAAACCTCCGGGCGCTCCACGCCAACGGCATCGTGCTCTTTATCGACCGGCCGCTGGAGGATCTGCTGGTGGGCGGCGGAAGGCCTCTTTCCACCAGCCCGAGGCCCTGAAAACCATGGAAGCCCAGCGCCGTCCGCTCTATCTGGCGGCAGCGGATGCTGTGATCCCCAACAAGACCACCCCTGCGGATGCCGTGACGGCGGCAATGGAGGCGCTGGATGAAATTTTTAGTCATTAACGGTCCCAACCTCAACCTGACCCAGTTCACGGAGCCGGGCATGGAGGGGCAGATCGATTTCAATACACTGCTGGATTATATCGAGGCGGGCTGTGCCCAGATGGATGTTCAGGTGGACTTTTTCCAGTCCAACCACGAGGGTGACCTCATCGATGAGATCCAGTCGGCGGCAGGCCGGGCCGATGGCATCGTCCTCAACCCGGGCGGCTACGCTATTACAGCGTGGCCATTCTGGAAGCGCTGCAGGTGTGCGGCGTGCCGCCGTGGAAGTGATGCTGGCCGACCCCAGCGGCAAGGAGCCCTTCCGCAGCGTGGATGTGGTCTCCTTTGGCTGTCAGGGCCGCTTTGCAGGCGAGGGGGTCAGCGGATATCTCCATGCCTGCGCCTACCTTGTGCAGCTGCTCCGGCTGGATGGCGGCGCGCAGACGCACTTGGTGCAGTAAATGAACAACCTCTCCGTCAATGCTGACGCATTGCCACCTCTCCTAGTAGGAGAGGCCTTGGCATTCAGGAGAAGTTCCCGGTTTTGCCAAGGGCTCCCCTATTAGGGGAGCTGTCGGAGCGAAGCGAGACTGAGAGGTTCAGAAAAGGGAAAGGAATCAAAAGAGATGATCATTTCGACCAAAAAAGGCACCCCCAAGGAAGAGCTGGAAAAGATCGTAGACAAATTCGAGAAGCAGGGCCTGGATGTGACCCTGATCACCGGCAAGGATTACAATGTGTTCGGTCTGGTGGGCGATACCACCAAGATCGATGAGCGCGACGTGCTGGCCAACCCCTGGATCGACAACGTCACCCGTGTGTCCGCTCCCTATAAGCGGGCCAACCGCCTGTTCCACCCCGCCGATTCCATCATCGACTGCGGCGGCGTGAAGATCGGCAGGGGCGAGAAGATCGCCGTGATGGCAGGCCCCTGCAGCATCGAGGGCGAGGAGCAGGCACTGCGCATTGCCAACGGCGTAAAGGCGGGCGGTGCAAGCCTGTTCCGCGGCGGCGCTTATAAGCCCCGCACCTCTCCCTACTCCTTCCAGGGTCTGGAGACCGAGGGCATCCTCGATATGGTCAAGGCACGGGAGGCCACCGGAATGCCCATCGTGTCCGAGCTGATGAGCGAGGACCGGATCCCGGAGTTTGAGGAATATGTGGACGTGGTGCAGATCGGTGCCCGCAACATGCAGAATTTCCAGTTGCTCAAGGCTGTGGGTAAGATGCACAAGCCTGTTCTGCTCAAGCGCGGCCTGTGCAACACCATCGAGGAGTGGATCATGTCCGCAGAGTATATCATGGCCGGCGGCAACGAGCAGGTCATTCTCTGCGAGCGGGGCATCCGCACCTTTGAGAAGTACACCCGCAACACCCTCGACCTCTCTGCTGTGCCTATCATCCACGAAAAGACCCATCTGCCCATCATCGTGGACCCCAGCCACGCCACCGGCAAGGCCAATCTGGTTGAGCCGATGATGATCGCCGCTGTGGCCGCCGGTGCCGACGGTCTGGAGGTGGAAGTCCACTATGATCCCCGCCACGCATGGAGCGATGGCGCACAATGCCTGACCCCGGATGCCTTTGCACAGGCCATGGCAAAGTGCCGTCAGGTCGCATGGGCCATTGGCCGGGATATGTAACACGATGAACGGCCTCACCCTCTCAGTCAAAGCCTGACGGCTTTGCCAGCTCTCCCAAAGGGAGAGCCTCTGGCGAAACCACAGACCTTGCGGTGGACTGCCAAGGCCTCGCCCTTTGGGAGAGGTGGCAGCGCAAAGCGCTGACGGAGAGGGCGAGCCAGGTAAAGTAACACGATGAACATTACGATAAAATCAAGCCGGACGGTGGGCGGCAACATCGCCGCGCCGCCCAGCAAAAGCATGGCTCACCGGGCGGTGCTCTGCGCGGCGCTGGCAAAGGGGACCTCCCATCTCCATCATCTTGCTTTCAGCAAGGATATCTCCGCCACGCTGGGCGCGGCGGGCCGACTGTGCGCCCGTGTCACCACCGGAGAAAACGACGCGGTGGTGGAGGGGCTGGGCCGCTTTCTGCCGGTTGATGCCCCCGTGGACTGCTGTGAGAGCGGCAGTACCCTGCGCTTCCTCATCCCACTGGCCAGCCTGACCGGGCAGGAAGTGACTTTTACAGGCCGTGGGCGGCTGATGGAGCGGCCCCAGTCGGTCTACAAAACGCTGTATCAGCAGCAGGGCCTGCGTTTTGAGCAGAGCGCGGACCGCCTGACTGTGGAAGGTGCCTGACCCCGGGCGAATACGAGCTGGCGGGAAACGTGTCCAGCCAGTTCATCAGCGGGCTGCTGTTTGCCCTGCCCCTGCTGGGCGGCACCAGCACCCTGCACCTCATCCCGCCTGTGGAGAGCCGGAGCTACATCGATATGACCCGCGCGGTGCAGCACGCCTTTGGCGTGGAGAGCCGCTGGCTGGATGAAAATACGCTGGAAATTCCCGGCGGGCAGCACTATCTTCCCGGTGATTACACCGTGGAGGGCGATTACAGCCAGGCGGCTTTTCCTGCCGTGCTGGGCGCTGTGACCGGCGGTGTGGCCATCACCGGCCTGTCTGAGGAGACTTTGCAGGGCGATGCCGCCATTCTGGAGATCCTCCGGCGGTGCGGTGCAAGATTCACCCGCACCGGGCAGGGCGTGGTGTTTGAAAAGGCCCCGCTCCACGGAACGGACATCGACCTTGCCGACTGCCCCGACCTGGGCCCTGTGCTGATGGTGCTGGGCCTGCTGTGTGAGGGCACCACGGTCATCCGCAACGCCGAGCGTCTCCGCATCAAGGAGAGTGACCGCATCGAGGCCATGGAGACCGAGCTGCGGGCCTGCGGCGGGCAGCTGGAGAGCGAGGGCGGCACCATTACCATCCATGGCTGTGCCGGAGCGCTCCATGCCCCGGAGCGGCCGCTTTCCGGCCACAACGACCACCGCGTGGTGATGAGTCTTGCGGTGCTGGCGCTGGCCGCCGGGCTGGCCCTGCCCATCAGCGGGGCCGAGGCCGTTGCCAAGAGCTGGCCGGATTTTCTGGAAGCCATCAAGCCTTTGGGCGCGGAGGTGGAACATGTTGGATAAATCAAAGCGTTATCTCATTGTGGGCCTGGGCCTGCTGGGCGGCAAGTACGCCTTGGAGCTGAGCAGGGCCGGGTTCCATGTGGACGGCATCAACCGCAGCGAGGGCCATCTGCAGTATGCCCTCGACCACGGCTATATCGCCAGCGGCAAGACCCACGATTTTGAGGATCTGGTGCGTCAGGCCGATCATATCATCTTCGGCTTGTACCCCACGGCCCTGCTCGAGTGGTTCCGGACCTACGGCCACCTGCTGAAGGAGGGCTGCATCTTTACCGATGTGTCGGGCGTAAAGACTGGTCTGGTGGAGCCCATTCAGGCCATGTGCAGGCCGGGCGTGGAGTTCATTGCCAGCCACCCCATGGCGGGCCGTGAGACCTCCAGCGTGGAGCACGCCGCCGAGGTGAATTTTGCCCCGGCCAACTTCATTGTGACCCCCACGGAAAAGAACACCCCGGAGGCCGTTCAGTGGGCCAGGGAGCTGGCCGAGGTGCTGGGCTTCAAGCATATCTGCACCCTGACCGTGCAGGAGCATGACAGGATGATCGGCTATGTCAGCCAGCTCTGCCATGCCATCGCCGTCAGCCTGATGTGCGCCAACGACAATACCTCGCTGTGCGAGTACACCGGAGATTCCTTCCGGGATCTGACCCGCATTGCACGCATCAACGATAAGATGTGGGCGGAGCTGTTCCTCTGGAACAAGGAAAACCTCATCTCCGAGATCGACCAGTTCAGCGGGGCGCTGAACGAGATGCGCAACGCCCTTGTGGCCGATGACCGGGAAAAGCTGGAGGAGATGTTCCGCCTGTCCACCCAGCGCCGCGCGGCGTTTGATAAGAAAGCGCCGTAACCTTTTCAGCACACAGCACTGCTGTTTTTTTCCAGCTCCCCTGCTGGGGAGCTGGAAGCGAGACTGAGAGATTTGGCACAACACGAAAAAATGAGGTGTACCGAATGCCCAAACAGGAAGGCCAGAAATCCAAGCTGCTGGCGCTATTGCGCATTTTTGAGCAGCAGACCGATGAAAACCACCTGCTGAACGTGCCGCAGCTGGTGGAGCTGCTGGAGGCGCAGGGCATCCGCTGTGAGCGCAAGAGCGTGTACAGCGATATTGAGGCACTGGGTGCGCTGGGCTATGACATCAAGCTGCGCCGGGGCCGGGGCGGCGGGTATTTCCTTGCCAGCCGCACCTTTGATCTGGCGGAGCTCAAGCTGCTGGTGGATGCCGTGCAGGCAAGCCGGGTGGTATCCGGCACCACGAGCAGGCGGCTGATCCACAAGCTGGAAAAGCTCTGCTCCAACTACGAGGGCAGCCAGCTGCAGCGTCAGGTCTATGTGGAGGGCCGCCCCAAGACCGACAGCAAGAGCCTGCTGTACAGCATCGATGCCCTGCACGAGGCCATCAACAACGGTAAAATGGTGGAATTCCTCTACAGAAAAGCCGACAGCCGCGAGAAAGAGAAAAGAACCGTCAGCCCGTGGCAGCTGGCCTGGGAGAACGGGTGCTACTACCTCATTGCCTTTGCCGATGAAAAGGCATCCGCCATTATCGGGTGGACAAGATGAGCGGGGTCCGGGTGCTGGATGCGCCCCGGCGCGGTCAGGAGCAGTTTGCGGATCTTGATCTGCCTGCCTATCTGCGCAAGCACTTTGGAATGTACGGCGGGCCGGAGCATCGCGTTACCCTGCGGTGCACCGCGGATCTGGAAGGTGCCATGCGGGAGCGCTTCGGCGCAACGCCTATGTTCCTGCCCGAGGAGAATGGCTGCTTCCATTTTGATGTCCCCATTTGCGTCAGTGACCAGTTCTACGGCTGGGTCTGCGGCTTTGGCGGCAAGATAGAGGTGGTCGCCCCGCCCGAAGTGCGGCAGGGAATGCGGCAGGTGGCCGCCCGGTTGGCAGAACAGCATCAATAACAAGAAAAGGGACTGCGAAAGCAGTCCCTTTTTGTATGTTTACGGTTCCTTCAGTTCCAGATCGCTGGGCAGGAGGAGGTCCAGCGCGGCGGCGGGCTCGGCGACAAGGCGGCGGCTCTGGTGGAAGATGGCTTTTTCCAGCGTGTTTCGGGCAAGGCGCCATTGCCGGCGGTGCGGGCATCGGCAGCCTGCCAGCGGGCATAATAGCCCAGCAGGGGCTCGGTGCAGCTTTCGGCCAGACGGTACCCCTTGTTCTTTGCCTGAACGTGGGTGATCTGCAGCAGCTCCTCAGCGGTGTAGTCCGGGAACTCGATCTTGTTGGGAAAACGGCTGGCAAGGCCGCTGTTGGCGGTGAGGAAGGTCTCCATCTCCTTGGTGTAACCTGCCAGAATGACCACCAGCTCATCCCGGTGATCCTCCATCCCCTTCACCAGCGTGTCGATGGCTTCCAGCCCGAAGCTGTCCTGTTCACCCCGGTAGAGGCTGTATGCTTCGTCAATGAAGAGCACACCGCCCAGAGCGCTCTCGATGACGCTGTTGGTCAGGGGAGCGGTGTGGCCGGTGTAGCGGCCTACCAGGTCGGCACGGGTCACCTCCACCAGCTGCCCGCCCTTGAGGCACCGATGGCTTTCAGGTATTTCGCCACCAGCCGGGCAATGGTGGTCTTGCCGGTGCCGGGGTTGCCCGTGAAGATCATGTGCATCGAAAGGCTGGCAGTCTTGAGCCCGGCGGCGGCGCGGCGCTGCTGCACCTGCAGGTTGTCGGCCAGACCGAACACATATTCCTTGACCGGGGCAAGGCCCACCAGCTCGTTGATCTCGGCCCGGATGGCATCCAGCGCGCCGGTGTAGGCGGCAGGCAGCAGGTCGAACAGGGGCTGGTCTGCGCCGTCGTTCAGGCGGA
>ENA-OQEB01001035-OQEB01001035.1-human-gut-metagenome-genome-assembly--contig:-NODE-1035-length-10685-cov-1.888331_pt1 | contig 10685 bp, 10 predicted proteins | sample MGYA00242787_ERZ504619 | MGnify/ENA primary metagenome ERZ504619 (study PRJEB26092, sample SAMD00036317) | human gut metagenome | host: Homo sapiens | study: EMG produced TPA metagenomics assembly of... | reverse complement strand
GTGATATTCTTGGTAATACCGGCTTCGCGAATCCACTCTTTCATGGGTTGCTGTGTCCAACTTCGTTTCAATCCTTTAAATACTAATCCGGTTTTTTCCGGAGAATAGCCGATTAATTGCAGGGCTTCGTCACTGATTGGAATGATGTCCTCTGTTTTGGTCTTTTGGGTAATTGTATGGACACATTTTCCTCCAGCTGCAAAGTCAATGATTTCATGCCATTGCAACGATAGTATGTCGCTGATTCTAAGACTGGTCAGACATGAGAACAATGCCGCTGTTTTCAGAATTGGCTTTTTGCAAGGTGTTTCTGCCAATTTGTATAATTCTTCCACACTTAGATAATCTTTTGGAGTATCTTCTGTTTCGATTTTATCCAAAAAGTCATTGATATTGGTTTTGATTAGCCGATTGCGATAAAGGATTTTCAAAAGTCCCCTGAATGTTGACCAATAGCCGGAAGCAGAGTTCTTTGAAATGTGACCGTCACGCCTGAGTTGCTTGGCATTTAGCAGATACTCACGAAACTTATTACAAAGGTCAATATCAATTTCTTCAAAAGTACATTTGCCATGAACGAAGTTGTAGAAATGGTGGTATACAAATTCCCACTTTTGGTCATGCTTACGAAGTTGCCTGCGGTAGTATTCCAGAAAATCCGCTTTGAGTTTGTGCCTGTCAAAGAAATCATACCTGTCATTTACGATAGATTCAAAGCGTCTGCATCGGATGGCTTCTGCCTTTTCCGACATAGTGGCATTGAAGTTACGTTCACGCTCATTCTTGGGATTGGCATAAATATAAATGTTCAATCCTTCGTGGCGGATGGTCTTCATTGTTTCCTGGTCACGATAGCCTGGATAATAATCCAGATAGTAAGAAAGCATCCCGTTTTTCAAAGGACGTGTTCTCAATGTTACTGTTTTACATTCTAACATGGTTACAATTATTATTAGTTTATACTTGATTTGCTGCAAATGTCCGTAATGACTTGACGCAGACAATGCTCATTTTTAGAATCATTTTCTGGTCTGCCTAAATTCAGACTTAGGCTTATTTTCTGACGCCCATTACATGATCAAATTCCACTTTCAGGAACCTGACGAAACGCCCTTTCTTCTCACGTTTGATTTCGTGGAACTGCAGAATGCCATAGACAGAATCCCGTGTGAGATTGTATCTCTTCATGGCTTCTTGCACGGTATAGTATTCCGAAGCATTATCTTCGGCAGTCTGCTTGGATAGGTCAAAATGTAGCTTCGAGTAGAATATCTGACCGTGTTCTTTCTTAGACGGGATGTTGTTGCGATAGACATGGGAGCGGATGGCAACCCGACTCATCCCATACTTTTGTTCTATCTCTTCGGGAGTGTACCATTCAGTCAGATCATTATCTGTCTTGTATTTGGCAAAAGCAGCATCAATGTGCTTTTTGCTGTAATAGTTGAACTGGCGGATACGGATTTTGGGGATATTGTTCTCTCTTGTATATGCCCAAATCCATTTTTGCGATACTTTGTACTTTTCGGAAATTTGCTCGGCAGTGTAGTACTCAGTTATATCAAGATCATCTTTTACTCTTCTTCGTTCATAGGGGCGTGTTTTGAGCATCAGTTCAATATCGGCTCTGCGAATGATTGACATCCTTGCACTGATTCTTGAAGCTCTCAACTTATCCTCTTTGACAAGCTTGTAAATGTATTGACGAGAAACGCCCATCAACTGTGCGGCTTGTGCAAAAGTAAAGTAGTCTTGATGGTCAAGTTTACTTTTGACTTCTATCAAATCCTGTAACTCACGAAGTTCGAGTCTCTTCTCTCATACGGTGTTTGTAGCCTTGACTGGCACATTGGTGACTACAATAATTGGTGGTAGTTTTCTTCGCAATGAATGGCTTACCACACCATTTACAAATTCTTTTTACTTCCATGTTGTTTTCTCCATATTTTTAGTGAAACCATATAGTTTTAATTTCGCTTTTTGTCTACTTATGTAAACCATTGTCAACACATGTTGTTGACTACCTCAGTGTGACATCGGAGTCAAACCTCGATTTGTTTCGTGGTAGAAATACGGTAGAAAAATAGGGTGGACAACCGCCTCCGACTGCAATCAGCCGGATTTTGGACAAATAAAAAAGCCACTGATTTACAGTGGCTTCGTTATAGTTGGTTCTAATTCGTTGCAGTCAGTTATGCGCAATCACTTTCCGATACAAAAATGCTGAAATATATTCCCCAACACCTGATCCGTCGTAACCTCTCCTACGATATCCGATAAATGGAATATACACTCCCGTAAATCTTGCGAGATGAAATCCCCGGAAAGGCTGGAGTTCAAACCTTCTTGTACCCTATGTATAGCTTCCAGCGCATGCGTAAGTGCCTCGAAGTGGCGGGCATTCGTTACGATGATGTCGCTTTGGTGGAGGGTGGGGATGGAAGAGACTTCCGTGAGGAGTTGTTGTAGCTCTGCGATATGCAGCTTGCCTTTGGCGGAAATAGCGATTTGATGCCAGCCTTCGGTGGGGAAAGAGAAGGTTGGGAGAGAGGATGCGGGTAATACATCGCATTTGTTCATCGCTAAGATAACAGACTTATTCGTTAATCTCGGAGCTATTTCTTGATAGAAAGCCTCGAAATCTTTGAGGTCACGGGTTAAGTCGTACATGAGGATGACGATTTGCGCTTGGTCTAGAGCCTTGAAACTACGTTCAATACCGAGAGCTTCGATCGTATCGCTTGTTTCACGGATACCGCGGTGTCGATGAAACGGAAGAGCTGGCCGTTGATATTGATCGTATCCTCGATAACGTCACGGGTCGTTCCGTGGATGTCGCTGACGATCGCTTTATCCTCGTTCAACAAGGCGTTTAGTAAAGTAGATTTGCCGGCGTTCGTCTCACCGATGATGGCGACGGGAATACCGTTTTTGATCGCGTTACCTACGCTGAAAGATTGGGCGAGTTTGGAGATGACCTGTTCGATATGATCCGCAAGCGTGCGAAGCTCGCTACGATCAGCGAACTCCAATTCCTCATGGTCACTGAAATCCAGTTCCAATTCCATGAGAGAGGTGAAATGGAGCAGCTGGTTCCGAAGTTCGGCGAGTTCCCTACTGAAACCACCTCGCATCTGGCTTAGAGCCAAACGATGTTGCCGGCCGAAGTGGAGGCGATTAAATCCGCAACGGCCTCCGCTTGGCTAAGGTCCATCTTGCCATTCATGAAAGCACGTTGCGTATATTCACCCGGTTGCGCTATACGGCATCCGCTGGAGATAAGGGATTGCAGGATTTGTTGTTGGATATACGTCGAGCCGTGGCAGGTGATTTCCACCGTATCTTCCCCCGTGAAAGAATGGGGGGCACAGAAAACAGCGGCGATCACCTCATCTATGGTTTCGTCATTGTTACCGACGATGGAACCATACGTTAAGGTATAAGCCTTTTGGGTAGATAAACTTTTACCTGCCTTCTTCGGCCGGAATATCCGATCACAAATCTTGAAAGTATCCGGTCCGGAGACACGAATCACTGCGATTCCTCCTACTCCCGGAGCTGTAGATATAGCGCAAATTGTACTCATTCCGTCTATTAAACCGTTATTAATTCATACGCTTGAGAACCCAGTCCGATTTCTTCCGCATAATGTAGGCCGGCTTGCCAGTTCGTATCCGGATGAATCAAATGGAATTTATCCTCTCCCTCAAGGTGTTCGTGAGGATGAGCCTCGGCTAATTTATTACCTCCGATGATAGGAGCGTTGATAACCATATCGGCGCAAGCCTTATCCAAGGCCACCGGATCGAAAGACGCGGCGATCCCCAAATCAGGATGATGGCGGCATCGTTATGATTCCAGCAATCGCACTCCGGAGATACGTTCATGATAAAACTAACATGGAAATGGGGCTTGTCTGATAATACGGCTTTGGTGTACTCGTCGATCTTGTAATTCAATCGCTCGGAAGTATCACCTTCGCCCATTACGGCACCGTCGTATTGGCAAAGAGCCACACATTGCCCGCAACCTACACAACGCTCGTAATCAATTTCGGCCTTTCGGTTGTTATTCAAATGGATGGCATCGTGAGCACAGTGCTTTACACAGATGTTACACCTTTACAAGCCTCCGTATCGATACGGGGTTGTGAGGCGCAATGTAATTCCAGTTTACCGCCTACGCTGGCGCATCCCATCCCGAGGTTTTTCAGCGCACCGCCGAAACCGGCTTGCTCGTGACCTTTGAAATGGTTCATGGAAATGATGATATCGCATCGGCGATAGCGGCACCTATTTTCGGGGCCTTGCAATATTGCCCGTCAATCTCGATTTCCCGGTAGTCCGTACCTTTCACGCCATCGGCGATGATAACGTTGCAACCGGCGGACATGGGATTGAACCCATTTTCCATGGCGCTTTGAAGATGATCGACAGCGTTGGAGCGGCGGCCCGAGTATAAGGTGTTACAATCGGTAAGGAACGGTTTCGCGCCTAATTCACGTAACAGGCTTACCAAGCGAGCGGCGTAATTAGGACGAATGTATGCCAAATTCCCCGGTTCGCCAAAGTGGATCTTAATGGCTACAAATTGATTTTTGAAGTCGATATTGGCGATACCGGCACGTTTTACCAGACGTTCCATCTTATCCAGCAGGTTGCTGCTGGGGGTCGTGCGTAAATTAGTAAAGTAGACTTTGGATGTATTCATCTTTTTATTGGTTTAGTGTTGACAAAGGTACGAAAAACACGGAACATTTTTTATATTCGCGTAAAACAGATTTGTATATGGACTTGCTTCAGCGGAATCATCAGCTATTGTTGAAAGGAATAAATTGTACATTCCTGCGTTATTTGCATGCACGGATAGAGTGGGAGGATCGGTTAATCGGCATCTTCGGCTCTCGAGGGGTTGGTAAGACTACCTTGTTGTTACAGCATATTAAGTTGAAATTTGAAGATTCACGGGAAGCCCTGTATGTGAATCTGGATGATTTCTGGTTTGAGACACATTCATTGACCGATGCGGTTAAGGAGTTCCTGCAAGCCGGGGGGCATTATTTGTTTTTGGATGAGATCCATTTCTATTCGAGCTGGATGGAAGAGGTCTCAACTTTATTGGATGCCAACCCCGCCTTAAAGATTGTTTTCGCTACCACTTCTTTGTACTCGCAGACAGAGGTGCGGAACGGGTTAAGGCATGAGGCTGCTTTTTATACCATGCATCCGATGTCGTTCCGTGAATTCCTTTCTTACGAAAGCATTCTGGATAAAGATCCCATTCCGTTGGAAGATATCTTAGCGAACCATCATGATTTGGTGAAGGAGATCAATGCGGAGATGAATATTGTGCCGATTTACCGGAACTATCTGGAACATGGATGTTATCCTTTTTATTGGCAAGACCCGGATATGTATTATTTCCGTCTGCAAGAATTAGTGAGAAAAGAGATTTGCCGGGATTTGCCTTCGGTGGTTTCTATTTCGATGAGTAATCTGGAACGAGCTCAAAATATTTTATTGATGGTGCTGAGTCGGCTCCTTTACGTCCGAAATCGATTGATGTAACCCGTAAGATAAATATGCTTCGTCAGCAAAGCGATAGCCTGTTGCGTTTCTTCCATGATGTGAGGCTTATTTATTACTCGGCAGACCAACTGGGAACCACTCCGGCCAAGCAGAAAGTCTTTATGGGGGATACCAACTTGCTGATCTCTTTTTTCGGAGATAAGGAGAATCGGCAATTGATGTGTGAAACCTATTTCTTAAGCCAGATGCGTTCCGTGGCGAACGTGGAATTCATGGAGAACGGAGATTTCTTGATTGGCGGTAAATATATCTTCGCCGTAGGTGATCCTTAAGGGGATATGATCGTCTCCGCTTCGTACCCGACGCTTATGCGGCTATCTACGGGTTACCGAAAAGCGTGTTTAACCGTATGCCGGCATGGATATTAGGATTTAGTTATTGAGAATTTAAAAATAGGATTGCTATGTTAGAATGCATGAAGAATAGAAGAAGTATCCGTAAATATACGGATCAGGATATCCCGGAGTCTTTGCTGAATGAATTATTGGAAGTGGCTACTCGTGCCTCGAATACAGGAAATATGCAATTGTATAGTGTCGTGGTTACCCGCGACCCTGCGAACAAGGAGAAACTGGCTCCGGCTCATTTTAACCAACCAATGATTACGGGAGCCCCGGTAGTACTTACTTTTTGTGCGGATGCGAACCGTTTCGTGAAATGGGCGGAGTGCAGGAAAGCGGAGGCCGGATTCGATAATTTACAAACGTTTATCGCTTCGACGATAGATGCGATGTTGTTCGCCCAGAGTTTCTGTAATGCCGCTGAGGAAAAAGGCTTAGGCATTTGCTATCTGGGTACGACGGCTTATAATGCGGACCAGATCATTGAGGCACTTTCTCTTCCCCGTCTGGTTGTCCCGATCGTTACGGTTACGGTGGGTTATCCGGCAGAGCCTATACCCGCTCAAGTAGAACGTTTACCATTGGCGGCTGTGGTACAAAACGAGACTTATACGGACCTTACTCCGGCTTCCATCGATGCCTTGTATAGTGAGAAAGAGGCATTAGAGGTGAATAAGCAGTTTGTAAGGGAGAATAATAAGGAAACACTGGCGCAGGTCTTTACGGACGTACGCTATACGAAGAAAAATAGTGAACATTTCTCCGAGGTGCTCTTGAAGGTATTGAAACAACAAGGATTCATGAAGTAAGCCCTAATACTTCTACCTTATAGTTCATAAAGAGTCCACTCTCGAGTACGCCTGTAATCGACTTGAGGGTGGATTCTGTATTTTCAGGGATATAGTCCATCCATACGTCAAGGATCATATTGCCATTCTCGGTAATGATCGGTCCATCCTTACCTTGTCCCATACGAAGTTTTATCTCACGGGGATTCAAACGCTGGAGTTTGTCCTCTACATAGGTGAGAGCTTCCGGGAAAATCTCTATCGGGATCGGGAATTTAGCTCCCAGCCTCTCCACTTTCTTGGAAGGATCGACCAGTATATAGGTCTGCGGACTGGAACTGATTAACAGCTTTTCCTTAAACATGGCGCCTCCACGCCCTTTGATCAAGTTAAAGTGGGAATCTACTTCATCAGCCCATCGAAGGTCCAGTCCGGCTTGTGGGAAAACAGGCTGGTAACCGGAATGCCTAGCTGGGCGCAAGTCATCCGGATTTCTAAAGAAGTGGGGATCGCCAAAATGGAAAGACGTTCCGTTCGGATACGTTCCGCTATGCGAGTCAACGCTAGATAGGAGGTCGAACCGGAGCCAGCAGCCTATGACTTGTCCGTTTTCGACTTTAGATGCGATAAGATCCGCTATCTTTATTTTATCTTCCTTATGGGAGATCTGATTTCCCCATTCCAACGTATCGATTAATGAATGATCCCACTTCATGGTCTTGATATTATTATATACGGTCTAATACAGTTTCAATCAGTTTTTCCAAAGAACCTTTATAATCCGTATTCATATGATTATCCACACGTCCGGCGATAATACAACATACGGTCATTGCCCGGTGTCCCATGAGAGCGGCCAGACCAGCTAAAGAGGAGCTCTCCATCTCGAAGTTCGTAATCTTTCGCCCGTTGTAATCGAAAGCCTCTATTTTCCGGTTCAATTCCGGATCGGTCAAGGGCAATCGGAGCTCACGTCCTTGCGGCCCATAGAAGCCATTGGCCGCGATAGTCGTTCCCCGGATAATATCATTACGGGTGATTTGCTCGATCAACGATGGATCTGCCGATACGACATAAGGCCATATGCCGCTAAGCCGCCAAATCAAGCTGTTTTATTAATTCAGATTCCAAGTCTGCGTCACGAACGGAATTACTATTTGCGTAGAAATAAATGACTCCATCGAATCCGATCGATTTCTCCGCAGCTACATAAGTCCCAATCGGGACAAATGGCTGTAACCCTCCGGAAGTCCCGATACGGACTAGGGGAAAGTTGCTTGAATTCCGGCCTTGATCGTACGGGTTGAGAAGTCAATATTAGCGAGAGCGTCCAGCTCATTTAATACGATATCGATATTATCTGTACCGATGCCATGGGATACAACCGTGATACGTTTTCCCTTGTATTGGCCCGTGATAGTATGAAACTCCCGGCTGGAAACCTCACATTCCTGAGAATCAAAATAGGAAGCGACGGTTGTAACCCGTGCGGGATCGCCAACAAGTACCACACGATCCGCGAGTTGTTCTGGTTTTAAATGCAGGTGGAAAACACTACCATCTGAATGGATCGCTAATTCTGAAGCGGGGATTGTTCTCATATTCGATCAGCTAATTAAGTTTACTTTTAATCATAAAAGGGCAAGGTGCGACCCTGCCCTTGGAGATAGTTCCATGTATATAACTATTTTAGTCCTTTAATGGTTTTGATGGAGTACCGGTCGGTTTAGCTATCGCTTCACGCATAGAAGTGTCCGCCTCGATGTTCTTCATCTTGTAATAGTCCATTACGCCTAGGTTTCCTGTGCGGAAAGCGTCTGCCATTGCCTTGGGAACTTCCGCTTCTGCCTCGATCACCTTGGCACGGGCTTCTTGAGCTTTCGCCTTCATCTCTTGCTCGAGGGCGACAGCCATCGCACGACGTTCCTCGGCTTTCGCCTGAGCGATATTCTTATCCGCTTGAGCTTGGTCCATTTGCAAGAAAGCGCCGATGTTCTTACCTATATCGATATCGGCGATATCGATGGAAAGGATTTCGAAAGCTGTTCCGGCGTCAAGCCCTTTGCGAAGCACTAATTTCGAGATGGAATCCGGATTTTCCAATACAGTCTTATGGCTTTCGGATGAACCAATGGAAGATACGATACCTTCACCTACACGGGCTAAGATCGTCTCTTCTCCTGCACCACCCACTAATTGCTTGATATTCGCACGAACGGTGACACGTGCCTTGGCGATTAACTGGATTCCGTCTTTCGCAACCGCTGTTACCGGAGGGGTATCGATCACTTTCGGATTTACCGACATTGTACAGCTCGAATACGTCACGTCCGGCCAAGTCGATAGCGGTAGCCATCTGGAAAGGAAGGTCGATATTCGCTTTTGACGCGGAAACCAGCGCATGCACTACTTTCTCGACATGTCCACCCGCTAAATAGTGCGCTTCCAGCTCGTCGCGTGTAAGCGTCTTTATTCCTGCCTTATGCGCTTCGATCATCGCACGAGTGATGATGTAGGGAGGAACCTTTCGGATACGCATCAAGAATAACTGGATCAAGGAGATATTGACTCCCGATACTTTGGCCGAGATCCATAACAGGAACGGCACATAATAGAAAAAGATTGCCAGCAGAAGTACTGCGGCCCCCAATAGGATAAGTGGCAAAAAGGTTATTTCCATATATAAAAAATTAAGCGTGAATATTTGTTTCTTCTTTAGGACGGACAATTACGTTGTAACTGTCTACCCTGATCACTACGATCGGCGTGTTCTCATCGATTAATTCGTCTTGAGATTTCGCTTCCACGTTAATACCTTTAATCCGGGCCTTGCCGATAGGGGCTAAGCGTGAGAGCGTGATCCCCTCGTCTCCGGGTTCTATTCCGAGATCCCTGCTGGATGTCAGCTTGGAATCGATATCTGTCTTTAAAGCGATCTTGTTAAAAGACCGGGAACGCAATAACCAAGCGAAGATTACTCCGAATGCAATGATTGATAAGGATAAAGTCAGATGCCCTACCCACATACCTACCGTATAAGCGAAAACGACTCCGCCGATAGCGAAAATAGCCCCGCCTATACCCGCGAGTGTTATTCCCGGAAGAAGGAATATCTCCGCCAGTATCAGTAGGATGGCCGCTACCATGAGGAAGACGATGATGGCTATGTCCAGTAGCATAGTTCTTCTTATTTATGGTTGTTTCTTAGGTATACGATCTCTGCGTTACGTGCCTTTTTCTCCCATTCGTCCGGTTGGCCGAGAAGGTTGTTTAACTTTTCTTCCGCATCAAGAATCGTAGCTTCAGTTGTTCTCGCTTCGCCTTGTTCCTTTGATTGTAGCTGGCTCGTAAGCTCTCTAGTTTCTCATTTAACTCCTTGATCTGTTTATGGATGGAAACTACTTTCTCGTAGTAGTTCTTCGCTTCCGGACTTTGGATATCGTCCAAGGTGTAATAAACGATATCATTATGGATCGGGAACGTGAAATCTTTCTTTATCTCTATACGTCCATAAGGAATCTCGGTATGAGCTAAATGAATAAGCTCTTCGTAATTCGATCCGGGTTTCCATGAATCCTTGATCGAGGCAATAGAGGCCCGGGCACGTTTTAGTTCGATATCCTCGCTATCTACTCGCTCGCGGTTGTCATTCGGAATGAATAGGTATACACAAACTTTTCCTTCCGGTTGATAGCGGTCGGAAACGAACCATCCCAATTGCTTGGCTTCGTCGATCACCATCATGTAATCGTTAAACGGGGAGTTATAGGGCATGCCCAATTGCTCCGGTGTAAGATAAGTATCGGAATTGATGTTTGTAACGAGTGACGAATAAATCAATATCCGCCCAGAGAGCCGTTCCCTTTGGATGCGTAATAAATCGTTACGCCATCGGATAGCACGAATGGATACCCATCGTCGGCGTCACTATTGATATTCATCGGTAACTGTTTCTCGTCTCCCATTGA
>ENA-OQEB01001034-OQEB01001034.1-human-gut-metagenome-genome-assembly--contig:-NODE-1034-length-10689-cov-1.305245_pt1 | contig 10689 bp, 22 predicted proteins | sample MGYA00242787_ERZ504619 | MGnify/ENA primary metagenome ERZ504619 (study PRJEB26092, sample SAMD00036317) | human gut metagenome | host: Homo sapiens | study: EMG produced TPA metagenomics assembly of... | reverse complement strand
CCTTGTTGATAAGTGGAAATTATAAGAGTGAAGTTCTTCAGGTAAATTTGTTGTAATTAATTGAAGTTTGGAGTCAATTTTGCATTTGGCGAATTTGTCTTTCATTTAAGCCACGAGTTTGCAGATAAAATAATTGTTCCTTATCCATTTCACCGATAGAAGCGGAGTGATTACCTTCGATATCATCTTCACCGCAGAGAATTAGAGGAATTGATTTATTGTGGATATCTTCATCAAGTAATAATACATTTTCTGCTTCTGTACCTATAGAACCTTTGCAACCTTGTTTAAAATCTAAAGTTGCACGATGTGTTTTTTGAGCGTTATGCATTAAGATACCATTTGTCGTTAAATTAGTTTTAGTCTTTTGACCTTGAATATTGACAATATAGTTCATATCGAGCATTTGATTTTTAGCAGTTAAATAATCTGTTTGGAAATCTAGTTGTGCATTATTTTGTAGTAAATCAATATTTGCACCTAGATAATTTTTATTTGCACCTAAAGCAATTTGTTGAATGGATATACGAGCATTTTCTTGAGCAAGCGTGCCGATATCATCAAAATTAAAATAATCTTTGCCAAGTGTTTGCAGTTGAATTATTTTAATTTGAGCATTTTTTCAGCGAAAATCTTTGTGCTGCTCGCATGAAAACCTTGATTATGATAAGGGGAATTGTAAACTATAATTATAGTAGCTTGGCTATTTTCTTGAGCGTAAATATAATTATCATCAATTAAATCAAGATTATCAGTTAAATCATAAATGAAGATTAACGGTTTTTGGGTAATCGTATTTGCTTTGATAGTGAAATAGTTTTTGTTACTAGCGTTATTTACTACAAAATTATTAGCATTTGAGCCGATACCAGTAGTGATGTGAGGAAAGTTGGCAAAAGCTATATCTTTTTGTGAAGATAGGGAAATATTTTCCGTGGAATTGATGATTTGAGGTTTGAGGGGAGTTAATTTATCTATATTATCATAAGATATAGTTGTATCATTTAATTTTAACCAACGCCATGTTGGCATTGGTAAACTATTTGCATGTTCAATTTTTATATTCATAGTCATATCTCCTTTTAGCCAATGGCGCCTTCCATTTCTAATTGAATTAAATGATTCATTTCTACAGCATATTCTACTGGTAATTCTTTGGATATTGGATTAGCAAATCCATTTACAATCATAGCACGAGCAGCGGCTTCACTTAGACCTCTACTCATGAGATAAAATACAGCTTGATCACTAATGCGACCAATTTTGGCTTCGTGTCCGACACTGGCTTTATTTGTACGCACGTCCATTGCTGGAATTGTATCTGAACGAGAAATATTATCGAGCATTAAAGATTGGCAAGAAACTAGGCTTTACTGTGCTGTGCTTGTTTGGCTACAACGACAGAACTTCTAAATGTACTAGCACCACCATCTTTAGAAATGGATTTTGTATTGATTAAAGAAGATGTATGAGGGGCATTATGCACCATCTTAGCTCCTGTATCGAGGTTTTGTCCTCTGCCTGCAAAGGTAATTCCTGTAAATTCTGCTTTGGCATTTTCACCTGCAAGAATTGTCATTGGATAAAGGTAAGAGATATGAGAGCCAAATGAGCCAGAAATCCATTCCATAGTAGCATTTTTGCCTACTTTTGCTCTTTTTGTATTGAGATTATACATATTTTTTGACCAGTTTTCGATTGTAGAGTAACGCAATTTTGCATCATCAGCGACGAATAATTCTACACAGCCAGCATGTAGGTTAGCTACATTATATTTAGGAGCAGAACAGCCTTCGATGAAGTGAAGGTCAGCTCCTTTATCTACGATAATCAATGTATGTTCAAATTGCCCTGCACCTGCTGCATTTAGGCGGAAATAAGATTGAAGTGGAATGTCCACTTTTACTCCAGGTGGTACATATACGAAAGAGCCACCAGACCAAACTGCACCATGTAAGGCTGCAAATTTATGATCGCGAGGTGTTACAAGTTTCATGAAATGTTCACGTATCATAGGTTCATAAGGGCCTTTGAGAGCAGTTTCGATATCTGTATAAATTACGCCTAGTTTGGCAACTTCTTCTTTGAGATTGTGATAAACGACTTCGGAGTCGTATTGGGCACCGACACCAGCTAAGGATTTTTGTTCAGCTTGAGGAATGCCTAGTTTATCGAAGTATCTTTGATATCTTCAGGTACATTTTTCCATGAACCTTGCATATCAGTATTTGGTTTTACATAAGTTACGATATTATCGATATTTAAATCATCAATAGATGGCCCCCATGGTGGTACATCTAAGCTGTGGTAGATTTCTAAAGAACGCAAGCGAAATTCACGCATCCACTCAGGATCATTTTTTTTAGCGGATAATTCTTCTACGATTTTTGGCGTGAGACCTTTTTTTGAGACGATAAGCATCTTTTTCTGCTTTTTTAAAATCATAACGATTTTCTACACGTTTAGCAGTTTGATTTATATATTCATTTTGTTTTTTTTCTGCTTCATTCATGATTTTATTCTCCTTGTCCAGTGATAAAAGGTTCATAGCCTTGTTCGTTGATGATTTTTATTAAAGAAGCATCTCCTGTTTTAATGATTTTCCATTGATTAAGATATGAACATAATCAATATGGAGATATTCAAGGATTTTGCTGTTGTGAGTGATGATTAATAAAGATTTTTGGTCATCTTGTTGGAATGTCTGTATACCGCGAGAAACAGTTTTTACAGCGTCAACATCAAGACCAGAGTCTGTTTCATCTAGGATAGCTAATTTAGGATTTAGCATTAATAATTGAAGCATTTCAATTTTTTGCGTTCGCCACCAGAAAATCCTACATTTAATTCACGATTGATCCATTGTTCATTGATACCGAGTGTCTTAGTAACAGTTTTTAATTTATCGCGAAAAGCTTTTAGGCGGATTTTTTCTTTTGTTTCCATAGCAGTACGGATAAATTGAGAGATAGAAACACCAGGGATTTCTATAGGGCTTTGGAAAGATAAGAATAATCCTTTTTGAGCACGTTCATCAGTTCTAGCACAAGTAATATCTTCATCTTCGAAAAATATACTTCCACGGTCTACTTTGTATTGAGAATTACCCATAATAACATTGCCTAATGTAGATTTTCCTGCACCATTAGGGCCCATTAAGATATGAGTTTCACCTTTATTTATATTTAAATTTAAATTTTGTAAAATTGTTTTATCTTCAGCACTAGCGTATAAGTCCGTAATATTTAAAAGAGATTTAGTCATGAAATATATCCTCCTATCCTACTTTTATAGTAGGTTTAAAGTTTATGAAAATATGATGATTACTTGTTTATATATAGATTTAAAATATATTTATAAATTAAAAGAATAAAAGAAATTTATATCTTATTTACTATTATTTTAGTATGAATAGTATATAATGTCAAGATGAATATAAAATAATTTATTAGAGTAAATACAATAATAAATTTAGTTTGGTAAAAGAACTATATAAAATTATTTTCTTTAAAACCTATTTATTGAATAGGATTATAAAATAGAAGGATTTTAGGTTGAAAATGTATAATATATATTTTAGTTAGTATGTGAGGAAAGGAATGAAGGATAATGAAGTTTGTAAATTTTAAAATAGAAGATAAGAAATTGATAGGTGTTTTAGCAAATGATGAAGATAAGATAATAGCACTTAATGATTTATATGCAGATAAAACTTTTGCTGTATGCAAGATGTGATTGAACAATTAAATGAAGATGATATAAAAAATATACAGACAAAATTAGATGATGAAAATAATAATTTTAAGAGCTATAAATTGAGTGAAGTTAAATTATTATCACCAATAGAAAGACCAATACATGATATTTTATGTGTGGGTGTAAATTATCAAGCTCATTTAGAAGAAGCTAGTGAACGTGCAAAAAATTTCAAGAAAACAAATAATGATGCAGTTTATTTTGGCAAGCGTGCGATTAAAATAATCGGTACAAATGAAGATGTACAAGCTTGTTTAGATATAGATAATGCTTTGGATTATGAAGTGGAATTGGCGGTAATCATAGGAAAAACTGGCAGAAATATACCTGTGGATAAAGTAGAAGATTATATTTTTGGTTATAGTATTTTCAATGATTTTTCTTCACGTAGATTGCAATTAAAACATATGCAATGGTTTAAGGGAAAATCTCTAGATACTTATAGTGCTATGGGCCTGTTATTTTGCATAAATCAGCTTTGCCATTTCCTGTAGAAGTGGATATAAAATGCAGTGTAAATGGGGAACTTCGCCAAAATTCAAATACAAAATTATTTTTAAATGATATACCAAAAGTAGTATCAGAATTATCGCAAGGAATGACTTTAGAAGCAGGAGATATCATTGCTACAGGTACACCATCAGGTGTGGGCATGGGATATAAACCAGGAAAATGGCTAAAATCTGGAGATGAAGTAGTTTGTGAAATTCCTCCAATCGGTAAATTAATAAATAAAATCAAATGATTTTGAGAAAAAGAGTAGATTTTAAAATCTGCTCTTTTTAATTTTGTGTTTATTTTGTAAAAAAGAAAAGACATTTAGCAATGTTTATAATTTATGCAATCATGGTATTTTGGGCTTTTAAAGTATATAATTTTCTCATAATTGATAATAAAACAAAAATTATGAGGTGAGTTTATGTTAAAGAGTATATTGAAAGTGAGTCGACCAGATTTTATTGAGTTGACTACAGAAACAAAAACTGTAACTGCTAAATGGGAAAATGATGATTATAATTTAGATGATATAAATGTTAAGCTAAATCAGGATAATGAACATTTAGCTTATTTTTCTTACTGCTCAAACTTCAAAAGTGAAATGGATAAAATTGAGATGGAATAATTTGAGTTGGGATAAAAATGTTCGTTTTTTAGGTGATGCATGGGAACGTGGATATGGTGATATGGAATGGAAAGGTATGAATCCTAATCGTTTTATGCCATGGTATTTCTGTGCTAAAAGTGAAGCAAAATCTGTTTGTTATGGGGTAAAGGTAAGACCTTCAGCAATGTGTTTTTGGCAAGTGGATTCTTTAGGTATGACTTTATTTTTAGATGTTCGCTGTGGTGGTAGTGGTGTAAATTTAAAAGGTAGAGTGATTAAGCTTGCTGATGTTATAGCTTGTGAAATGCGTGAATGTACTAGTTTTGAAGCTATGCAAGAATTTTGCGGTCAAATGTGTGAAGACCCGATTTTGCCGAAATATCCTGTTTATGGTAGCAATAACTGGTATTATGCTTATGGCAAAAGTTCAGAAAGTGAAATTTTGGCTGATTGTGATTATATTTTAAATTTAACAAAAGATATAGAAAATAAACCATATATGGTTATTGATGATTGTTGGCAAGAACATCATCGTTTAAATGAATATAATGGTGGTCCATGGACAAAAGGAAATGAAAAATTCCCAGATATGAAGGCTTTAGCTGAGAAATTAGTGCAAAAAAGGCGTGCGTCCAGGTATTTGGGTGAGATTATTATTAAATGAAGATGAAAATATAAAAAATGAGTGGAGATTATCACATAATAATTGTATTGATCCAACTAATCCAGAAGCACTCAATTATATTAAAGAAGATATCAAGAGAATTTGTAATTGGGGATATACTCTAATTAAACATGATTTTTCTACTTTTGATTTATTTGGCAAATGGGGCTTTCAAATGAGTCCACTTGTAACAGATGATGGTTGGCATTTTTATGATGATAGTTTGACAAGTGCCGAAGTGGTGAAATTATTATATAAAGCTATTTTAGATGCAAGTATGGAAGCTTCTAATGGAGAAGCTTTGATACTTGGCTGTAATACTATAGGTCATTTAGGTGCAGGTTATATGCATATTAATCGTACAGGTGATGATACAAGTGGTGTTATTTGGGAAAGAACTAGATTTATGGGTGTGAATACATTAGCTTTCCGTTTACCTCAGCATGGCAAATTCTATGAAATTGATGCTGATTGTGTAGGTATTGATGGCGGTATTTCATGGTCAATGAATAAACAATGGGCAGATGTATTAGCGAAAAGTGGAACACCTTTATTTATTTCTGTTAGACCAAATATTTTAGATGAAACAGAAAAACAAGAATTACATGAGATTTTAAAAGTAGCATCTAAGCAAGAACATCATGTAATTCCTGTTGATTGGGAAGAAACTACTTGCCCAGAGCATTGGCAGGATAAAGACCATGATATAGATTACAAATATCAATGGTTTGAAGAAACTGGTTTGAAATTTAATCCAAATTCAATACGTTATCAAACTTTCTTAGCTATGGTTGAATGATTTAATATTTTACTAAATCGTTTGGTTGGAGATAGTGTTGACGATATTCTCGTGGAGAGATATTCGTAACTTGTTTAAATGCACGTGAAAAAGCAAAAAGCATTTTTATAGCCACATGATAAAGCTACGCTATAAATAGGAATTTTCGTTTTGCTTAAAAGTTCACGTGCATTTGCTATTTTGGCATTAGTTAAAAATTGTTGTGGCGAAGTATTTAATTCTTGTTTAAATAATGCATATAAATGACTTTCTGCTGATATTTGAGATATCTAGCGATATCATTTACACTTAGATTAGTAAAAGTATTTTTTTCGATATATTCAATTGCTTTGGTTACATAAAAACTATTATTTAATTCGAATTTTGTTATAAACACTTTGTAAAGCCTCATGAAGTTTGGCAAAAATGAGATATAATTTACTTTGTAGATAACATTCATTTGCAGGTGTGAGTTGATGATAAGAGAGCATTTCTTTGATTATTTCATAGATGGTTTGATTGCAAGATAGATTGATAATGGGATTATCTGTATTTAAATTTGACTGTTTAAGTAAGTGAGGCACATAATCGCCATTGAAACAAATCCATGTATAAGTCCATGGGTTTGTAGGTTCTGCTTTATATAAAGTTACTGTTCCAGGTTCTGTGAGAAAACATTGATTTTCATTTAATTTATAATGTTTATTATTTAGATAATAATGACCTTGACCTTGCAAGATAAAATGAAGCATATAATAATTGCGAACAGCTGGTCCATAAGAATGTGTAGCACCACATTTTCCCAGCCACAGGATACTAAATATAAATCTTTAGAACTAGTTTTATATTCCATAATTGCAACATCAGCCATAAGTACACCTCATTTTTAAAATATATTTATATTATTTATCCTAAAGTTAACAAGAGATGATGTCAATTAAAAGAATTGGGAAAATATTTTATTTAATTGGCTTTAATTATAATGAAAATAAGTGTAAGATTAATAATATGATTAATTTTTGTAAATAAAATATATAAGGGAGGACAATAATGTGATTGATTTGCATGTACATTCTACAATGTCTGATGGAACGTATACTCCTAGTCAATTGATAAAATTGGCTAAAGATAAAGGGTTAAAGCTATAGCCTTGACTGACCATGATACTATATATGGTAATAAAGAAGCCTATGAGGCTGCTAAAAAATATGATATGGAATTTATTCATGGTATGGAACTTAGCTTGAATTATAATAATCATCAAATCCACGTAGTAGCTTTGGGTTTTGATGAAGAAAGCAAGGCTTTTAAAGATTTTTATCATGAATTAAGACAGAAAAAACAATCTTCTATAGTATCTGTTATTGATTATTTACAAAAACAAGGATTAGATATTTCAGTAGAAAAAGTAGAGCCTTTTATAGCTGGTGGTGCATTAGATAAATATGCTATTTTGCGCTATTTAGTATCTGATAAATCAAAAGCCGGCGATATTCAGTATTTATGGGATAGATACATTGACCCTGCTTTTAATAATTTGAATTTGAAGATAACAGAAAATCCAAAGGCAGAAGATGCAATCCAAGCTATGAAAAAAGCTGGGATTACAAACAGTCAAATACAGAGACAACTTATGATTATGTAGAAAAATCCGGTGAGACAATGGTTGAAATTGCGACCATGGAGTTTTTCAAAGTAGAGAAAAGGTGCAGGGTATGAGCTATTTCTATTTAGACGCCAAAGAATTCGAGCGTGTTGCAGATGCGATTTCCAAGTTTTCTGATGGGGCGGTGGCAGAAAGAATTATTAATGATTACCTCCACACAGAAGGAGGACGGATCATCAAAGAGAACATTCAGAAGATTCTCCCTGTATCCGGAAGAACGTGGAATGGAAAGAAAACAGCTGCTTCACAGACAGATCCATTCACACTTAAGGAAGAGAACCTCGCAGTAATAGTAAAAACAAAAGGGCCGTATCACTATCTGTATTTCCCAGATGATGGATCGAATACGCAACATCATTTTGGAAATCAGCAGTTCATGTTCGACGGGGCAAATGCAAGCGAAGACAAAATTGTAAATGAAGTTATAGACGAATTAGTAAAAAGATTGGAGGAAATATAATGGCAGGAATCACAAATGTGGATTTTTCAGAATATGAAATCACAGAGCTGGGAATCAGAATATCTCCGGCGGTAAAAGCAGATATTCTGAAATGCGTGGGAAAACTGGAAGAGAAGCTTACGAGCAAGACCGTACAGAAAAAATGCGGCTCAAAAGTGATAAAAACAAGAACAAAAGGAACGGGGTCCGGATCACTGAAATTTTCGGCATACACGCCACAGGACATGCTTGTTGATATGCATGGAATGAGTAGGAAAGACCTGAAAGACGGAATCGTGGCATACGGACAAAGCTCTTTACATGCGGTGGCATGTGTTACAGCTAAAATTCTGAATGAGGACGGAGATGTGAAGTATAAGGCTTATCCAAATTGTACAATCACAAATGGACTTAGCAGGACTGTAGATAACGACACGGAAGACGTAGCATGTTAGAACTCGAAATAGCAGTAATGCCAGATGAGAATGGAGAAGGAATGTACGAAGCTGTAGAGACAGATCTGCAGGACGTAACAGCAAAAACAAAGTGGATGGAAGAATTTTCAAGAGAACTTGTTGAGCTTAACGCATAGGAGGGAATTATGGAAGCAAAAGTAAAGATTAGATTCAGAGACAAATACACACACGATTTACACCTGGCAGGAGAAATTATCGAAGTGAGCAAAGAACGCTACGAGGAGATTGAAAAAGTGCGGGAAGGCATTTTGGAGCCGTTGGAGCCGGTTCCGGAAGAAACACAGGAAGAGGGTCAGGAGAATGCACCAGGAGCAGAACACATACACCAAAAGCGAGCATGAAGAAAATGAACAGTTGAAGAATTGAAAAAGCTTGCGGAAGAAAAAGGCGCAAGCACTGAAGGTAAGAAAGATGAAATTATCGAAAGAATTGTAGAACTGGAGGAAAACGATGCGCAGTAAGGACGTATTCAATTTCCAGGAATATGAAATGGCAGACGGGGAGTTTGTGACAATGTCCACAGCTCCCATTTTGCTGTTGGGACTGAGGAATAAAAATAAAAAGGCATATGAAAAGATCAGTAAAGTCCTGGTAAAAGGAGTAAACGAAAAAGATGTCATGGAAATGTATGAGTTCATGCATTCGGCATACTTGAATGCCAATCAGGATGAAGAGGAAGAGAATTTGATGACATTCACGGAATTCATTGAAAATGCAAACCCAGATTACATGAAAAATGCAAATGTAGTACAGGAAATGATTTCACCGTCAAAAAAGCAGGATTCAGAACAGCCTTCAGAAGAGCAACAGTAGGAAAAAGCAAAAATACACTGAGGCTTCCGAGATTTGAAATTGAGGAAGTGGAAGATATGTATACCTATTATGTAATTATCAACGGAATCAGCGAAGAGCTGTTCTGGAATTCCGAGTACAACGTATTATTAACGATTTTGGAAGATAAACACGCTTACATGAGTTGGAAAAACTACATGGAAGAAAAGATGATAGAAAGAAGGTGATCTACTAGCCAACAGAGAAGCAAGCGTAACATTTCGCGCGAAAACAACGGATTTTACGGCCGGAATCAAACAGGCTGACGCAAGTTTGAAGCAGCTCCGGGCGGAATTAAAATTAAATGAAACTCAGATGAAAGGCACAGGCACGTCTGTGGATGCTCTGGAACAGAGAGAAAAGCTTCTGAAGCAGGAATTACAGGCAAGTGGAGACAAGGTCACTTTTTTGAGTGACAAATTACGTGTCGCAAAAGAGGTATTCGGAGAAAACTCAATAGAAGCAAGCAACTGGAGTGCAAAGCTTGCAGACGCGAAGCGCGTACAGGAGACGATTGCACAGGAGCTATCCAGCACAACAGGGAAACTGGACGAGCAAAAGAAGCAGAATCTGAGTTGAGCCAGGAGGCACTTGAAGCAGCTGAGAAGTTAAAAAAACAGGCCTGAGGCAGAAGTGCAGCTTCAGAGCACTGTTGAACAGGCTGATCAGAAAATAAAGCAGCTCGATCAGGAATTGGAGCTTAACCAGACAAAACTGGACGGATCTGAAAATAAGACCAGTTTATTGAGGGATAGACAGGTATTACTTGCAAATCAGTCACAGATTGTTGCACAAAAAACAGCAACACTTCAAAGTGCGCTGAATGCGTGTTCTCAGGAAGTTGGAGAAAATTCAGAAAAGTACAATGAATTGAAGTCCAGCCTTGTAGAAGCACAGACACAGCAGGCGGCAATCCAAAATGAGATTCGAAATAACCACAAAAGAACTGAGCGAACAAAAAAGCGCGGTTCAGT
>ENA-OQEB01001032-OQEB01001032.1-human-gut-metagenome-genome-assembly--contig:-NODE-1032-length-10695-cov-1.483914_pt1 | contig 10695 bp, 15 predicted proteins | sample MGYA00242787_ERZ504619 | MGnify/ENA primary metagenome ERZ504619 (study PRJEB26092, sample SAMD00036317) | human gut metagenome | host: Homo sapiens | study: EMG produced TPA metagenomics assembly of... | reverse complement strand
TGCCCGATGACCTCACCCCCACCTTGCCATGACTCAACCTTCACGGCATTCTCCACCAGCGAGATGGTAAATGCCTTGCAACCATAGCCCAGCAAGGGCATGTTCTTAGTCTCTACCTCAAAGAGAGCGGCAGAGATTTCCTTCTCCTTGCCATACGGAGCAAGCAGCTGACAGTATTCGTGCTCCACATCCTCAAAGTAGTTTTGCAATGCCCAGAGCGTATCGTCGGCATCAAAGGCTATCGCTTGATACCCTTAAAAGTATCTATTGTATTTTGATTTTTCTTTTCCATAAGTGCAAAGATAATACTTTTATTCGAAAAGAACAAAAAAAACGGGCATCAATCTTCTCCAGATGATGCCCGTTTTTACCTTACATTCTTTTACAATATATTTTTTACTTTTTTACCTTTAGAAGTGTGTCATAAACTCCACTACTATCTTATCCTTCTCTGAAGTCTTGGCGATGGCATCCTTGCGATAGAAATACTTCTCGTAGTTGATGCGGATGTCTGAGATGAATGGCTTGGCTAGGCTCAGGGTTACACCGCCCGTTACACGATGACGCTTGTAGTCATTGATTTTCAAGCCCCCCATCTCCGTATCGCTGCCACCATATCTAGTACCATCGCTGTGGTCGCTCATGAAGTCATATCTTGCCAATGGCGATACCTTGCGAATCAGGCTCTTCTGATTGCGAACTGGGATGTCGTAGCATACGAAGCCATCGAAGGCATGCACACCGTGGAAGGCATTCTTGCTGTAGTGCTTGTACAAATACTCAGCCTCAGCGATGAAGCCACCCTTATGGAATGTCAAACCGCCATCATACATCGTAACGGTTACATCGGATGGCTTGATTTTCTGTGTACTCAGCACCAAGTTGACGTTAGGGAAGAGGAACTGGAGCTTGGCAGAATAGTTCACGCCCTTGGTCCAGTAATCCTTCTGGTTGGTCAAACCCGAACCATTGAAGATACCGGCATTCAGCACGATAGGGAAACCTACGTTCCAAGTATAGCCAATCTCGGCACCCACATCACGCACGTTGCCCACCTGCTTGGCGATAAACGAGCGGTTAGCGAAATACTGCTGATGAGGAGAACGATGGGCATCGATGGTGAATGGCACACGCTCCTGACCGATGGTAAACTGCAAGGTGCTCCAAGGCTTGATGCGAGTATAGGCATCGAGCATCTTGATCTGTCCCTCGTCGCAGAGGTCGATCTCAGCCTTATAGCTCACCTCCTTGGTCACATTACCAGTTACATTGATACGAGCCGTGCGCACCTCGAATCGTCCCTCCCTTCCTCGGTTTGGTACTCATACTTAGAGCGGATGGTTCCACCAATCTTCGGCGTCTTGTCAACGTCATCATCACTGTTCTGGGCATTCATAGTTGCCACCTGCGCCACCAAGAGTGCCGCCATCAAGTAGATCTTCTTCATATCTTCTATACCTTATTATATATATGTTTCGTTTCTTTTCGGGTGCAAAGGTAATGTAAAAATGTTTCACTCCTGCGACACGAATATTACAAAAATATGTCGAAACAAAATCGTAACAACATCGTCACAAACACGTAATCGGCTTTTCTACAGATCAATTTTGTACCTTTTAATTGTTAATTATTTCTTTACAAAGAAATAAAAAACATTTCACATATGCAAATATATAATATTAATATTCAACAAGTTATTATGATACACCGTAGATATTAACGAGTAAAAGATTTAATGCTGTCTGTCCTGAAGGACTTCTTGCATCATCATTACTATATTCTTACGTCACAACTAATAGCTTTTCGTAGCGGAATAAACGAATTTACATTTTAGTCACCACAAACTTACTAAATATCAGCATATACACAAATCTTCAGGAATTATTCCGTCTATTTTTCGATTATTTAAGGTATGAGCTCCGCACAACAAGGATAACAATCACACCAAAAATGCAAATTGGATATGTCCAACTTGCAAACGTACATATAAACAATAGGATATGCCGTGAGTATGCCGCCGACCAAAAGAAAAATTTACCAGATTGGCTGCAGCTTCTCATCTGAGACAATACAATTGATGGCTGGAAGCTACAAAAGACTTCTGAGAATTATATAAGCACATTACAACATCAAAAAGCCAGTTGGAATCCGTATCTTTATATGAAGATTCCAACTGGCTTTACTATATCCATTCCACATTAGTCCGCATAGCCAGCATAACCGCCTCCCCAACTAGAGCGAAGTTGGCAAGAAGATAATGATTTTCTGTAAAACCATAGAATGTAGAGCCAGCAATCTCAGCTGTCTTTATAAGACTTCTTCGCACATCAGCATCACCGAAGCAAGTAGCACTTTCCACCATAAATACAGTACCAGAAGGACTAAGGTTTGCAATAATCGGACCGGCATCAGCATCCATTCCTCCAGGCATCTCTTCCATTACTTTTTGCGATGTTGTCGCCAATTTTCCAATCAGATAGTTTCGCCTACGAAGAATATCATTCCTTTCACCCTCAAATGTTCCGACACCGTACATACCGAAAGGTACAGATGCAATTTTTCCCAACAGCAAGGCTAATACAAGAATAGCTAAAGATGCTTTCTTGTGCTGCCGAATACTGGTTATCAATTCTATTACTGTCATTGCTTCTCATCATTTTTATAATCTTCAAACGACATTTCCTTGACGAGGTTTCCTTTTTCATCATAAACAGAAACGACAGAGAATCTGCCAGGTTCTCCATTAGCATGATGCCTGAAAGATAAGCATATAGGCAGGCCTTCCTCTGATGTAAAGCCTACGCAGCCACGATTTGATGGTAACAATATAGACTTCTTAGTTTCCGTATCAATGATAAAACTAAAAGTCGGTCCTAGTTCATCCCTATTGCCATTCACAACTATTAAGTTTCATCAAAAGGAAAAGCCATCGTATCCATAATGGAAAAAGTAGAATCAATCGACATCTTTTCACCACCATAGACATATTCATGTCCTCGAAGAATTTCCAACAAGCTATCATTCTTCCCTTCTCCCACTTCCATTCTATCCCCTTGCTCTACTTTTTCAGCTTTTTGATTGCGACAACTGGCAACACAAATATTGAAAAAAGAAAAGAGATAGACCTAATAATAAAAACTTAAAATCTTTCATGCCCATATCAAATATTCTTTAGTCCAATTCTATAAGCCTTACATTTTTTCTCATCCCCAAATGATTCAAAAGAACATCTTGTATATCATCGGCTAGATTATTAGCCAAATCTTTAAAGACTTTTGGCCCAGAGCCATTTGGAATACTATCAAACCCATTCGCTGTTATTAGATTATAATGAGGAATTTCGGGATGGCTATAGTCATAGCGATATCCTCCAAATGTCAGAAACTCAGCATTCGGAACACCAATATCCTTCATACGATTGATTACATTAGTGCCAGCCCCACCGACACCGATGCACAATATCTTCATTTTTTCAGAATCCTTTTCCATATAGTAGCATCTATTAGTATCGATTGCAAAATTAAACAAAAATTTGATAAGTTGTATCAGCATTCTAGTCACTACACTCTATTAGAAACACGAAATTGCTAATTTTCTTTACTTTCCCTTGCAAATTACTACTTATCAATGTGTTACGAATAGGCATAGCTGACAACAAAGACATACTTTCAAGTATATTTTTTTAGATATATAGTCTTTATAGCATACCCAACATTTTCGGCATCTTTATGCTTGGCACTAACTATTCCAATAAGATTACCTTTACTATCAAACAATGGACCACCGCTATTTCCTGGCTGAATTGGTGCTGAAATTTGATACAAAGCAACATCCCCCTTAAAACCTGTCCTTGAACTTACAACACCTGTTGTTAATTTTATATCTTTTCCCATGGTTGTTGTAAGTGGATAACCTAAAACAAAACACAGACTCGCCAACATCTGAAATACTAGTCTTAACGCTATATGGTATAGTTCCGAAACCGACAAAACGTTTATCTTTTATCTTTATCAAAGCCAAATCATTATTCTTATCAATTGCAACAACACCTGCATTAAAACGAATGGTATGACTGCCTTTTATGCCTGTCACTTTAATACTTTTTGCATTTTCTACGACATGAAAATTAGTTACTATATAGCCATTATTCAATGCAAAACCAGACCCCGTCCAAGCACTACCACCAGAAGGCATGGGCGATTCTGTCCACGCATTAGGATACATTTTCACAAATAACTCCTCTGTATTATTACTATAAACTTTCATTGCGGAGCCATCAAAAAGTAACATAAAGTTCTTTGTTAGATTTGTTAACATCATACCAAACAGCCTTAAACAGTCCCAAAGTAGCAGTCGGTTTCAACATAGCTTTCACATCACCTAAAGACCAACGTGCCCCTCCATTTCCACTGATATAAATCAAGGTATACCCTTCTTCAGATGAATATACATCTTGATTTCTTACGCAACATAATTTGTATGATGATTGACCATTATTCTCATAAATGCCAACTATTCCATCATTGTTTGCTCGAATTTTTTCTTTTAATTCCGTCTCTGTTACATATCTATGAGGTGTGGATAACGCAGGATTAACAATATTAATTCCATTCCAGAAAAAACCGTCTACAATATTCTCTTTTACATTAAGCACCTGACACCCAGAAGGTATTTTATCAAAATGCAACTCAAAAGGATAGTATGTACGTTTTTCTTCTACATAATAGCGGGTATTCAAGTTCACTCTGACTCCATTATTTGTTAAATACTTAATAGGATATGTATAATCATAATCGCTATCACTAGTTGTTAAAGTCGTATTTGAACTAAACCTTACCCAGCTTCCGTATCCATCTCCTGGTACATTTACACACACAATTGTCTCTGTATCAGTTATCTTTACATAACTAACATCGTATTTTGGCGTATGCAATTTACAGTTGGATTATTTGTCACTTGTCCATATCCAGGCATTTTTAGCAGGAACAATAGCACAAGAACAAAATACATAAATACTTATCTTTCATACGTAATTCTTATTTTATGCAAAACAACATCAATGCTTTTTGAAAGAATTTAGAGCTGCAACAGGTAGAACTATTTTACCTCTATTACTCTACACTTCTACAAACTTATCTACAGAGAAAGGCAATAACTTCTCGAACTTTGTGTGACTACCTTTTGGAATTTTTATCTCCTTAAGACTTGTACAGCCATCAAATACACCAGAGCCAATCTCTTTAATCGTATCAGGAATATAGACCCATTTTAAAGACTCACAGTTTGCGAAAGCATGGCTATCAATTTTGATAATGGAATCTGGAAACGAAACACTGGTAAATCTTTTACATCCATAAAAAGCATTTGCTCCTATATAATTTAACGACTGAGGCAAGTCTAGTTCTCGCTCTAATTTGATTAAAGAACACCCATAAAAAGCATAACTACCAATATACTTCAAACTAGGAGACCATATTATTTCTTGTACTTTTGCATTACAAAAAGCATACTCGCCAATAGCCACAAGCGTATTAGGACAGAATATTTTTTTGATATTATTCTGCATTCCAGATAGATTAAAAGCATTGTTACAAACAGCAACAGTACCATCAGCTATTTTTATATTCTTTCAATTGAAGACTACCCTTTTATTAATTTCTTCCCATCAATAAAATACAAAGACCCCACAACTATCATTATATTGGTTATCCAAATATCCTTTGGGATTTGATTAACACATAAGATGCAAGTTCCTGTTCTGTCATCTCCCTTAGCCTTTTCCCCAAGAACCATTCATAAAATCTCGAAGTTGCTCTATGGACTGAATCTTATAAATCAACCCATTATGCTCTAAATATCCATTTAACTCTTTCATAACTTCCATTTATATTTACGTTCCTTGTAATTAATAGTCTTTGTCAATCTACGTTCCATGTAGCTTCTGGACATCCATCAAATGCATCATCTATGACATCATCACTATATCCGTTATAGTAGCCATATTTTTCTCCAGATGTACCATAATCATCCCATTCATTGTAATAATCATCCTCATTACAAAAATCATCAAATTCATCTGTATCGTCTTCTAAACTATCCATAAATTCTTGAAGTTGCTCGACAGATTGAATTTTATAAATGTCCCCATCATACTCCAAATATCCTTTTACTTCATCCATAACTATCTTATTTTAGTAAAATTCAATTAATCTATCAGGATTCACGAAACGGAACGCTACTTTTGCGACCTTTTGGTCGATAGTAAAAACATTGCCGATAATAGGTTCATTCTCAACATATTTCTTTTTCTTTCGAGAATACCCCATCACCATGCCTATCGCCGAAAGTCCAGCATCGTTAATGTTGGATTGCTCTGCATTGATGTAAAACACGAGTCGATCATTGTTTGTGATACAATTATCAAACTCAAACTTTGATAGAATTTTCTCAGGAATAGGATTATTCTGTAAATTAACAGTAATCAATCCTGCCTTCGTAAAGATACCACCATTATGCTGTTTGAAACGAATTTCAAAATGCACTTCACCTTGTGAGATAAGTTTACCGTCGACATACTCCTCATATCGATCAACAGGAAATGGAAACTCTCTGAACGTCAGAGTTTGAAAAATAGGCCATCTATCCATAGAGCTTAAGATTATTAGTGCTGTTGGCTACCTTTGCAGCAATAATTACACATGTTACATATATACAAAAAACGTGGAGCCAGTCCTGTCACTCGTTCCACTGTAGAAAGGCCTTCGCATTGCCCTGATTGTCGAAACGAGCAACGACGAAAGCCCCACGCTGATGCATATATAGAACTCCCACACTATCACAAACATTATGATAATGCAAGCGTAATATTATACTACACCCTTGGGGCGTTCCCGTTGCTTTGTTTTTGACAATCAGATGAGTTTGCGAAGTTCTTCTACAGTCAAAACCAAAGCGTCCAGTAACGCCTTATGTATATATGCCCTCAGCCTCCACGTCACATACGACATGCGACTTCAGCGTGAGGACAGTGCAAAAATATAAAATACTTCTGTAACTTCCAAATATTTTCGCATATTTCTTTATTTTTGTGGATAAATTCTTTCATTTTTACGATTTTAGACTAAAGATATTGACTTTTCACCCTTACAAACCAATTTCCACGAAAAACATATTATCTATACCTCGCAAAGCACAATATCTTAACAATATTGTAACACCTGTTTAAATCACCTGTAACATCGTACTCGTACCTTTGCACCCAGAAAAGCAAGGGGAGAAATGTATCTAGCTATGTTGAGACAAGCCCTATATAATAAGGTATATAAACATTAATAAAATATATGGCTACGATTTATTTATGTATTGTGATCTTCCTGCTCTGTTTAGCAGTGTTCGATCTCTTCGTAGGAGTCAGCAACGATGCTGTCAACTTCCTGCAATCTGCCATCGGAGCTAAGGTGCTAAGTTTCGCACGGTGCTCATCATCGCCTCTTGTGGCGTAGTACTGGGTGCCATCATGTCTCGGGAATGATGGATATCGCCCGACATGGCATCATGAGTCCAGACCATTTTACCTTTGAGGAAGTGATGACGCTCTTCCTTGCGGTCATGGTAACGGATGTCATCGTGCTCGATGTCTTCAACACACTGGGTATGCCAACCTCCACCACCGTCTCTTTGGTGTTCGAGTTGTTGGGAGGTGCCTTCATCCTCGCTACCTTGAAGATGTGGGGCGACGATAGCCTCAACTATGGCGTGTTGCTCAATAGCGACAAGGCATTGGAGGTCATCATGGGTATCTTCTCATCCGTCATCATCGCATTCATCTTTGGTGCTTTCGTGATGTGGCTCTCCCGTGTTGTCTTCACCTTTAATTATAAGAAGCACAGCCGCTATTCGATAGCCATCTTCGGAGGTATCGCCTTCACAGCCCTCTCTTACTTCATCTTCATGAAGGGCTTGGGTAAGAGTCCTTACCTGCCTGCTGAGTGGCGTGACTATATCGACCAGAACATCGGTTTCTTGCTCTGTGCCACCTTCGTGGTATCAGCCATTGTGATGGAGTTCCTCCACCTCTGCCGCATCAATATATTCAAGTTTACCGTGTTAATGGGTACCTTTGCCTTGGCGATGGCTTTCGCAGGCAACGACTTGGTCAACTTCATCGGTGTGCCTCTCGCAGGTCTCTCTTCTTACAATGACTATATGGCAAATGCCAACGGTGCAGCGCCAGATAGTTTCTTGATGACATCCTTGATGGAGAGTGCCAAGACCACTCCTGTTTATCTCTTGGCAGCCGGTGTCGTGATGATTATCGCCATGGCTACTTCCAAGAAGGCACAGAATGTGATCAAGACTTCTGTAGATCTGAGCCGTCAGGACGAGGGCGATGAGATGTTTGGTAGCTCTTCTGCTGCTCGTGTCATCGTTCGCAACTGCCAGGCTGCCGACTCTTGGCTCAATCGCTTCATGCCACAGAGCTTGAAGAATTGGATCAACAGCCGATTCGACAAGAACGAGGTAGAACTGGAGGAGAGCGCAGCCTTCGACGTGGTTCGTGCCGCTGTCAACTTGGTGCTCGCTTCCATGCTCATCACCATCGGCACCAACCTCAAGTTGCCTCTCTCTACCACTTACGTTACCTTCATGGTAGCCATGGGTTCTTCCCTCGCCGACCGTGCTTGGAGCCGTGAGAGTGCAGTGTTCCGTGTAACAGGTGTATTGAGCGTGATCGGTGGATGGTTTATCACAGCCGGTGTAGCCTTCGCAGCCTGCGGTGTTGTATGTCTCGCCATGTATTATGGTGGCATCGTAGTGAAGGTAGCATTCATGGGTCTCGTGATCTTCATGCTCATCCGCAGCAACATCCAGTACAACAAGAAGGCTAAGGAGGAGAGCAAGGGCAGCACCTTCCAGTTGATGATGCGCTCCCACGATCCAGAGATTGTTTGGGACTTGCTTCGTCGCCAGGTATCTCGCACCCAGAGCTTCGTTTGCCACTTCGCCCTCAATGAGTTCAATCAGATTATGGACGGTCTTGCCAACGAGAATCCTCGTGACCTTCGCCATGCCAACAAGGAGCTGAAGAAGGAGCAGGATATGCTGAAGAAATTCCGTCGCCAGGAGATGTTAGGCTTGAAGCGTTCACCTATGGACATCGCCATCGAGCGCAATACTTGGTTCCATCTGGGAGCCAACTCCAACCAGCAGTTCATCTACTCTCTCCGTCGTATGCTCGACCCTATCAAGGAGCACGTGGACAACAACTTCAATCCACTGCCAGCCGAGTATATCAACGAGTTTAAGCCAGTGCGCCTGAAGATCAACGACCTGATGCACATGAGTTGCGAGCAGATAGAGACCAGTCGCTACGAGAACTATCGTGAGATCTTAGCCGAGGCTGATGCCTGCAAGGATGAGCTGAGTAGCTCCGCAAGAAGCACATCGACCGCATCCAGCACATGAGCGACAACACTCTTAACCAGATTTCCTTGGTATATCTCAACGTATTGCAAGAGAGCCAGGAGTTCCTGAGCGTGATGCGCCATCAGCTCAGAGCCGCCAAGAAGTTTATGGAGAACTAATCTCAGCAAGAAATACTGGGAGGGCAGGTTTGTTACCTGCCCAATTAGCAAGATTGCATATTACGAAACACAAAAAGGGAATGTTATCGCCAAATGATGACATTCCCTTTACTTATTATAAATATACGTAAAAATCTGCGTTATCTGCGAGATCTAAAGAAAAAATTCCGTGTAATCCGTGTAATCCGATGATAAAAAATCCCTTGAAATATTTGGCTATTAGCCAGAAAAGTTGTAATTTTGCAGCCGATTTCAGCGAATGGGGCAGTTCCCATCCCAATTTATATAATAACTCGAGTGCTTGGTAAACCTCGTAAAAAACAAGAAAATGAACAAAACAAAGAAACAAGTGAGCGTGCTGTTTATGCTTTTCAGCATCCTCTTCTGCGTTTGTCTGATAGCAGCAAACGTGCTCGAAACAAAGCAAATCGCCTTCGGGCCAGTATCCTTAACCGGTGGTCTCATCGTATTCCCAGTGAGCTACATTATCAATGATGTGGTATGCGAGGTATGGGTTATCAGAAAGCCCGTCTGTTGATATGGACAGGTTTTGCGATGAACTTCTTCTTCGTAGCCTTGGGAGCCATCTGCGATGCCATTCCTGCCGCCCCTTATTGGACCAATGATGCCGGATTCCATGCCATCTTTGGTTTGGCGCCACGCATCGCCGCAGCTCCTTCGTAGCCTTCATCGTAGGTCCTTTGCCAATGCCTACGTGATGAGCGTGATGAAGATTCGTGATGGCGGCAAGCACTTCTCTGCCCGTGCCATCCTGAGCACCATAGCCGGTGAGAGTTGCGACAGCGTCATCTTCTTCCCATTGGCATTGGCTGGCGTAGTTCCTACCTCCGAGTTGCCATGCTGATGCTCTGGCAGGTCATTCTCAAGACAGCCTATGAGGTAGTGGTTCTCCCTATCACCATCCGAATGGTAAAGGCAATCAAGGAGCATGAGGCGAGGATGTCTACGACAACGGCATCTCCTACAATGTCTTCAAGATTTTCAGTTTGAACTAAATAAAAATTATGACAGATAGAAAAGAAGACGGGTTGAAGGCGCTCGGTGCCAAGACCCAATACAAGATGGATTATGCGCCTGAGGTGCTGGAGAC
>ENA-OQEB01001031-OQEB01001031.1-human-gut-metagenome-genome-assembly--contig:-NODE-1031-length-10707-cov-1.485350_pt1 | contig 10707 bp, 13 predicted proteins | sample MGYA00242787_ERZ504619 | MGnify/ENA primary metagenome ERZ504619 (study PRJEB26092, sample SAMD00036317) | human gut metagenome | host: Homo sapiens | study: EMG produced TPA metagenomics assembly of... | reverse complement strand
CATGCGGATCCGGAGGAACAGCGAATGCCTTCCTCATCCAGCGCCAGAAGCAGGGATTCACCCTCTACGCCTTCGAACGAATAGTTTACATTACCCGGCAGTCTCTTCACCGGATCTCCGTTCAGCTTAGAATGCGGAATATCGCTCAAACCCTGAATCAGACGATCCCGAAGCGCTGCGGTCTTCTTTGCGTTCGCTTCCATGTTGCAACGCCCTCTTCCAGAGCTGCTGCCAGAGCGGCATTACCCGGAACGTTGCATGTGCCGGCTCTCTTTCCTCTCTCCTGAGCACCGCCTTCAATCACGTTTACCAGACGGATTCCGTTGCGGGCATACAGAACGCCCACGCCCTTCGGTCCGTGGAACTTGTGTGCCGACATGGACAGCATATCGATGTTCATTGCCTGTACATCGATTGGCAGGTGAGCCGCCGCCTGAACCGCATCGGTGTGGAACAGAACGCCCTTTTCCTTGCAGATGGCACCGATTTCCAGAATCGGCTGAATGGCACCCATCTCATTATTGGCGAACATGATGGACACCAGCGCGGTATCTTCGCGAATGGCATCCCGCACCTTATTCACATCTACAATGCCGTTGCTCTCCGGAGCCAGCAGTGTGACTTCAAAGCTTCCTTCTCCAGCTTCTTCAAAGTATGGAGAATCGCATGGTGCTCGATATTCAAGGATACCAGATGCTTCTTACCCTTGTCCTTCAGCACTCTGGCCGCAGACAGAAGCGCCTGATTATCCGCTTCGCTTCCGCCGGAAGTGAAATAAATTTCATTCGGATTTGCCGCATTGATGGCCTTTGCCACCTTCTCTCTGGACTCCGCCAGCTTCTCTGCGGTAATCTGACCCTCTGTATGGAGGCTGTTCGGGTTGCTGTTGTAATTCTTCAAGCAATCCACCAACGTGTTCATCGCAGTCTCACTGATATATGTGGTCGCTGCGTTATCTGCATATACTCTCATAGAACCCTCCTCTATAAAATATAGTGTGTGTATTCTTTGTATGTCGAATTAAAAATATCATATAATCCCTATTAAGTCAATAGGAATTAATGAATCCTCACCTATTTTTCAATATCCAGAATCTTCTCTCGGTTTCCGTCCAGCAGATCCTGCAAGGTGATGTTCTCCAGGTAGTTGGAAATCAGCCGATCCAGTCCGATCCACAGAGGAAGCGTAATGCAGCCCTCCGAATTGGCACAATCCACTTCGCTGTTCTTCACGCAGTCCACCGGCGCCAGATTTCCCTCGGTCAACTGAAGGATCTCGTTGATGCTGTACTCCGAAGGTTCTTTTTTCAGCCGATAGCCGCCGTTCTTCCCCCGACAGCTCTTCAATAGACCGCCCTTGTTCATCATGGCCACCACGATTTCCAGATATTTCAGGGACAATTTCTGCCGCTCCGCCACCTCAGACAGAGAAACGAAACCATCCTCCTGATGTTTTGCCAGGTCCGTCAGCACTACCAGCGCGTATCGGCCTTTGTCGAAACCATCATCTGCCCATCCTCCTTTCAAACTTACTTAATTAAAATACCACCTGTTCACTAGGAAATCAAGTAATTCCTACTAATTCGATAGAATTTAATTTTTTCGTTAAATATGGTACAATTCCGGTAAGGAGAAACCGCTATGAAATACGATTACAATCAACTTTTTGCAAAAGAATACTCCGGCTACACCCGCATCCGGCAAGGTGTGGAGGAAGCCTTTCGCGTGCTGGAGGGATGCCGCCTCACCGATTGGCAAACCGATGCTTCTCTGGGAATCCACGCGCTGGAATTCGGTACCAAATTCCTTCTCATCTGGTATAAGGATTCCAATCACTGTAAAATCAGAATCGGTCCGGCCGCCTCGTCCGGCGAACCCTCGGGGCTTTCGTCTTTCGATGGACTGACGGATTGTGCCGGAATGGAACTCCACGATTTCTATGTACTGATGGGAGAAGAGCCCATGCTCTGCCTGTCTTTTTCCGATGCCTTCTTCCATCCGGAAAACCGGCTGCTCCGGCAATACATCATTTCATCGGAAGAGGGCGGTCATGGCATTCAGTCCACCGCCGTTCCGGATGATCCCCATTCCGCCGAATTTCTACGGAGCGGGTTCCCACCACCCGGCACTTCCGCAAAGTAATTCGAAATGAGGAAACCGAGGAGCAGTTCGTTTCCCTGCTGGATGAAGACGGCGGCACCCTCATTCCGCCCATCTATAACGACATCGAATTGTTTTCAACGGAGAAGGAAATCTACCGAACCAGCATTCGAAAGATAATCCCCGGGGGAACGGATTACGACCTTTTCGGATTGTGCGACGAAACGGGAAAGGAAATCATTCCCTGCATCTACCCGGACCTCTATTACATGGCCAACGGATTCGTCCTGGTGATGGATTATCGCCACAAATGGTGGGTGCTGAACGAGCAGAACGAAGCCCTGTTCGGTCCTCACAATCAGGGCGTGGATATTTACAGCCACAACCGGGAGTACCTCTACTACATCGAATACAACAAAGATGCCCAATGCGAAGCACTGGCATCTACAGCGTGGAACTCCGCACCGAACTGACGGATGCGGATTATATCCGTATTCAATATTTGGGAGACGGCACCTTCCGGTGCGCAGAAAATATTCGGTCCCGGCGACGTTCGCACCGTCCTTATGGATCCTTACGGAAAAATCATTCCGGAATCGCTATAGCTCATACATGTGATACATGTGAGCATATATTCCGTCCTTCGCCATCAGCTCATCGTGGCTTCCTTCTTCCTGAATGCCGTTCTCCGTCAGAACGATGATTCGGTCCGCATTCTTGATGGTGGTCAGGCGGTGTGCGATGGTCAGCGTAGTTCTTCCCTTGGCCAGTTCTGCCAGAGAAGACTGCACCAGACGCTCACTTTCGTTATCCAATGCCGAAGTGGCTCATCTAGAATCAGAATCGGCGGGTTCTTCAGGAACACCCGAGCGATACTGATTCGCTGCTTCTGGCCGCCGGAAAGCTTCGTTCCTCGTTCTCCCACATAGGTGTCGTATCCCTCCGGCATTTCCCGGATGAAATCATCGGCACCGGCTAATTTTGCCGCCGCAATAATTTCTTCCCGAGTGGCACCGGGACGGCCATACTCAATATTTCCCGCAATGGTGTCGGAGAACAGATATACGTCCTGCTGTACCATTCCAATCTGGGAACGGAGAGACTGAATCTTTGCATTTCGAATATCTACTCCATCCACGGAAATGCTTCCGGATGTAACATCGTAAAAACGCGGAATCAGGTTGCAGAAGGTGGTTTTTCCCGCACCGGAAGTCCTACCAGCGCGATGTTCTCTCCTGCACGGATATGCAGGTTGATGCGATTCAGGATTTCCTCACTGTCGTTGTAGCGGAAGGATACATCCTTGAAATCCACCTCGCCCTTCAGCGGTCCCAGTGTTACCGCATCCGGCGCATCATCCACTTCTACCGGTTCGTCCATCACTTCCACGAACTCTCAATTCCGGTAATACCCCGCTGGAACTGTTCTGTGAACTCCACAATCCGGCGGATGGCTTCCAGCAGCATGTTAACATAGAGAAGATATGCGATGAAATCGCCGGCGGTAATGGTGCCTTTAATCAGGGAAATGGATCCCAGCAGCACGATCATCACGTACATCAGCCGTCAAACATCCGGGTCACGCTGCGGAATCCCGCCATGCTCTTGTATCCGATGCGCTTTGCATCCAGGAACTTGACATTTCCTTCACTGAACTTTTCTTTTTCAATATCCTCGTTGGCAAAGGATTTGGCCACCCGGATTCCCAGCAGGCTGTCCTCCACGTGGGAGTTTACTTCACCCAGCTGGCTCCGCTGCAGCTTGAAGGCGGAACGCATCTTGGTCCGATACTTCATGGCAAAGTAGATCATCAGCGGAATCATGGCGAAAAGCACTAATGTCAGCGGCACATTCACCCGGATCAGTATGATGAACGAAATGATGATTTTAACCGCCGCGATGAAATACTCTTCCGGACAGTGGTGGGCAAATTCCGCAATGTCGAACAGGTCTGTGGTGATTCTGGAAACCAGCTGACCGATTTTGTTCTCACTATAGTAGGAGTAGGACAGTTCCTGGAAATGGCGGAACAGATCCCGCCGCATGTCCGTCTCAATCAGCGCGCCCATTACGTGGCCCGTGTTCTGCATGTAGTAGTTGGACAGCACGTCCACCCCGCGAAGTACCAGATACAGCGCAGACAGGCGTACCACCATGTTGATGGTGAGGTCGGCCGGATGGTAGGATACCGTGTTGGTGATAAACCGGATGATGACCGGCAGCACCAGGTCGCAAACGCTGGTGAAGGCGGCACAAATCAGGTCAAAAATAAAAATCTTTTTATAAGAGCTGAAGTACGGCATGAACCGCTTCAGCAAATACCCGGTGGGCAGTGTATGGTTCTTCATATTCTTCCTCCTTATCATATTGTAACAAGTTATTGTACACAATCGTTTGGAAAGTTGCAAGAATTATCTGTTCAACTCTGTTTTTTCATGGAGATAATGTATAATTGTCATATTTAAGGATTGTATTTGGAGTGTAATTGGGAAAGGAAGAGGGTCATGAAACCGAATAGCTTGATTCCATCGAAATATCGTCATTTCATCGAGCAGAACGCCTGGATGGTCGGCGGCAATATTCTCTTTGCCATCGGCGTCAATATGATTGTCACCCCGCTGGGACTGTACAATGGGGGTTTTATGGGCCTGGCGCAGCTACTGCGCCTCCTCTGCGTCAACGTGCTGCACATTCCGGTGCCGGCCGGCTTTGACTGGTGGGTATCATCTACTTCCTGGAGAACGTGCCGCTGTTCTTCGTCGCCTATAAGGTGGTGGGAAAAGAATTCTGCTTTAAATCCCTGGTGTCCATCGGCATTGCCTCTCTGGCGCTGGCATTGGTTCCCGTGCCGGCCACACCGATCATGCACGATACCCTGGCGGCCTGCTTTGTGGGCGGCGTCATCGCCGGAAGCGGTGCCGGAATGGTAATGCGCGGAGGTTCCTCCGGCGGCGGGCAGGATATCATGGCGTGTGCATGGCCATTCGCCATCCCAATGCCAAAGTCGGAATTATCAGCATCATCATGAATGTTTTTATCTACGGTGTCTGCCTCTTCATCTTTAATGTGGAAGTGGTCATCTATTCCCTGATCTACACCACGATTCTGGCGGTGTTCCTGGACCGGATGTTCATCCAGAACATCAACGTGCAGGTGATGATTTTCACCAAGAACCCGGGAATCTCCGACGTAATTCTCACCGAGATGGAGCGCGGCGTTACCGACTGGACCGGCCGAGGTGCCTACACGAAAGAGGATTCCTACATCCTGGTGACCATGATTTCCAAGTACGAAATCGAGCGGCTGCTGAGCCTGGTGCGCGGCATCGACCCCCACGCTTTCGTCATCGTGACGGAAGGCACCAAAGTGTACGGGAATTTCCAGAAAAAGCTGACGGATTAATTCTTCGGCAACAGCTTCGGCGCGGGAAAATCAAGGCCTTGTTGGCGTGGCTTGACGGTGAAACAAGACCTTGCGGGAAGGCCCACGCCAACACGAGTAGCGCCGGCAAGGGAAATTCCGGGCCTTATTGGCGTGGCTTGACGGTGCAACAAGGCCTTGCAGGGAGGCCGACGCCAACACGGGCGGCGCCGTCCCGAATTAGATTCGGGCCGCGTTCACATGAAAAGTGATGCACGGAAGGCGCTCGCCGGCCTTCGTGCATCACTTCATATCATCATAATTCACAAAAGGAAAGAATTGACGACGAACGCTTCATCTTCTCCCGTTCGTCGTCAATTTCTTCCGATATTCCGAAAACGGCTTGAATTAGAGCCCTTCATGAATCATTGTGAGATAGTTCGCAGAAACTATTCCGTCCTTTTTCCTCGATATGAAAAATTATCCAATATCTGCCTCGTCATAATTACTACCACTTCATACATATTTCTTTGATCAGCGAATAACCTTCAGGCCGTTGATCTGAAACACCTATAACGTCTCCAAGCCATTCTCCCGGTTCAGTAACTCTTCCATAACCCATTAAAATTGGCAGTGGATCTCCATAATCATTCTTTGTACGATCCAGAAAAAGCATGTCTGTCTCAGCAAAAGTGTAATAAATCTTCTTTGTGTGGTTAATCGTGAACATACGTCTTTTCGCAGTTTTTAGGAACAATCCTTCATACGGATTATCCAGATCGATCCCGTATTCGTTGAAATGATCGAGTTTACCGTTTTCCCTGTATTCCTCAAGATCATCCTCTATCCATTCACGAACGTCTTTTTCAGCTTCCTTGAATAAGCATGATACGTTTCTGTACGATTCGCAGATCATATCAAAAGCATCCTCCGGATATCCAAATTCTACCGACTGTTCATACAGCGTTTTTATCACTCCGTTTGAAGACTGTTCCGGAACAGAACACTCATCACCAAACCAAAGAACACGGTCGCCCTTCCACTCATCTGTCAACAGACTATGAAGTGCATGAAGTGGAGTACTGTCCTTGTGCATAGATTCGTAAAATTACTCCCGTAATCAAAATCCTCCGGACAGATATATTCTTTTTTATCGACATTTACCCACTGATAATATTCGCCCATGATTCACCTCGTCATTCGCTCATGCTTTACCCGAACTGGAAATAATATTCCTCTGCTCTTTCAACTACGAGATATCTGCATTCCGGTTGATATCCCGAATCGTGCCCATGATCCCGCTCCACACATCTTGGGAATCTCCGAACAGTTCGATTGATATTTCCGCGGTCCGTGAACGGAGAATCCTGGAGAACCGAAACGTCTTTCATGATACCGTTTCGAACGATATATTCCACAATCTGGTTCACGAAGTAGATCTGCCGATCATTCAGGTTCGCATTTTCCAGGTAATCTGCAAATGCCGCTTTGGCCGCATTCATATCCATTCCAACAATTTCACGAACCAGTTCCCCCAGTGGTTTGTCGCCGTACTCCTTCTCGTAATCCTCTTTGGAACCCACTTCGCTCCAAAGGATTTGCTCCAGCTGTTCCACATCCATTTTGGTCAGCGGAATATTGGACTTGAGCTTCCCGATTACCAGGTGATCCGGATGCTGGCGAATGTATACCTCTGCATCGTGACGATAATCCTTCAGGTAATCGTTCTCCAGTTCGCCGCCGTCCCATTTCATTTCCAGAATTTCATCTTCAAAATCCGTATGATGTACTTTTATCTTTGGCGGCTGGTAATATATCATCAGCTCCCGAAGGTTCTTCCGAACGGATTCGAAATCGTTCATGTCCGCGTCATTGACCCACTCTGTATCCCAGAACCCGGTCAATCCACATTTTCTGAGCTTTTACCGCAGGAATCGTCCCGGCTTCTTTTGCCACACGACCCACACGATTCTGGAGAGACTGAATTCCGGCACTCATCTTCTTCCCTTCCAGATGCGCCAATTCGATGCCGTACATCAGCGAATCAAAGCGAAGAACCCGCGCATCTTCCGTGTCGTCCTGCAGCAGCGGAGCGATTTCTTCCTTAACGTACGACTCGTCTTCATCGGTTATGATTTGTAATTATCCTTATTTAAATATTTTTCGATATACCGCAAATGCTGTCGCGCCGCAAAACCTTCCTTATTGATTCCCCGGACCTTTTCCAGCATCTCATCCACCAGATTATTTCGAAATGCCATCAACGGCTCCGTCTGGTACTCCAAATTCTGCAGCTTATGAGACAGGGCGAATTTAATCCGGTACAACTGACCCTGCAGCGTTCCGGAATCCTTCACTTCCCGGCCATTTGGATTCAAGCGGAAGAATTCGAAATTTCCACAGAAGTCGAAAATGTAGAAATTCTCCTTGTCCGCACCGTCCAGCAAGCCCTCACACAGCCGTGTCCCCCGGCCGATCATCTGCCAGAATTTCGATTTGCTCATCACCTTCTTGAAAAACACCAGGTTCAGCACTTCCGGCACATCAATTCCCGTATCCAGCATATCCACGGAAATCGCAATCTGCGGCAGCTTCTTCGGATTGGAGAAGGTATCGATGGCCTGCTGCGAATTCTTAATCTGATTATCGATGACCTCCGCATAGCCGGTCAGCTTCGGATATTCCTCGTTAAATACTTTTAGGATTTCCTCTGCATGCCGATGGTTCTTTGCAAAAATAATGGTCTTGCCGATATCTTTTCCGAAATGAACGCGGTGGCCTTTCGTCATGAGGATGTCCAGCACTTTTCGAATGGTGTCCTTGTTGAACAGCCATTGATTCAGCGCCGAGGAATCGATCTGCTTCGGGATAAAATCCTCATCCTCAAAAGTATTTTCGAATTCGTCTTGCTCTTCCGGGGTAAGATCGTCGTAGTTGATGCCATTCTCCATGAATTGCAGCTTGCTTTCCACAGACACGTAATTCACCAGGTATCCGTCCGTCACCGCCTGAGCCAGTTCGTAGCCATAGGTCGGCTGCCCGGCTTTCAGGTTAAAAACACCGTAGGTATTCTTGTCGATTTCGTCCTTCGGGGTTGCCGTCAAGCCCACCAATGGTGCGTCGAAGTAATTAAAAATATCCCGGTATTTGTTATAAATCGACCGATGGGCCTCATCGCAAATCACCAGGTCGAAATGGCCCGGCGTAAACAATCTTTTGCCATCCTCGTCATTTACCGAATCGATACAGCCAATCATGGTTTGGTAAGTGGCAAAGACGCAGGCCGCGCCGTAGTTTTCTTTATCCTCACAGAGATTGGTTACCGATAGATTCGGCAGCTGATCGCCGAAGCTTCTTTTGGCCTGGGTGACCAGTGCGGTTCGATCGGCCAGGAAGAGGACGTTTTTCACCCAGCCTTTTCTCTGGAGCACTTCTACCAGGGATATTACGGTTCTGGTTTTTCCCGAACCCGTCGCCATGACCAGCAGCGCCTTCCGCCGGTTCTCTTCGTCCAACGTACGGCAGACTGCTTTTACCGCGGCTTCCTGGTAATACCGGCCGGCGATGTCCCGGCGAATTCGGATATCCGTCAGCGGCTCCCGCATCCGTTGGAGATTGTGAAGCTTCTCCAGATCGCGCTTGGAATAAAATTCCGCAACCGGCCGCTCCGGGTATTGGTTGTCGATGATTCGCATCTCAAAACCGTTGCTCAGGAAGACCACCGGTCTGCGCCCGTATTCTTTCTCCATAATATCTGCATAGAGTCGGGCCTGAATTCGGCCATTTTCCACGTTGACGCTGGTGCGCTTCGCCTCCACAACTGCCAGCGGTCGGCCGTCATCCCCGTACAGCACGTAATCCGCAAAACCTTCGCCGGAGGCGTTCAGCATTCCTTCCAGCCGCACCTCCTCCAGCCAGTCCTTGCCTTTCGTCCAGCCGGCAGCGGCCAGCATAACGTCGATGTATATTTTTCTCGTTTTGAATTCCGTCAAATCCAGCGGCTTTGGAACATAATTCTCCATCCGCTCTTCCCGTCTCGCACTCAGCTCGTCTTTCAGTGCCCGGTTCTCTTCGATAAGCTTCTGGATGTTCAGTTCGTACTGCTGCGTTTTCTCCTGGGCGAGGGCTTCCTTCTTTTCCAGCTCATTCTCTGCGCCGAGAAGCTCCCGGTGGAAATCCGGCGCATCGTAGGTTCTGGAATAACTGCATGCCACAAAATCCATGAAGTAGAACAGGTTCTCTATTCCCAGCGCCGCCTGTTCATAGGTAATCTGCACGCCGGCATGCGCCGCATTGTTTCCCAGCGCCCGCACATACTGAATCCGCCGCATCAAATCATCCGGCACCAACTCCCGAAAGCGATTGGTATTGATCATCGCAACAAGGGTTTCTTTATATGGCATCCGAAGAAAATGGTCCGCCGTGTACATCCATTTGATGGCAAATTCCATCGCCTTTCTGCACCCGATGGCGCACGCTTCCGGATCGATCCCCAGCAGCCGTTCCGCCCGAATAGCCATATCCGCAAAAGACTTAAATTGTGCATCCTCTTTGAGGAAATCAAAGTTACCCATTGCTTCTCTCCGATAATTATACTAACTGCAGCACCCTCACCATGGGCGCATTCCAAAGTCATTTCATTATATCGTATTTTCCATCTCCCTGCCAACTGTTGATTGGGAAGAAATTTGTCCTACAAATTGATATTTTGTGGGGATGATAGATGGAATATAAAAAACTTGGTGATATTGCCACTTACATAAACGGATATGCATTTAAGCCGGAAGACAGAGGAACAGAGGGATTACCGATTATTCGAATTCAGGATTTGACTGGAAATGCATATGACTTGGGATTTTATGATGGAAAGCACCCAGAAAAAATAGAGATTAATAATGGCGATGTACTAATATCATGGTCGGCGAGTCTTGGCGTATATGTTTGGAATAGAGGAAAAGCCTTATTAAATCAGCATATATTTAAGGTGGCTTTTAATAAGGTCGATGTAGATAAAAACTATTTTGTTTATGCAGTGAGACATAAACTTAATGAAATGGCAGCAAAGGCGCATGGTGCAACCATGAAACATATTATTAAGAAGGATTTTGATGCTATCCAAATTCCTTTTCCATCATTACAAGAGCAGGCAGAAATTTCATTAATACTTGATAAAGTTGCACATGTGATTGAAGAAAGACGCGAAGAATTATCAAAATTGGACACACTCATCAAAGCCCGATTTGTAGAGA
>ENA-OQEB01001030-OQEB01001030.1-human-gut-metagenome-genome-assembly--contig:-NODE-1030-length-10710-cov-2.042427_pt1 | contig 10710 bp, 15 predicted proteins | sample MGYA00242787_ERZ504619 | MGnify/ENA primary metagenome ERZ504619 (study PRJEB26092, sample SAMD00036317) | human gut metagenome | host: Homo sapiens | study: EMG produced TPA metagenomics assembly of... | reverse complement strand
ATTAAAAATGTTTCAAGAAAGCTATTTTTAGAAACTTTTAATGAATAGCTTTCCCAAACATCGATGAATTCATATATTTTAGCGATTTCTGTGTACTTCCATCGCCATTTGTTTCCGATTGGTCTATCAGAAAGGCCTATCCGATGGGGCTATCAGATCAGCCTATCTGTTGCGGTGCCTCATATACCATGGATGCACCAGGAAGTTATATACCAGAAGACTTACCAGCACGATGCCCAAGCACAGGAAGATAAGCGGATGGTCTATCTTATCCAATACTGGCAGCGACTGCATCAGCACTTTAGGCGAAGGGTGGTCAGCCAGGAAGAATCCCAGAAAAAGTCCTAGGCTCAGTCCGCCTTCCCAAGACAGGAAGAAGGAGCTCATGCTGGTACCACGCTGGCAGTGCTTGGCTAGCTTAATATAAAAGAGGAGAAAGCGACTGCCTATGATGCCTACGCCCAAGCCCAACAAGGCTGGAGCAAAAAACTCAATACTACTCTGCGATGAATGGCTCAGTGCCACAAGCAGCGCAGCCCCCATCATGATGAGACCAGCTATCACCTCGCTCTTCAGATCGGCATCGGCAAAGGCATACTTCTCTGCGATGACAGCAAGCACCATACCAGCCATCATCGTGAGATAACAAGCCAGAGAATGGGGAAAACTCAAGATGATACCCACCACCGTCATAATCATCACGATATTGACGAAGAGCGGGAAACCCTGCGGCAGGAAGAAGCGGTCCAAGCTCCACTTAGGCATGTGCTCGGCAGGCGCCTTAAAAGGAAACTTGGCGCGCATTACTAACACGAAGGCTATCAACGCCGTAACCCCAGCAACGGGGAAAACATACTTATAGTCGAAGCTATCGCCCACAGCCACAGCCACTACGGGACCAATGGCTAGAGCGAAACGAGCAAACCAGGAAGTGATATAGTTAGCCTCTGTACGCTGAAACGACTCGCAAGTATCAATGATGAGCGTACTGGCAAGCGTCATCTGTGCCAGTCCCAGACAGGCACCCAGAACGATGCGTGCAGCTATCATCATCCACAAGTCCACCTTCAGATGCAAGAACATCTCCAGATAATAAAACAGGGCGATGCACACGACCACGCCCAAGATAGCCCATTGGCACACATGATTTCTCCGATAGCGCTGCACCAGATAAGAGCAGCAGCCACCCAGCAAGAAGATGCCGATGCCATAAGCACCTAACACCAGCCCCACGCTCTGAGAGTCATAGCCCTCAGAGAGCATATAGCTAGGTATGCCCACTATGAGCATATACACACTTGACATCAAGAGCAGATTGGCAAAGCATAAGCGCCAGAAGTCTCTATGCCATAACTTGATGTGAATGGGCGTATTCTGTGTATCCATATTCTTGAATTAAGAATTTATAATGAAGCCTCCCCCTCTTAGTAGCTTTCTTCTACCGAAGGATATTCCACTTTCTTCACAGCGTCGATGTAAGCCTTCACGCCCTTGGTCATCTCCTCGCCCACCTGTGCAAAGTGGCGCAAGAACTTAGGCTTAAATCCATGAGTCATGCCCATGGCGTCGGCATATACCAGTACCTGACCGTCGCAGCCATTGCCTGCGCCGATGCCGATGGTCACAGCCTTCACCTGTCGGCTCACCTCAGCGGCAAGCTTGGCTGGCACCTTCTCCAATACGATGCAAAACAGCCAGCCTCGTCCAGTGCTTGGCATCGCTAATCAGCTTCTCTGCCTCAGCATCTTCCTTGCACGGATGCCGTAGCCGCCAAACTTATTGACGCTCTGTGGTGTCAGTCCCAGATGTCCATGCACGGGGATGCCAGCATTCACAAGCGCTTTCACTGTGTCCACGATTTCCACGCCACCTTCCAGTTTCAGGGCGTCCACGCCCGTCTCCTTCATCATGCGGCAGGCATTGCGCAGAGCCTCTTCCTTGCTCACCTGATAGCTGCCAAATGGCATGTCGCATACCACGAAGGCGTGCTGGCAGGCTCTAGCCACGCTGCGAGCATGGTATATCATCTGGTCCACGGTGATGGGCAGTGTGTCTGCATTGCCAGCCATCACATTGCTAGCCGAATCACCTATTAATATACTGTCGATACCAGCAGCGTCGATGATGCCCGCTGTGGTGTAATCATAAGCTGTAAGCATGGTTACCTTCTCGCCCGCTGCCTTCATCTCGGCAAAGGTCTTCACGGTAACCTTCTTTTTATCCGTTGATAAATATCCCATTTTTTGATGTTATATTTTGAAAAATTCTAATTTGCTAAGTAGATTTCCATCTGCTATCGTTTTCTCATTTGCTGACGATCCTCGCCAGTTCATCGTAGCTCAAGCCTTGATAGTCATTGATCACGTAGTCGCTATATGGAGCGATGGATTCTGGGCTATTGGTGGTGGCGAGGCCTAGGGTGAAAGCCCCAGATGCACGCACAGCCTTCAGTCCGTTGAAGCTATCTTCCAGTCCCACGCACTCCTCTGGATTGGCACCGAAGCATGCCGCCCCCTTCAGATAGCAGTCAGGATCTGGTTTGCTCTTGGCGAAGTCCTCGCTGGTGAGCACTCGGTCGAAGTAAGACTTAAACTCAGGATGCTGTTCATATACATTGAGCATCTTGCGATATTGCTACTGGTTACCACAGCGCACTTCACGCCGTGCTGCTTCAAGTCCTTGATGAAGTTTTCAAATCCCTCAATATAAGGATACTTCATGTTGCGCTCAAATTCATCCAGGCGGGCAGTAATCTTCTTCTGCTCGTCCTCTGGGGTGGTATATCCCTGGATATGAGCGAATACGCTATCGTCGCTAAAGTACTTGCCATATATCTGAACCAGGGTCTGTCCCTTGATGCGATGAGCGAAGTCAGGCATCTCAGGATGATATTCCTTGCCTATCATTCCCCAGAACACCGTATATTGAGTTTCCGTCTCAAAAACGACCCCATCGAGGTCGAAAAGTGCTGCTTTTATCATGTCTTTTCGTTTTCTTTTCTATTTACGGGTGCAAAATTACACAATTTTCTCCACATACGTGCGAAAAGAGAGGAAAAAGTTATGATAAAACCATATTTAAGAATAACTTCCGTTATTTCTTGTCCCAGCAATGCTCCCTGCCAAGTAGTGGACAGAGGCTTTTGCACCGATTCTTATAAGTAAATATTTTTCGCAATATCATTCTCCATTATATTACACGATAGAAAAAACATCGGGAAGAAAAAAATCCAACGTTCCGAGGAAAATAATTTTTTCTCGCGAGGAAAATATTTTTTCCTCGGGACCCTGGTTGAAAAAAGACGAAAATGCCCGTCAATTCAGGAGATTACCGATTGACGGGCATGTAATATTTTTTCCTAAAAGAAACAAGGGTTCCTAATAGAAATGAGGATTTCTAAAAGAAACTAGTATTCCTCTATGAGATACCTTTTCCTCTATGAGATACCTTTCCCTCTATGAGATACCTTTCCCTCTATGAGATTACTTCTCCTCTGGTACCAAGAACTTATCGCCAGTCTGCTTAATCAGCTCCTTGGCATACTGCTCTGGATAACCAGGACGCACTGGGCGAGCACCCAAGCCCTCCTTGGTCATCTCGAAAGTACCATTCTTATCTGTAGGCTTGATGATCATATCATTGTACTTCACAGTGATAAACTCGAAGAGCTGCTGCCAACGAGCCAACATCTGCTGAGCCTTCTCCACGCCATAATCGTTGAGATACTTCACTGCAACCTGAGGATCCTGCTTGTAGAGTTCCTGAGCCTTAGCCTCTACCTGAGACTGGGCAGCGAAATAGCTATTGTCCAAGCTATCACGAACCTCCTTCAAGCTAGGGAACATGAGGCTATAACGAGGATAGATCATGTTGCTCACCATGTTGCAAACCCAGTAAGCATTCTTCATGCTGAAGTGAACGGCATCGGCACCAGGAGTATTGTAAGCTTCCGGGCGCTCGTAGATGAGCAATACACAGGAGTGAAAGCCACCATGTTGGCATCGTCGTTACCAAACCACAGCACGCCGCCAATCTCTCTTGGCAACCAAGAGCGCATCTGGCTCACAAAGACAAAGCCACTCTGCTGGGTGCTCACAGGACGCTCATTGAAGCACTGCTTGCCATCCACCTTAAACATCAATGGTGTAGGACGATATGGCATCTGCCAGATACCGCCACCGATGTCTGAGCCATCAGCCACAGAGAGCGGTGTGCCCTCGTAGTGGTCGCGCATCACGTTCTCCACGTCCTGCACGCTCACCTTCTTGTCTGGCACTACCCAGAGAGGCATATCCTTGGCATTTGGGTCCTTGCCCAATGCCCAGTCCACATACTGGCTCAGGTCCTTGAAGTGGTTCATCTAGCCCAGGCACGAGCATCACAGAAGCGACGACCAGAGAAATCAGGCTTGGCGTATGCCATCTTCCAAGAGAAGTCGGCATCCTTGCCTGATACCAGCCCTTGCTGCGCGCAAAGCTTACCACATCCTTGGCATACATCACGTTCTGCTTGTCCTTCATGTTGAACTTACCGATGCGGCTCTGGTTGGCGTGGGCGCAGATGGCATCGTCTGGTATGCGCATAGCCACCCAGACAGCTCCCTTAGAGCCAGGTCCCTTGCCCATCATCTCCATGATCCAAGCCTCTTTAGGGTCGCAGATGGTAAAGGTCTCGCCCTCAGAGTTATAGCCATAGGTATTGGCGAGCGTGGTCATCACCTTGATAGCCTCACGAGCGGTCTTGGAGCGCTGGAGGGCTACGTAGATGAGCGAACCATAATCCATGATACCAGTGGAATCCACCATCTCCTCTCGACCGCCGTATGTGGTCTCGCCGATGGTTACCTGCCACTCGTTGATATTGCCTATCACATTATAGGTCTGGGCAGCCTCTGGTATCTCGCCATGATACTTATTGGTGTCCCAATCAAAAATCTTGCGCATATCGCCCTTGGCATGCTTAGCCGCTGGATAATGGCAGAGATTCTGGAACATTCCGTAGTCGTCGGCACTGTAAGAACAGATCACCGAACCATCGGCAGACGCTTCTTGCCCACGATGAAGTTGGAGCAAGCCTCTGCTCGATGGCACTAAAAGAAGCGGCAGCCACGAGAGCCACCGCCAATATATTCTTCTTCATTTTATTATTGAAAAACAATTGAATTCTTCACTCTTCGTTCTTCACTCTTCACTTAATCGCACGCCTTGAAGCTCATATCCAAGCCCTTCACACTGTGGGTCAATGCACCTACAGAGATGAAGTCAACGCCCTGCTCTGCATAGTCGCGGATGGTATCGTAAGTGATGCCACCAGATGACTCTGTCTCGTACTTGCCAGCGATGATGTCCACTGCCTTCTTGGTATCAGGCACAGAGAAGTTGTCGAGCATGATGCGGTTCACGCCACCGTGCTTCAACACCTGGTCGAGCTCATCGAAGCTGCGCACCTCAATCTCTATCTTGAGGTCCAAGCCCTTCTCCTTGAGATAGGCATGGCAACGGTCGATGGCATTGTCGATGCCACCAGCGAAGTCGATGTGGTTGTCCTTGAGGAGTATCATGTCAAAGAGACCGATGCGGTGGTTCATACCGCCACCTATCTTCACAGCCTGCTTCTCGAGCATACGAAGACCTGGAGTGGTCTTGCGGGTGTCGAGGATGTGAGTCTTGGTACCCTCCAAGCGCTTCACATACTTGGCAGTCATGGTAGCGATACCACTCATGCGCTGCATGATGTTGAGCATCAGGCGCTCAGTCTGGAGCAAAGAGCGAGTCTTACCCTCCACGATCATGGCGATGTCGCCCTTCTTCACGTGAGTGCCGTCCTGCATCAGCACCTCTACCTTCATGGTAGGGTCGAAGCGAGCGAACACCTTCTTAGCCATTTCTACACCAGCCAACACGCCATCTTCCTTGATGAGCAGGTGGCTCTTACCCATGGCGTCCTCTGGGATACAACACAAGGTTGTGTGGTCGCCATCACCGATATCCTCAGCAAATGCCAAGTCTATCAACTTATCTTCCAATTGATCTACGCTTAACATATTCTTATCTTTTTATGATTTATCGTTTATAATTTGTCATTTATAATGTCTCATTCCTCCACGTGGCTCGGAGAATGCCTTCCTCGTCTCTCGCCACGCTGATTTCGCCGCCCAGCCATTCGGTCATCGGCAGCTCATCCCTAAACTCGTAGTAGTTGACCACTCTGCTCTTCCACTTCCACCACCGCTTGGGTGAGTTGGCTTCCATCGGGCAAGCTCACTACATGGGCTCCGCATCTTCTCATTTCCATTCAGATATTTCAGTCTTTACTTCGCCTTCATCATTCTGATAGGAGGTGCGGGAGTGCCCTCCTTTGGAAGATTAGGACGAGGACCAGGCGGAGGTACGGGAGCACCGGAAGGAGCGCCAGGAGCTCCTGAGACGGATGGAGCACCAGAAGAACCTGTAGGAGCGCCGGATGGACCAGAAGCCGAATCAGGACGAACACCGCCTGGAGCAACAGTAGATGGCTCACTAGGAGCCACTGGCTTCTGAGCGTGCATGCGAATGAGCTTCACGTGGTCCAAGAACATCAGCTTGAGTGTGGTCTGCGAGCCCATATCCGAAGAGAAGCCGCCATTGGAGAGCAAGAAGTAGCCTTCACGCTCTTGATGCCTAGGCTATCATTATCAGCCAGTTGCACAGAATAGTGCATAGAGCCGGAGATATGGGTAATGGCTTGCGCCACACTGTCATTCTTAAACTCGATGGCAAGCAGTGCGATACCATCTCGCATACCATCCTGGTAGATGAACTGAGACTCAAAATCGAGCATCAGCTTGTCGCCCTTATGGAAACTACTGTCGGCGTCTATCTTGAAGCTAACCTCATTGAATGCAGGTTGTGGTGCCAAGACCATGGAGCTAGCCTGATTCCAAATATTGGCAGTATCGCCCGTAGCCGAGAGATTGTCAAATTCGCCAGTGCTTCCATTGCCACCCAGAGCCACAGCCTCATTGCTCATGCGGTCGGCCAGGTCCTTATACACAGCTTCGAGCAGTTCGGTGTGGCGCATGTAGTAAACCATCGACGAGTCAAACTCAGCCGAAGTAACATCATGCTTCTTGAGCACAGCCTCACGGTAAGCGATAGCCTTGCTGCCATCGCTAGCGCCACCCACCTCAGAGCGAGCCATCGCCAAAGCCAAGTGGTAGTCGAAGAGGATGTCGGTCATCTTGCCCTTCGACAGCACATCGCTAGGCAGCGAAGGCTTGCAGGAAGCCAACATCAGCACCATGCCAAGCACCGTCATCATACAGAGAAATGCCTTCTTCATCACTTAGTCCTCCTGCTTTTTATCTCCAGTATTATTGCCATCGGCAGCCTTAGCCTCAACAGCCTTCTCCTCTTTCTTCTTCCTGCTCTCTCCCAGCTCCTCTAGCTCAGGACGGCAGAAGAGCAACAGGGCGATGATGCCCACCGACACGCAAGCATCGGCAAAATTGAACACGGGATCGAAGAATGTGCCGTGCTGACCTCCGAAGAATGGTACCCACTCTGGCCAGGTATAGCTGAAGAATGGGAAACGGAACATATCTACCACCTTGCCCATCAGGAAGGGCGCATAGCCTTCACCAAACGGTACCGAGTAAGATACATAATAAGGTGAGGAAGCGGTAAACATGAGTCCGTAGAACATCGAGTCGATCATATTGCCCACAGCACCCGTGAGCACCAGCGCCACCAAGACGACATAGAGCAGGCGATGCTTGCCCTGGCTGATGATGCGGTGCAGATACCAGATGAGCGCCACGATGGCGGCAGTGCGCAACAGGCTGAGCCAGAACTTGCCGATAAACGACATGCCCCATGCCATACCATTGTTCTCTACAAACTCGATGTAGAACCAGTCAGTAACACGAACAGACTCGCCAAGCAAAAGTGGTCTTAATGTACAACTTGATGATCTGGTCGATAACCAAGAGCACTATCACCATTGCCGTGACGAGCCATCCGATATGTAATTTTCTTGTTTTTTCCATTTATTTATGTTTTCTAGCCTCCTTGGAAGCTACACTCAATGTGGCGTGAGGCACGGCGCGCAGACGCTCCTTAGGTATCAACTCGCCCGTTTCGCGGTCGATGCCGTAAGTCTTGTTCTGTATACGGACCAAGGCGCCTTCCAATCCCTTGATGAACTTCTGTATGCGGTTAGCCATCTGGATGAGTTCTTCCTTGCTCTGTGCTTCGCTGCCCTCTTCGAGAGCCTTGTAGGTAGGTGAGGTGTCTACCACATCATTGCTGTCTGAGTGGTTTAACTGTGTCATCATCTCCTTGTAGTTCTGACGAGCCACTTTCAATTTCTCATTAATAATAGCGCGAAACTCCTCGAGTTCCTCATCGCTATAACGCAGTCTTTCGTTAGCCATAGTCATTAATAGATATTATTGTTATAAAGTTTGTTTATTCCGTTATAAGTTTTTTGTAATTGTTTATTCTAGATGCAGAAAAGCATGAAAAGGCAGCAGGACTTAGAGTAGCCCTACTGCCTATCTCTATTTCACTTAGTTCTTTTCTACAAGAATATTCAACTTAAATTCATCAAACTCGGTCTCCGCGCCTGCGTTCTCACCGATTTCGACAGAATCTGCCAATACCTGGCCCTTGATGTAGTCGCCGAATGCTCGATAGCGGCATTGGTCTCATCGTTAGGAGCCACGGTTACCTTGATGCGGTCGGTAATCTCCAGGCCAGTCTCCTTACGGAGGTTCTGAATACGGTTGATAAGCTCACGAGCCATACCTTCCTTCTTCAGTTCTGGAGTCAACTCTACCTCAAGGGCCACAGTCAAGTTGCCATCGTTAGATACCAACCATCCTGGGATGTCCTCAGAGATGATCTCTACGTCGGCTACCTCTACCACAGCCTCCTGGCCGTCTACGTTGAGCGTGATGGTACCAGCCTGTTCGAAGGCAGCAATCTGCTCCTGGTCGAGGGCTGACATCTGCTGCTACGCCCTTCATCAACTTGCCAAACTTCTTACCCATCACTCTAAAGTTACACTTCACCTTCTTGACCAGAATACCCTGACCCTCAATGAAGTTAACCTCCTTCACGTTGACCTCGTTCTTCAGCAAGTCAGCCACTGCTCGATGTGTGCCTTCTGAGCTGCATCTACGGCAGGAATCATAATCTGCTGGAGTGGCTGGCGCACCTTGATGTTCACCTTGCGGCGCAATGCCAATACCATAGAAGTAATCTTCTGGGCGATGGCCATGCGCTCCTCCAAGTCGTGGTCGATAGCAGCCTCATCAGCTACTGGGAACTTATCGAGGTGTACGCTCTCCAACTCGCCACCCAAGTCGTGATACAACTCATCGGCATAGAATGGAGCGAATGGAGCCAAGAGCTTAGCCACTGTCATCAAGCAGGTGTACAATGTCTGGTATGCGCTGAGCTTATCCTCGCTCATTTCCTTGCCCCAGAAACGTTTGCGGTTCAAGCGAACGTACCAGTAGAGAGGTCGTCATTGACGAATGCGTCGATCAAGCGGCCTGCACGAGTTGGGTCGTAGCCTGCCAATTCCTTATCCACACCCTTCACCAAGGTATTGAGTGAAGAGAGGATCCAGCGGTCTATCTCTGGGCGCTTCTCCAAAGCCACCTGAGCTGCCTGTGGGTCGAAACCATCCACGTTGGCATAGAGGGCGAAGAAGCTATAGGTATTATATAATGTACCGAAGAACTTGCGACGAGTCTCGTCCACACCATTAGGGTCGAACTTGAGGTTGTCCCAAGGCTCGCTATTGGTCATCATATAGAAACGTACTGGGTCGGCACCATACTTATCGATCATCTCGAATGGGTTGGTCACATTGCCCACGTGCTTACTCATCTTGTTGCCCTTGGCATCGAGTACGAGACCTGAAGAAATCACATTCTTGAAGGCTACGCTGTCGAATACCATGGTAGCGATGGCGTGCAGAGTGAAGAACCAACCACGGGTCTGGTCTACACCCTCGTTGATGAAGTCGGCTGGATAGAACTTAGGAGGAATAGCATAACCCTCGTAAGTGCAGTGAATCAATGCCTCACGATCTGCCTCTGTGCCACGTGCCATCTCACCCTCGAATGGATAGTGGAGCTGGGCGTAAGGCATAGAACCTGAGTCGAACCAAACGTCGATCAAGTCGCTCTCACGATACATTGGCTTGCCCTCGTCATTGACCAATACGATGTTGTCTACGTATGGACGGTGGAGGTCTACCTTATCATAGTTTTCCTGACTGTAGTCGCCAACAACAAAGCCCTTGTCCTTCAATGGGTTGCTATTCATGATGCCAGCAGCCACTGACTTCTCGATCTCAGCATAAAGCTCTTCCAAGCTGCCGATGCACTTCTCGCCACGGTTCTCGTCACGCCAGATTGGCAATGGAGTTCCCCAGAAACGAGAACGAGAGAGGTTCCAGTCGTTCAAGTTCTCAAGCCAGTTGCCGAAACGGCCTGTACCGGTGCTCTCTGGCTGCCAGTTGATGGTCTTGTTCAACTCTACCATACGCTCCTTGCGAGCTGTATCCTTGATAAACCAGCTATCCAATGGGTAATAAAGGATAGGCTTGTCGGTACGCCAGCAGTGAGGATAGTTGTGTACATGCTTCTCGCTCTTGAATGCCTTGCCCTCCTGCTTCAACTCGTAGCAGAGCACGATGTTCAGGTCCTCAGCCTTC
>ENA-OQEB01001029-OQEB01001029.1-human-gut-metagenome-genome-assembly--contig:-NODE-1029-length-10716-cov-1.670885_pt1 | contig 10716 bp, 18 predicted proteins | sample MGYA00242787_ERZ504619 | MGnify/ENA primary metagenome ERZ504619 (study PRJEB26092, sample SAMD00036317) | human gut metagenome | host: Homo sapiens | study: EMG produced TPA metagenomics assembly of... | reverse complement strand
CTCCGGATCGGCATCTGCCGGGAGCAAATAGTCTGCAACATTTTTCATTTTCCGAGGCAATAGTAGCAAATAATTGTTCCAGAAGAGAATTATCCTTTAATGGATCATTTGAAAATTGATTCAAAATATCTTCTGCTTGCGTGATCATCTGCGGGCTAACCTCGGATACGGATACAGAATAATTAGATTTGATGGCCATAGATGATTCCTGTTGCAAAAAAGAAATGAGTTCACGAACAGAATCATCCTCGATTTCTTTGTATGTATAGGAAGAATGTACATCCATGAGTTCTGTCTTGTCCTGATAGCCCTCTGAAATTTTCTTTTGATACATTTTATCCCATACTGATATAGGATAATAACGGATGTATGGAGCAGCCCCAACACGCCCCATTTCTACCTTAAATGTTGTATTCGAGTCCTGAATCATTCGAAAATACATATTTCGATTTTCAGATGGTATAATTCGGATCATAATAGCTACGTGTGCCATTTGACATCTCCTTTTGACATAATGTATTTCAGACCTTCGTTTTTACGCTCCTCTCATGAAATATTGATCTGATGTTTTTAGAATGACGAATCAAAAGAAGAATAAATTTTATGTACGTGAAAAACGTTTTTTGAAATTATTTTCCATACTATATATCGGAAACAAAATATACAAAGGAGGAATTTGATTATGTGTAATTCAGAAATGGATCTCGGACTGGAAGCATCCAAATATAAAAATCCGAGATTCGATATTGTTTCAAGAATCGCGTATCTGCTAGGCGTATCGGAGGAGTATTTTTGGGGTGAAGAAAGCAATTTTGATGAGACAATCTATACGGGGCTGGAGGAATGTAAAGATGCAAGGATTGTCCGGAATTTGTGTATTATTCGGACTGCATTATTAAGAAACAATGGAAGAATCCGGAATTTGTTTCAGTATGATATGAAAAATATTGATACAATTCCGGAATATATTGACCCGGAATGTATTAAAAAGCTCAAAAAGGATGACGTAGATATCTGGAGAGCTAATTGGACCCCGGCGAAATACGTTGTGTTAGTCAGTGCTGAAATCAAAAAGTATATCAATGGCTGCAAGAATAGTTTTCCACTATGGCTTAATTGGGACTACGTAAAAGATATGTTTTGCCTTCCGGAACTCAAAGAAAGACAAGTTTCAAAGCTGGTAGAATCGTATGGAGAAAAACGGAACCGATTTCCCTATACGATGTATGTCGTAGGGGCATTATCTGTAGAAGTAGGGAATATCTTGTACAATGATGAGAAGTTTGTAAGTTATCTGTACAGGCGAAACGGAGATGTCTTTGATGATCTTTCTAAGGTGACGGATGCCAGCGACGAAATCAAAAAGAATATTAAGGATTATATTCAGGACAATCAGGAAATTACGATTGTTGTGGATTGTGAAAATGCAAACCCATATAAGCTCTACTCTGTTTTGGACGGACTTGAGCCAGCAACACGAGAACACATCAAAAAAATTGTTTTATATAACGATGTACATACTACGGTTACCTGGCGATTGCTGCAGCGATTGATTCCGGGGGTAGAACACAAAATGATTCCGCGGGTTAAGGCAGATAAGTCTTTAGTGGACATTTCTTTGGCTGTCGGAACAACAAGGGAATATTTTGAACAAGGAACAAAAGCTTTCATTTTGGTATCGTCTGATTCGGATTATTGGGGACTGATTAAGGGGCTGCCGGAATGCAGTTTCCTTCTGTTGGTTGAACAGGAAAATACCAGTTCCGCAATTAAAAGTGCAATGATACGGAATGGGATTCCATACGCGGAGATTGATGATTTCTGCTCCTCGAATCTTGAAAAAGTGTATGCGCTGGCACTTAATCAAGAAGTCCAGAATGCCCTTGGAAAATACGGATTTTGTATGGATGACATACTAGCTAAGGCGGTTGAAAATATCCGGATTAATTTGTCCCCAAACGAAGTGGAGCAGTACAAACAGAAATACTTGAAAAATTTGCACACGGTTCAGAAAAACGGATATATATCTTTGGAAATTTAATGGCGAAAAAAAAAGAGATGTCAGTCGGCATCTCTTTTTTACTACTCTTCTATCTTATAATTCCCTTCTTGTGAGTATATGACTCGAAAATTTTCTCTTCCATGGTGATAGAGAGATCTGTTTTTGTAAACGTAGATTGTTATTTGCTCTGGAAAGCCGACATCATAGGAAAAACGAATATTTCGAAAGCCATTATGAAGGGTTTTGGCAATTAAATCTTTTGCGTATTCATTCTTGTTCAAAAATAAAGTGTTGGCAATTACACTAAATTCCTGAGTATAGGACGTATCAGAGGCGGTCGAAAAAGAATTCACCACACGTTCCTTACGGCCCCATTGTAAATAAGCTACTGATAATAGAATGATAAAAGCCATCATTTGCAATAACTATATGTTTCTTTTTCACATCCAACCCCTCCTCATTAACGATGCTCATATATAAATAGACTCGTAATTAATATTGTACGCCAAATAATGTTGATATAGCAACCAAAATCGTAAAAGAAGTTATAAAAGATAATAAAATCCGACTGATTCCAAGCAGAATTGCTTAAATCAGTCGGATTTTGGGTAACATGGAGATTTTTTGAGAAAGTTTTATTCTACGGGTGACTGGTATTCCTGGAATACCTCATAAATCTGTTTGGCTGCCGAAACCCGCTCGATTTCTTCACGATCAAGGTCTTTGCATTTTTCGTATTCGCGCAGAAATGCAGTGGCAGCATCTTCAACGCTGTCTGAAGTTTTAAGACGTTCTAACAGCGAAGGATTATGTTTTTCCAGATAGGCGATAAGGCTATCCAGCTGCCCAGAAATAGACCCTAAGCTCTTCCCTTTATCAATGGTATATTTGCACAGATAGGACTTGATTTCAGGATCTGTGAAGCCGCATAAACCATACCCATATCTACCACCACTGTAAATACCCAAAGAAGAGCTGTGAATGACTTCTTCACGGCTGATACTGCCGGCATCAACCAGTGCAGTATACTGCGTACCAGTGAGTCCGGATTTCTTCACAGAACCGCTTTCCAGAAGTGTTGGGTCCAGATCTGTAGAGGCTTCATTTGCAATGTTGCCCATAATACCGGCGGTTCCTTCTTTGGAAAAGCCATGCATACGCAGATAATTCCAAATTTTTTCAGCATTGGTATCTCCGATCTCATCATTAGATGTAAAACGGCGGATGGTAAGAATGGTGTCACTATCTACCTTCCGGGTATCGACAATGCCCTGATCTTCATTAAGGCTTCTACGATTTTTCCATTTCCGTCATAGAGAGCAACGTGTCCATCGTAGCAGACAACATCACCAGCTTTTGCATCAGCAAGGCTTTTTACCTCTTCGCCCAGTGATCTCCAGCCATAAGAGGTGGTATATTCACCATCGTAAGCGCCGCAGCGTGTCAAAATCTGCCATACAAAATGGGAGCAGTCGATTCCATTCGTGAGCGAATTTCCGCCCCAGACGTAGGAATTTCCGACGAACTGTTTGGCAAAGTGATGATTCCTTCGCCGGAAGAATTGGTTACATCATAAACCGTTTCTTTTTTATAAGAAAACGCTTCATTTTCTTCAGGATCAATTACCTGTTCAGCAAGCTCCATATTGTCTTCTCCAGTCCGGGAAACGTAGGTTAATGCCGTTTTCCCTGCTGCAGATAGTTGCTTTTGACAAAGCCGCGGACATCGCCAGATTCGATGTATACCCATTTTTGATCTGAATCAGAAATAACATAACAAAGAGCTTTTGGAGAAAGGGTTCCGACAATACGTGACTTTGTGAAAGCGGATTCTCTGACATTAAGCCTTGTGTTGACCTTTGCATAAGCATACACTTTATCAACGCGGGCAAACCCGGCACGAAGATCCTTTTTCCCTATGTAATTTTCATAGTTAATTGTCTGACTCCAATCTTCTACTGCAGCCGCTTCTGCCGCATTATCGGAAGAGGGATCTGCGTCTTTTGTGGATGTAGAACTGGAATTTGCATCTTTTTTAGTGGATTCAGAATCAGCTTTTGGCTTAGTCTCAGAGATTGATGCGTCTGGTGTTGGAGCTTTGGAAGGCTCTGGAGCCGGAGTAACGGATGGGGTGACAGATGGGGTGACAGATGGGGTAACATCTGGTTCCGTAGGTGCCGGATCTTCTGAGTCATCTTTTTCCTCTGGTTCCTTAGAAGTATCAGATGACGAGTCTTCTGGCTTTTCCGGTGTTTCAGATGCGCCAGAATCAGAATCTGTTTTTTCAGATACAGAATCATCTGTCGAGACATCACTTGAATCCACTACAGTTTCCTGCCCGGATGCTAATGGTTCTGCATAGGCGGATGCTGGAGTGAGAAACATTCCTGCAGCCATGCTAAGAACGGTAAAAGTAGTGCTGACTTTCTTTGATTTCACTTTTTGTCCTCCTGTAAATTTGATTTATAAATATCAACGCCCGTAACTAAGCAAAATTCATCAGCAGTAAGCTGGAAAGGAATTGATTCCTTTGCATGCTCCGCTACGGTGCAGATATTATCAGATAACTGAATCAGATCAATATAGGAAACAGGCTCAGATGGCTGAACGCGGTCAGACATACAAGCTCCTGTATCATTCGAAATCTGCAGATATTCTTTTCCATATGCATTCTCTTTGGTAATATGCACATAGGTGGCTTCCGAACCGTTTTCATACAACTTCAAAAAATTAGCAGCATATGAGTTCTTATCTGGTTTTGGAAGGGAAATTTCATTCAAAAATTCTAATACTGTTTTGATCATTAAATTATTGGCCGTAATCATACATTAAAAAACATGAAACAGCGTCCTCCTTCTTTGGTAAATTTTGTTTCTAAGTATAGTATTGTAAATATTTAAAAAATTTTCACTCAAAGATGTTCAAAGTAGTCATCTGCGCCCCAAAGAAGGTTATCAGCGAGGTTTGTAGTCCATATTCCATTATCAATTGCATAATCTATGATGGATTGCGTATAAGGCGCAGTCTTGGAATCCGAATAGTAAATACAATAATTACTACCATCAATAAGCTGCTGATTACGCTCTGAATAGATGCCTTTTCGATAAGCAGAATAAGAATAACGATAAATACTGTATTGCATAACCTGTTGTAAGCGTTGCTGGTCTTCCATCGTCCACCTTGAGGTATAATGGGGATATGGGAGCAGCAGAATCATCTGGATATAGGGATAATATTGTTTGAAATTCAGAACTTCTTCCGCAGCAACTAAGTCAAACCCATATGAGCCACCACACGCAAAAAAATAGCCTCCTGCATTCAGATAATTCAGAATAGCCTGCTGCAGACGGGGGCGCAAAGCCCACTGTTCATTTAATGATAAGTCTCTGTTTCCGATAAATGTGCATGCTTTAGCCATGTTGATGCTCTCCTTGAAATAATTTCTATATATTGAGTATTGTAAATATAAAATAAAAAAGGTCCTGAATCTTCAAAATGAAGTCAGAACCTTTGTGGCTATGGGGATTTTTGATTATTTGCAGCAAGGATCTGTATCAAGGCAGTCGATCATAGCATCGTAGCCATTTTCACTGTTCTGAAACAGAAATTTACGCGCGTTTGCGTTTGTTTGTAAAGTCTTTCTCCGGTACAGATGGGCCGGAAACGATGTAGTGTTTTGGGTTACGCATAAAAAGTTTTTTCAAAAAATTCAGCATAATATAATCCTTTCTTGATAAAAAATATCATTTGAGCATAGTCGTAAAATAGATTTAGTTCCGTGCGGAAGTACATACATCTTCGTATTTGATCGATTTTTGATAATCTTCTGGAGAAATTGGGATAATTTCTGAAATCTCATCAAACTCGGGCCGAACATGTTTTTCAAGGTAGTCCATATCAAAATAGGGCATTTTAAAAGCCAGCGTATCTTCATAATGAGGATTTACCTTGAAGTAAAGTGGAGGCTTTGGCGAATTTTCAATCCTCAGAATTTCCGGAATCGAATATCCAAGATCTACAGGAACCCAGTTATCCTCTTCTCCTTCCGGGATTTTTTCGTCAGGTACAGCACCCATGTTGGCATAAGTTCTGCCGTAGTTGATTCAGGATATAAGGAAGCAATACGACGTAACGTATCCTCAATGCATGCTGAAAAATCCGATGATCCAAGTACAAAGTTAGCTGGGACAATGCAATGGCAAGGAAAATCAATTCCGACAGCAAAATAAGTTGCCATCTGTTCGCCATCTTTCAAAATAGCATACAAGATATCGTTGTCCAGAGTCCATTTGAACGTGGGGAGCAAAGGATCAATATCCGCATCATTTCCAGTAAGTTCTACGTAAGTGGCACCATATAACATTGCATAATCCAGAATCCGTTCCAGATCAGGTGCGACACCAAGGGAATCAAGCAAATTGTAGTCACGCATATTAGGGGTTACCGGAATATATTGCATACTGTGAATACGGCAGATAGATGACTGTCCATCATGGGAACAGCTATTATCCTGAAAACTTGTGAAATAATAGGTCATTTGTGAAAGATGCTTTCTGTTTAGACGCAAAATTTTAATAGGTTTCATAAATATACTCCTTGACAAAATGTATTTCAGATCTTATAGGTTTCGGTACTCCTTTCATCGTTTATTTGATCTGATGAAAATAGTATGAAAAATTAGCCCGAAAACAAAAATGTCATTATAAATGGGAGAGTTTCCCATCCAATCCAGAGCTATGAATATTTATGGCAAAAAGCTCAGAAAATCGACAACCGGACGTTCATCGTATTGCGCAGGTGTGTTTAATAACTTTCCATTCACGACAAGGGAACTGCTACCGCCGCCGTCCATGCTTCTTGCATAGGTACATCCAAGATTGGCGAAAATACTCTGCAATTCAGCAAAAGACAATCCATTTTTGTACTGTGCCGTTCCGGCAGTAATCATATAATACTCTCCTGGCTGAACCATACCGATTGCTGTTCGGTTATAGTAAGTATTATTTATTTTTTGCTGATTTGCCAAATCTACTTTTTGACCGTCCTGGATTAGCATGGATCAGCTGTCCCCCAAATATCTTTGACTCCGGATGCAAGGAGTGTAGAAGCTGAAATTCCAGCCGATGGAGTATAAAACTTTCCAGTGTTGTCCAGGCAGATTTCTTTCCCATTCGTCACACCGTCTTTTAAAATTTTTCCATCTTTAATAAAACATCCAGCGCATACAGGTTGCCCACTATCATATGAAAAATAACTGCCGTTTGTTGTGACTGCTGCTCCTGTACGGCCGGCATATGTAGTCGGATATTCTCTATAGCTGCCCCAACTGTCATTTGATAGTCCGCCTTTGACTTGATTAGATGGATCGTTGACGATAATATGGGTTAAGAAATATTCACCGCTCTCCGTGTATTTTTGCTGAACGGAAACGAAAATACTATCGGTTGTGACATTAGATACACTATTATCTAATTCTGCCTTATAGGTCTCGGCGGCGACGACAGCAGCTGTTTTTTGCTTTGCTAGTGATTGTTGATGTATATTCTTTTCCAAGATAGGTAACAGAAATATCATTATTTCCTGCTGCCAATGAAATTGTGTCAGAAATTTCAACATCATCTACAGACAATTCTTTCTTTTCGTTGCCACTATACGTGACTTCATAAGAAAAATCAGATTTTGGATAATCCCCTTCATAGAGAAGTTCTTTACTTTCCATTGACAATTTGCTGATCGTGTTCAGTGGAATCTCATACTGCTCCTCGCCCAGAATAGTCTTTGCAGTTACAGTATGATCATCTGCAGTTAAAATTTCAGGAGTCTTTGTGAGTTCAAAATCGGATACGGCCAGTTCCTTTTGGGTATTATCCGCATAAATAAGCTTCGCAGATATGTCTTCCGAGTGGAAAGAATCTCCTTCGTAGATCGGTCCATCCGCATAACTCCATGCGATATGATCGGCTTTAATAGCTTTTACAGGTACAGATACGGACATATCTCCGTACGTCACAGTAATGCGTTGGATGGACTTAGACAGCTTTTTAGGGCTGATAGAAATGTCTGTTACCGGATTTTTCCTTCCGAGCAGGCTTACAGTGTTTGCATGAAAGCTTTTGGCAGAGACTGCATCGTACTGATAAGGTGTTTTACCAGCGTAAGTAGCTTCCAATTTGCATGGAATAAACCATGCGGCAGATAAGGCAATGCCTAGAAGGCAAATACCTGTTCCAATAATAAGTTTTTTGTGTCTCAATTTTTCATACCTCCTATTGTATTTGTTGTTCAAATATAGTATTGAAAACACAATGGGATTTTTTGAAAAATTGAAAAAGGTTCCGGAAACACATGCATCTGCAGTGTTCCCAGAACCTTTCTGAATAGTGCTTTTTACTTGTTTTCCAGCAATTCTTCAATACGATCACATAATAACTCAAAAGCTGAAGTACCGGCTTTTCCACTCTTTAAAACGGCTTCTCTGAGCGCTTCTACTGCTTCGGGTTCTGTCGTACAATCCGTATTATCAGAAATGCAGGTGTAAATTCTGCATGCAAGCTCATAGTCGGCAGCCCTTTCAGGATCTTTACCAATCTGTTTGCAGAGATCCAAATAATTCTCAATGGATTGGTGAAACATTGCGTTGACCTCAAGAATGGATCTTCCATGAAAATTCAAAGAATCAGAAATGCAGCGGACCTCACCTACATAGATCTTATCTTCTGGTTCGTATGATATATCAGCAGTGTATCCTTTATAGTTTATGGAAAAATTGATTTTCATAAGCTGCTCCTTTCTGTAACAATTTTTTCTCTACGAGACATATTGTCCCGAATAATACCATAATTAAGCTCTTCAGGCGATTTTGAATGATATTCCTGGAATCGCTGGCGGGCTATGTCGGAACTCTCTAAACCGGAAAATCCGCCGGAATATTCCTTTTTTGTGTTATAGAACTTCAGATCGAAGCCTTTTCGAGTAAACGAATCCATATTATCATGCATGATCTTCTGAAACGAAACAAGGCATTCTCCATAGAGTGTTGCCATCTGACGGATTCCTTCTACGGAATTACCCAGCGTTTTTATGGTACCTAAATGAAGCGTGTCTATTTTGTACGTAATAGACCAGGCTCCGCGGATAGAAAGATCCAGATAATATCCCTCGTTATATCCCGGAGAAAGGACAAAAAGTGGATCAAATTCGTATTTAATTTTCTAAAATATAATTATGGTCAAAATTCCCTTGAGAATTAAATGTACTAATCATATCAAAAATATTATTGCGAAGCATGGTTAAAATATCGCTTGATAGATGACAAATCATTTCTGTATATTCATTATATTCATCATCTTTTAATAGACAATGACAACCTAGCCACTTATTTTCTGCATTTTCTTTGATCCAATTTGAGTCAGTTGAAAATGATTCATAAACTTGGTTTTCAAGATTTACTTCATGTTCAGAGTTGGGGTCATCTTTTAAGAACCATTGAAAGTTTCCTAGTTCATTACAGGCTGTATGACATACTAAATAAAAGTCTGCATTTTTATTTTCTCTTGCAATTGTTATAAATTTTTTTTGCATATTATTTGTCTCCTTTTAATTATCTTCGCCTTGAGCTATCATCAGTTAAATCCTTATTTAATCAAATCTCTTATCGTATTTTTTATCTCCTACAAGGTCAACATCTGTATAATTATCAAGCATTTCTCATAATGCCCCTCTTGCTTAGTAATTCCTGAATATGTTTCATACGGATTAGGAAGATTATGTTTTTTACAACATTCATAGCAGATTACAAAACTTCTAGTTTTTTCTCTATTTCCATATGGTTCATTATCTGTATGATACCTAGCAAAATTTTGAAAAGGTGTCATAGATAACAGCGTTGCCGTTCTATCACAGTCTTTTCCACAAAAATCACATATAGCGTGTATCATGCTCATTACCTCTCTTTCTACTGATATTAATAGAATTGTAAAAAAAGCACACGATAAAAATAAACTTTAATTTTTATCATGTGCTATAAAACAGGTTATGTTTTATGTGAAAAATATTCAATACATTAAAGATTTATTTTACTATCTTTTGGAACGGTCACATTTAAGACAATCTTTCATCGTTGCATAGCATCCAGAATAGCTTGTCGTTCTTTTTCAGCTTCTACTAAATCAATATCAAAAAATTCAGCAAGTAACTTTTCTTTATTGATATAGTCTCCGTTACCCATAACATTGGCAAATGGACTTTCTCTCTTTTGTTTTCTGTCAAACATGGTATATTTTCTTAAGAGCCAATCAAGAAATTCTCCACAAAGCTGTGATTGTTCCTGAATTTCAATCATTATATCCAGCGTTGGTGTTTCAATTTTATTCATATTTTCATCCTTCTTTTCCCATGAAAGCAATTTTTTCATTTGCAAAATTTAAATTACTATTCTTTTAATGATTTCACAATCATTTTTACATTTTGCGCATCACCGTTATGTGCTTTCCGGTGGTGCGTAGTTTCTTTAATATATACAGTTTTTCCGGACTTATATGTCCGCATGTGTCCGCGGGTCTTCCAAGCGTCTACGTGAAAATTCCGCACAATATTTATGCAAATTTCAACTGTCCATTGCGCTCAGTTTGGATTCTGTCTGGGCGACATGGGCTGCCTTTCTGCTTTGCACAGTTCAGGAAGATTCGCTTTTACAAGGGCGGCTGGTATGGGTGG